>JAABUR0100005240.1_pt1 | contig 16686 bp, 16 predicted proteins | sample 5560091 | NCBI WGS metagenome assembly JAABUR01 (sample SAMN10711879, study PRJNA513375) | rock metagenome | isolation source: Antarctica rocks | place: Antarctica: Victoria Land, University Valley sud | reverse complement strand
GATGCCCAGGAGCAACGGCAGGTCGTTAATCTGCTCGTTCGTGATGGTACAGTTCTCGCTCATGCATCAACGGTACCGCATCCTCTACCCCACGTGAACTCGGTTCCCAAATACGCGAATGATAAGTATAAGTACACCCGTGCGGAAGACACGCCGCAACCCCAGCGTCCGCGTCGGCCAGCGCCCTCAGGCGCACATTCGCCGGCGTCCCCACGCTGGTAGCGCCGGGACTCCTCGACTTTTTAGTGCTCTCCGAGTTCGGCCGCATTGCTGGGCTCGCGCTCGAAGACTGGGAGCTCCCGTGACAGGACGTGTCCGCTGCTAGGACACGCCCCCTGCCCTGCCGAGCCACTCCCCTGGCTGGCCGTTTGGTGTCTCTCCTCTAGCAAGCTTCTGCAAAACAAGAACAACGAGCCGTGCGATGATGATCACCTGCACTATTAGAACGGATAGACCAAACGGCCAGCACAGCCATGAGTGTTACCAATCTAGCGACCGATGGGGCTATGCAGTATACTCGCGGCATGAGTGACCTCAAGGTTATCGTTATCTCTGGTCTGCCTGGCTCGGGCAAGAGCACAGTTGCCGAGAGCATCGCAAAGAGGCTCCTGCTCCCTTTATTTTCTGTTGACCCCATCGAGTCGTCAATCATCAAGAGTGGCATAGCGAGAAGCTTTGAAACTGGCTTGGCAGCCTACTTCGTTGCAGAGACACTGGCAAAAGAGCAGCTAAGAACAGGAATCTCCGTCATCATTGATGCGGTTAACCCGGTCAAAGAGGCTCGGGGAATGTGGCGCAATGTGTCCACAGCACACAATGCCAAACTCATCCTGATTGAGTGTGTTTTAGATAGGAATCTGCATCAGCAGAGAATAGAAAATCGTGTTCGAGGAATGTATAGCATTCCAGAAGTTAAATGGGTAGATGTAGAAAAACAACGTAGAGGATACCAGCCCTGGGAGGAAGACAGGTTGATTCTCGATACCGCGAACGATGCTGGCATCAACATTGTAAAAGTATTAGAATACATAAGCGCGTCCGGAGACAACAAACTGCAATAGAGATGATTAGGTAGCGATTCTCCTTAATAAGCTGTCTTACAAGGTAGTCACTACAAGGCCACTTAAGACAACAGTGCCTTCCGTAGCACTACCGCAGAACCCTGACCTCGTCTTCATATGGCCAGGACGCTCTCTCCCGCTTCCATGCCGCGTAGCCCAGACCCTCGTAAAGCGCCCGTGCCCAAGGGTTATTGTCTTCGACGCTAAAACATGGCGAGCAGTGACTCAAACGGAGGCTGCGGGGTAAAGGGAAGAGAGCAGGAGAGACATCCGTCTGCCATAACAGCGGAGAGACCAGCCTTATATCTTTGTGTCTGCTGATCAACAACCGTGTGAGCTGCGTTAACATGACAACGCCCTGGAGAGCGGTGTGACCGAATGGGCGTGCCGCTTGTCCTATGTATGGACATGAAGCGCGCGACGCCGCCCATCCCGTGCAGAGTCCAAGAGAGGCAGAGGAGACACACATGGGTGCAAGGGCACACACAGGGGTGATGCGCGGCGACCCGCGCTCACCGCCGCGCTGGCCTGGTTGATGGGGGCCCCCCAGTAAGCGGCTTTCTGATCATCCTGTTGAGCGGCTTCCTGATCTCCAGCATCGTGGCCAGGGCGGTCACGGACCTGTTGAGTGCGGTCAAGGCCCCCGCCACCGTCCCATCGTTCATGCGGCTATGCGTGCTCGGGGTGGCCGTCGACTGGTCTGAGCACGTGACGGCCACGCAGATCGTGCAGATCTGGGACAGCGCGAGCCTGCGGACAGCTCCCACGCGGGACAGATTGGCTGGGCAGCAGGCCCATCCAACTCTACGCCAGGACCCGTGTGGCTAGACGCCACTGGCAGCAAGGCAAAGTGCGCGCCCACGCGGGAGCCTACGTCGCACGACCAGACCCTGCGTGTTGCCGTCTCGCCCCTACGGGCTACAGCTCTACGGGCGTGGAAGAGCCCAGGGCAGGACCAAGGAGCCAGACGCGGGGCAGTGGATCACTCTGGGGATGGCGTGGCCACGGACGTGACACAAGAAGGAGAAAGAGGGCAATGGCCAAGAAACACAAGAGCGCGCAACGGCCGGCAATCCAGCGGATCGCCGAGGGAACCACAGTCTTCGACGCCGGCGGCGAGAAGATTGGCACGGTCAGCGAGCACAATATGCCGGGTGGCTATCTCGATGTGCGGAAGGGATGGCTGTTCCCCAAGGACATCTATGTGCCCGTGACAGCCATAAGACGCACGGACACCACGGGGATATACCTGCGGGTTGGCACGGATGAGCTGGGCGGACAGGAGTGGGAGACCCCACCCCTGGCTCCTAGCGCTGCCTCCACGGCGCGTCAAACACGCAGCCAGCGCAGCGCCGGGACACACCAGGCGCAGGAGCAGACGACGGGAGAGGATGTGCGCGTACCTGTCGTGGAAGAGCAGCTGGTCGCCGCCACACGGGCCGAGGAGATGGGCCACGTGCGCGTGCACAAGGAGGTCGTGGAGGAACGGCAGACCATCACGGCGCCTGTGACGCACGAGGAAGTGCATGTGGAACGGGTGGGCGTACAACGTCAGCCCGTCCTGAGCGCCGGTGACGCCTTCACCGCGGCAGAGATCGAGGTGCCTGTCATGGGCGAGGAGCTGGTCACAAGCAAACGGGCCGTGGTCGTCGAGGAAGTGCGCCTGCACAAGGAGGCGGTGACGGAACAGCAGCAGGTGACAGACACGGTGCGCAAGGAGCGGGTCACCGTCGATCAGGTGGACGCCACACCCTCCCCCGCACAGGGGAGAAAGCAACGCCGACGCTAGAACGGCACGCAGGGGATGCGGCTCGTGTGCGCGGCGCTGGTCGCGGCTCCTCACCGTCGTCCCCGAGAAGTGGGACAGGAGGTGGTGGATGACAGCCACAGCGATTTTGCCGGGCGCCCGCGTCCGTACCAGGGCAGGGATCCTGGGCACAGTCGAGCGGGTCGAGCCGGTGGGGGTGGATCAGGACGCGCGTGGGTCCCTGCTCGTGCGCGCGCACGACGGCACGCGGCACTACCGCGTTCCCCTCCCGCTCGTCACGGGCGTGGCGCAGGAGTCGGATCATGCCGTCTCCTACACCGTGGTGTCCCTCGCCCTCGACTCAGCCGACTTCGACCGCTACGTGGTCCGCGACGATGCAAGCCAGAGTACCGTTGTCCTGGGAGACACGCTGCACATCCCGCTAGCCGCCGAGGAGCTGGTGACCCAGACGCGGCCCGTGCAGCGCGGGTCTCTCCAGGTGCATAAGAGCGTGGAGACGGTTGAGCAGCGCCTGACGGTTCCCCTCACCCACGAGGAGGTGATCGTTGAGCGTATCCCGGCCGATCAGTACGACTCAAGCGCGCCACCCGACCCGGATGAGACGATCATCCCGGTGGTGGAGGAACGGCTGGTCGTGGAAACGCGTGCCGTGATCGTGGAGTATGTCCGCGTGCGCACCCGACGCGTCACCAAGGACCAGGAGGTGCGGGCTCCCTTGCGGCGTGAGGTCGTGACAGTCACGGAGATGGAGACAGCAGCCGGCCGGCCAGACCCGCCGCTCACCGGCGACGCGGGTGACGATGGCCGTCCCGACGAGACTGAGAGGTGACCCACAGCGCGGACGAGCGCCCCTGTGACCGCACGACAGGCGCCCACACACAGAGATGACGATCACACGACCCATCATAATGACACTAGTAGAGGAGTAGATCATGTTTCCTTTCGATCAGAACAACCAGCAGCAGTACCAGCAGTACGCCCAAGCCGCTGACACCGGCGACTACAGCGAGGTCGATCCCACTCAAGCGGCTGCCCATGTGCAGCAGTTCGCGCAGAACGCGCCGCCCGAGATGCAGCAGCAGGTGTACGGGCAGTACTTTCAGCAGATGCCAGAGGAGCAGCGGCAGCAGTTTGTGCAGCAACTGCCCCCCGAGGCGCAGGGGCAGATGGACCCCAGCGACCCGCAGGGGATGGGCCAGAGCCTGCACCAGATGGGCCAGCAGAGCCCCAACATCCTCCAGCAGGTGTGGAACAATCCCCTGGGCAAGGTCGCCGCGGTCGGCATCGCCGGTTTCGCGGCCAAGGAGCTGCTGGGCCGTCGCTAGTGTGGATGAGCGCTGACTTTCTGGGCCAGAGACAGCCCCCCGCTGACCAGAGGGTCAGCGCGCTCATCCACAGGGTGGGGAGAGCGGCGCGCCACGCCCGTGAAGGACCGGTCGTGGAGGGGAGGCGTTGCCCGCTGCGCACCCGACATGGTTGCGACCCGCGTCGGAGCGCGGTGTGGTGGCTACGGTGATGGACGCTCTGCCTGCCCTCGGGGGCGACTCCTGACCTGCCGGCCAACACCGCGTGGTGGGAGGGGCGCATGACCTGGCTCAGTCTGACTGAGCTGCCGTTGCCTGTCATGAGACCACCGATGTGCCGCACCAGGGGAGGGCAAGGTTCGGGATTTTGGCTGCTGTCACACCCCGCGCTTATCCACCCTCATGGTGATGCCGGCCCGTCATGCTTCTCGGGCGCTGTGCTGTGTCTATGGCGTCTGATAGATCAGCAACTGGCCCAGACAAGAGGAGGAGCACCGACGACTGAGCACGCACTGTGTCCTCCTGTACGGGGGACGGGGTGTCCCTCCTCGCCAGGGTGAGCACGGCGGACACGTGTGAAAACGCGCGCACAGTGGGACTGCTCCCGACAGAAGAGACGGTAGATGGTCACTTTAGATGAGAGACACGTGAGGAGAAGGATCCATGACAACGGGTATTACCAACTGGAGCGACGCGCTCCTGACGTCGCTGACGAGCGCGCTGGCGCTGTTCCTGGGGGCCATCCCCAAGGTGATCGGGTTTCTGATCATCTTGCTGATCGGCTGGCTGATTACTGGGATCCTGGTCAAAGCGGTTACGAGTGTGCTGCACGCCGTGAAGTTCAACCAGATCGCCCAGCGCAGCGGCTTCGCTGGCTTCGTGCGCGACATGGGCGTCAAGAGCGACGCGTCAGCCCTGCTGGCCAACGTGGTGGGCTGGTTCGTGCGGCTGATCGTGCTGGTGGTGGCGTTCGACGAGTTGGGCCTGCCCGCCGTCCCCGCCGTCTTGCAGCAACTGCTGCTGTGGCTGCCCAACCTTGTGGTCGCCCTGGTGGTGCTGGTGCTGGCCGGCATTGTGGCCAACGCTCTGCACGCGCTGGTGCTTGGGGCAACCAAAGAGGCGCGGCTGGGCAACCCGGAGTTGCTGGCCACGATCGCCCGCATGGCCGTGTGGGGCTTTGCTATCGTCATCGCGGTCAACCAGATCGGTGTGGCCACCACGCTGGTGAACACGCTGCTGACCGGCCTGGTGGCCGCGCTGGCCCTGGCCCTGGGCCTAGCCTTCGGGCTGGGTGGGCGTGACACAGCGGGTGAGATTGTCACGTCGTGGTACCAGAAGAGCCAGGAGGCCGCGCCCAAAGTGGAGCGAGCAGCCTCGGCGGCCAGCAAGCAGGTGGCTAGCTAACATTCGGCGGTGGATGAGGATCGCCCGCCCTGGGTAGGTCCCGCATTGCGTGAGGCCGCGGCCGTGTGAAACACACGGCGCATAGGTTCAGTAGGTAGTAGGGAGAAACAACCATCATGGCACGAAGCATTGCAGGCCTGTTCGATGACCGTTCCGGCGCCGAGGCGGCGGTGAACGACCTGACCGCTGCCGGGTTCGACCCGGCGCGCATCGGCGTGGTCATGCGCGACAAGCAGGAGATGAAAGAGGTTGCCGAGGAGCACGGCACCCGCTCCACCGAAGGCGCCGTCACCGGCGGCATCATCGGCGGCTCGGCTGGTGCTATCCTGGCGGCGGTTGGCGCGCTGGTCATCCCGGGCATCGGGCCGTTTATCTCCGGCGGAATTCTGGCCACGGCCGTGGCCGGTGGGGCCGCTGGCTGGCTGGTTGGTGGACTGGCCGGTCTGGGCATCCCCAAGGAGGAGGCCGAGTACTACGAGGGTGAGGTCCAGCAGGGCCGCGCGCTGGTCACGGTTGACGCCCAGGGCCGCGAGAGCGAAGCGCGGGCGGTCCTGCTGCGCAACGGGGCTCATGATCTGAAAGATCGTGGCTTCGGCGGCTACGACGAGCAGAACGAGACAGTGGCCGCCCCGGCTCCGGCCCCGGCACCGGTGGTCACCCAGACGCGCCAGCAAGTTGTGCAGCCTGCCGTGACCCAGAGCCAGCGCGTCGAGACCGCCACGGGCGAGGACATCCGCGTCCCCGTGATGGAAGAGGAACTGCTGGTCAGCAAGACCCAGCAGGAAGAGGGCCGTGTTCGCCTGCACAAAGAGGTGGTCGAGGAGCGCCAGACGCTCAACGTGCCGGTCAGCCGTGAAGAGGTGCACATCGAGCGCGTCGCCGTGAGCGGCAACGTGCCGGCCGACGCCAACGCCTTCACGGAGCGCGACATCTCGGTGCCCCTGATGGGTGAGGAGGTCGTCACGGCCAAGCGCGCCCATGTGGTCGAGGAAGTGCGCCTGCGCAAGGATCAGGTCACCCAGACCGAGCAGGTCACCGACTCCGTGCGCAAGGAGCGCGTGGTGATTGAGGGGACGGACGCCGAAGGCCACGCCATAACCGACGGGGCGCGGACAACGGCTGATGATCGTGCTAGCCGCACAGCGACAGACCGCTAGAGAGGCACGGGAAGCGCGGGATGGGCGGACCTCCCCATCCCGCGCCACGGCACTGGCACAGTAACGAGGGCGTGTCCTCACCCGTTGTTCCGCCATTCTAGAGGGAGGAGGGCGCGCACATAGTTCTGGCAGGTCTACTGATGGGCCCACGCGCGCAGAAAGGGTGGGGTGCGCACCCTGATCAGCCGGGACATCCGCTCCGTGCGGCCCGCTGCAGGGAGAGGCGACCAACGCTCCCTGCAGGCCCCTGCCCCACTGGTTCTGCGCGCTTGGATGACGACCCGGGGATTCCGGCCCGGTCTTTGCAGGAAGGGCAGGCTGAGGAGCCAGAGTCGTGGCCAGCGTGAACTTGTGTCTTTTCGAGGGGTTAGGCTTACTAGCCTCTCGTGGGAAGGTCGTGCCGGTGCACATGGTCAACGCCAACCAACGCGAGGCCACGGCGCGTGAGGAGTTGGAGCGCGCGATCACGTGGCGTGTCATCGCCGAGGCCAACATACTTCAGCAGGTGACTGCTGCCGTTGCCATGCTGGGCAGCCACAGTGGTGATAGGAAGCGGCGCGACCGTCCCGCCGTCGTGGCCGCCAGAGTGGCAGGCGATCTCACCCCGTCATGGCGCGCTCCGCTTGCACAGCGTGCCCATGAGGTGTGTCGGCTGATCCCCACCGCCGGCGCGGCCTCCCACGAGGCGGCTAGCACACAGTCTCGCTAGACTGAGGGTGCAGACGACCACCTAAGCGGCAGGGAGGAGGCAATGCGAGGCGTTGTCACATTAACGTCGGCGAGGCATGCGATGTGGGGAATAAGGCCTCATTTCTGGCCTAACATGCAAGCCCAGGGGCAGGAAACGGAGTGAAAACCAGCCCCAAGTGGGGAGTAGACCGCGAACCCCTGTCTCAATAGACGTTAATGTGACAACGCCATTGTTCTTGCGCAAGGGCACAACGCGCTCCATGGACCCGTGCGACGTCAATGCCCGCCCGCTGCCACGGCCAAGGATGTAAGAGCGGAGTGCTGGACAAAGGGCGGCTATGAGTGTGTGGTGGGCTGATTGAAGGTTGTTCAGGTTGAAGATGAGGGCACATAGTAGTGGGTGAGGCGCTGAGCCGTAAGGCGTTGCAGGCTGGTCTGGCCGAGTTGATCGGCACGTTCTTTCTAACCCTTGCTGCCCTTGTAGGCGGCTCACCGTACCCGGTGGCCCTCACGTTAGCTGCTCTGGTCTATGCTATTGGCAATATCTCAGGCTGCAATGTGAACCCTGCCGTGACAGTCGGCCTGGTGGTGGCGCGCCGGTTGCCCCTTGTGACCGGCCTGCTCTATATCTATGCTCAGCTTGGTGGGGCGCTGCTGGCGCGGGTGGCGGCCCCTTTTGTGGGCACGCTACCGCCGAGCTACGCCGCTGCCGGGATAGGGGGCGAGGCCGTCGGCTGCGGCTTGCTGGTGCTCACCGTGGCCGCCGTCTCCGACAAATATGTGCCCAAAGCAGGCAGCGGCATCGCTATCGGCGCCGCATTGGCGGCGGGCCTGGTTACCACCAGGGGCATTCTCAACCCCGCCGTAGCCGTGGCCATGGGCCTGCCCCTGTCGCCGGGCACGTGGGCGACCGTGCTGGGTGGCGTCGGCTGCGTGCTCTTGTTCAGGATGATGGCGCCCAAGGATCAGCCCAAGCCGGCGACGGACTGAGACCGCCCCGCTAGACGGGAGCCGCCCCCTAGCTCTCTCCGGCATTTAGAACGAAAGGTGTATGCATGTCACGCGCTCTGCCTCTCCTGATGGCCTTCGGTGTAGGGCTGTGCCCTGCCCTTATAGGCGCACCCCTGGCCTCGCTCACGGCGCATGCGGCGGCCTGCTCCAACGACGTGATCGTGCTGGGGGCGGACCTCAGTCCGGCGCGGCGGGCCGACGTGCTGACGCGCCTGGGAGCGCCCGACGCAGCCTACCTGAACGAGTCGTTGGCTGATGAACGGGCCGAGGCCGGTGATCTGATCCCGCCCTACCTGCTCGGCGTGGTCGCCGTGTCGTCGGCTCGGCTGACCCGCCGCCCCGCCGGCGCCGGCCTGACCGTGCGCACCGACCCCACGGTCACGTTCGATACGGCGGCCATGTATGCTAACGCGCTGCTGACCGCCGGGGTGCGTGATGCCTCCGTGCAGGTCACAGCCCCCCAGGGCGCCCCCGCGCTGGGCAGCACGGCTTTGCTGGGCCTGCTACACGCCGCGCGGGCCGCTTGCATTGATGTCTCCCCAGAGCGCGGCCGCCTAGCTGTCCGCGAGCTAGTGCTGACCACAAAAGTAGCCAACGCCTACGGTGTCGGGCCGGCGGCGAGCCTGATGCAGGACGTCAAACGCGCGGCGATCGCTCAGGGCGCCACCGACACGACGACGCTGAGCGCGCTGACCCAGGATGTGACCGCGCGGGCGGGCACGCCCCTGCACGCGGACACGCGGGCCACGCTGACCGGCCTGCTGGCTGATCTGCTGACCGCATCGCGGCGCTACCCCGATCTGGCCTCACCAGCCGAGGTGCGGGCAGCTTCGCCCTACCTGGCTGGCGTCGCTGGCATACCGCCTCAGCCAACCAGGATAACGCCTCAACCGACAGCCCCGGTCAGCCCGCCAACGGCGAAGCCGAGCAGCCAGCCCCTACACGGCGTGGCTCTCCAGGTCACCCAAGGTACCCTGATCGGTAGCTTTGCCGGGGGCCGGCGCAGCCTGGGGCACGTGGTCGGTGGGCTGGTGGTCACGCGCAACGGCGTGCCTGCCCACATGGACGACGTGCGGCCAGGTGACACGGTTAGCGTGTGGACCGATGGCAGCGGCCGGATGGTCCGGCTATCGGCGCGTGGCCCAGCGGCGGCTCGGCCGGTCCCAACAACCCTGGCTCCGCCAACGGTGCAGCGAGGGGTGGTCACGGCCAGCGGCCCGACGACGGCGACCTATAGCCTGACCACACCACTGGTGGTCGCCGCCGCGCCCGATCTGGTGGTCACGCGCAACGGACGCCCGGCCACCCTGGCCGACCTGACGGCGGGCGACGCCATCACGGTCACCCGCAACCCGACGGGCCAGGCTGTCCAGGTAGACGCGCGCAGTTTTACCCCGCCGGCCATAGTGGTAGCGCCTCTTACACATCCAATTACCCGACATGGCACCGTGCGCGCCGCCGCGCCTGATAGCCTGACCTTTACTGATAGCGCTACAGGCCGCAACCGCACCTTGCACGGCCCCTTTGGCCCACTGGTCACCCGCAACCGGCAATCTGGCCTGGGCGTGGAGGCGCTGCGCCCTGGCGATGGCCTGACCGTGTTTCTGGATGGTCAGGGGCGCGTGCGGGCTATTGAGGCGCTCAGCCACGGTAGCCCGCCCCGCGCCGCCACCGCCGACAACTGGCCGCTGCTGGCGCTGGGCGCCCTGGCCGCTATCGGCCTGCTACTATTGCTGCTCTTGCTGCTCTTACGCGCTCTGGCTGGGGGCAGGCGTGGTCTCCCCTTTGCCCTGATCGAGCGCCAGCCCGGTGAAGACGACGACGCCGCGCCGCCAGCAAGCATCGAACTGGCCCGCGACGCCCGGGTGCTGTGTACCGACGGCGAGGCAGGCCGCCTGGCCCATGTGGTTGTCACGCCCGAGACGGGGGCTGTGTTGCGCCTTGTGCCGCGGGACGACTCCAACAAGCTGCGCGACGTGCCCGGCCACCTACTGGAGGCCGCCGGGCGCCGTGAAGTGCGGCTGAGCGTCTCGCGGGCTGAGCTGGAGGAGCAGCTAGAGGGTCAGCCGGAGTTTGCCGCCCGTCGCTACAGCCCACTGGTCGTGGATGAGCACAGGTTGCCCGGCGACGGCGTGCGCATGGACGTCACGCCGGATACACTGCGCATTGAGGTAACAGGGCTGACATCCTAGACCAGGGGCGACCACTACCTCACGGTCCTTGTGCTGGAAGCGTCAGGTTTCAGTACCCAGCATGCGGAGCGGGCGGCAGGTAGGGTATCCTGCTCCTAAAGCGAGAGGAGAAGAATGATGTCGTGCCCGCACTGCGCCGCCACTAGAACCACCGCACTGCGCCGCCGTACCACTCTCGGCTATCGGATGTTCCGCTGCCGCGCCTGTCGGCGGACCTACAACGAGCGCACGAACACGCCGTACAACCATCTGCAGGTGCCCACCGATGTCGCTGTGCTGGTCGTCCTCTGGCGCTTGCAGTACAAGCTGAGCCTGCGCAACGTGGCCGAGATGTTTCTCACGCGGGGCTTCACGTTCACCCACGAGACGGTGCGCGCCTGGGAGGAGCGCCTCGCGCCCCTGCTCACTGCCCAGTTGAAGGCCAGGAGGCGGGGTAAAGCGGGCCGCAAGTGGCATGTGGATCTGCGATCCGTTTTCCTGAAACATGTGGCCTAAGCAGCCATAGGAGGAGGGAAGGCCAGAGCCGACTGGCTCTGTGAATAACGTGATAAACGACGCTGGGCGCGAGGAACGTCCTCAATTCCCAGCCGCCGTGGTGTACGGCGAAATGCGCGTCTCCCCACTGTAGCGACTGATCCTCAATCGGTGAAGCGGGAGACACCGGATATATGCGTGAGTTCCCCACGCCATAAACCGGGCGCGGGTAGCTAGGGGTAACGAGCCGAAGGAACGGCAAGGGAGGCCAACGCCTCCTGGTGAACGCACGGTTGAGCCATCGTTAGCCACACCAAGCCAGGAACGGGAACTGGGCTTGCCCAAAACGGGACAGGAGAGGGGCTGGCGTACGTCCAGACGACCAGCACACACCCCCACGACACCCGGTGGACAGTGCGACCCTACGGCGACGCAACACGTTTATCAGGAACGGAGTAACCCACCGCTGCTCTTCGCCCTCGGTCGAGGAGCGAAGCAGGTGTCAGACCGGATGCAGCGCGGGGGACGGGATTGCCTCAGAAGCAAGAGCCTTCGGGAAAGCCGAAGGAGACGCAGACGGAGGCACGGCTAGGGGGAAGGGAAAGACGTCAGTCGGGGTGGACATGGTATGAGCGCGATGGAAGCATCAGCGTATGAAGGGAAGGACCTGGACGGGAGAGCAATCGAACGCCAGACCTTCACGCTCCAAAAGCGGATGTACCGCGCCTCCAGCCGTGGTGATGTCAGGGCCGTCCACACACTTCAAAGACTGCTGATGGCCGCGTGGTCAGCGCAATGCCTGGCCGTACGGAAGGTGACGCAGGACAACCGCGGCAAGCGGACAGCAGGCGTCGATGGCGTCAAAAGCCTCTCGCCCACGAACCGTCTGCGCCTCGTGGGGCTCCTGGACCTCACCGCTACAGCCAAACCAGCCCGCCGCATCTGGATACCCAAACCGGGGACGACAGAGAAACGCGGGTTGGCCATCCCGGTCATGCGCGACCGGGCGACACAGGCACTTGTGAAACGCGCGCTCGAACCCGAATGGGAGGCGCGCTTCGAGCCGAACAGCTATGGCTTCCGGCCCGGGCGCTGTGCCCAGGATGCCCAGGCGGCCATTTTCTCCGCCATGTGCCGCAAACCCAAGTTCGTCTTGGACGCGGACATCGCGACGTGGTATGACCGTATCAACCACACGGCGCTCCTGAACAAGCTCCACACCTTCCCGACCCTACGACGAGCGATCCAAGGGTGGCTCGACGCAGGGGTCATGGACGGGACAGAGATGTTCTCCACCACGGAGGGCGTTCCTCAAGGTGGGGTGGCGTCGCCACTCCTCGCCAATGTGGCCTTGCATGGACTCGAAACAGCCGTCACTGCGGCCTTTCCCAAGACCAAGGTGGTCAACGGACGGACCGTGGATCCCTGGCGGCCAACGATCATCCGCTATGCAGATGATCTCGTCATCCTGCACGAAGACAAAGATGTCATCGCCAAAGCACAGGAGATTACCGCGACGTGGCTGGCGACCATGGGGCTCGAGCTGAAACCGAGCAAGACCCGCATCACCCACACCCTGACGGAGACCGACGGGCAGGTGGGCTTCGACTTCTTGGGCTGGCAGAGACGCCAACATCCCGTTGGCCGGACGCACAGTGGCAAGAAAGCCAGCGGAGAACGCCTCGGCTTTAAGACCATCATCACCCCCAGCAAAGACGCGCAGCGCAGGCACCAGGATCGCCTGGCCGACGTGATAGACCACCACCAAACAGCCACGCAAGCGGTGCTGATTGGCGCACTCACTCCCGTCATCCGGGGGTGGGTCAACGATCACTCGACCTGTGTGGCAAAAGCCATCTTCTCCAAGATGAGCGCCTTGACCTTCGCGAAGCTCCTCTCCTGGGCAAAACGCCGACATCCCACGAAGTCGGCGGGGTGGGTGACAGAGAAATACTGGCACCACACCAGCGGACCCACATGGAACTTCGCAGTGACCAAGGGACCGCAGTTGTTCGTCCACAACAAGCGAGCGATTGTCCGCCACATTAAAGTCCGCGGGACGAAAAGCCCCTTTGACGGCGACTGGGCCTACTGGGGAGAACGACTGGGCCGCTATCCAAGTCTGCCCGCTGAAGAGGCACACCTCCTCAAACGACAGCACGGACGGTGCGTCTGGTGTGGACTGCACTTTCGGAGTGAGGACCGCCGCGAGATCGACCACATCCAGCCGCTCTCGCTGGGCGGCCACGATGTCTCACACAACCGGCAACTCCTCCACGGACACTGCCACGATGCGAAAACGGCGCGAGACGACTCTCCCGCCGCTGAGGTGCCTATGACAAAGGCCCCATAGCTGAGGAGCTGCTTGAGGGGAAACTCTCACGAGCAGTTTTGAAGGCGGGCAGGAGACGGCAACGTCTCTTGCCTAGCCAGCGAGACCTACGTCAAAGTCGAGGGCCGCTGGTGCTACCTTTATAGAGCCATTGACTCTGATGGGAACCTGGTAGAGACGACTCTCCCCGAGCGCACAACCTACGACGCGTTCCCCTGGACACCCCTGCGTGCCTGCTGTGCTCTCGAGAAGCATAGCAGGCGCGGCGGAGAAGTAGGAGTACCGTCCCAGGCGCCCATCGCTGCGACTGCTGTCCAGTAGCACGGGAGCAGCGAGATCGAGGAAGTACGGCGCGACAGTCGCTGGCTCTATCCAGCGCGCAACGTCCGCTATCAGTAAGTCACCGTTGTCCATAACTCGCGCCTCCCGATGCCTTCCTTAGCATACCCTATGGCGCCATGGGGCCAGAAGGGCGCCGTGGGGTCGTGTTGATGTCGTGTGTGACCACGCAGCACTCCTCTCCGAGGCCTCTATCAGTGCCCACAAAACCGGCTACTCAGCCGCCAGGTCGGAGACACGAAGGCTGCGGTGGGCACGGCCAATGTATTTTACTCAGGGCGTTGCTCCTTGTTGTATCGCACTGGGACAGGGATAATGGAGGGGACATACTTTGCGGTTCGTTCCGCTGTGGGAGACTGGCCCGTGCCGACCGAGTGATGGAGAGAGATGGAGACACAACCGAACGCCGTCGTGCTGCTGAGTGGCGGACTTGATTCCACAACGACGCTGGCCATCGCCCGCGACGAAGGCTTTCGCCCCAACACCCTCACGTTCCGCTACGGACAACGCCATGCTGCGGAGGTTGAGGCAGCGCAGCGCATTGCCACACACTTCAGCGTGCCCCGCCATGTCGTCGTGGAGATTGACCTACGCGTCTTCGGCGGTTCCGCTCTGACTGATGATATCGCCGTGCCGAAGGGGCGCGACATGGCCGCGCTGGGGCAGGGGATTCCAGTCACCTATGTGCCCGCGCGCAACACCATCTTTCTCTCCTTTGCCCTGGCCTGGGCCGAGGTTCTGGGCTCCGAGGATATCTTCCTGGGAGTGAATGCCCTCGACTACTCGGGCTACCCCGATTGCCGCCCAGAGTATATCGCCACCTTTCAGCAGATGGCCACCCTGGCGACGAAGGCGGGGGTCGAGGGCCGGCAACACCTGACGATCCACGCGCCGCTGATCACGCTCTCGAAGGCGCGGATCATCGAGAAGGGCCTCTCCCTCGGCGTCGACTATGCGCTGACCACGAGCTGCTATGATCCCTCGCCTGAAGGCGAGGCATGTGGCGCGTGTGATGCCTGCCTGCTCCGGCTTAAGGGTTTTGCTGAGATCGGTCGTGCGGATCCCGCGCCGTATCGGACACAGACGCAGGTGTCCTTGTGAGCTATAGCGTCAAGGAGCTTTTCTATACCCTGCAAGGCGAAGGCGCGAACACGAGACGCCCCGCCGTGTTCTGTCGGTTCAGCGGCTGCAACCTGTGGACCGGACGCGACGAGGATCGGCAGAGGGCGATCTGCCCGTTTTGTGACACCGATTTCGTGGGCACGGACGGCCCAGGAGGGGGACGGTTCGCGTCGAGCAACGAGCTCGCCGAGGCTGTGCACCGCACCTGGCCGTCCGCACCATCGTCGCGGATCCGGCGGCTTGTCGTCTGCACGGGCGGAGAACCCCTGCTGCAACTGGACGAGCCCCTCATCGACGCACTGCATGTCCGCGGGTTCGAGGTCGCCATCGAGACGAACGGCACCCGCCCTGCCCCCCGGGGCCTGGATTGGATCTGCATGAGCCCCAAGGCCCACGCTCCCCTGGTGTTACGCGCAGGGCACGAACTCAAGCTCGTCTTCCCGCAGGACGGCGCGGAGCCTGACCTGTTTGCCGCCCTGGACTTCCAGTATTTCTTCCTCCAGCCCATGGACGGCCCGGAGCGGGAGCGCAATACACACCTCGCCCTGCGCTATTGCCTGGAGCATCCCCAATGGCGGCTCAGCCTGCAGACGCACAAACTGCTCGGTATTCCATGATGGGGGACGCCGATGGAGATCTTTAAGGAGTTCACCTTCGAGGCCGCTCATCGCCTGCCCCGCGTCCCGCCGGGCCACAAATGCGGCCGCCTCCATGGGCACTCGTTCCTGGTCGCGCTGCACGTCGAGGGACCGGTGCAGGACGACGCGGGATGGGTGATGGACTTTGCCGACATCACGGACGCGTTCCAGCCCCTCTACGAGCAACTCGACCACACCTACCTCAATGAGATCGATGGACTCGCCAACCCCACGAGTGAGCACCTGGCGCGCTGGATCTGGCGGCGGCTCAGCCCGGCGTTGCCGGCGCTCTGCCAGGTCGTCGTGCGGGAAACATGCACGTCGGGCTGCATCTATCGGGGGGAGCAGTGACGGGCCACTCGTCCCGCCGCGCGGGCGCCGCGCCGGTCCGTCCTGCGCTCGGAAAGGGTGCGATTGAGCGAGGGACGCCCTCGCTGTCGCCGATGCGGCAATGCGCAGGAGCCGCGTCTCACGCCGCTTGCTAGGGAGGAGAGATGATCATGGCAACCGTGGTTCTTGGGTCCAGACGCACGCTGATCGACAGCATTCTGCCGGGACACAGTACTGCGCGACAGGTCGCTCTGATCCTGGGCGGCAGCACGCTCGTCGCCCTCTCCGCCCGCCTGACCATCCCGCTTCCCTGGGTCCCCATCACCGGCCAGACCTATGCTGTCCTGCTGGTCAGTGCCCTCTTGGGCAGCCGGCGTGGCGCGCTGGCGCTGCTGGCCTATTTGGCGGAAGGTCTCGCCGGACTGCCTGTCTTCGCCTTCGGCCATAGCGCCTGGACCCTGTCGAGCGTCGGCGTGCCGACGATCATCGGCCCCACCGCCGGCTACCTGTGGTCCTATCCGTGTGTGAGCCTGGTGGTCGGCGAGCTGGCGGAGCGTGGCTGGGATCGTCATATCGGGCGAGCCATTGTGGCCATGGCGCTCGGCGAAGGCGTGATCTACGCGGGTGGTCTGACCTGGCTGGCGCACTATGTCGGCCTGGCGACGGCGGTCCAGGTTGGGTTGCTGCCCTTCCTCGCCGGCGACACCATCAAGCTGCTCCTCGCCGCGGCGACGCTACCGATTGGCTGGCGTGTCCTGGGCCGACACTCCGGCCGTGAGCGGGGCGCACACCTGCCCCCACCGCGGTTGTAAGAGTCGGGCGGCCGTGGGGGGGCCCCCCGGGGGGCGGCCCCCGGGGCGCGCC
>JAABUR0100005237.1_pt1 | contig 16687 bp, 16 predicted proteins | sample 5560091 | NCBI WGS metagenome assembly JAABUR01 (sample SAMN10711879, study PRJNA513375) | rock metagenome | isolation source: Antarctica rocks | place: Antarctica: Victoria Land, University Valley sud | reverse complement strand
GCTGCGCGAGCGCCTGCAGCGCAACGGCATCTCCTTCGAGGTGGTGTCACCCGCCTGAGCGGCTCTGCGTAAAGTCGTCCGCATGCGTGCAAGCAGGTTGCGTCGTGGAGGGCTCGCACTGGTCGTCTCGACGCTGGCGCTCGCGGCGGCCGCAGAAGCGCAGAGCCGGGAGTTCGTGCCACCGAGGGCGACGCCCGGGCCGCTTGGCTCGATCGCCGTCGACGGGCCCGTGCTGGCCCTCGCGCAGATCGGCAACCGCGTCTATCTCGGCGGGAGCTTCTCCCGCGCCGGACCCATGTCGGGCGCCGCGGTGCGCCTCGACCGGGCGGGAGCGCCCGCCGGCCCGATGGCGCGCGTGGAGGGGCAGGTCTTCGAGGCGGTCCCAGACGGCGGCGGCGGCGTGTACCTCGGCGGCGCGTTCGGGGCGGTCGGGGGGGTGCGGCGGACGAATCTCGCGCACGTGCTGGCCGACGGCACGCTCGACCTCGCGTTCCGCGCCGACGTCGACGCGCAGGTCGAGGCGCTCGTCGTGGCCGGCGGCCGGCTCTACCTCGGCGGCGACTTCTCCGCGGTCAACGGCGCGTCGCGGCGCCGGCTGGCCGCGGTCGACCTCGTGTCCGGCGCGGTGGTGGAGAGCTTCGACCCCGGCGCGGACGCCCGCGTGCGCGCGCTCACCACCGACGGCACGCGCCTCTACGTCGGCGGCACGTTCCGCGGCCTTGCCGGCCGCAGCCGCAACGGCCTCGGCGCGATCGACCTCGACTCCGGCCGTCTCGACCCGGGCTTCGACGCCTCCTTCGACGGAGAGCTCGACGCCCTCGCCGTCGCGGGCGGGCGGCTGTACCTCGGCGGGGCCTTCGCGAATCTCGGGGGCCGCACCCGCTCGAACCTCGCGGCGCTCAGCACGGAGACCGGGGACGTCGACCGTGGCTTCTCGCCCGCGACCGATGGCCGCGTGTCGGTCCTCCTGCCTGTCAACGGACGCCTCGTGATCGGAGGCGAGTTCGGGCTCGCCGCGGGTCGGCTACGCCGGTCGGTGGCCGCGCTGGACCTCGCCACGGGCGACGCCGACGAGCGCTTCGACGTGCTCCTCGACCGCGACATCTACACGATCGCGGCGATCGGCGACCGGCTCTACCTCGGCGGGAACTTCACCCGGGTCGGGGCGGCGCGGCGCAACCACCTCGCCGCGGTCGACGCGACCACGGGCGCGGTCGACGGCTTCGACCCCGATCCCGACGACGACGTCTACGCGCTTGCGCCACTCGGCGAGGACATCGTCGCGGCGGGGCGGTTCGTCAGCGTGCCACGGGTGCGCCGGCGAAGCCTGGCGGCCGTCGACGCGCGCACGGGCGAGCTCGACGCGGGCTTCTCGCCCTTCGTGCCGGGAACGGTCCGGGCGCTCGCAACGATGAGAGGGCGACTCGCCCTAGGCGGGGAGTTCACGAGCGTCGGCGCACAGCGGCACCGCAACCTCGCCGAAGTCGACGCCACGACGGGCGCTCCCGCCGCGACGTTCCGGCCGCGGGTCAACGGGGCCGTGAACGCCCTGGCCTTCGACGGACGGCGGCTCTACGCGGGTGGGCGCTTCACCCGGGTGGGTACCGACCGGCGCCCGGCGCTCGCGGCGCTCGATCCCGAGGCGGGACGACTCGATGTCGGCTTCCCGGTGCTCGACGGCCGCAGGCCTCGGCTCTCGGGCACGGTGCACGCGCTCGCGCTCGACCGGGGCCGGCTCCTGGCCGGCGGGGACCTCGTCGTCGAACGAACGGTGCGGCTGCCGACAAAGAGCCGACGCCGGTTCGGTCGGCGCGCGTCCTTCGACGGGCTGCTGGCCTTCGAGCGCCGTAGCGGGCGCCGACAGCGCAGCTTCCGTGCGCGGATCGCCGAGGGCGTCCGGGCGCTGGCCCTCGAAGGCGGTCGGCTCTACGTCGGCGGCTCCTTCACGCGACGCGTCGGGACCCGCGTCGTGCGCCGGCGGGGCGAGCTGCCCGTGAAGGTCGCGGTGCTGCGGACGAACCTCGTCGCGCTGAAGCCGCGAAGCGGCAAGCCGTTCAAGCCGTTTCGCGTCCAGCCCGATGGACAGGTCCTCGCGCTCCTGGCCGAGCCGGGGCGGGTGCTCGCCGGCGGGGAGTTCAGGCTCGCGGCGGGCGTGCGGACCTGTCAGCTGGCGGCCGTCGACCCGGCCACCGGCCAGGTCGACCGCGACTACGTCCCCCAGCCGACGGGCGCCGTCGCCGCGCTGCTGCGCACGAACGACCGCCTCTACGCCGGCGGAGCGTTTCCCGGCTTCGGGCTCGGCCGGCAGATCTCCTTCGGCGCGCTGCCGGCCCTGCCCGTGCCGCCGCCACCCGGGTTGCCGACCATGAGCGCCAACCCTCCGCTCGCGCAGTGCTTCACGTCCGAGGCCGGAGGGTAGAGGGGTCGGCGTCACCCAACGCAGTCGAGGAGCATCGTGGTCGGAGTCGAGGGCATCGCAGACTGGATCGGCCGGGAGGTCGTCGACCGTGAGGGCGAGAAGGTCGGAAAGCTCGCCGACGTCTACTACGACACCGCCGACTCCGGGCCCGTCTTCGTCTCGGTCAAGAGCGGCACGTTCGGCCGCTCGCACTCGGTTGCGCCGCTGCAGGGCGCGACGCTCGCGCGCGACTACGTTCGCCTCGACGCGCCGAAGGAGCTCGTCAAGGACGCGCCGTCGGAGGATGCGGGCGGGCGGCTGACGGGCGTCGACGCCGCCGCGGTGCTCACGCACTATGGCCTGGCGCCCGAGCCTGACCTCGAGGGAGAGGAGCGCGTCTGCTTCCAGACCGCCGGGGCGGCCGCGGACACCGAGCGCAAGCGCGCGGAGCTCGAGGCCGAGCACGCTCGCGAGGCCCAGGAGGCGGACGAAGCCCAGGAGGCGCGCGAAGCCGAGCAGGCCCGCGAGGTCGAGCAGGCGCGCGAAGCCGACGAGGTCCACGAGCCGACGGCGGGCGCGACGGCCGGCTCGGTCGTGGCCGACCGCGCCGCGGCGCCCGGCCGCGACTCCGTCGTCGCTGACCGCGGATCGGAGCCCGACCGCGACCTCGTCCAGGACGACCGGCCCGCCGCGCCGACCCCTGCGGACGATGCCGCGCTCGTGCGCCTGGAGCAGCTCGAGCGCCGCGTCGCCGCGCTCGAGGCGCGACTCGGATAGCACGCGACCACGGTCATTCCTCGTCGGATGCGCGTCAGGATCGCTCGCGCCACGGTGGCCTGCGGACGCCGCCGGCGCCGGGCCGGACCTCTCAAGCGGGGAGCAGCTCGCTGACGTGGGAGCCCGCGCGACCCTTGACGACGTGGAGCTGGATCGGGATGCGCTGGCGCAGCTCGCCGACGTGAGAGACGATGCCGACGGCGCGGCCACCATCACGGAGGCGATCGAGAACGTCGAGGACCCGGTCCAGCGAGGCCGGATCGAGGGAGCCGAAGCCCTCGTCGACGAAGAGGGTCTCCAGGCGCGCACCGCCGCTCTCGGCCGCCACCACATCGGCCAGTCCCAGCGCGAGGGCGAGGCTCGCGAGGAACGTCTCGCCGCCCGAGAGGGTCGAGGGGTGGCGCGAGCGGCCCGTCCATCCGTCGACGATACGCAGGTCGAGCCCGCCGCGCTTCTGCCCTTTCGCGCCCGCGTCGGAGTGCTCGATCGTGTACCGGCCGTCGGTCATCGACGAGAGCCGGACGGTCGCCGCGGCAGCGATCTCCTCAAGACGCGCGGCCAGGACGTAGGCGCTGAGGCGCATGCGCTTGCGGTTGGCCGCGGCGCTGCCGTCGACGAGGAAGGCGAGCTCACGGACCTGCTTGACCCGCGCCTCGACGGGCGTAAGCGCCTCGAGCGCAGCGCTCAGCTGGCCCTCGAGACGGCGCAGGGCGCGGGCATGACGCTGCGCGACCTCGTGGTCGCGCTCGGCCTGCGCCTGCGCCTCGGCTGCCGCGCGGGCGGCGGCGCGCAACGCCCCGACATCGACGGGCTCGGCGGCGGCGGCGATCTGGAGCATCGGATCGGCGACGAGCCCGCGGCGTTCCGCCAGTCCGTCGTCGAACGCCCGCAGCTGTTCCTCGAGGCCGGCGCAGTGCTCCGCGCTCCGGACCGACGCGCGCGCGGCGCCGAGGTCCGCGAAGCCCGCGGCACGCGCCGCGTCGAGCACGCGGGCACGCGCCTGCTCGGCCGTGTCCCGGGCGCTGGCCGCGGCCGTGAGCGCGTCCGCGGCGGCCTCGCGCGCACTCGCGGCCGTCCGAAGCGCCTCGACCCGCTCCCGGACGCTTGCGGCCCCGTCGAGCGCCGCTCGCATGCGGTCGAAATCGGCGTCGAGCTCCGCGCGCCACACGCTCGCCCGCGTGGTCGCTGTGACAGCCGCCTCGGCGGCCGCGGCGCGCCGGGCGCCGGCGCCGCTCTGCTCCTCGTCGAAGGCCATGACCGCGGCCGCGCACGCCTCGAGCTCCATCGAGGCGCGACGGGCGTTGTCACGAGCGCGGTCGGCGGCCTCCGCGGCCCGTACGAGCTCCTCGCGCCCGGCCGTTCCCGCGGTGGCGGCGGCGGCGGCAAGCGCCGAGCGCACGATGCCGAGGCGCTCCTCGAGCGCGCGCACCTGCGCGTCCGCGGTCTCGTGCGCGTCCTGGACGGCGCGCTCGGTGTCCGCGTCGACCGCGGGTCCGTCCTCGTCGCTGCCCGCGGGCGCCGGATGCTCCGTGGCGCCGCAGACGAGGCACGCCTCGCCGTCGACGAGACGCCGCGCGAGCTCCGCGGCCATGCCGTCGAGCCGTGCCTGGCGGACGTCGAGCCAGTGCTCCCGCGTTGCCTGCGCCGCACCGACCGCTTCAAAGCGCAGCGTGTCATCCCGCTCGAGCTCGCCCTCCAGCCGGTCGCGCTCCCCCGCCGCCTCGCGGCGCCGATGCGCCTCCTGCGCCGCCGCGATGCGGTCGGTGAGCGACGCGGCGGCGACGTTCGCCTCCTCGTAGGCGCGCGCGAGCCGCTCGCGCTGCACGGGCCCCTGCGTCAACTGCTCCTGCGCCTGGGCGGCCTCGGCGGCCGACGCACCGGCTCGTCCCTCCTCTTCGACGAGCGCCGCGCGCCGGTTCGCAAGCTCCGCCTCGATCGGCGCGAGCGCGGCGACCTCACCGGCCTGCGCCCGCAACCCGGCCGCCGCCTGACGCAGCTGATCGGGCTCGCCCGTCTGGTCCCCCAGCTCCGCGAGCGCCGCCTTCGCCGTGCGCTCGGCCGCGGCAGCCAGCGCCAGCAGCCGATCCCCGTCCTCGAGCAGGGGGGCTACCCCCGCCGCCCGGCGCGCCGCGAACAGCTCGGCCGCCGCGGCGTCGCGCTCCGGACGCTGCGCCTCGTAGGCCTCGACGGCCGCCACCGCCTCGGCGTGGCGTCGCGCACGCTCGGCGCAGTCGTCAGCGGCGCGCAACGCCGTCTCGGCGGCTTTACGGCCAGCGGCCACGTCCGCGCACGCGCTCGCCGCGGTGATCAGCGACACCTCGGCCCCCACGAGCCGCTCCTGCAGCCACGGCGCAAGCTCGCCGGGCTCGTGCTCCCACGCGTCCTCGGCCTCGCGGCCGGTCTCCTGGCAGAGCCGTTGCGCGACATCGTTCACCGCGCCGCGCGCGGCCTCCAGCGCCACGCCGGCCTCCTTGCGCCTCCGGGTCAGCACGTCCTCGGCGACCCTGAAGCGCTCCGTGGCGAAGAGCCGTTCGAGCACCTCCCAGCGCGTGTCGGAGTCGGCGCGCAGGAAGGTCGCGAACTCCCCCTGGGGCAGCAGCACGACCTGGCAGAACTGCTCCCGGCTCATGCCGAGCAGCCGGTCCAGCTCGGCCGCCGCCTCCTCGTGGCGCGTGGCCAGCGTGCGCCAGCCCGTCGCGTCGAGGCGCTCGAGGTGGACAGACGCCCCCTCCTCGGTGATGCCCGTGCCGCGGCGCTTGGGGCGCTCCTGCCTCGGGGTGCGGGTGATGCGCAGCCGCTCCCCGCGCAGCGTCGCCTCCAGGACGACCTCGGTGCGCAGCTCGGGCGCCGCGTGGTCGGAGCGCTCCCGCGCGTCCTTGCCGCGCGCACCCGGCAGCTTCCCGTAGAACGCGAAGCAGATCGCGTCGAGCAGGGTCGTCTTTCCCGCCCCCGTATCGCCGTGCAGGAGGAAGAGCCCCGCGGCGCCGAGCGCGTCGAAGTCGACCTCCTCGCGGGCGGCGAAGGCCTGGAGCGCCTGGACCTCGAGGCGGTGCAGGCGCACTCAGGCCACCCGCTCCGTGACGCGCGGGTCCCCGAGCACGTCGGCCAGGAGCGCCTCCTCGTCGGCGTCGGCGGACACGCCACGCACGTCCTCCACGAAGCTCGTGGCGAGCTCGAGGTCTGAGAGCCCGCGCAGCCGAGACGCATAAGAGCCCTCCGTCACCCGCGCGCCGGCGGGCGCGAAGTGGAGCGCAACCGCGTGAGGGAATCGCCGGCGCAGGCGGGCCATCGCGTCGGCCGGCCGCACCGCGTCGGTGAGCGTCACCTCGACCCACGCCTCCTCGGCGGCCTCGTGCGCCGCGTCGGCCAGCAACGGCTCGAGCGGCCCGCGGATGCGCGCGAGCGGGCGCGGGACGGGGCAGGCGACGAGCTCGACCACTGGGGTCTCCCCCACGAGGTCGACGAGCGCGACGGACTTCGTGTGCGTCGCCTCGGAGAACGAGAACGCCAACGGGGAGCCGGCGTAGCGCCCGTTGCCTCCCACGCGCTGCGGCCCGTGCAGGTGCCCCAGTGCGACGTAGTCGACCCCGGCGAACGTCGAGGCCGGAACGCTCGCGGCCCCGCCGAGCGCGAGGTCGCGTTCGCTCTCCGACGCCTGGGCGCCGGCGACGAACGCGTGCGCCACCACCACCGCGCGCGTCCCGGCGGGGCGTCGCGTCAGGTCGGCCCGGACGAGCTCCATCGCCGCCGTGAGCACGGGCCCGTGACCGCGCTCGTCGACGCCCAAGACAGCCCGGACGGCGTCGGGCTCGAGGTATGGGATCGGGTAGAGCGCGAGCTCCCCCACGACCACGGGCTCCCCGCTGCGGGCGGGGTCCGTGCGCAGGTGCAGTCCCGCCCGGGAGAGCAGAGAGGACGCGAAACCGAGCCGCGTCGCCGAGTCGTGGTTGCCGGATACGACGACCACGGGCGCGATCGCGGCCAGGCGGGCGAGCGCGTCGTCGGCCAGCGCGATCGCGTCGACGGGCGGCAGCGCGCGGTCGTACAGGTCGCCGGCCACCACGATCGCGTCCACCGAGGACGCGGCGGCCAGCGCGACGAGCCAGTCACACCAGGCGGCATGGGCGGCGAGCAGGCCCTCGCCGTGGAAGCTGCGGCCGAGGTGCCAGTCGGCGGTGTGGAGGAGGCGCATTGCACGATGAGGGTGTCGCCTGCGGCGGACGGAACCTCACGGGAGCCAGATCAGGCCGGCGCGCCGCAGCGCAACCCCAGACGTTCTGCTGCGATCGTCATCCGCTCGTCGTAGGTGATCAGCGTCTCGAGGTCGCCGCCCAGCGCCATCGCGGAAGCGACGTGGATGGCGTCGAGGCTGCGCAGCGCCTCGACATCGAGGGCGCCTGCGGCGTCCAGCGTTCCGTCGTCGAGCGCGAGCAATCGCACATCGGCGATGACCTTCGCGGCTCGTTCGACCGCCTGCGCACCGTGCCGGCTGACGGCGCGAGGAACCTCGACTCGCACGAGCGAACTCGTGATCCTGACCGGCCGAGTGGCCAGGTACGCAGCCAGCGCGGCGCTCTCCCGCTCCCGAACGACGAGCTTGACCAGCGCCGACGAGTCGAGGTAGACGGCGCGGTCAGCGCTCATGCTCACGGAGGGCGGCCAGGACCTGGGATGGGGGCGCCGTACCGGGGGCCGGAGGCAGAGGAGCACCGAGATCGAGGACGTCACCGTCGGCTGGGCCGAGCCGACCGGAAGCGGTGAGCTTGTCGATCGTCGACGTCGTGGGAATCGGCACCAGCAGCGCCAGCGGTCGGCCGCGATCGGTCACCTCGATCGTCTCGCCCCGCTCGACCTCCCGGAGGTACCGGCTGGCGTGCTGGCGCAGTTCGCGAATGCCGATGGTCCGCACGGTGACACTTGTAGCACATGCCATCGCCCGCGACTCGGTAGCGCCGTCACACAGCAGGCAACGTCGCGTAGGCCATGCAGCCGGTCGTGCGGAAGTCCGTCGGCCGACCCAGGGCGACATGAAGCTGCTCGGCGGTCCTCGGCGCGGCGACCTCGCCGGCACGATGCAGGACCTCGAGGTACCGCCGGCCGCGGCGGGTCTCGGCCACCAGACCGGCGAGATGCAGCTGTCCGTCCGGCACCAACTGCGAGCGCAGCCCGGCCACGAGCGCGGGCAGGTCGACCAACACGGTGGGACGCGGCGAGCCTGCGTGCAGCTCCGCGGTTGCCGCCGCCGAGCCGGCAGCGACCTCGAGCAGCGGCCCATCACCCGAGGCGATCGCCGCCGCCGCGAACGCGGCGTAGTCGGCCGGAGCTGTGCTCCAGGCGATCCGGTTGTAGGTCCGCGACCGCACAAGCGGTCGTACACGGCGGCTCGACCGTCGTAGGAGGCGTCCGCGTCACCGAGCTGCGACGCGATTCTCCACATGGAGAAGAGGCTAGCACGTATCCTTCTCCAGATGGAGAAGGATGCTCGAACGCGTCTCCTGGACGCAGCGCTGGACCTGCTCGGGCGGTCCGGCGCCGGCGGCCTCACGGGTCGTTCCACCGAGGACGCCGCCGGGCTGCCCCACGGCTCGGTGCGCCACCACTTCGGCGACCAGGCCGGAATGGTGGCCGCGCTCTTCGACCATCTCGCCGAGCGCGAGGGCGGACCGATCGAAGGCGATGTCGCCGCCTCGCTGGAGCAGTGGCTCGGAGCGGGCCGAACGCTGACGCTGGCGCGCTACGAGCTGTTCCTGATGGCCGCGCGCGACCCGAGGCTCCGCGCGCCCCTCATCCGGGCGCGAGACCGGTTCGTGGCCGCGGCGGCCGCGCGCGTCGGCCCTGCCGCGGCGCCCGCGGTCGTAGCCGCCCTGGACGGACTGGTTCTGGACGCGCTCGTCCGCGGAGAGCATGACCCGGATCGACTTCGCGCCGCGGTCGCGCAGATCACCGGCACGTGAGCTGAGACGGACCGACATCCCCGAACGGATGCGGCCTCCCAGCGGTCAGTAAGCGAACAGCTCGACCCGGTACCCATCCGGGTCGGCGACTTGGACGCGGACGAAGCCGTGATCGTCCTGCCATTCGGTCTCCGTGATCCCGGCCCTGCTCAGCCGCTCTCGGGCGGCCCGGACATCGTTCCCCTCCTTGACTTGGAACCCGAAGTGGTTCGTCCGCGGCAGACCCACCGGCACCGCGCCCTCGCTCAACGCGAGCAGCGAGCCGTCGGGCGATCCAACGATCAAGAGGTGCTCGTCGTCGTGGACCCTTTCGATGAGCCCGAAGTGCTCGCCGTAGAAGGCAGCCGACAGCTCCCGATCACGGACCGTCAGGGCGACGTGGTTGAGCGGCACCCGTCGAGCATCGCAGGATGAGATTCACAGCTCACTCCCGCGTGGGCCGGCACCCTCGACGGTGAAGTCACCGGACGTCGGGCATCGCCCCGGTCAGGTGTACGAGCGAGCGAGATGGACGCGAGCCGACCTAACCGGACGTTGGGACCCGACTGACGCTGCCGCAGATCGATCCGGGCGACTGGACCAGTGAACTCAAGCGGCGCTTCAAGGAGCTCGGCGCCCCGATCGACCCTGACGCCCTGCATCTGCTGCTCGAGGAGTCGATGGCCCACCCGTACTGCACGATGTTCCTCGCCCGCGAGAGCGCCGTCGTTGGCGAGTTCGCCGGGCGCGTCACGACTGCCTCCGTTCAAGCGGCGCTGTCCGTCGTCCAAGCCGACGAGAGCTGGGAGCTTCGCCATGATCGCCTCGGTTGACCTGTTCCCCGTTGAAGCACACGACCGCGTCGCCGGCGTCCTGCGCAGCGGACCGCTGATTCTCGCCGCCGGCGCCGGCGCCGGCGAGAGCGCCTTCCTCGACGAGCTCATCGACCGTCCCACCGTCCGCGTCGACGCGCGCCGCTGGGCCTCGGACGCCAGCGTCGTACTCGATCTCGTCTCCGCTGTGCTGGCCCGGATCGCTCCGACGACCCAGGTCGGGATCGGCGCCAGCGCCCTGCGCACCCACGAGCGACTCGCGATTGCCACCGCCTACCACGACGTGAACCTGGCCGTGAACGTCGCCATGGGCGCCAACGAGCCGGAGATGACGCTCGAGCGCGCGCTGGGCGCGATCCCGGACGACACGGTCCTCGTCGTCGAGCACGCCCATCGCCTATGGGACAAGCGGCTGCTGTGAACCCTCCGAGGCCACGCCGAAGAGGGTCGAGCGCTCACCACGCGCCCCTGGGCAGAGCGCGCCCTCGTGGACCGCCGTGCCGCGGTCTTCGGCTTCGCCCAGACCGTCGAGCTCGACGCGACCGTCGACATCAACGATCTCGCAACACGGCACGACACGATGCAACCTCGCGAGATCGAGTGGGCCCTCGAGCGAACGCAACGGCTGCGCGGCCCGATGCGCGAGCCCATGGCCGCCGCGGAGTTCACCGGATCGCTCGACGCCACCTGGGATCTCCTCGTCGACACGCGCACCTGGCAGCTCGACCAGCTGATGACCAGCGCTCAGGCGCTGACCCGCTGGGGCGCCCGCCTGCTCGAAGCCGTCGCGCGCGGCAACGCGCCCTACACGGCTGCCGCCGGCGCGCAGCCCGCACGCATCGCGCACGCTCTCAAGACGCTGCGCGCCGATCTGATCTACCAGCCCGCACACCGGCGCAGTGGAAGTGCACCGACCCGTTCCTGGCCGCAGCGATCAAGCGCCGCCCGCGCCACCTTGCCGAGCGCTGAGTCAGCGCGACGGGACCGTTGACGACAAGCCGCAGCTGTGACGCCCGTACACGGGCGAGTCCAGGAGGGCTTGAAGCGTGTTGGTCATTCGCTTGGTCATGCCGAACCAGGATGCGACGCGCTCCTCCTGCGTCGTACCCTCGGTTGCTTCCTCTGGAAGCTCGACGCCCGCAATCTCCATGGTCCGAGTATCCCCCGGGGAGTCGGCTGCGCAGGCCCCTCCGCCGTCGGGATGTCAGCTCAAGCGCTCTGAGATGAGGCACCGCGTCCTCCCGCTGACGTAGGGTCGCCCGCATGGCATTGGATGCTCAAGACGACCCGCTGGCTGGCCGGGCGCCGGCGCGGCTGATCCCGACCGCCGGCATCAAAGGTCTCGAAGAGCAGGAGAAACGAGCTACGAGCGCGCTGCTGGCGGTGCTGACTGCGGTTCCGGAGTTCACGCACGCCTTGCTGAAGGACCTTGGGGCGCCGAAGGGGCGCATCCGGACGTTCTGCGAGGTGCAGCTCAGGGACGCTGACGCCAAGGTGTCGATCCCGGATGGCGCGATCGTCATCAAGCGCGGCAAGACCCGGTGGGCGTGTTTGGTGGAGGTCAAGACGTCCGACGCTCAGCTGGGCGACGAGCAGGTCAGCCGCTACCTCGACCACGCGCGCACACTCGGCTTCCAGGGCGTGCTGACGATTTCCAACCACATCACCGGGTCGGTCAACGACAGCCCCGTCAAGATCGACGGCCGCAGGCTGCGCAACCTGAGCTTATGGCATCTCTCCTGGTGGCGGATCCTCACGGAGGCCGTCGTGCAGCACCGCCACCGCGGCGTCTCCGATCCCGACCAGGCCTGGATCTTGGGTGAGCTGGTTGCTTACCTCGATCACGAGGCTTCAGGCGCGAGCGGGTTCACCGACATGGGCGACAAGTGGGTGCGCGTCCGCGATGGCGCCCACAACGGAACCCTGCGAGCGGCGGACCCCGAAGCCCGCGCTGTCGTTGAGCGCTGGGAGCAGTTCGGCGACTACCTAGCGCTCGGCCTCGCTCAAGACCTCGGGCGCGACGTTTCCGTGGTCCGCCCGCGTAGGCAAGACGTTGAGAGCCGTCGTGCGGCACAGGTGAAGGCGCTCGCCGACGCGGGCTGCCTGACCGCCACGATCAAGATTCCCGACGCAGCCGCTCCGATGGACCTGCGCGCCGACCTGCGGGCCCGCAAGGTCTTCGCCTCGGTGGTGATCGACGCGCCGAAGGAGACAAGGGCATCGGCTCGCATCAACTGGATCCTCAAGCAGCTCAAGGACGCTCCCGGCGACCTGCGCATCGAGGTCGCGTTCGCTGGCACACGGGAGACCACCTCCTTGCTGCTCCACAACGCTCGCGAGGAGCCGAAGAAGCTGCTGTCCCCGACGGACCCCAAGCGGGAGCCGCGGTCGTTCCTGCTGGAGATGGGACGGCCGCTGGGGACCAAGCGCGGCAAGGGCAAGGGCTCGTTCGTGGCCGACACCCGCGAGCAGGCCATCGGCTTCTACCGCGATCTCGTCCAGCAGTTGGCCGCGTGGCGCCCGAAGGCACCGCGGCTCCCCGACGAACCGGAGCTCGAACCTGTCGAAGGGGTTCCCGCTTCAGTCGATCCGCCGGCGTTCGCAGAAGCAGGCCGGGACCCAGGCGAAGCGGTCCTGCCGCCAGCCTGAGGTCGGACGGATCAAGCGCCTGCTACGCCCACCCGCCTGCCCCCTTTTTGTCCAAAGGGGTAGTGGGCAAAGCGGCCAGCCGGGCGCTCGCGTGCACGCGACAGCAGAAGCACATAGGTCCAAGCGGGGGACGGCTCTCTTCGTCAAGGTCGCACAATCACGTGCGACTGCGCGGGGCCCCAGTGGGCGACCCGCCGAGCACGAACGTGATGGTGTCCACATCTGCGTACAGCTTGAACCGCAGTGCATGCGCCGGTCGTTGTCGGCCATCAGGATTCGCTCGCCGTAGACGAGGGTGTCGCCGCGCGGCGGAACGCACGTGGTGATCGCATGCCTGGGGTGGTCGCGAGCCGGGTGGCGGCGGGCGTCGTGCTGTCGCGCGGGGTTCGACTACTAGGCGTTCTCCCCGCACCGTGCGGGCCGTCTTGTGATGCTTTCGAGGCGAGGACACCAGCGGCGTCCGTGCCCGTTGATACAAGACTCTGTTCCATGCCCCAGCCCAAGAAGAAGACGGAAGCCGACGCCGCTCCTGCGGCACGCGCGCGCAAGGCCGAGTTCCCGAAGATCGGCCTCGAGGACGCGCTGGACGTCCCAAGGGCGCTTCAGCGCAACGGCGGCCAGCCGTTGCCCGCTATCGACACGGCGACTGCGGTCAAGAGGAGTCCCGGCAGTTCCGGCTTTCGCACGCTCACCGCCTCCGCTAGTGCGTACGGCTTGATTACCGGCTCGTACAAGACGACCTTTACGATGCGCGACCTCGGTGCTGCCATCACGCAGCCGAAGTCGTCTGAGGAGGCGGCGGTCGCGCTAGTCACCGCAGCCCTCACGCCCGGCACCTTCCGCGAGATCTATGACTACTACAAGGGCAAGAAGTTCCCGGAGCGCCAGTTCTTCGAGAACACGGTGGTGCGTGAGTTCGGCGTGGATCCGAAGCAGGCGGGCACCTGCTGCGACGTCTTCGAGGCGAACGTGCGGTTCGTCGGCCTCATCCGGCAGACGCCCGGCGGCGATTGGCTCTCGACCGAAGCAGCGCCCCCAGCGGGCACAACCGTGATGACGAGGGAAGAGATCGACGAGGTCGAGGAGCAGGCGGCTGAGGTGGAGGCGGGCACCGACGCCCTAACGGCGGAGGACATCGCCGCGGCGGCCCGGATCGCCGAGGTCTCGGTGCAGCCGCCCGCGCCCGCCGACAGGCCCAACCGCAAGGTCTTCATCAGCCACGGCAAGAACAAGAAGGTCGTCGCCCAGCTGAAGGAGCTCCTCGTCTACGGGGAGTTCGAGCCGGTGGTGTCAGTCGAGAGGGAAACGACCTCAAAGCCGGTGCCCGACAAGGTCATGGACGACATGCGGGCCTGCGGCGCGGGGATCATTCACGTCGGCACGGAGCGCACCGTCAAGGACGAGACTGGGGATGAGCACCACTTCCTGAACCAGAACGTGCTCATCGAGATCGGCGCGGCGATGGCCCTGTACAAGGGCCGCTTCATCCTCCTGGTGGAGAAAGGCACGCAGTTGCCCTCGAACCTTCAGGGGCTGTACGAGGTCCGCTTCGAGGGCGAGGGATTGGACCACGACGCGACCATGAAGCTGCTCAAGGCGTTCAACGAGTTCAAGACGTAGAGCCGCCGCGCCTTTACCCACCGGATGGACGGCCAGAGCGGCCTCCTCGGAGCGCACATTGCACCTCGCCTCGCGGGGTTTGCGGTGTTAGACCATCTCGCCGCCGCGACGCGCCACCCTCCGGTCAGCGCTCGGCGAGATCGAAATGGCCTCGCCCTCTCCAGGATCGCGTAGGAGCTGGTTGGCCACGGGATAGCCGCAGGGCCGCGTCGATATCGCGTCCGCGTGGAGGCGGTAGACGGGACGGCCGACCCCGGACTACCGCTCCGGACGAGAAGAGGTACTTCAGGCCAGGAATCGCTTCCGCGCGAGCAGTAGAGCTCGCTACGCCGGAGGCTTCCCTGTCTGCAGATCGACGGTTCCCGGCCTCGACTCCACGAAAGGACTAGCTGCCTTGCGCGTTTCTGCCAGCAAGTTGGCTAGAGCGTCACCGTTCTGCGGTGAGTCCGACGATCCGCCGTTAGCTTCCGAAGGAAGCGACTGCCCAGGGAAAAACCGCAGAGCGAGGAGCGCTGTAACGTCAGCACGCCGTTCGTCGTCAAGTGCCCGCAGGAACGGGGTAGTGGCTCTCAGCTGCAACGAAATATGTCGCCAACGGAGTGCCTCCTCGCGGAAGGCCCGTGCCAGCGATATAAGGTAACCGTTGATGACGAGCAGCGGGACGGCAAAGGCTGCCTTCTCGAGTCCCTTAACTAATACGTTGCTTTGCTGGCCAGTGAAGGTCAGCACCGCTATGCCGATAGACGCGAGTGCAATGGCTGCTCCAAGCACGATGGAAGCGGTCGTGTAGTTGTTCGCACGGTCCTCCACGGTCTTCGCACGCTCTTCATACTCTCTCGCTTGGACTTGAGCCGAGGTTTCTGACGCCAGGACGCCGACTTCCCTTGCGGCGTCGCTGACCTCGGCTAAATGCGATCGGACTTCATCAAGTGCCTCGTTCGTCGCCTCGTCGAACTGCGTCCGGGCGGCGGAGACAGCGCCGGCGGATGACTGAACTTCAGCGAGCACACCGTGCGCTGAACTTACGATGCCCTGCAGCTCGGTGGTGTAGGGAGCAGCCAGACTCGCTGGCATGAAGGCTGCGTCGAGGATCTCTTGCAGCCACTCAACGTTGCCCTGTTGCGCTGCCTGTTGCGCTACCGCGTAGTAATCGAAAGCAGGTGGTGAACCCGCGACGAGAGCGATGAATTCCGGAAGCTGCGAGCGGAGTTCCGGCTCGGGGCGGCCCACCAGATTTTGCACGATCCAGCCCGCGATGAAGGAAGCCCCTTGGTTCGCAGCGGTCTTCGCGTACGGAAGGCCTTGAGGAAGCTCTCCAGCAGCCACGCTTGTGTACCCGGCAATCGCCGCGACGCGTCGATCCCCTGTGGCGTCGGCGAGCTGACGCATCTGCGCGGCGATGGCCTGCGGGTTTTGAGGGAACTGCTGGAGTGCCGGGAGAAGCTGGTTGATCGTGTCGTCAGCCAAGTGCGTGAGTATTGCTCGCGTATCGGACGCATCGCCGACTTGGCCGCGCAGTAGGCGGGTACGGCCCATAGGGGTAACCACGCTCGGTCACTTTCACGTTAGAGAAGGAGCCGCCGCGAACGGCTGGCACAAGGGTGCTTTCAGCCGGAAGCAAGCGTCGCGGCGACTGTCGCTTTCAGCCGAAAGCGGCAGCACGCCCCCGGCGTGACCGCCGCCCCGCGAGCGCGACCCGATCACGAGCGCACCCGCGCTCACAGCCACTCCTCACCCTCGATCTCCGGCCACCGCTGGTACAGCACCCGCGCCTGCTGGAACACCCGGTCGGCGACGGCATCGAGCCCGCCACCTTCGGTCGGGATGAACGTCTTGTGCTTGCGCAGCAGCCGCTTGATGCGCAGCCGGACCTTCGCCTCCAGGTTGCTGCGCTCGGTCCAGTCTACGCCCAGGGCCGGGTCATCGGGGTTGATGAGGCTTCGCACGATCTCGACGGCGATGTCCTTCAGGCGCGGATCGTCGACCCACTTCTCGCCGCGGCTGGCGAGCACGTCGTAGAACGCGAGCTCCTGCGGGTTGAGGCCGAGCTGCTCGTTGCGGTCGCGCTCCTCGCGCAGCCTCCGGGCGAGCTTGACGAGCTCGGCGACGACCTGGGCGGAGTCGAGCTGCTTGGCGTGGTAGCGATCGAGCACGGCCTGCAGCTCGTCGCTGAAGCGCTTGGTCTGGGTGCGGTTGGCTCCCAGCCGCGTGCGGATCTCGCCGGCCAGCAGCTTCTTGAGCAGCGCGACCTGCAGCTCGGGTCGCTCGAGCTTGGTGCCGATGTCGTCGAGGAACTGGTCGGACAGGACGCCGATCTCCGGGCGCTGCTCGCCTGCGATCTCGAAGACGTCGACGATCTCCCCGCCGGCCAGGCCGTCGGAGAAGAACTGCTCGACGGCCCGGCGCGCCTCCCGTGAAGGCCCACCGCCGTGCTCGATGTCATCGACACCCGCAGCCCGCAGCGCCTTAGCGACGGT
>JAABUR0100005234.1_pt1 | contig 16690 bp, 19 predicted proteins | sample 5560091 | NCBI WGS metagenome assembly JAABUR01 (sample SAMN10711879, study PRJNA513375) | rock metagenome | isolation source: Antarctica rocks | place: Antarctica: Victoria Land, University Valley sud | reverse complement strand
CTTGCCGCCGCCCGACTTCGTGCTCGCCTGGTCGCGCTGGCGTCGGCGACACCAGGCCCAGGCCCGGCGCAGCCACTACCAGCGCCGCCTCGCCCGACTCGACGCACAAGTGCAACTGTAGAATAACAGCCTATCCAGAAAGTAGCGCGTCGTGCTAGACTCGCGCCATGAACGTGCAGGATGCCGACACGGCGGCCCTCTCCGTGACCAAGGACGAGCCGACGATCTGGCGCGTGGACGATGCGCTGTGGGCCGAGCTGCGGCCCTTGCTGGTGATCGCCAAGCCGCGCAAGAAACCGGGACGCCCCCGGCTGGACGACCGCCCGCTCTTCGACGGGCTGCTCTGGCTGGCGCGCAACGGCGGGCAATGGGCGACGCTGCCGCGCTAGTTCGGGGCCAAGTCGACGGTCCACGCCCGCTTCCAGGAGTGGGTCGACCACGGCTGCTTCGCCGCCGCCTGGGCGCGCCTGCTGGCGGTGTACGACGACGCGGTGGGGCTCGACTGGCACTGGCAGGCGGCCGACGGGTGCCTCGTGCAGGCCCCGCTCGGCAAAAAGGGGGGGCCGGTGAGCAGGAAGCGACCGGGGCGAACCCCACCGACCGGGGGCAGTGCGGCACCAAGCGCCACCTGCTGACCGCCGGGTGCGGCGTGCCGCTCGCCACCATCCTCTCCGGGGCCGACCGCACCGACATGAAGCAACTGGCCGACCTGCTCGACGCCACGGCCTACGACGTGCCGACCGCCGGGGCGCGGCAGTTGTGCCTGGACCGGGGCCACGACTACGCCGCCTGCCGCGAGACGGCAGTCACGCATGGCTACGCCCCGCACATCCCGCCCCGGCGGACCGCCGCGACGCCCTTGCCGCCGCCCGGCCACCCCGACCGCCACCCGCCGCGCCGCTGGGTCGTGGCGGTGGGGCATCGCTGGTCCAATCGCTTCCGGCGGCTGCTGATCCGCTGGGAGAAGCGGGCGGCCACTGACCTCGGCTTCGTCCAACTCGCCGCCGGCCGCATCGTCTACCGCAAGCTCCGTCATGCACGTACTCTTTCTGGATAGGCTGGTAGGGCACGCGGGGCGCGCGGAGCCACGAAGCGGGGCCACCGGTTGGTGGCCCCGCGTGGCGCTGCTACCGGGGTTACTGGGTCGGCTTCTGGCCGAGGGTGACCTGGATCGTCTGCTCCTGCCCGTTGCGGTTGATCTTCACGGCGACGTTGTCGCCGGGCTTGTACTTGGTGGTCAGGGCGTTTTGCAAGTCCTGGAGGGCGTGAACCGGCACCTCGCCGAGGCCGACGATGACATCACCCTGCTGGAGCCCGGCCTGCGCGGCGGGGCCGTTCGGGTGGAGTTGGCCGATCACCACCCCCTCCGTGGCCTTCAGGCCGAGCGAGGCCGCGATCGAGGGCGTGACCGTCGCGCTCCCGATACCGAGGTAGCCGCGCGTCACCGTGCCGTGGTCGCGCAACTGCTGGGCGATCGTCTTCGCCCCGTCGATCGCGATCGAGAAGCCGATCCCCTGCGCCTGTGTCGAGCCAAGGGTATTGATCCCCACGACCTCACCGCGCATGTTGACTAACGGGCCACCCGAGTTGCCGGGGTTGATCGCCGCGTCGGTCTGGATCAGGTCGTAGAGGGTCGGCCCGACCGTCCCCTGCTGCGCGCCCGGCTCCTGCTCGTCACGCCCGGTGGCACTGACCACTCCCTCGGTGACGGTCGGGCCACCGGGCAAGGCCAGCGCGTTGCCGATCGCCACGACCCACTCGCCGACCTGGAGTTGCGAGGAGTTGCCCAGCGGCACGGTCGGCAGATTCGGCCCATCGATCTTGAGGACCGCGAGGTCGGTCTGCGGGTCGCGCCCGACGAGTTGCGCGTCGAAGGAGCGGTTGTCGGGCGGCGGCAAGACCACCTTCAGTTGCTGCGCCCCCTCGACGACGTGGTTATTGGTGATGATGTAGCCGGCAGGATCGTAGATGAAGCCCGAGCCCGCCCCCTGCGGCGTGGTGCCCGCGCCGGGCGTCGCCTGCCCCGGGAGGGCACCGGAGCCGGGTGTCATCTGGCCGGGGATACCGCCGCTACGCGCCCGCGCCTGGACGAGATTGAGGACCAGCACCGTCGCCGGGCGGACCTTCGCGGCCACCCCCGCCACATCGGGCAGGGTCGTGGGGGCACCGGCGGTCGGGCTGGCGGCGGTGCGTGCGGCGGTCGCCACTGCTGGCGACGCCGTTGTGGCGACGGTGCTACTTCCAGTCGCCACGGCCTGGGCCAGTGGGCGGTTGCTGGTTGTCGGCGCGGCAGCGGCCGCCGTGGTGGCGGTCGATTGAGCGGTCGCCGCCGCCGTGGTCGCGGTGCTCCCCGCTGTCGGGCTGGCATTCGTGCTCCCGCCGAGGCTGCACCCGGCGAGGCCGAACGCGAGGGCGATGGCGACGATGATGATCCGCGATGATGGCCGATGGGTGAACATGAGGCTTTCCTTTCCGTTGCGTGTGAGCATCCCTGGCGCAATGCGACGAGTAGGCCTTCGGGAAGCTGTGGCGTCGGCCTAGTTGCTCGCTATGACGCCCAGCCACCACGGCGTGGGAGGCTCGTCGCGGGGCATGGACGCTCCCGAGTGACGCGTATCGATCTGGCGCGGGCTAACGTCGGTAGCAGGGTAGACTCACCGCCCGCGCTTCGCGCGTGCCCTTAGGGTTCCGGGGAGAGCAAGGCGAGTCCCGTCTCCCGATCGGTCGTGCGACGCAGATAGCTCGGCGACTCCACGACGATCACTTCCAGCGTCGGCCAGATATGGGCCTCCAGGATGTGCCCTCCATGCGCGGTGCCATCGGCTTTGCCGACGACGACATGCGCGTGGATCTTCGGCTCCCTGTTATCGAGGGCGATGTTCCCGATGAGTGAGAGCACCTCGACCTGTTCGTCGAGCGGAATCCTCCGGTAATCTCGCCGTTCGCGATCGAAATACCCGAGGGTTGCCCGGCTGAACGCGCCGATCGCCGTGAACCGCGCGGCGTCGAGCCGGTGCTCGCGGGCGAAGCGCAGCATCCCGCTCGCGAATTCGTCGCCCTTGTCGAAGACGACCGCATAGGTCATCTCACCCTGCTCCTGTAGCACTTGGACGCGCATCCCTCCTCCTTCCGGCATTTTCCGGCGGTGTTCAATCGACCGCTTCCCCCGCCTGCTCCCCCTGCTTGCCGAGCTGCACGATGTCGCCCTCCTGGAACAGGATCTGCTGGAGCACCGCCCGCCACGCCGGTTTCTGCCGCAGCAAGAACTCCAGGTCCATGCCGAAGTGCTTGAACTCCTCCTCCTGCGCGTTCGCCATGATCGCCCTGGCCGTATCATTCCGCTCGACCGACATGCGCTGCTCGTACCAGTCGATCGCCTCGGCCTCCTCGATCAGCGAGAGGATCATGCGCGCGAAGGTGCGTGTCTCCTCGGACAACTCATGCGGTGGCTCGTGGTATTGATCAAACGGCATGGTGTTGGCTCCTTTCCGCCTATCGTCGGATCGCTTTTTCTAGCCCCGCACTGGGCGCGATCGGAACAAAGCTATGCCTGTGTCGGGGCGGCAGAGCGACGCCGCAGCGTTGCGGGGCACGGGAGTAGCCGATCACTCCTTGTGCCCATCGCCATCGCCGGATGGACATGCCGCCCCTCCCTGTAGCCAGGGCTTATGCGTTCTCTCCGTACGTGTCTGTTCGGCTACGCCGAGCAGCGGATGCGACCGTCAACGGGGCCGAGATAGGCCGAGGGTCGCAGGTGCCCCGCACGCTTGTACGCGTAGCGACCAGTTGCCGTCGTTCGCCAGCAGCACGAGCAGAGAACGCATAAGCCCTGTCCCTGTAGCAGGCAGCGCAAGCCGTCGATGCTGTACGGGGCCACCGCCGGGACCGGCGACCAGGCGGCACTGCGGAGCAACGCCGCGAGGCGCGCGGGGGAACCCCTGCCCGCGCACCGAACTTGTAGCGCCCCCGCACTGAAGAGGTATGCCGAGTCGTGATCGTCGATGACGATCAGGGCAACGTCGCCGCGGGCGTTGCGGCACCGGTAACGAATTATGTAGTTGCCTGTGTCAAGCGAGGCGTCGCTACCGCTCGTGGACATGGCCTCTCCCAGGATCGTACCCACCCTGCCCAAAGGCTGATCACCCCCTTCACACCGCCCACTGCTCGGCGTCCTTGCGCTTCAGTTCCAGGCCCAGGCCAGGGCGTGTCGGATCGGGTCGCAGGCAGCCGTCGCGCGGCGTGGGGACGCCATCGAAGAGCAGGTGCGCCACCCGCACATGGTCGTGGAAGTACTCGGCGTGGCGGAACGCGGGGGCGGCGCAGGCGACGTGGGCATGGATCTCCGGGGCACAGTGCGCCGAAAAGGGGATCGCGAAGGTGTGCGCGAGCGCCGCCGCCTGCAACCAGCCGGTCACCCCGGCGCAGCGCGTCACATCGGCCTGGAGGACGTCGACCGCGCCCGCTTCCAGCATCCGGCGGAAGTAGAAGCGATCGTAGCCGTACTCGCCCGCCGCGATGTCGACCGTGGGGGTGTGCTCGCGGATGAAGCGTAACTCGGCGAGGTGGTCGGACGACACCGGCTCCTCGAACCAGGACACCCCATCCTGGGCGAAGGCCGCCGCCTGGCGCAGCGCCTCCTTCGGGGCGTAGGCGCCGTTCGCATCGACGAAGAGCGCCGCCGCGTCGCCGATCGCGCGCCGTGCCACCGCGACCCGCGCGCGGTCCGCCGCCGGATCACGGCCGATTTTCATTTTCACGCGCGGGATCCCTTGCGCGACCCAGCCCGCGAGCTGCTGCGTCAGTTCCCGCTCGCTGTAGGAGGTGAACCCGCCGCTGCCGTAGATCGGCACGGCGTCGCGGAAGGGGCCGAGCAACTTGAAGAGCGGCAGTTCGAGGGCACGCGCCTTGAGATCCCAGAGGGCGATATCGAGTGCGGCGATCGCCATCGAGCAGATGCCCGGTCGCCCGAGATTGCGAATCGCGCGGACCATCGCGGCCCAGGAGGCCCCGACATTGTGCACATCGCGCCCGCAGATGAGCGGGGCAAGGGTCTCATGGACGAGGGTCGCCGTGGCCTGATCGGCATAGCTGTAACCCAGCCCGCGCAGCCCGCTGTCGGTCACCGGCTCGACGAGGACCACCGTCGTGCTGTCCCAATCGTAGGTGCCGTCCTGCTCGGGGCGGTCGGTCGGGATGCGATAGACGCTGAGATCGACGTGTTCGATGTGCATGGGCTATCCCTTTGCAATGTGTTCTCGCACGGAGACACCGGTCGATGATGAGCGAGGCGTGACGGGGCCGCAGGAGCGGTGCTGAACGCGGTCTCGCGGCCATCAGCGCGCCGCAAGGTCGCGATCGGGCGGGATCGACGTTGCGACACAGCCCGATTTCTGGTATCAGTTGCGAGTAGCCGATATGCGAACAATTGCTGGCGCGTGGGCACGGGAGGCAGGGGTGATGGGGACATTGCCCGCGCCCTTCCTTACTGAAGCATAGGGTTGCGCCGCTTCGAGGAGGTTAAAGCAGCCCTAATAGTGCCTTAAGGTTTGGTAAACGAGCGGTAGGGGAGCGGACCGCAGGGCCAGGAGCAGGGAAAAGGGGCATCGCATGGGCGCGGAGAACGGTGCGCACGGGCACGCCCGGAGCAAGACAATCCTGGTCATCGACGATGATCCGCTGTTTAGTATGGCGATCAGCGAGGTACTCGGCACCGCAGGCTACACGGCGGAAGCCGTCGGGACCGGCTACGATGCGCTGGCGTGGTTGCGGCAGCGGCACCCCGGCCTGATCCTGCTCGATATCGGCCTGCCGGACATCGACGGGATGGGGCTCTTGCATCTGCTGCGCTTGCAGGCGACGGGGGTACCGATCATCTTCCTCACCGCGCGGCGCGATCAGCACCGGCTGGTCGCCGGTCTCAATGCTGGTGCGGACGACTACCTCACCAAGCCCCCGGACCCGGAAGAGTTGGTGGCGCGGGTGGGCGCGGTGCTGCGCCGGACAAGCACCGCGGGCATCACCCCCCGCGAGCAGCTGACCGTGGGGGACGTGACGCTCGACGCCGGTCGGCACCTGGCGCAGGTGCGCGGGCAGAAGGTTGAGCTGTCGCCGAAAGAGTTCAACCTGCTCTGGCTCCTGGCGAGCAACGCCGGGCGGGTCGTGCCGCGCCCGTTCATCATCGATACCGTCTGGGGCGAGGAATTCTACGGCGACGTGAAGGCGCTGGACGTCTACATCCGGCTGCTGCGGCGCAAGATCGAGGTCGATCCCGATCACCCGCGCCTGATCGAGACAGTCCGCGGCGTTGGCTACACCTTCGCGCCGTCGCCCGACGCTAGTGTCCAGGAGGGGGCGGACAGGAGGGCAGGAGAAGCGTGATAGTCGTCCCCCGCGCCGTGCTCTCGACCTGGATCTCGCCGTCGTGCGCGGCGGCGACGCGCCGGACGATCGCGAGGCCCAGCCCGTGGCCGCCGCGCGTCGGGTCGCCCTCTCCCTGGTTGTGGCGCGCGAAGAGGTGCGCCTGCGCCGCCGCCCCGATGCCCGGGCCGGTGTCCGCGATGGTGAGCATCGCCCGCGCGCCTTGCGTACCGAGGCGCACCGTGATTCGTCCGCCCGTCGGGGTGTGCGTGATCGCGTTGTCGAGCAGGTTGGCGACGGCGCGCGTGAAGAGCGGCGCATCGACGCGGGCTCCGACGGGGTCCGGCGGGCGCTGGTAGTCCAGCGCGGTGTCGCGGGCTGCCGCGAGCGGGCGCATCTCCGCCACCACATCGGCGACGAGGCTGTCGAGCGACGCCGGGCGCAGCGCGGGCGGGTTTTCGGCGGCCTCCGTGCTGGCGACGAGGAGGAGTTCGTCGGTCAGCCGCGCCAGCCGCGCGGTCTGCACGGTCAGCGCCTGGAGCAGTTGCAGCGCGCGGGCCTCGTGCTCGGGTCCGATCTGGCGGAGCACGCGAGCGGTTAGGGCGATCCCTGCGGCGAGTCCCCGCAGATCGTGGCTCACCTCGGCGGTGAACTCGCGCCGCTGGCGCTCGAGCTTCGCGAGGCGCGCACCGAGCGCGTTGACGTCGGCGGCGACCCGACCGACCTCGTCCCGCTGGTCGAGCGCGACGCGCGCTTCCAGGTGACCGGTGGCGAGTTGGTTCACGGTGTCGCGCACGGCGCGCAGCGGGCGGATGATGCTGTCGGCAAAGAACACGCCGCACAACGCGGCGGCGGCGCTGGCGAGCGCGCTCGCCAGCAGGAACCGCCGCAGGGTCTCGCGCTCGAACGCGTGCAGGTCCGCTAGGGCGTAGCTGTCGCGGACCACCCCGAGCAAGTCCCCCGATCCGGCATCGTGGACCGGCATCGTGGAATAGAGGACCTCCTGCGCGTTCTCCGGCTGGGTACGCCGCCCGCTCGTCTGCTGTCCGGCGAGCGCATCGGCCGTCCCGGGGAGCGCGGGGGTCGTGCCGATGAGCGGGTCATCCTCCGCCTCGCTCACCGCCAGCACGGTGCCGTGTTCATCGAAGATCAGGAAGCGCGCGCGGGTCCCCGCGTTGACATCGCGCAGCAACGTCCCGAGCGCCGCGCGGTCGTGGGTCGCGAGGAGCGGTCGTGCCTGGAGCGCGAGGAGATAGCTCTGCGTCTGCAGATCGGTGGTGGCCTGCTGCAAATAGAATCGGTCGCTGTCGTAGAGGAAGTACCCGGCGGACAGGCCCATCGTCACCAGGATGAGGAGCCCATACGTGGCCAGAAGTTTGCTGCGGAGGCTGAACACACGCAACATACGCTCTCCGATGCGTCCTGCCACAGCGGTACCTTCGTTCGGTGCGGCAAACCCGACGGCACATCAGTGTAATACCACGAGCACGCGATGCACGGCTACGCAGATAGCGCTGCACCTCGCCGCAGTATAACGACGTGGACGTGTGGGTGTCATCCACAGGCACGATATGACTGCGCCGTCGCGATCCCAGGGGCCGCGACGCACGGCGGGCGACGCTCGCGGGGTTGCTGTGCGGTAGCAACTCGCCACGGCTGGGAAGCGGCAGCCTCGCGACAGCCCATCTCGCGCCCGATGCGGACGAAGACGTGATGTGGGGCGCCAATACCACTGACCGGGGAGCAGCGTTTTTAAGCACTCTTTAGCCGAATTATAAGCTTCCTTTAACCTCCCCGCGCGTTTCGCGCGATATGCTATGGGGCGGTCGCGAGATGACGATGAGCCCAGGGGTGGCGAAGACGATAACTGGCGAACGCGCGCAGCGCGGGGGCGAGAAGCGCACCCGCGATATGGTGATGATCGAGCCGTCTGCCCGACCGCCCCTGCTCGCACAAGGCGGCAAACAAGTATGGACGGCGGCCCGTGGTCGTCTGCCGGCTGCCGTGCTGTTATCGCAGTGCGCAGCAGTTGGTAGGAAGACCCCTCCCCTTGGTGAACACGAAGGGCTCCACCGAAGGAGGCGCGAACCGATCGTTGATAGCAGCACACACCAGGAGGTGGCGTCGTGGCGGTACCGTTCTATCTTCAGCAAGCCCGCGAGGAGACCGTCGAGGAGATCATCCACAAGCCGACACTGACCGTTGAGGAAATCTGCGAGATCTTGCCGTTCTCTCCCTACGTCGTCCGGCAGGCGGCACGGCGCGGCGAGCTACGCGCGATCATGTTCGACCACCACATCTATGGCGTTCGTCGGCAGGACTTGATCACCTGGCTATGGACGCGCTTAGCGGAAAAGTATCGTTAGGTACCGCTGGAAGGACGTGGCGTGACCGCGCGACGCGGCGAAGGCCACCCCACGCTGGCGGTCGTGACCGTGCGCCCCGCCACGGTTGCCGTGAGCGTCACCGTCGGCGGGGCACTGCCAGGTAAAGCCTTGCCGTCACCGTATGCGATACTCGGCGCATGAAAGATAACGTAGCGCGCACCAACTATGCCCGGCACCGCTTCCCGCCCGCGATCATCGCCCGCGCCGTCTGGCTGGACTGCCGCTTCGCCCTCAGTTATCGCGACGTGGAGGAGCTGCTCGCCGAGCGCGGCATCATCCTGACGTATGAGACCGTCCGCCAGTGGCGCCGCAAGTTCGGTCAGGTCGACGCGAATGCACTGCGTCGACGACGACCGCAGACGGGCGACAAGTGGCACCTTGACGAGGTCGTCATCCGTAGCAACGGGACGCGGCACTCCCTCTGGCGGGCCGTGGACCAGAACGGGAATGTGCTGGATATCCTCGTCCAGCGTCGCCGGGACAAGGCAGCGGCCAGGAAATCCTTCCGCCGGCTGCGCAAGGGACTGGCGTACGTCCCGCGCGTGGTCATCACCGACACGCTCACCAGCTACGGGGCGGCGCAGCGCGAGGTGTTGCCGAGCGTCGAACACCGCCAGCACAAAAGCTTGAACAACCGGGCGGAGCATGCGCACCAGCCGACCCGCGAACGGGAGCGGCGAATGCGCCGCTGCAAATCGCCGGGGCACACCCAATGCTTCCTCGCCGCGTACGGCCCGATCGCCGCGCACTTCCGCCCCCGCCGTCACCGTCTCGCCGCCCCGGCGTACCGCCAGCGACGCGATGAGCGCTTCGCCACCTGGCGGGCAGTCACCGGCACCCCGGCGTTGGTCTGAGCGGCGAGCCACGTATGCCTCATCACGGCACCAAGCGCCAGCGCGTCGCCCGGCCCGACTTTACCTGACAATACCATCGGCGGAGCACCGCCCGCTCTTACGCCTCACTTTGCATAGACCTTGCCTGACAGTACCCTTGCAGGGGCTCGACAAGCGGGGTATGTTGGTTATAGGTCGGCACAGCTGGGCGACTGCGGCGAGGTGAGGGGCACGCGCCGCGAGACTGCGCGGCGGCACGCCCCCGGCCGACCGTTCGCCAAGCCGCTGCGCTCGTCAGTGGGTCGCTGGCCGCTCCCCGACCCGCACCACGCTGGCTGGTCATCGGGGTCGTTCGTGGGTGGCACTGGCCGACAGGCGACCTTGGAAGTTGCCGAACCCCGCTCGGGTGACGGGCCGGGCGCACGCCGGAGGTTCCGGGCGAGGCCGATCCGGACCATGCCGCCACCGGGCGTGCGCGGCGAGTCCTCTCGTTCCCACTCGCCACCATCGCGACGTCGGCATGGCTGAGATTGTGCGGGGCGTGCGGCATGACGCTGGTGTTGGGGCCGCTGTACCGGGGCCGGATCGCTGGTGCATGTCGGCGGCGTGGCTCCCTGGCAGAGCGACCGTATACTGTTAGTGTAGGTGCGCTATTGTGGGCACGCGCCCGTTGCAGTTCGCGCCTGCACGTCGCACAACGGCGTGACGACAAGGAGGTCCAGGTGATGGCAGCGTGGCAGAGGCCGGTATCCCGGCGACGGTTCCTCGGTGCGCTGGGGACGCTGACCCTCGGCACGGCGGCGCTGGCCGCCTGCGGGACCACGGCGACCGCGACGACCGGGGCGACGTCCGGCGGCGCGGGGGCGCGGTGCCCAACGGCACCTACGGCGGCACCCCGTTCTCCGGCACGGTCGCGACGCAGCAGGTCGCCGTCGCGGCGGTCCAGGGCGCGCTCAAGTGGGACAAGGCGCAGTACACCGCGACCGCCGGCGATGTCACCTTCGCCGTGCAGAACCCGGGGCCGATGCAGCACCAGTTCGGCATCGAGGGGAACGGGCTCAGGTACGAGAGCGGCAACCTCGATCCCCACACCACCACGAACCTGACCATCGCGGGCCTCAAGGCCGGCACCTACGATGTGGTCTGCAACTTCCCGGGGCACAAGGTCGCGGGGATGGTCGCCAAGCTCGTCGTCGCCTGAGCGGGGCGAGTCGGGGGCGGCGCGGACGCGCACAGGCTTGTCCCGCCGCCCCCGGGCGCGACGGTCCGCCCCACCGATCGCACGCGGGGGTATCATGATTGCGATGAAACGGGTGTATGCGCCCGCCGTCGAGACGGATGGCTATCGCGTACTCGCCGAACGGCTCTGGCCCCGCGGCCTGAGTAAGGCCAAGGCCCGGCTCGATGCGTGGGAGAAAGCGCTCGCGCCCTCCAACGAACTCCGGCACTGGTACGACCACGACCCGGAGAAATGGGCCGAGTTCCAGTCCCGCTATGCGCGCGAGTTGGCGACCCCGGCGGCGCAGACGCTCCTCGATCAGTTGGCGGCGCGGGCGCGGCAGGGGCCGGTCACGCTCGTCTATGCGTCCCACGCGGGCGCGATCAGCAACACGGCGGTGCTCCTGCGACTGGTACAGGAGCGTATCGCCCACACGCGCGATGCGTGAACACCGATTACTGCCAGCACGGACGCCGCGAGCGCAGCGACGGGGAGTGCGCCCATGCATAGCACCATCATCTTGCTCAGCCTCGAATTCCCCCTCTGGTTGCGCCTCACCCACTATGTCAATCTCCTCTTCGTCGGCCTCTTGATCCGCAGCGGGGTCGAGATCCTCGGGGCGCACCCGCGCCTGTACTGGCATGACGACTGCACCCCGAATACGGAGTGGCTGAAGTTCACGAAGAAGACCGTGCCGACGGAGAGCGCGGCGAGCGGGGCGGTCTATACCGCGCGTGACGAGGAGATCGCCATCTCCCCGCTGCTCGCGCTCCCCGGCAACAAGAACCTCGGCCTCGGTCGCCATTGGCACGGCGTCGCCAACCTCCTCTGGCTGCTCAATGGCGTCATCTACGTCGCCCTGCTCTTCACCACCGGCGAGTGGACACGCCTCATCCCGACCTCCTGGGACATTTTCCCCCGGGCCTGGCATTCGCTCCTGACCTACCTCAGCCTCCAACTCCCGCCACTGAGCGAATTCCGGCCCTACGATCCGCTGCAACAATTGACCTATGCGTTCGTCGTCTTCGTGCTCGCGCCGGGCATGCTGCTGACCGGCCTCGCGATGTCCCCCGCGATCGCCGCCAGCGCCCCCTGGTACATCAGGCTCTTCGGGGGGCGTCAGGTGGCGCGCAGCCTCCACTTCCTCGGCATGGCGGCGTTCGCGCTCTTCACCGTGCTGCACGTCACGCTCGTGCTCGTGGTGCATTTCCGCGAGAACATCGCCAACATCGTGCTCGGTAGGCCGGGCAACGTCGGGCTGGCGGTCGCCATCGCGATCGTCGCCCTGCTGCTCGTCCTCGGGCTCTACATCTGGACCTCGTGGTACTCGCTTCGCCACAAACGCCGGATGCAGATCGCCCTCGACCACTTCGAAGCACCCTTCCGGTCGCTCGCGCTGCACCACCTGGCCTCGGGGCAGCACTATCGGGAGTCCGACATCTCCTCCTACCTCTGGGTCAACGGTGCGCCGCCGCAGGGTGCGGAAAGCCCGGAGTTCAGCGCGCTGGCCGCCGACGAGTTCCGGGACTGGCGCCTGGAAGTGGGCGGGTTGGTGGCGCGTCCGCTCAGCCTCTCGCTGGCGGAGCTGCACGCGCTGCCCGGTCAGGTGCAGATCACCAAGCACGTCTGCGTGCAAGGGTGGTCGGGCGTCGGCAAATGGCAGGGGGTGAGCGTGGCCGAGATCCTGGCGCGCTGCGAGCCAGCGCCCGAGGCGCGGTACGTCAAGTTCACCTCGTATGGCCTGGATCAGTTCACCTATGGCGGCAAGCCGCGCCGACCGTTCTACGAGGTGCTCGACCTGCTGCTGGCGACGCACCCGCAGACCATCCTCGCCTACGCGCTCAACGATGCGCCGCTGCCGCTGGCCCACGGCGCGCCCCTGCGTTTGCGGGTGGAGACCCAGCTGGGGTACAAGATGGTGAAGTATCTGCGCGCGATCGAACTGGTCGCCGACTATCGCACCAGCGGCGACGGCCAGGGCGGCTCGCGCGAGGACACGATGTTCTACGGTCGCGGGGCGGAGATCTGACGCCATGCAAGCAGGGCCGCGCCACGAGTACGCGTCATTGACAGTCAAGGAGGCCGACATGGGTGCCGATCGCCATCCCAGCGGGCAACATCCGCCATCCGCAGGACACCCCGCCGGCGAGACGACCGGGACCGACGAGCGCGCGCCACAACGGCTGGCCGCCCCGGTGCTCGCCTTCGATCTCGCGGACGAGACGGCGCGGTTGCATACGGAACAGGCCTGGCAGCGCGGTCACAGCGCGAAGACGCTGGTGAAGGAGCCCGATTTCCGCATCGTGCTGATCGCCCTGCGGGCGGGCGGGCGGCTGGAACGGCATCAGGCGGCGGGGCGGATCAGCGTCCAGACCCTCGCGGGTCATGTGCGACTGCACACGCCGGAGGAGATCGTGGACCTGCCGCTCGGGCGGCTGGTGAGCCTGGAACGCGCTGTCCCCCACGACGTCGAGGCGCTGGAAGAGAGCGCGTTCCTGCTGACGATCGCCTGGCCGGGGGCGCACGACGCCACGGGAGGCTGACGGCCAGCGCACGGGTATTCGCGGACGCTGCCCGTACTGATGGCAGCGCGCGGCGGTGGAAGGAGCGGTTTATGCGCGACTGGCAACGCGCCAGTCGCTTGCGGCGCTGGCTCGGGGTACTGCTCGCTGCGGTTGTCTGCGTCTTGGCCGTCGGCCCCGTCGCCACACCGCGCCAGCCGACCGCCGCCGCGCCGTCGGCGGTGCGCACGGCGGTCTACCTGCCCGATCCCGCCGCCCCGGCGCTCGACCTGGCCGCCGTCCGGGAGCAGGGGATCCGGGTTGTCGCCGCTGCGCCCGCCCTGTTCGAGGTCACGTCGCGCACGACCACCGGGGCGATCCTGCTCGATCGCGCGACGTTCGACACCCTGCCCGCCGCGTGGCTCGCCGCGCAGGTGCGGCAAGGGCGTATCGTGGTCGGGTTCGATGTCCCGGCGGATCGTTTAACCCGCCTCGCGGGGCTCGACCGGCAGCTCAGCACCGCGCAGATGCGCCTCGATTGGCAGGGCGTGCCCTTCTACTCCTGGGCCTACCAGCACGAGAGCGGCGGGCAGATCACGAACGCGGGGCTGAACTCGGATGCGCTCTACAGCACCGAGGTCTTCCTCGGACGCCTCCGCGACAAGCTCGACGGTGTGCCAGCGCCCGGTCTCGGGCCACCGGTACAGCGCCTGCCCGACCAGGGCGGCGGGATGCAGACGGCACTACGGCCGCTCCCGCATCGGGGAAGTAGCCTTATCGTGTCGGCACTGGCGTCGCGCGCCAGCCCCACACCCACCACCCCGGTCACGGACCTCTATCCCTACGGCGCGGCCCTCTCGCACCTGTATACCCATGACGCGTCCGGCATCAACGGCGGCGGGCAGTACGGCACTGTCAATTAAAGTCGGGGCGTGGGGCGGGCGCGTACTTCGAGGCGTGTTGTGGTGGGCGGATATCGGTGGTCAGGCCATGGCGGGGGTGCCGGTGACGGCCCGCCAAGTGGCGAAGCGTCCCTGGCGGATCGCACGATAGACGGCGGCGGTCAGCTGGTGGCGGCGTGGGCGGAAGTGGCTGGCGATCGGGCCGTGCGCGGCGAGGAAGCGCTGCGCATGCCCCGGACTTTTGAAGCGCCGCATCCGCCGCTCGCGTTCCCGTGTGGGCTGGTGGGCATGCTCCGCCCGGTTGTTCAAGCCTTTGTGCCGCCGGTGCTCGACGCCGGGCCGCACCGCGCGCCGGGCCGCGCCATAACGCGCCAGCGTATCGGTGATCAGCACGCGCGGCACGTAGGCCGCGCCTTGCAGCAGCGTGCGCAGGAACTTCACGGCCGCCGCCTCGTCCCGGCGGGACGGGACGAGAATAGCGCGGACGGGCCCGTCCTGGTCGACGGCGCGCCACAGGGAGTGGGTCGCGCCGTTGATGCGAATGAACACCGCATCGAGGTGCCATTTGTCGCCGGGCCGCGGGCGACGGCGGCGCAGCGCGTTCGCGTAGCCCTGCCCGAACGTGCGGCACCACTGGCGGACGGTTTCATACGTCAGGATCACGCCGCGCTCGGCCAGCAGCTCTTCCACGTCGCGGTAGCTGAGGGCGAAGCGGAAGTACAGCCACACGGTGTGGGCGATGATCTCCGGCGGGAAACGGTGGCGGCGGTAGTCGGGGACGGCGTTTATTTCACTCATGCCCGCAGTATCGCATGCCGACCGTGCTTCAGCCTAACCTGACAGTGCCCGCCCAGGTGCTGCCGGAAGCGGAGCACCTCACGGGGAAGATGGAACAGCAACGCATCGAGCGCGATCACGGGCACCTGAAGAGCCGATTGCGGAGCATGCGCTGGTGCAAGACGCCGGGCACGGCGGCGTTGTTCTGCCGGATGCATGGGTTCCTACGCAACCTGTTGCAGGGGTTCTATGAGCACGGCATCGTGCTGGGAGGCCCGCGCCGTCCGCAGGCGCCCCGGCTGATGCGGGCGTGGGCCGAGTTGACGCACGAGTTGCAAGCGGCCTAACTGTGCCCAGCGGTCTGCGGTTGTTCACGTCCTCGGCACTACGATTGCCTGCTCAGATCAACACGTCCCAACAGCACCCCCTTGACAACGGCACTACACCCCCCTACGCTGTGGTGACCACTGGAGGCGATGACGCGGGGAGCCGTACCTGGGCACCTGGCCCCCGCTGAGCGAATGGTGCAACCGGCCAGCAGCGATGCGGGGCCGGTTTGTGTATTTGTGGGCGGCGTATCGGCCGCGTGGGTGAGTGAAAGGGGTGGCCCAATGCGCTATTTGAGACGACGCTGTCTGGCGGTCCCGCTCGCGGTTGTGCTCGGGGTGCTCGGCATCCTCGGTGGGGCGACGGGCGGGCGGGCGGCGGCGCCCGACCCGCTATTGCGGATCGTCCACGCCTCGTCGGACGCCCCGGCGATCGATGTCTACGTCAACGGGCAGAAGGTGACGACCGCGCCGCAATTCGGCGCGGTGACGCCGTACACCACCGTGCCCGTCGGCGCGGCCAGCGTGCAGGTGCTCGCCGCCGGGGCCGGGCCGGGCGGGCAAACCTTCCTCACCGCCGACCTCGACCTGCGCGAGGGCGAGGCGTACACCGTCGTCGCCGTCGATCGGGTGGGACGGATGGCCCCGGTCATCCTGACCGACACACGCGACCAGGCGGCCGATGGGCAGGCGCACGTCCGTCTGGTCCACGTCTCGCCCGACGCGCCGCCGGTGGTCGACGTGGCAGTCGCCGGTGGTCCGGTCGTCGCGCGGAATCTCCCCTTCAAGGGGGCGACCGGCTACCTGACGGTCGCGCCCGGCAGCTACGCCTTCGATGTCCGCCCGGCGGGCACGACGCAGGCGCTGGCGACGACCCCAGCGCTCACGCTGGAGGCGGACCGCAGCTACAGCGCCTTCGTGATGGGGCAGCTGGGCGACAACACCTTCCGCGCGGTCATCACGGTCGATAACGCCGCGACCGGCGGGATGGGCGGCCTCCCCAGCGCCGGTGGCGGCGGCATGGCCCAGCAGTCGCCCGCGCCGCTCCCGCTCATCCTCGGCCTGCTCGGTGCGGGCGTCGTGGCAAGCGCCGCGGGCGTGCGGCGAACGCGACGATCGCGAGCACCACGCGTCGGGTAACACCACGCTGACAGGCGCGCTTGCCTAACGACATCCGGTGGGTGTATCAACCGCGCTCGGTCAGCCGGGGATGGCACGCCCTGTGCCGTCCCGTAGGGGACGATCGTACCGCCTGGATGGCCCTAGAGGGTGTTAGGCACCTTGCGGTGACGGTCGTATACTCCATGCGCAGGGCGACGCGGTCGGTCGCGTCGCCGCAGGGAGGGGCACATGGCGGAGCGCAAGCCGTACCCGAGCGACGTGGGGGA
>JAABUR0100005232.1_pt1 | contig 16700 bp, 13 predicted proteins | sample 5560091 | NCBI WGS metagenome assembly JAABUR01 (sample SAMN10711879, study PRJNA513375) | rock metagenome | isolation source: Antarctica rocks | place: Antarctica: Victoria Land, University Valley sud | reverse complement strand
GCTCTCCCCCGCGGCGCGGCAATGCGGGCAGCTCTGCTCATGCTCGTCGCCGCGGCCGGCCTCGACCTCATCGAGGCGGTCCCACGCCGACTCGATGTCGCGGCCACACGGCAACAGGTAACCCTGCTGGGCCGTTGAGTTCATTGCCATGGCGCCATCACCTCTGCCAGTTGTCCCCGCGCTCGCGCGATCCGTCCGCGTACCGCGGTACGCGTGGTGCCCACGGCCTGCGCGATCTCATCGTAGGAGCGGCCGTGGACCTCCCGCAGCAACCAACAAGCACGCTGCTCACCGGTCAACTCCTGCAACGCCGTATTCAACGCGGCCATCTGCTCGCTGATCTCGATCGCCCGCTCCGGACCTGGTTGCGGGTTCCTCGATTCCTGCTCATCGAGTGGGACGTCCATAGTGGTCCGGCGAGCGCGGATAACGTTCAGGCAACGGTTCGCGGTCATGCGATACAACCACCCCACCAACGCCGCGTCCTGCTGTAACTGCCCCAACCGCCGCCACGCGGTCAGGAACACTTCCTGCACCACATCCTCGGCGTCGGCCTTGCTGGACAGCATCCGCACCGCCAACCGGTACATCGGCCCCTGATACCGGCGCACCAGCTGCTCATACGCCGCCATGTCACCGTCTCGGGCCCGCATCACCAGCGTGACGTCATCCAACCCCTCCCCGGCACTTGCCGGCTTGCTATCGGGGTCGACGTCGGCAGAGGTCCCCATCAACGGCCCCTACATGCACCGGGCATCGGGCAGGTTCCTCTCCAGCTGCTGCATCCCGCACACCACGGCTGTCACAAAAGCTAGGACACACCGGGGCGCGGAACGTCACTGGGACATCAGACCACATTGGTGACCGAACTCACTTCACAGAATAACCGGTGCGGACCGTGACAAACCTGCCCGGTGCCGTGTCCTACGTTGCGTGACGCGTCCACCTGGGACGGGGTCTGAGTAGCAATGGCGCAGGATCCTCCGCTAAGCCCAGCTCGCGATCAGTCGTGGGCGATGTGGAGTTAACGAAGGGCTCGAAGGTGATCCGCGTTGGCTTGCCTGGCGGTCCTGGACGGCGTGCCGGCGGCCGAGGCGGTCGCCTACGTGCGTGAGCACTACAACTTGCGGGCGGTCGAGACGCCCTGGCAGCACCGCTACGCCGCTCGCTTCATAGCGTCGTAGGTGGCGTACCGGTAGCCGATCCGCTACCGGGATCGCAGACCGAGTCGTGGGCTCCGCGCTCGTCGAGCGCGTCAGACTGTGCACGGCGCACCGGTAAACCCAGCAGTTTTCGGCACCGGTGAGGTCCGGCGGTGCCCGTCGTCTACCCCTGGAAGCGCTGCTGCGGGGTGGCGCAAGCAAAAGGGCACTCCTATGGCCAGGTTCATCACGATCGGGTACGGCGATCAGGCCGGCTAGGTCGAAGCGCGCCCGCTCATCGGGAAGAGGAGGCTCCGCGCACGTCAGCATGCATCACTCACCACAGACCTGTACGGGGGCTTAAATACGGTGCAGGGCCGCTTCTGGGGTTTGTCGGCGTGGCGTCGGGAGGCGTTGCGCACCACGTTGTGGGTTGTGCCTGCCCTGCTGGTGATCGCGGCTGTCGGGCTGTTCGTCTGCACCTACCAGGTGGACGAACGGGTGTACCGGGATGGGCTCGTCTTACCGTCCTGGGTGCGCATCGAGAGTGCCGATGGCGCTCGCCAGTTGTTGAGCGCACTCGCAGCCGGGGTGATCACGGTGCTGGGGGTCGTGTTCTCGGTGACGATCGTGGCGTTGACGCTGGCCTCACAGCAGTTCGGTCCCCGGATGCTTCGGAACTTCATCCGCGACCTGGGCACTCAGGCCACCCTCGGGGCCTTCGTGGCGAGCTTCGTCTACGCCGTGCTGACCCTGGGGGTGATCGGTGGGGGCACTGCCACGACGTTTGTCCCGCAGGTCTCGGTGACAGTTGCACTGGTTCTGGTCTTGGTCGACGTGCTGGTGCTGATCTACTTCATCCACCACATCGCGGTCTCCATCCAGCTGCCCGTCGTCATCTCGGGCATCGCAACGAACCTCACCAGGACCATCGACGAGGTATTCCCCCTGGCCGGGGTTGTGCGGGCAGCGCCACGATTCGAGACCGGTCGCTCGCTGGAGGAGCTGTCGGTGCTGCTCGGTGACGAGGGCGCGGTGGTGACAGCTACCAAGAGCGGATATCTCCAATTCGTAGGGTACGGCCGCCTCGTTGCCATCGCGTCCAAGTACGAGACCACCCTCCAACTGCTGTACCGACCAGGCCACTTCGTCACGCACGGCCTGCCATGGGCGCGCATCTGGCCACCGGAGGCGACCGAACAGGTCAGCGCTGCCCTAACCCGGGCGCACGTGACCGGCCCGCACCGGACCCTCGACCAAGACCCCGTGTTCGCCATCGACCAGCTGGTGGAAATCGCGATCAGGGCATTGTCGCCGGCGGTGAACGACACATTCACCGCCCTGACCTGCATCGACTGGCTCGCCGACGGGTTGTGCACCGTGTCCGAGCGACGGATCCCCGACGGGGTGCACCGTGACGGTCTCGGCGCCATCCGCGTGGTCGCCCTAGGCCCGAGCTACGACCGAATGGTCAACCGCGCCTACGACAAGCTCCGCCAGGCCGGCGGTGCCATGCCGGCCATCGGCATCCGGCTCATGGAATCCCTCACCAAGATCCTCCCGCACACCCTGGACCACGCGCAGCGGGCGACGCTGCTGCGTCAGGCCGACATGATCCTGCGGGCCGCCGAGCGCGGCATCCGCGAGGAGCAGGACCTCCGGGAGGTACGGTCGCGTTACACGCTGTTCCGGGCCGAGCTGGAAGCCCAGTAGGGGGCAATCAGCGTCAACAGCGCATCAGGATTTCGGCTCGGGGCATCAGCACGTCGTTGTCTAGGTTGGCGCGCACAGCCAAAGGGAACATGCTCACGGAGCCCAATGCTGATGCGGTCTGCCTCTGAAAGAGGTCCGATGACTAAACTCGACTTCCTCGCGACGCCGGGTCGGCCGGTTGCGGCGCGCCCCATCGCGGTGGTCCGATCTACCACGACACACTGCGACGAGCCTAGCCGCGCCGCCCTGGGCGGCGTCGGGTTCTACGAGATCGCCAACGCGGTGGGTCGGCCCCCCGTGGTGGGGATCTGTGACCGGGCGCCTGGGCTGCTCGTCCGTCGGGTGACCGTGCAGGACCTCCTCACGAGCGACCTCGGATGATCTTCGTCGTGGTGTTCGCGGTGGCCCTGCTCGTGCTGCGGATGCTGAACCGGCGGACCTGAGACTTACGGGACGGGGCAGGGGAACCTCGCTGCCCGGACCCGCACGCGCCACCGGTGCAGCTCCAGCGTCGAGAGGACGAGCGCCACCGGCACGCGGATCGCTACGGACACCACGACGCCCGCGAACGGGGCCAGCAACCACAGCACGCCCACCACCATCAGGAATGCCCTGCGCTGCGTCGACCGGTCGCGACCCGCTGCCCTACGCACCACCACCAGCGCCGCCAGGGCCGCGGCGCCCACCGCCGCCACCGCCACGGTGGGGTCGTGGGACAGCAGCTGCGGCAGGGGTATGAGGCTGGCCAGCAGCACGACCCCCAGGACTACCCGCCACCCGGTTCCCAGGCCCCGGGCGCCCTCCACGGCCGGGTCGTAGCAGTCGAGCGCGGTCGGGGGGTGCTCCTCGAGCATGACCGCGCGGTCGCGGTAGATGCTGGCGTCGCGGTAAAGCGCCGCGACCTCCCCGACGAGCGGGGCGGGCACCGCCGACGACAGCCACAGCGCCTCAATGCGGGCGTGCGCCGCACGGATACCCCGCGTGCCGGCGATCACTGGCCCCCAGCAGGCGACGACCGCCAGCACGTGCTCGGAGCGCGGCTCCTCGGCCGCGGCGCTCACCGATCCGTAGGCGTGGAAGCCGCAGGTGCAGTCGGGTGTGGGCACGTCGGAGTGGTCGTGGTCCTGGTGCGGTGACCTGCAGGTCGCCGTGTTGATCCCCGACACCCACGGGGTGGGGCCGAACAGCGGGTACAGCTGACCATCGCGAGCCACCCGGAAGGTACGCAGGGCCCTGATCTCCCCGACGCGCAGCTCAGTTTCACCAGCGACGTCCACGTCGGGCGTTAGCGGGCCGGTTCGGGTTGCGGCGCCGGTTCGGGGCGGGGCACACGGGCTGGCAGCACCTCGATGCGCCGACGCTCAGGTCCGATGTCTCCCATCTCCTCAGGGTAGATGGGCACCGCTAGGAACTCGTCAAGAACCCGTCAGGAGGCTGTGCTATTCGCGTAAGTGTCGGGGTCCCGGCAGCGCCATGGGTATCCACTCCGTGTGCCCGGTGGAGCACCGCCGGGCCGAGGCGGGGCTTGTCCCCTCGGTGGTTCTGGAGCGTGTGCTGTGGTCAACGACGTCTTGTTCATCCTGCTGGCGGTCGGTGTGTTCGTGCTGCTGTCGCTGATCGTGCGGGGGGCGGAGCGGCTGTGAGCTCAACCAACCTGATCGGTGGGGTTCTGTCCCTGCTGCTGGTCGTCTTCCTCGTCGTCGCGCTGGTGTTCCCGGAGAGGTTCTGATGTCGGGCACCATCGCAGGGATCATCTTTCTGCTCACCCTGATGCTCGCGCTCGCCGTCGTGCACCGCCCACTGGGCGACTACATGGCGCGCGTTGTCATGGGGACCAAGCACAGCCGCGTCGAGCGGGCCGTCTACAAGCTCGGTAGTGTCCAGCCCGACGTCGAGCAGACTTGGGGCGGCTACGCGCGTTCGCTGCTGGCCTTCAGTGCGGTGGGGGTTCTCGCCCTGTACGGCCTGCTGCGGCTGCAGCACCTCATCGTCTCGCCCTACGCGGTCCCGCAGATGACCAGAAGTCAGGCGTTCAACACGGCGGCCAGCTTCGTGACCAACACCAACTGGCAGTCCTACTCCGGGGAGAGCGCCCTGGGTTACCTCGCTCAGATGGGTGGCCTCGCGGTCCAGAACTTCGTCTCCGCGGCCGTTGGTATCGCGGTGGCGGTCACGCTGGTGCGGGGCTTCAGCCGACACCGGGTCGACCGGTTGGGCAACTTCTGGGTGGACATGATCAGGATCTGCCTGCGCATCCTGCTGCCGGTGTCCATCGTGTTCGCGGTGCTGTTCATCGGCGCCGGCATGGTGCAGAACTTCCACGCCTACGCCGACGTGACCGGCCCCGGCGGGGCCGCCCAGACCCTGACCGGCGGCCCCGTGGCCAGCCAGGAGGCCATCAAGGAGTTCGGCACCAACGGCGGTGGGTTCTACAACGCGAACTCCGCCCACCCGTTCGAGAACCCGACGGTGTGGACGAACTGGCTTGAGATCTTCCTGTTGCTGGCCATCTCGTTCTCGCTGCCCCGCACCTTCGGCACCATGATCAACGACCGTCGTCAGGGCCGCGCGATCGTCGCGGTGATGGCGATCATCGCCACCGGCAGCGCAGCGCTGAACCTGCTGGCCCAGCTGGCGCACCACGGCACCGTCGCCACTGCGGTCGGGGCCGCCTCCGAGGGTGTCGAGACCCGCTTCGGGGTCGCTGACTCCTCGATCTTCTCCACGGCCACCACGCTGACGTCCACGGGCGCTGTGGACAGTGCGCACGACTCGTACACGAGCCTGGCCGGGGCGACGAACCTGCTCAACATGATGTTGGGTGAGATCGCCCCCGGCGGTACCGGTTCCGGCCTGTACGGCATCCTGATTCTCGCGGTGATCACCGTGTTCGTCGCCGGGCTGATGGTGGGGCGCACCCCGGAGTACCTCGGCAAGAAGCTCGGGGGCCGCGAACTCAAGTTCGCCTCGCTCTACCTGCTCACCACGCCCGCCCTCGCGCTCGCGGGCACAGCCCTGGCCATGGCGCTGCCCGGCGAACGGGCCGGGATGCTCAACTCCGGCCCGCACGGGCTCTCCGAGGTGCTCTACGCGTTCACCTCGGCCGCCAACAACAACGGCAGCGCGTACGCCGGTATCACCGTGAACACCGTTTGGTACAACACCGTTCTCGGCGTGGTGATGCTGCTCGGGCGGTTCCTGCCCATGATCTTCGTCCTCGGCCTCGCCGGTTCCCTCGCGCGGCAGAAGCAGGTCCCGGCGTCCGCCGAGGGCACCCTGCCCACGCACAGGCTGCTGTTCGTGGGCCTGCTCACCGGCGTCACGCTCATCGTCGTCGCTCTCACCTACTTCCCGGCACTGGCGCTCGGTCCACTCGCGGAGGGTCTGCACTGATGTCCACCATGACGGAAACCTCGTCGTCCACCCCCCCCACCGGGCCGGCAACCCGCACCAGCAACCCCCACCGGGTCTCCGCCGGGGTGCTCGACCCCGCCATGGTGTGGACGTCGCTGCCCGACGCCGCACGCAAGCTCAACCCCATGACGCTGTACAAGAACCCCGTCATGTTCATCGTGGAGATCGGCGCGGTCTTCACCACCGTCCTGGCCATCACCCACCCGTCGGTGTTCGCGTGGCTCATCGTCGTGTGGCTGTGGCTGACGACGCTGTTCGCGAACGTGGCCGAGGCCGTGGCCGAGGGCCGGGGCAAGGCGCAGGCCGACGCGCTGCGCCGCGCGAAGACCGACACCGTCGCCCGCCGGCTGGTGGACCCCACCAAGACCGGTGGTGCGGAGGAGACGGTGCCCGCGCCCCTGCTGGCCCAGGGTGACCTCGTCATTTGCGAGGCGGGGGACGTGATCCCCGGGGACGGGGACGTCGTCGATGGCATCGCCAGCGTCGACGAGTCCGCGATCACCGGGGAGAGCGCACCGGTGATCCGTGAGAGCGGTGGCGACCGCAGCTCGGTCACCGGCGGCACCACGGTGCTCTCCGACCGGGTGGTCATCAAGATCACCCAGAAGCCGGGGGAGAGCTTCATCGACCGGATGATCGCCCTGGTCGAGGGCGCGAGCCGGCAGAAGACCCCCAACGAGATCGCCCTGAACATCCTGCTGGCCTCGCTGACGATCATCTTCCTGCTCGCCACCGCCACCCTGCAGCCACTCGCGATCTTCTCCAAGGTCAACCAGCCGGGGATCCCCGACACCTCCGCGCTCGATTCCAACGGGGTCACCGGGATCGTGCTGGTGTCGCTGCTGGTGTGCCTGATCCCCACCACCATCGGTGCCCTACTCTCCGCGATCGGCATCGCCGGCATGGACCGGCTGGTGCAGCGCAACGTGCTGGCCATGAGCGGTCGGGCTGTGGAGGCCGCCGGCGACGTCGACACCCTGCTGCTCGACAAGACCGGCACCATCACCCTCGGCAACCGGCAGGCGAGTGACTTCCTGCCGGTCGGGGACATCACCCTCGAGCGTCTCGTCGACGCGACCCAGCTGTCGTCGCTGGCCGACGAGACCCCCGAGGGACGCTCGGTGATCACGCTGGCCGAGTCCAAGTACGGACTCGCCGAGCGGGCCATCGACTCCCTCGGGGAGGCCACCTGGGTGCCCTTCACCGCGCAGACCCGGATGAGCGGGGTCGACCTTCCCGCCGACCGGGGCGGCAGCGTCCGCCAGATCCGCAAGGGCGCCGCCGCCGCCGTCACCGCCTGGGTGCTCGAGCACGGTGGCACCCCGCCGGCGCGCACCGACGAGGTCGTCACCGAGATCAGCGCCAGCGGCGGCACCCCGCTGCTCGTCGCCGAGCGCACCGGCGAGGGCGCTGCAGCCGTCCTCGGGGTCATCCACCTCAAGGACGTGGTCAAGGAGGGCATCGCCGAACGCTTCACCGAGCTGCGCCGCATGGGCATCCGCACCGTGATGATCACCGGGGACAACCCGTTGACCGCCAAGGCCATCGCCGAGGAGGCCGGTGTCGACGACTTCCTCGCCGAGGCCACCCCCGAGGACAAGATGGCCCTGATCAAGCGGGAGCAGGAGGGCGGCAAGCTCGTCGCGATGACCGGGGACGGCACCAACGACGCCCCCGCGCTCGCGCAGGCCGACGTGGGGGTGGCCATGAACACCGGTACCTCGGCGGCCAAGGAGGCCGGCAACATGGTCGACCTGGACTCCGACCCCACCAAGCTCATCGAGATCGTGGAGATCGGCAAGCAGCTGCTCATCACCCGCGGTGCCCTGACCACGTTCTCCATCGCCAACGACGTAGCCAAGTACTTCGCGATCATCCCCGCGATGTTCGCCGCGGTGTACCCGGGCCTGGACACGCTGAACATTATGCGGCTGGCGTCCCCGCAGTCCGCCATCCTCTCGGCGGTCATCTTCAACGCGGTCATCATCGGCGCGCTGATCCCGCTGGCGCTGCGGGGGGTCCGCTACCGACCCTCGTCGGCCAGCCAGATGCTGCGCCGCAACATCTACATCTACGGCGTCGGCGGCATCGTCCTGCCGTTCGTCGGGATCAAAGCCATCGACCTGCTCGTGCAGTTCATCCCCGGAATTCGGTGACCGAGAATGCGTAACGTCCTGTCCTCCCTCCGCCAGCTCCTCGCCTCGGTGCGGATCCTGCTCGTCCTCACCGTCATCCTCGGGCTCGGATACCCCCTGGCGGTCACCGCCCTGGCCCAGATCCCGGGACTGTCCAGCCGGGCCAACGGGTCGGTGATCACCCTCGACGGTCAGCAGGTCGGGTCCAAGCTCATCGGTCAGTCCTTCACCGACAGCACGGGTGCACCGCTGGTCCAGTACTTCCAGTCCCGCCCCTCCAGCGCGGGCAAGACCGGGTACGACCCGACGGCGTCCGCGCCCAGCAACCTGGGCCCGGAATCCATCGTCGACGTTCTAGCCGACCCGTCGGCCCCCGCCGGTAGCACGGCGGCCGCGGGCACGCCCAGCCTGCTCACCACGGTCTGCGGCCGCAGCATCGCCATCGGCACGCTCGAAGGTGTCGACGGGTCCCGCCCGTTCTGCACCTCCGACGGTGTTGGTGCGGTCCTAGCCGTGTTCTGGTCCGGGCCCGGCTACGCCGGCACCATCACCCGGGTGGTCTCGGTCAACCAGGTAGCCCCGGCCACCCCGTTCCTCATCAGCTACCAGGGTGTGCCAGTGGAGCTCGCCCAGGTCGGCGAGGATTACACCAGCGGCCAGGTCGTACCGATCAAGGGGAGCGCACCGGACAACCCGGTCGTGCCCCCCGACGCGGTCACCGCCTCAGGATCGGGCTTGGACCCCGAGATCAGCCCCGCCTACGCGCAGCTGCAAGTGGCCCGCGTCGCGCAGGCACGCAACGTCAGCCCCGACCAGGTCGCCACGGTGGTCAGCCAGTTCCGGAAGGGCCGCGACCTGGGGTTCCTCGGGGAACCCAGGGTCAACGTGCTCCAGCTGAACCTGGCCCTGGACGCCGCCTACCCCGCCCCCGCCCAGTAACGTCCGACCGTGCCACCAGCACGAGGTCATCTCCGGGTGTACCTCGGTGCCGCCCCGGGAGTCGGCAAGACCTTCGCGATGCTCGACGAAGGGCACCGCCGAGCCGCCCGGGGCGGTGACGTCGTGGTGGCCCTGGTCGAGACCCACGGGCGGGTCCGGACCAAGGACAAGGCCGACGGCCTCGAGGTGGTTCCCCGCACCATGGTGCACCACCGCGGTGCCGAGCTCGCCGAGATGGACGTCGAGGCGGTGCTGGCCCGTGCCCCGGAGGTCGCCCTGGTCGACGAGCTCGCCCACACGAACCCCGCCGGGATGATGCACGAGAAGCGGTGGCAGGACGTGGAGATGCTGCTCGAGGCCGGCATCGACGTGATCAGCACCGTCAACGTCCAGCACCTGGAGTCGCTCCACGACGTGGTCACCGCCATCACGGGCATCATCCAGCAGGAGACGGTGCCGGACTCCGTCGTCCGGGCCGCCGAGCAGGTCGAGCTCATGGACATGACCCCGGAGGCCCTGCGCCGCCGGTTGGCCCACGGCAACATCTACCGGCCCGAGGTCATCGACGCGGCCCTGTCGAACTACTTCCGGCCCGGCAACCTCACGGCGCTGCGCGAGCTGGCCCTGCTGTGGTTGGCCGACACGGTGGACGACGGGTTGCAGCGCTACCGTGAGCAGCACGGCACCGCCGCCACCTGGGAGGCCAGGGAGCGAGTGGTCGTCGCGCTGACCGGCGGCCCCAAGGGCGACACCCTCATCCGACGGGTGGCGCGGATCGCCACCCGCGCCACCGGGGGCGACCTCCTGGCAGTCCACGTCCTGCGCAGTGACGGGCTCACCGGCTCCAGCGTGGCGGCCCTGGAGCACCAACGGCTGCTGATCGAGTCTCTCGGTGGCAGCTTCCACTCGATCATCGGCGGTGACGTACCCACCGCCGTGGTGGGCTTCGCGCGCGCCCACAACGCCACCCAGGTCGTGATCGGGGCCAGTAGACGCAGCGTGGCCGCAGCCACCCTGACCGGGCTCGGCACCGGCAACGCCATCACCCGAATGTCGGGGGCGATCGACGTGCACGTGGTCAGCCACGACTTCATCGGCAAAGGCAGGGTGCTGCCGCGCCTCACCGGCGGGCAGACCGCGCGTCGACACCTCACCGGCGTGGTGGTCCCCGCCCTGCTGCTGATCCTGCTGGTTCCCCTCGCTGCCACCCTGCGCTCACAGCTGAGCCTTCCCAGCGACGTCCTGCTGTTCCTCGTCGTCGTGGTCGTCTCAAGCCTGTTCGCAGGCTTCTCCGCGGCGCTGCTCACCGCCGTCGCCGCGAGCCTGCTGCTGAACTACTACTTCATCCCACCCATCCACACGTTGTCCATCGCTGGAGCCGACAACGTACTCGTGCTCGTCGTGTTCGTCCTCGTCGCCGTCCTGCTGTCGCGCGTGGTGGACCAGGCACACACACGCAGCAGGGAAGCCGCCCGGTCCAACGCAGAGGCCGAGCTCCTGTCCACGTTGGCCGGCAGCCTGCTGCGCGGCGAGCAGGCGCTGCCCGCCCTGCTGGCACGAGTAGGGGAGACCTTCGGGGCCACCAGCGTAAGCCTGCTGCACCAGGAGAGCGCGGCGCCATCCAGTACCGCGGCAGGGGGCGGAGCACATGGGGTGCGGGGCACCTGGTCGTGCGTGGCGAGCATCGGGGACGACCCGTGTCCACGCCCGGAGGACGGTGACACCGAGGTCCCGGCTGGGAACACGCTGACGCTGGTACTGCGCGGGCGCCGGCTCGCCGCAGAGGACCAGCGGGTCCTCGTGGCGTTCGCCACCCAGGTCGCCGTCGCCTACCAGCAGCGTCGTCTCACCGAGGCCGCCGCGGCGGCTGGGCCCCTAGCCGAGGCCGACCGCATGCGCACCGCCCTGCTGAACGCGGTCAGCCACGACCTGCGCACCCCGATCGCGTCAGCCAAGGCCGCCGTGTCCAGCCTGCTGAGCTCCGACGTGGAGTTCGACCCCCATGACAGCCAGGAGCTTCTCACCGACGCGGATGAGGCACTCGACCGGCTAACGGGACTCGTCACCAACCTCCTGGACCTGTCACGCCTGGAGGCGGGGGTACTGCGGGTGAGCCCACGACCGGTGGGCGTCGAGGGGGTCATCTACCAGGCGTTGAGCACCACCAACATGCAGGGCGCGGTCGAGGTGGTCATCCCAACGACCTGCCCGAGGTGCTGGTCGACGCCGGCCTGCTCGAGCGGGTCGTCGCGAACCTCGTCCAGAACGCGCTGCGCTACGCCACGTCAACGACCCCGGTGGTAGTCACGGCAAGTGCGCACGGCCCGGTCGTGGAGATCCGCGTGGTCGACAACGGGCCCGGCATCCCCCCGGTCCACCGTGACTCGGTGTTCGCACCGTTCCAGCGCCGAGACGACCTCGCGACCAGCACAGGAGGAGGCGTCGGTCTGGGACTGGCCATCGCGCGCGGGTTCACCGAGGCCATGCACGGAACGATCCGCCTCGACGACACCCCTGGCGGTGGGCTGACCGCCGTGGTGGCCGTGCCCGCGTCCCTGCGTCCTCACCACAAGCCAGCAACCATGATGCTGTCGTGACCCAGGTGCTGGTGGTCGACGACGAGCGACCGATGGTGCGTGCCCTGGTCATGAACCTGGTTGCCCGCGACTACGGCGTGATCGCTGTGAGCACGGCCGCGGCCGCGCTGACCGAGGTCGCGGCCGCGGCGCCGGACGTGGTCCTGCTCGACCTGGATCTGCCCGACCTCGACGGCATGGAGGTCATCCGGCGGCTCCAGCTCACCCACCCCGAACTGCCCATCATCATCGTCTCCGCCAGAGCCCAAACACAGGACAAGGTGGCTGCCCTCGAGCTGGGCGCCACCGACTACGTCACGAAGCCCTTTGCCATGAGCGAGCTGATCGCCCGGCTCCGCGTAGCGGTGCGCAACAGTGCACTGCGGCGTCCAGTAGCCACCTGCGTGCGGTTCGGCGACAACGAGGTGGACCTCGATGCCCGAGCCGTGTTCGACGAGGACGGCGCTCGCATCCACCTGACCGGTACAGAGTGGCGCGTCCTCGATATGCTGGTGCGACAACCTGGCCGAGCCGTATCCGCCGCCGAGCTGCTCACCGCGGTCCGTGCCAACGGGGAGCAAGCCTCGAGCAGCTTCGTGCGCATGTACATCGCCAAGCTGCGAGTCAAGCTCGAGCCCGAACCCAGCAGACCTCGCCACCTGGTCACCGACGTTGGTGTCGGGTACCGCTTTGACCCCACCCCCCAACGGTGACGCGGTGAGCCCACCCGAGGGTGGGTTCAGGGTCGGTCCGAGAGAGGGCGTGGACGCCCGGTGCCGTCGATGAGCACGTGGGCCTCCATTCCATCGTCAGGTAGTAGATGTCCTCATCACTGTGCCCGGCGGCGGCGTGGGGTACCCGGCGGTGACCGGGCTGGACCGCGACGGGACCACGGCACCGAACGACACGGAGGTCCCCGCCCACCTCCGCTGGCGCAGCGGCGTACGGGCACCCGCATCAAGAAGGCGTCAAGTACGTGCCTACGCCGTTAACGACGCGTCAGGATGGTGGAGGCGCGCCCGAGCCCGAGAGCACAGTCGTTGCATTCTCACCGCCACGCCGGCGGTGTGCCGACGTGGATGAGGTTTCGCATATGGCCGACCGGCACCTGCTCACCGAGGCCGCGAGGGGCCATCGCTATCTGGTCTGATCTCGACCGCGGGGGCTGGCTTCCGGTTGGTTGTGCTGGCCGGAGGGTGGTGCTGCTCGGTGACGCGGACGGGGCCAGTAATTCCACTGTCACGTTATCGACACCCGACGGGTTCGTCTCCGGTACTGCTGCTGGTTTCATCGGGTGGTAGTGGCTACCACGTACCACGCATGTGACCCCATACGCCTTTGGAACGCGAGGACCTCCATGCCGGACGGAAGTGAACGTAGTGAGCCCACTGGGCGGGGGGTAGCCAAAGGCTTTGAAGTGCTAGTTGGATCTATACTACTCAGCATCGGGCTAACCACAACAGGAATTTGGAATCATGTGGTCGCCCTCCAATTTCTTGGTGGCCTCCTCATTATCATCGTTCTCGTGGCAATCTTCTCCGGAGTTATCAACAGAATCACATCGGGCCATTGGGGACCGTGACATTATGGCCTCGAGGCTCCGGACTTGGCCTTGGGCGGTCCTCGCCGACCGGTTGGTTGGGCAGACTCCGGTGGTGAGCAGTGATCCGGGTGGGCCAGTAGGACGGATTGTTGATCCGCGGGTGCGCCGTGAGCGCAAGAGCGACACGCACAAGCTGACTGCCCTGGGTGGTGTGGCGGCGTTGTCGTTGGACGCGTTGTCCAGTGTGGCGTACGGACCGGAGGCCATTGTCGTCGCACTGGTGGCGGCGGGGGTGTCGGCGACCGCGTTCACGTTGCCCATCGCGATCGCGATCACCGTGTTGTTGATCGTCCTGGTGACTTCCTACCGGCAGGTCATCGCGGTCCATCCCGACGGGGGTGGTGCGTATGCGGTGGCGAAGAAGGACCTGGGTCGTGGCTTGAGCCTGCTCGCTGCGGCAAGCCTGGTCGTCGACTACGTGCTGACCGTCGCGGTCAGTCTGGCCGCCGGCGCCGCCAGCTTGGCCAGTGTGTTTCCTGCCCTCGCCCCGCACCTGCTGGTCGTCGCTCTGGTGGGGTTGGTGTTGCTGACCGGACTGAACTTGGTGGGTATTGCGGAGTCAGCTAAGGCCCTCATGCTGCCGACCGTGGTGTTCATCATCAGTATTTTCGCGATCGTGGGGTTCGGGTTGGCGCACCCGGACCCGGTGGCGGTGATCGGTCAGGGTCTGGTGCAGCAGCCCGCGGAGGCATTGGGTGTGATCCTGGTGCTCAAGGCCTTCGCCGCGGGCTGCTCGGCCCTGACCGGGGTGGAGGCGATCGCGAACGGGGTACCGGCGTTCCGGGCGCCGGCGGTGAAACGGGCGCAGCACACCGAGCTGGCCCTGGGGGTGCTGCTCGGTGTCATGTTGATCGGCCTGGCCCTGCTGATCAAGCTGCATCACGTGGTGCCCCGCGGCGACGTGACCGTGCTGGCCCAACTCTCGGCCGGCGCCTTCGGGACGGGGTGGCCGTTCTACGTGTCCAACCTCGCCGTCACCCTGGTGCTGGCGTTGGCGGCCAACACCAGCTACGGCGGGTTACCGGTGCTGATGAGCCTGTTAGCCAAGGACAACCGGCTCCCACACCTGTTTGGGTTGCGCGCTGAACGCCCGGTGTTCCGGCCGGGGTGTCCGCCCTCGGCATCCTGTCTGCGGTCCTGCTCGTGGTCATCGGCGCCGACACCAACCGGTTGCTGCCGCTGTTCGCGATCGGGGTGTTCGTGGGCTTCACCATCTCTCAGGCCGGTCTGGTGCACCACTGGTACACCCAGCGCAGTCCCGGCTGGGGACCCCGCGCGGCCCTGAACGGGACCGGGGCGGTGCTCACCGCCATTGCCGCGGTCGTGTTCACGGCCAGCAAGTTCACCCAAGGTGCGTGGTTGCTGTTCCTCATCATCCCGCTGCTGTGGTGGATGTTCGCCCGTGTCGAGAGCTACTACCGCGACGCCGGTCAGCAAGCCTTGGCACCCTCCCGAACCCACCGAGTCGGCCCGAAGGTCAACGAACTATGATCATCGTCCCGGTCAACGATGTCAGTCGCCTCACCGAGGCCGCATTGAACGCCGCGAACCGGATGGGCGGAGATGTCGTACCTGTCGCCGTCAGCCTCGACCCCGACGCCACCAATACGTTGTGCGCCCGCTGGAAAAGCTGGAACCCCGGCGTCGAGCTGACGGTGCTCCCCAGCCCGCACCGCGGCCTGGTCGCCCCGATGGTCGGCTACGTCCAGAAGCAACTGGCCAGCGGTCACCACGTCACGGTGCTCCTGGCCGAGGTAGAACCCCGCAGACGCCGCCAACAAGTGCTCCACAACCAACGCGGCCTGATCCTCGCCGCCGCGCTGCGGTCCCGCACCGATGCCGTGGTCGCCACCCTGCCCTTCCGGCTGCACTGACACCGAATTCCTGCCCGGCCGTCATCTGCCGCGACAACACCGATCCGCGACCCTTGACTCAGCCACCCGGACCCCCGCCCACACCTGCCCGACCCGCTGCTCGGGCGTCGAACCGGCGCAACGCCCACCAGTCCACGGCATGGGCTGGCTTTAGAGGAACGACCCGGTCGTGGTTGCTCATCTGGCCTCCTCTCGGTGCGCTTAGATCGGGTCATTTCGGCCCGGCTACCGGCGGAAGCGGCGGACGTCGCGCCCCGGCAGGCCTGAGGCAAAGTGCGCTCGCACCTGGGGGCGCAGGACGAAGTACACAAGGGCAGCCAGCACAGCCGCCTGCGCACCCTGCTCGATGTGCAGCCACACCGGGTACGGGGTGGCCAGCAGGACACCAAGACTGACCGCGCCGACCGCACCCAGCCAGATCACCCGCCGGTAGGCCCACCACCGCCCCCGCAGCAACGCCCGCACCACCAAGAACACGTAGACCACGCTGAGGACGATGTTGCCGACGACGCGGCTGACGATGCCGTAGCCGTAGCCCTGGCGCAGCGACTGCCGCAGCGCGGGGTCGGTGATGTGCCGGTGGTCGAGCTGAAAGTCCACGATGGAGTTGCGGGCGAGGATCGTCGCAGCGGTCACGATGATCGACAACGCGAGGTTGACCATGAGCAGGACCACCACCATGCGAAGGGCACGAGAGGCCTGGTCGAGGCCAAGGCCAAGGCCAGCGTCGGATGATGCGCCGATCAGGGAAGCGGGTGCAGTCACCTCGTCATCGTTACGCACCCTGCGCCGGTTGGATCGCGCAGCGCCGGAGCTGAGGTGGAGATGGTCATCGCTGCCGTGGCTGGCCCGGGTGAGTCGGATGGGGAACCACCACCGCACATACCCAAATCCCCGTCGTCTACGTCACGACCTGGACCTGCGCATTCCCAGTAGACCCGCCCGGTGAAGATTCTCGCTCAGGTGCGTCTTACGGGACAGCGCGACCGTCAAGTTGGGGTACACCCCAACGTCACGTCAGGCAGTTTCGCTCCCGCGCCGTCCAGTTGGGGTTCGCCTTCTGATTGATTGACACCACCCCGGCAGGGTCTTAGGTTTCACCCTGACACATTCGGCGGGGAGGGCATCATCAGCGGGCACCGCGTGGCCTACGCCCGCGTGAGCACTCTGGATCAGACCCGAATCCGCGAGTAGTTGCTTGTGGGCCTGTTGATCTTGGCGGCGGGGGTCGTTCCGCTCTCGTTTCGCGGTGTGGGCGTGGCTGGGTGCCCGGGGTGTCGCCTCCGGGGGTGCGGGTTCCGTTC
>JAABUR0100005229.1_pt1 | contig 16704 bp, 11 predicted proteins | sample 5560091 | NCBI WGS metagenome assembly JAABUR01 (sample SAMN10711879, study PRJNA513375) | rock metagenome | isolation source: Antarctica rocks | place: Antarctica: Victoria Land, University Valley sud | reverse complement strand
GAGCCGTCGTCGTGAAACGCCTGTCATGGAAAGTCTCCCTTGACCTTGTAGATAGCTGCGCTAGATGGTCAGCGACGCCGAGGACCTCTGGGCGCAACGGAAACGGATTGGTCAACGCAGTCTACCTGATCGGAGTAAGGTGTCAATCGGAGGATGACGTGTCCACAGCCCGCCCTTTACTGCTGAGCCAGTGACGCAAAGCCCCACCGATCACAGACCTGGGGCAGCGATGGGACGTGGCTGAGTGTGGACAGTTCCCGCGTCGGACGGAAGGGCAAGCCGTGCCGACCATCATCACCACCCACAATGTTGCCATGGGCATTGGTGATCATTGATCTAAACCCCGAGGTCGGTTTTGGGACAGACCGATCCGCTCCTTGCAGATGTCCGCTTTGGGCTAGATCGGCCGAACGAGGTTCTTCATCACGCCACCGGTCAGCGCCTCCGCCATCGCCTCGTCAAACCGATCGAGCGGAAAGCTCTCGGCGACCAGGCCGGAGACGTCGATTCGGCCGTCGGCCAAAGCGGCGATCGACTTGGGGTAGCAGTTCGGACCGAGGTGGCTGCCATAGATGTTCAACTCCTTGGTGTCGCCGACCACCGTCCAGTTGATCGTCGCGGGCTCATTGAACACGCTGAATTCGACGAAGGTGCCGAGCTTGCGGATCATCTGTAGACCCTGCCCGATACCGGCCGGGTTGCCGCTCGCCTCGATGTAGACATCACAGCCATACCCATCGGTGAAGCTTAGGACCTTCGCGACCGCGTCCTCCTTCGTGACGTCGATGGCGAGGTCCGCACCGTGTTCCAGAGCGAGGTCGAGGCGGTACTGACGAGCGTCCAGCGCGACCACCTGTGCGGTACCGTTGAGCTGCAGCGTCGCGATCTGGGCCATGCAGAGGCCGATGTTCCCGACACCGCAGATGACGACCGTGTCGCCCTCCCGGATGTTGCCCCGATCCACGGCGTGCCAGGCGCAGGCGAGTGGCTCGATGTAGGCCGCCGCTCCAGCGCTGAGCGACTCCGGAACCCGGTGGATTCGTGCCTGGGCGGGGTAGCGGGCGTACCGGGCCATCCCGCCGTCGACGTCCTTGCGGAAGCCAAAAATCCAGTGCCGCTGGCACATCCAGTATTCGTCCCTGAGGCAGTACCGGCACTCGCCACACGGCACGATCTGTTCGGCGATGATGCGGTCGCCGATTGCGACGCCGTGATGGTCGCCGGCGCCCTCGCCCAGCGCGACGACCCGCCCACCGAACTCGTGGCCGGCCGTCACGACGCCATCAACGTACCCACCAGAGCCATCCTTGCCCCAGAACAGTTCGCCTCCGAGGAAGCACTTCATGTCCGAGGCGCAGATACCATTGGCCTCGACCTCGATCAGGACTTCGTTCGGTCCGACGGAAGGTACGGGAATCTCCTCCAGCCGGTAATCCCTCGGGCCGTGGGTCCGGATCGCCATCATGGTCTGAGGAAGGGTCACTGGATAACTCCTCACCTAGGGTCACCCGTCACGCCAATGATGGCTGGCCATCCGGCGGATCGGAATCAGAAGTCAAGCATTGGACGCCGGGGGGCTTGAATGCTGGTCTGCGGGATCTCGGCCGTCGTTCCATTCCGTCAGACCGTCGACTTCATGGTTCATTCTCATCCTCGCCGGAATCCTCATCGATCTCGTTGTCCATGTTGGGCGATCCGTTCGAAGTCGCGCGTGGGGTCCCCACGCTGTAGGTCACGATCTGCACGCCCTCGATCTGACGTATCCGTTCGAGCAAGCCGCTAACCCGACTGAGCGCGAGGTTGGCAAAGGTGATGTCGATGCGATCCTCTGTGCCTCCGCGCACGGGGCGCATCCGCAGCCCCCGAATGTCCAGACTGGTTCGTGCCAGTTCGCTTTCGATGGCCGCCAGCGGGCCACTGCCTCGTCGAACCCGGAGGGTCATCTGCTGGGGCGAATGATGATTGAAGAAGCGACGTTCCAGCGGACGCAGTCCGGCCTGGATGAACAGGATGAAGAGCGATGCGATCCCGGCGATTGCCAGCAGGCCTCCTCCCGCCGCCAGACCAACGCCCGCGACGGTCCAGACACTGGCAGCCGTGGTCAGCCCCCGGACAGTGTTCTTGCGGAAGATGATGACACCGGCACCGAGGAACCCAATGCCGCTGACGACCTGAGCCGCCACTCGACTCGGATCCAGGACGGCCACGCTCTCGTTGCCGAGCACGTCGGTGAAGCCGTACGTTGAGACGATCATGATCAGTGCGGAGGCCAGCGCAACCAGCGCGTGTGTGCGCATACCGGCCGCCCGCTCGAGGCGCGCGCGTTCCAGGCCGATGAGTCCCCCGAGTCCAGCCGCCGCTCCAAGCCGTAGAAAGGTGTCGGTCAGTGAGAGGGTAATGTCGGACACGTAACTCCCTTGCAGATGCCGCTCGGAGACGATAAAGGTCGCCCTGGATCGATCATCCCTTGATCCCCGAGGTGACGAAGGTCGAGATGATCTGCTTCTGGGCGAAAGCGTAAAGGATGAGCGGCGGTAGGGTCGCCAGGGTGGCGGTCGCCATCATCGGCCCCCAGAGCTGGGCCGACTCGGTGTTCGAGGTAAAGATCTGCATCCCCTCACCGGGTAAGACACCGATCGTCCATGACCTACGCAGAGGCAGCCGTTACTTAGACTACTTACGCTCGGTCCTCTGTCTAATCCCGTCAAAGGGACTCGTTGAGGACGGCACGGGCGGTCTGCTCATCTGTCACCAGGACATTGATGAGGTCCCCTCGCATCGCCGCCCTGATTGCTTTTGCGCGTGAACTCCCTGAAGTTATTGCCGCGACACGATTGATGCTGCGCAGAGTGTCGAAGTCGATACTGATTACCTGATCACGAAGCTCCGAGTCGCATTCCTCTCCGTCATCGTCGAAGAACCGACCGCAGATCTCCCCAACCGCCCCCTGCTTGATCAACGCTTCCAAGGCATCTGGTTGCAGCGCCTTCCGGTCGGCCAGAACCGAATCGTCAAGCGTACCGATCCCGACCAGGGCGAGATCTAGCTTTGGCAAGACGTCCAGGACCGATCGGATGTGATGATGGGAGGCCACAACATCCCTGCTGGCCGGGCCGTCCATGAAGAGCGGGGCGTTGATCGTGTAGAACGCCCCTTGGACTCGAGTGGCCAGTGAACGGGTCATCTCAGATGCCTCAGTTCCAAGCGGGGTGGAGCCGATGATGCCCATCAGTGGAACAATATCCAGTCGACCATCATGGGTTTCCTGAGCCATGAACGAGATCAACTGGGCGATCGTCCTCCCTCCCGAGATTCCTAGCTGGCCTACTGAACGGATCCATCGCCCCACGACTGGGGCTGCGAAGTAGGCTGTCGCGCGACGGATGTTCTCAGGTTGCCCCTCCACACCTCGTACCACGAGGGCTTCGTCGATTTCAAAGCCCTCGACCAAAGCGCGCTCGAGGTCATGGTCGAAGGGGTCGCTCTCTCTAACGGAAATGTGAACGATCCCGTTGTCCCTGGCAGTTGTTAGCAGCCGCGAGACGGTCGATCGAGACATGCCAAAGACATTGGCGATCTCACGCTGGGCCATCCCATCGAGGTAGTACATGCGCGCCACCGAAGCTATCAGCGCGCCATTCCTGTCGGTCATGATCCCGTCTCCACCCCTCCTTCGAGACGTACCAACTGATCCTCCCTCTGATGCTCCCTGCTCGAGCGCCGGAATGAAGTGATGATACTCGGGCGCCTCGGTGCTCGAGGAAGCCCTGCCCGTCCCGACGCTGGCGGGTATTTGGATAGGGATAAGGTACCTCAGGGCAAGCTTGACGGACGACACCGGGTGGACGAATCGAGCTGCACAGTCGTGCAGCCGTTCATCTCGCTCTTGGGCACGGATGCTGGTCGGTGCACGCCTGTGCAATAGAGGTATGATCCTTGGCGCGGCTCCGTGTGGTGAACTTCCCGCGAACGACTGGAGAAGGACGCCAAACGACGGGAGCACTCGATCCATGAAAGTGATTGGTCATCGCGGCGCACGGCTGGAAGCTCCCGAGAACACATTGCTCGGGTTTGCCCACGCCAATCGCCTTGGCGTGGAGGGGGTCGAGTTCGACGTACGGCTAAGTCGTGACAACCATCCAATCGTGATTCACGACGCGACTGTGGACCGAACCACGAACGGGAGCGGAACTGTCGCTGATCTCACGTTGTCTGAGCTAGCGCAACTTGACGCAAGGGGCACGTTCACTGATTGGCCCAGCCCGGCAGGAGTCCCTTCCTTATCTGAGGTCCTCCGTATCGTTGAGTCGCGGCTTCACCTGATGATTGAGATCAAGACGGATTCCCCGGAGCGGGAAGAGCAGATCGCTCGCGGTATTACCAGAGAGCTCCAACTGCATCCACGGACAGGTGGGGTGACGATTACGTCGAACGATCCGGTGGCTCTCGAGATCGTCGCCTTGGTCGCCCCCGATCAAAGGCGCGGGTACATAGGCACATGGGACTCAATGGACTTCCTCGAGACCGCCCTGAGACTTGGCTGTCTGCAGGCCGACATGCGTCGGTCAACCTCGTCAGCGGAGATGGTCGCAGAGGCGCAGGAGCGAGGAATCAGTGTTACCGGCTGGATGTGCAACAGCGTCGAGGACTTGGAGCTCCTGGCAGGCTGGGGCGTCGATTTCATTTGCACCGACAACCCATCTGCGATGCTTGAACTCCTTGCCGGTCGCACTGACGTTTAGCAAGGGCAGCAAGATTTCCCCGACTGAACACCCGTCTCCTCAGCTAGTTGTTCTCGCCTTACGTTGTCGTCCACCACCACTCCCGACCCAGTCACGCCCGGGTAGCTGACCGGTCCTATCCCCTCACCGACCGACTACTGTCCAGATCTCGCAGGGTACTGTGCCCGGGCCGTCCCGTTGAGGCTGGCCCGATGGCGACTCGCTAGTGATACAGTATCCGCATCTTGCGCTACTCGCACCGACGGCAGTCGTTGATGGCGCGGCCGATTGCTGCCGAATTCGCCGTATTGCGACATTCCTGTCGAACGATTGAACAACCTTCAACAGATCAAGGCTGAGAGGCGCTGAATCGCGACGATCGTCAACGACAACCGTCGCGAGGTCATGGCCGAACAAGAGGTCCTCTTTAGGACAACCGATGTAGATCAGCGGAAGGCATAAGGAGGGAGCAAAGCAGCATGAGCGAGGTGCTTATTGTCGGCCATCGTGGTGCACGATTCGAAGCACCAGAGAACACCCTTTCCGGATTCCGATATGCAGTTAAGCTCGGGCTGCGTTCAGTAGAGTTCGACGTCCGCATGACTGCCGACAAGCAGCTCGTCATCATTCACGACGACACCGTAAATCGCACCACCAACGGCGAGGGAAAGGTGTCGGATCTTACCCTGAGCGAGATTCAGGCGCTTGATGCCCGTTCGATCTTCCCGGATTGGCCCGAACCGTGCTTCGTGCCGACCTTGGACCAAGTCTTGAATGTCGTCGTTGAGATCCCTGAGCTAATCATCGAAATCAAGAGTGACACGGATGAACGCTTGGATCAGATCGTGTCAATGGCGATCGCTGAGGTTCTCCGTCGAGATATTGTCGCCCGCGTCTCATTCACTTCTTTCAACCCGTACGCACTGGAGAGAGTGCAGCAGGAGGCACCGCAGATCCGGCGTGGGTACATCGGCAACTGGGACACCGAACATTTCCTCGATCGATCAGTTGAACTTGGTTGTGCGCAAGCCGATGTACACCACCGTACGGGAGACCATGCTTTGGTCTCGAAGGCCAGGTTGCGCGGAATGAGAGTGATCTGTTGGCCTACGAATTCCAGGGAAGAACTGGACCATGTTCTCACCTTTAACCCGGATCTGTTCTGTACCGACAATCCCACCTTGTTGCGTGCCTTGTATGCTGAAATTATTGATCCATGATGTCGTGTCTTGACGTGAGACAGAACACTTAGAGCGTGCTTACAGAAGAAAGTACGCTGGAGCGGACACCCGCCACCGGGAGATGCCCGTGTGTCCCGCAAAGCGTAACGCTCCTAATCTGACAGATGCCCGGTGGGCATTGCTCGCCCCGCACATCCTGCCCGACCGACCCGGTGGTCGCACCCGGCGATGGTCCGGGCGTGAGCTGGTTAATGGCATCCGCTCCGTCCTGCGCGACGGCTGTCCCTAGCGTTATCGGGCCGCGCGCTGCCCGCCGTGGGAGACGGTCTATGCCTATTTCCGCCGCTGGCAGCGCGACGGAACCTGGAGCGGCTCCATCCGTGCGTTCGACTCGACGCTACTAACGATCATGCCGCGGGTGTGCGTCAGGAGATCAGCGCCGGGTGTCGTATCAAGCCTCCTGTCCACGTTGTCGTGCGGTTCTGCCACCAGGTCGACGGTTTTGCCTGCACTGCGGCTTCGACACGTCCACTGGCCGCGGTACCCGCGAAGCCGATTCGTTACGTGATCGACTCGTGATCGAACGGCGGGGCCAGCCAGTCTCTCTCGGCTCCGGTCGGCGATCGCGCTCATCGTTGCACTGGAAAGCCCTGGCGGTACTGACAGGCGCCGGTTTGCTCCTGCTGGGTGGCGTCGTCATTGCGGACGATGGCAGTGACGAACGACCCACCTCGCTACGTGAGCGCCAGACCCAGGAACAGGAAGCGGTAGCAAGTCCGATTCCCAACTCATGACACCGTTCACGCTCAGCTCTGGTCGTCCACGGTTCCTCCAATCGACACCGCCGCGACGAAGTCCCTCATTCAGCGTGTTGCCTCATTGGGTCGCTCCGAAGTCGATGTCGTCCATTGCCTGTCGCGATGACCGCGCCTATTAGGCTGGCCGCGAGGTCAGCACCGCCACGGTGAGGAGGACCAGGCGGCCCGTCGCGCGGACATAGTCGAGATCGACGCCGTCGATCGTATCGCAGCTGCAATTGATCAGGGGGTCGCCGAACAGCACGCTGGCGACCAGGATGGTCGGGATGCCGTACTCGGTCAGCGGCGTCTCGTCAGAGATGATCCCCGGGTTCTGCCGCGGCAGGATATTGAGGTCGAACCCGAAGGCGTCGTACTGCTCGAGCAGGACCGTCTGGATGAACGCTGAGGTCTCGCTGGCATTGACGACCAGGCGCCGCTCCCCATAGGCCGTGCCGACGCTGTCGATGTTGATCCCGCCGGCGAACGGGGTGCCAAGCTCGACGTGCCTCGTGCCGAAGGCCGTGGCGGCCTGGGGGCCGATCTCCTCGACGCCCAGGGCGACGAACCGCAGCGGGTAATGCAGGCGGTAGTCGGCCAGGACCCGGGCGTTCTCCAGCAGGACCGCCAGCCCGGTCCCGTTGTCGAGCGCTCCCGGCGCCTCGTCGTTGCCCGGAACGTCCTCCGAGATCGTGTCGAAGTGGGCGAAGGCGGCGTAGATCTGACTGGGGTCGGTCCCGGGAATCTCCGCCACGACGTTGACGGAAAGGATGCCGGTGCTGGCGACGAAGTCCTCGAACCAGACGGCGAGCCCGAACGCGGCAAAGCGCAGGAAGAGGTACTCGGCGGCGATGGCATTGCCGGGCAGCGAGAAGAAGCGGCTCCCGGGTTGTCCGGGCTCGACCCCGGTACTCGCAAGGTCGCGGATCGACCGCTCGATCTCAGCCGTCGAGAGATCGGGGAACGTCTCGGTGACCTCGGTCACGTCGGGTAACGAAGCAGTACCGTCAGCGGTAAGAAGCGGGGTTCCAGCCGGCACGTACGGTGTCAGTTTCTCGACCCGAAAACCAACCGTGGTGAGATCCACGATTACCGCGGGCACGGACGGCACCTCGACGATGCTGGTCGGACCGTCTCGATCTAGGACCGTCCCGAAGGCCTCGATCGGACTGCGGGCGGTGTCGCCAATAGGCTGGGTGACGGCGTAGAGCATCAGCGACGGCGTCGCATCCATGATGAAGACAGGTTCAGCGCCACGGGCAACCAGCAGCGCCAGGTCCGCTGGCGTCCCGCCCACCCAGATAGCGGTGTCGCTCGTCAGGCTGGGACGCATTCCAGTACGGGCGAGAGCGTTCGTGGTGGCAGGGCTGGCGTCAAAGCGGACGAGACAGGGGTCCGTGCAGGCGATCTCCACGACGGGCGTGGCGACGATGGGTGAGGCGGCCGCGGGCAGGGCAGCGGGCGAACTGCGCGGCGTGCCGTCGATCAGGCTGGCTGCGAGGGACGTGGTCAGGGTCCCGGCGAGCGGTATCGACGGAAAGGGGGGCGAATCAGGACGTGGACTCTGTCCGCTCACGGCTGAGAGACCAGGCGTTGCGAGGAGCAGCAGCAGGAGCAAGACCGCAGCGATCCAGCGCTGGGCGACGGCAACGCGATGACCGATCAGCATCATGGCTCCCGATCTCGGGCGACGGTGGTCCTATCTGTCATTCAGCTCTGTCATTCAGCTCTGTCATTCAGCTCTGTCATTCAGCTCTGTCATTCAGCTCTGTCATTCAGCTCTGTCATTCAGCTCTGTCATTCAGCTCTGTCATTCAGCTCTGTCATTCAGCAGTGTAGTGATTGGCACGGGGCATAGCGATCCGGGAGCAGGAAGCGCTCGTGGCTTGGCGCAGAGCACAAAAGTCCACGCCCCGATGTCGACACTTGGCGAGTCGATATCAGGGCGTGGACGGATAACTGGACAACGACCGGCACGAAGACCAATCGTCGTCCTTTTGGGAGCCTGACCTGACGCTAGCTGACGAAGAACGGTCCGGCGATCTCGAGGACCTCCGCCGGGGTCAACGGAGAATCGACCACGTTCGGATACGGCTGGAAGTCGGCGTTGTTGAGCAGGGCCCCGACGAAGGAGGCGTGACGCGCCTCGACGGCCAGGATCCCGAGGGCCGACGTGACCAGGGCCGGGGTGTAGGTCAGCGCGGCCAGGGACGGCGAGGCACCGATGTACGCGGAAACACCCGTGTTCTCGAGGGCGGCGGATGTGTAGAGGAACGAGGTCACGTCGGAGTAGCCGAAGTCGTAGACGGCTTCCTGGACCGGCTCGCCACCGAGGTCGAGGATGACGGAGGTCAGGGCATCGACGTGGGCGGCCTCGTGGTCGCGGATGACCAACAGCAGCGGGTAGATGGTCTCGGACCCGAAGTCGGCCGATCCGAACTGCGCCAGCCCTTCACGGTAGAAGGTCGCCTCGAGGTGCTCAAGGGTCAGGGCGTAGTTGAGGACATCGATATCGGTCGCGAAGTACGGGTCCACCGGGAGCACGTCCGACTGGGCGGAGGCCTTGAACGCCGGCATAGCCGTCAGGGCCAGTGCGGCACCACCGCCAATGAGGGCGGACTTACTAAGGAGGCTGCGGCGGGAGGTGAGGCGGTCACGCTCGGTGCTCATCGCAGCCATAAAGCGGTTGCTCAGGTCCTGGGACATTGTGGAAACTCCTTGGATCGACCTTGTAAGCACGCTCGCGGTGACGACGTACCTCCCGCCACGCTGGACCGACTTGCGCCGGTAGGTGGGGGATCATCAAGTCACCGTGTCGCGCCGAAACCCCTTGGGCTCCACAAGCTCATACGGATCTATGGGTACGTTGGATCATTTCCCAACAGAATCATGTAGTTCGATAAGCTTGCATTCGACCTTGGGAACGCCACGCACTCACCGTGATCCCAGACACGCCGGTGTGCCCTACGTCCTCGAGGGAACTCGGAACAAGAACAAGATGGTCAGTTGTTTGGAGTTACTGCGCTTGTTGGTGGCCTTCGGGTTCTCAGAACGGAGCGGAGGGACACTACCGCGAGCATGATCGGGAAGAGCACGGGTGTCCAATACACGATCAGCGACAGCAGGGTGCTGCCACCGGAGGCAATGGGAAGGCTGATCTCGCTTGCGATAACGCCCAGAATCGCCGCCAGAAGGAAGCAGATCGCGGCTGATCCGGGAGACCTTCTGACGCGGCCGCTTCCCGCCAGCATCAATATCCCGGCACAGACACTTGGGAGCGCCAGAAGTGCGACAAGAAGCTCCCAGCCTGAGCCGACGGTCAGGACGACGGACAGGATGGCGCGAGCGATCAGCAGTATGCCGAGCACGCTAGCACTGCGGCTCAGCCAATGATTCATGAATGAAGCTCTTTCGGTGGGGTAACACGTTTGGTTCGCAGAACAAGCGTCTCTCCGTCCTTAGAAGACGCGCGCGCCGTCCTCCGAAGGGTGGGTGGTTCGCAGTTGAGTTGTTCTACGAACTTACTACTAAACACCAACGCTCACCCGTAGGACGGGAATGTGTTTCGGTAGACGACATCCCATCGCTCGAAGGCTAAAGTCATCTTCCCAGCCAGCCGGTGTTCCTCGGCTTTTTCAGCTCGATCAGCGTCATCCTCGAGCATCCGCGCGACCATGGCACGGGTATCGGCCGACAAGTAGCTATCCACACGACCGCCACCGGTCCAGGGGTCGGTAAATGAGCTGCGCACCTGGGCGGGCAAATTCCGCAATGTGTAGGCGACTTCTTCCGGGTGTGACCGAATCGTCGTACCACGGTGGATTCGCTCAACCATCAGCTCGACGTGGAATGAACTCAAATGGTGGCTGTTCGCGATGTTCCACGCCTTGATCAGTCGGACCAGCGGTTTCAGCTTCGAGTCGTGGTCCTTATTGGCATCAGTCATGAACGTGGCATGGAAGGGCGGGTTGGTAGCCATCCAGCCGCCGCTGCCGTCCGGCATCAGATAACCTCCCCCTTGGCGCGGGAAGCAGGCCGTCACGTCGGTCACAATATCGGTGAAGTCGAGCTTCACACAGACCTTACGGGAGCTGACCTTGGTCGCGTAGTAGCGGTTGTTGAGCCGGTCGCGCACCCAATACAGACAGGCCTTGGAGTCGTTCTTATAGCTTCCCCAGTAGTCGGTCGTGCCGTAAGGCTCGAGGCAAGCCATCAAGTCGATATCACGTTCACCAGAGCAGATCGTTTCCCGTTTGTACGAGCCGATCGGAAAGACTGACTCGCGCATCGTGAAGTTGTTCAAGAAGAAGGTCTTAAGGCTCCCCACTCGGGTTGTTGCGGTACTTCGTTGGTTGGTAGTCAATCCTTGTCGCCCATGCAGCTCGCTGAAAGCACCGATCACTGTTGTTGCCATTAGTCTCCACCCTCCTTGTGCTTGGCATCGACCATATACGTCGATTCGCCGGACTCGATGCTCTGCCTGGCTTTCAGGTAATCCCGACGCTGGATCACCAGCGGAGGAGCCTCATTGAGATCGGCGTAGCGTTTGCGCAGCTCCTTGACCCGGCCAGCAAGTTCCTCCACCGGCTGACTGGAGCGTAGGTCTATCTGTTGGAAGAGCCGCGCGTCATTGCGCAAGGCGATGAAACGGTTTCCTTTAAGGCTGTACGCCTCTGAGGATTCGCCGGGACGCAAAAACCCCCGCGCCGCACTCAGGGCAGCGGCAGTGAGGGCAAGCAGAGCTGTGATACCCGGTTGTTGATCGATCAAAGCGCTGATCCCAGCGCCGCCGGCGAGGACTGTCGTCGCCATCGCTGAAGGTACACCCAGCCAGGTATTGATACCGGCCCATCTACGTCCCGCTTCCTGGTGGTTGCGTCCGGTGTGCAGGCAGTCCTCGATCAAGCGGCTCGCTTCATCGTCGATCGCTTCTCGCAATCGCGCTTCGTCGCTTGGTGCGCTGGTTGAATAAGTGGTGGAAGTAGTCATGTTAGGGCTGAAACTAGGGTAATGCCACGATCATGTCGAGCATCCTCCCAATATAGGTTGCTCGGTCATCTTGCTGGAACAGTACGTGATGTCCCCGCAGCTCCTCCTTGCTGTAGCCCCAGGTTGCGACATCGGCGTAACGCGTATTGGAGACGATGAAGGAATTGAGGGTCACGTCCGGATCGCCAAGCGCGATCTCGATCTCCTTGATCGTGCGGTGGAAGACGATCTTCGGATCGTCCGCCCGCTCCAGCCGGACGATACCTTTGGGGTCAATGAAGGTGACGTACTGGTGGTCACCGACGAGCAGCCAGAGGATGAAGTCAGGATAGAAGTTGCCGGCCTCGAAGAAGCCGATGCCCTTGCCGCGGGTCAGGTTGCGCAGTAAGTAGAGCTCCTTGTCGACGAAGAACTCTGGATTGGCCTCGTAGTGAGCTTTGAGATCGACGACGAAGTCTCGCTCGCCTTGATTGAGCGCGACCGGCTTTACCTCGAGGTCCTTATTGGAGAGGTGGACGAGCGGTCGGTAGAGGTGTTGGCCGAAAGCGAAGACATCGAGCGGCGGGAACTGCAGTCCCTTGAAACTTCCTGCCTCGATCTCCTCCTTGACCTGCTTGAGCTTCACGAGCAGTGTGGCGTGAGCCTCAGCAACCTGGAAGCGGTAGAAATCGATGAAGTTGGTGTCTGACGCGTCGAGCACGTAGTACTCGCGCAGGGGTGCCTCGAACGCTTCGCGACGCATCTTGTAATAGCGTTCCGCGTATTTCTTCAGCAGAGCCGCGGCGATCTCCTCCCACAACCGGACGCGGCGTAGCGGCTGGGGATCATCGAAGCCGAGGGCGGCGGCCGGGATGGTTAGCTTGTACCAGCGGTCATCCGCGAGCAACTCGGCAAGCTGCTTCCGATCGAGTGCTAAGTTGTGCCAGCCGCGCTCGTTCTTGTGACGGACGAGCTCGAAATAAGCAGCTTCAAGGTCCATGAAGGCGAGATGCTCGGGACCGAGCTTGCCCTCGTGCGCGTTGGAGCTCAGCGCCTGGCCTTTGACGCCGGCGCTCTCCAAGGCTTGGAGTTTGGGATAGTAGTCAAGCGGAATCGGCCGTTTCACGAAGTCGTCAGGGGGTGGGCCGAGCGTCGGCCTAGGCGCGTCGCGCTTGAAGTCACCGCCGTCGCGGACCCGGATCGACTTCAGCGGACGGTCAGGAAGTGTCCTCAACACTGGAAGGATGATCTCCTGCAGACCCTCATTCGGGGGGAGCCCTTCCTCCTCCAGATACTCCTTGAAGCGTTGCATGTAGTCGGCACGCAGCCCGTAGACGTTAAGCGTTTCCAGTAAGCTAATTCTCTCGGGCTGTCGGGTCTCTCTCAAGGCCGTGCTGCGTTGCAGTCCGCCCCCGAACCCACGCAGCCGTACCCCACGGCCGAAGAGCTGGATGATCTGCGCACCTTCGCCTCGACCCACATTCATCAAGCCAAGACTACTGACTCGGTAACTGTTCCAACCCTCAGTGAACTTCTTTGCGCCGATCAACAAGTGGACAGAGGAGCTTGTGGTATTCAAGTCGGAGAAGAGCGAGCTGGACAGTTCGCGGCTCGATACGACCAGGGTCGGCTCGCTCTCGCAGAGCCTGGCCAGTGCGCGGGCGTCGCCGACGTTGACGACACCGAATGGCTGGTGGTCACCGAGGCGCAGTGCCAGCTCACCGTCTACGCCCTTGAGTTCCTCGACGCGCAACTGAGCCGGGTGGCCGGCGTTGCAGAAGCGGCGCAGAATGCCCGCGTAGAGTGCTTCACCGTCAAGACGTTGCTCGGCCAGATAGGGAAACTTGTTTGCGAAAACATCACGTCCGCCGGCGACGAGACCCGTGTTGCCGCTGACCAGGCGATCAAGCAGCGTGACGCTTTCCTCGCGCTCGCTCACAAAGCGCGCGACGAAGCGCAGAATCGAGAGCACATCCGAGCCTTCGGTCTTACCAAGACCGCCGATAACGGAGGAGCCGACGAAGACCCAGAGCGGACGCTCCAGACCATAGAGAGCAAAGGCCGCCGCTCGATCGGCGTAGAGGAGTTGCTGCTGGTAAAAGGCTAGTAGGCTGGCCGCAAGATAGAGATGCTCGGTCTCATCGGTGGCGCCCTCGGCCAGGTTGAGGATCTGATAATCCTTACCGTAACCGTCTCCATAGAAGTAGCGGTAGGAGTAGTCGAAGAGAATGCAGCGGGCGTACTCCTGGGTCAGCGGCTCCTTGCGAGCAGCCTTCATGGCCTGCCCGAAGGTTGCGGAGTACTCGAAGGAGAAGCCTTGGGCTGCGAGCCGGTCCCGTTTGTCCTTCCAGTCTTCACCACCGGCGCCTCGGTGGCCCTCATCGACGAGGACCAGGTTATTGCCCTCGAAGGCGTCGACGGCGACGGTCTCCTTACCCATGTCCTCGGCCAGCTTAGTGACTTCGAGCACCTGGATCGCACTGCTCGTGAAGAGTCGTCCACCAGCCTTATCGAAGCGTTCGGCAGCGATGCCAGATTGTGCGAACTCTGCAAGGTGCTGCTTAGACAGTCCTTCGTTGGGAGTCAGCAGGATCGTGCGGTTAAGCTCACCGAGCCGATCGTACGCCGCCAGGTAATGGCGATACTGCAGCACGTTGACGTGCATGAGCAGGGTCTTGCCGGCGCCGGTTGCCATCCAGAAGGCGAGCTTGCGCAGGTCCCCCAGCTTATAGGGAGCGACCTGATCCTTCGCCGCCAAATTGGCGTTGAAGCCGGCTACAGAGGCATTAAGTTCGGCGAGCAGTTGATTCGAATTGCGGAAGTAGCGGTCGAGGTAGACCTCAGCGAAGAGTAGGGCCAGATACTGGAAATACTTCCAACGAATCCGTTCCGGCCGGCTATGAGAGATCGCCTCGGTGTGGCGGTAGATATTGCCGTCATAGCGCAGTAGGTCGTCGCGGCTCGGTCCAGGCGGATCGAGCTCGGTAAGCCGCGGGAAGCGAGCGGCAAGGACGTGGTGGAACTGGGAGACGTTCTCCTCGTCCCATCCCTCGAAGAGAGGATCCTTGAGGCCATCGGCGATGGCCTCAAGGCTTTCGACGCCGAAGAGTCCAAGCAAGTAACGATTTAGGACCAGGCGTTGGTCGAAGCGGAGGGCCGGCACCCTCGCGCGGGTCGCGAAGGTCCTCTGCGCCGTTGCGGTCACTAGAGACCCCCTTCGCCCGGCTCGGTGAACATGAGGCGACCGAACTCCTCTTCGATCAGAAGGAGCTTCCAGGACACACTCTCAGGACGCAAGTTGAGCAATGTGCAGTCACCATTGACGTAGATCCGTTCGATGGCGTCCCCGGCGGGTCGATCAGCGTAGCCCTGCGCGGTGAAGAAGCACTCGAGGGCCTCGTTATCGGTTGCAGGGTCTTTTAGCGATCGCCAAATTATGAGTACTCGCTTGTTATCTAGAGTGGTCCCTTCGACCGTATAGAAGCCACCATGGGTTCGTACTCGCTTTACCCGTAAACCAAGCAGGTAGTTGAAGGTCTCGGGAAGATCAACTGCGACCGATCGGCTCTCTCCACCTTGGGTCACTACGAGCTGATAATCTAGCGGCGTTTGAAACTGTTCCAGATTAAGCAAGGACGAACTGCCGCTCGTTTCAAAATCGAGGCAATATGAGAGCAGGTAATCCTCCCGTACGGCAGAGGACCGATCAATCAAGCGCTGTTGAGCGACCGGCCGCTCCCGGAGTTGGAGGTTGTTGAGTGCGTCTTCATAAGATTCCAGAGTCATGTACTTGATGAGATAACTCGACCCTTCACGAGAAATAGGCTTGCCGTCCCGCCAGTCTTTGGAGTAAATAGCTTTGAGGATACGCGGCTTTAAGACCGAGTCAAAGTACTGACCCATCTCGATGAGTACAAATTTACGCCTTCCTCCATCGGCCCGGTTCAAGTTGATAACGGCATGGCCTGTCGTTCCCGATCCAGCGAAGTAGTCCAAGACGACATCGTCCTGTTTTCCCGCGGAAGGCTCAATCAGCTTCTCAATCAACTTCGTCGGCTTCGGGTAGTCGAAGGCCAAGACATTGCCAAAGAGCCCCGTCAGTTCTCCCTTAGCGAAAGAGGTATCACCATAATCACTACGTGGTAGCACACTAGTGTCCTCGTAGTCTTTTCGCTTGAAGAGCGAGACTGGCACCAGCCCTTGCTGGACCTCAGCCAAATATGTCTTCACCATCGGGTAGCTATTTCCGGCACCCCATACTACGGCACCATCTGCTACCTTTTGCCGCCAGGTTTCTTCACTGTATGCCCAGAACCGGTCGAGAGGGCGTGAGAGAACTACCCCGTTTGGCTTCTCAATGGTATAAGTTGCCGAATAGGGGTTGTGGGCGGTGATTGGATCTGGCTTCCAATCACCCTTAGGATCATTGTCAGGATTCGAATAAGCTGACGTATCATCGCGTTTCAGCAAGGTCCTCCTCCAGGCCTCTTTGTTATTTGCAAAGGCGATCACGTACTCATGTTGAATGGAATAGTATTTTGCCGAGTTTTTTCGCGTGTGCACCTTCTCCCATACCAATTGAGCTAATGCGTTCTCCTCACCCATTGCCTGGACCATAGCTGGAAGTAAGCGTGGTAGTTCGCGTTCGTCGATAGAGACGTACAGGGCACCGGATTGCGTCAACATCTTTCTGCCAAGAGCAAGACGATCTTCAAACATAGTCAGCCAGGTCGAGTGCTGGTAATTGTCCTTGTAAATGAATCGGTCCCTGCCAGTGTTGTATGGAGGATCAATATAGGTACATTGAACTGCTTCTCGAAGGGAGTCATTAATCAGAGATAACGCCTGGAAGTTCTCGCTATTGATGAGCAGTCCATTTGTCTGGTCATCGATATATTCGATACTTTCTCTTAGAGCAACGGGTACAAAGGTTGTCCGGAGCAAGGTTGGCTGCCCGCCATCGCCTGACGGCGATGCCCGGCCATGAATGGCAGCGAAGCGAGCCGGGCTCAGGAACGGTGCGGAGCGTACGGAACG
>JAABUR0100005227.1_pt1 | contig 16712 bp, 14 predicted proteins | sample 5560091 | NCBI WGS metagenome assembly JAABUR01 (sample SAMN10711879, study PRJNA513375) | rock metagenome | isolation source: Antarctica rocks | place: Antarctica: Victoria Land, University Valley sud | reverse complement strand
CGACGGTGTGCCGGTCGTGCTCGGCGACGGCCCGCTCTGCGGGGTCGCGGCGGCGCGGGCGGCGTCCATGCTCGCCCGGACGGCCCGGATGCCGGCCACATGCGGCGAGCTGCCCGACGCCGCGTCGCAGGTCGTCGCGTGCTTCGACGGGCCCTACACGGATTCGGCGGCCCAGACGGCGGGCCGTCCGCGCGGCGGCGATATCTTCGCCGACCCCTACCTCGATGCCGCGCCCAGCCCGCGGCTGCGCCTGCTCATGCTCCGCGACGCTTACGCTCCCCCCGCGGCGCTCGAGGCGGCCACGCTCCTCGCCGATGCCGTCGTCCAGACCGCGCAGGACGCCGGGGTCCGGGTCAGCGAGCACACGACCGACCCGGGCCACCCCCTGGAACGGCTCGCCGGGCACTTCGCCCTGACCGACTTCGCGGCGACCTACCTCGCGCTGGGTCTGGGGATGGATCCCGGCCTGTCGCCCCACGTCGCCGACCTGCGCGACCGCACCACTGACTTCTAGGAGCCCGAACCTGCTCGACGCAGCGTCAACCCCGCTGAGATGAGCCGGGCTGGGGATGGATCCCGGCCTGTCGCCCCACGTCGCCGACCCGCGCGAGCGCAGCACCGACTGACTGCGCGCCTCAGCCGGCGATCCGCAGGCTGCGGGCGCCGGCCAGCCCGAGCAGCTCACCGGCCGGGACGAGGATCTTCGAGCGGCGCAGCCCACTGCCGATGACGACGTCGCCGGCGGCGGCGACCGCCTCGTCGACGAAGATCGGCCACTCCGCGGGCAGACCGACGGGCGTGATCCCCCCGAACTCCATCTGCGTCAGCGCCACCGCATCTGCCTGCGGCGCGAAGGAGCACTTCCGCGCGTCGAGCTCGCGGCGGATGACACCGTTGACGTCCGCGCGCATCGTCGCGAGGACGAGCACCGCGGCATGCCTTGTCACCTCACCGCGGCGGCCGGCGACGATGACGCAGTTGGCCGAGGCCTCCATCGCGATGTCGTATGCCGTGCAGAAGGCCGCGGTGTCGGCGAGCGTTGCGTCGATGCAGGCGACTCGGGCTCCCGGCAGCTGGTCTGCCGCGGCTGCGACGGCCGGCGCAACGAGGTCGAGGTGGTCGAGCAGGGGCTGCCAGTCAAGGGTTCCGGTCGCTGAGCTCACGAGGTGACCGTAGTGCAGCGGTGTGGACCAGCGAGAAGCATGCCCAGCCGAGGTGCGCTGCATCAGGGCGTTCAGCCGGCTCCGAGCCAGCCGTTAGGGTTGTCGCCATGTCGACCGAGGGTGGGACCAGGGCGATCCTCGCGGCCCTCGCGGCGAACCTCGGCATCGCGGTGACGAAGTTCGTGGCCTTCCTGCTGACGGGCTCCAGCTCGATGCTCGCCGAGTCGGTCCACTCGGTCGCCGACTCGAGCAACCAGGGCCTGCTGCTGTTGGGCGGCAAGCGCGCCAGGAAACAGGCCACCCCGGAGCACCCGTTCGGCTACGGCCGCGAGCGGTACTTCTGGGCGTTCGTCGTCTCGATCGTGCTTTTCAGCATCGGTGGGCTCTTCGCCCTCTACGAGGCCTACCACAAGTTCCAGCAGCCGGAGGCGATCACCGACTGGGTGTGGGTCCCCATCCTCGTCCTCGTCGTCGCCATCGCCCTCGAGAGCTTCTCCTTCCGCACCGCGATCGTCGAGTCCAACCACGTGCGGGGCAAGCGCTCCTGGGCCCGGTTCATCCGCAGCGCCAAGGCGCCGGAGCTGCCGGTGATCCTCCTCGAGGACTTCGCGGCACTCATCGGCCTCGTCTTCGCCCTATTCGGCGTTGCTCTGACCCTCATCACCGGCAACGGCGTCTGGGATGCCGTCGGCACCGCCCTGATCGGCATCCTGCTCGTCGTCGTCGCCATCGTCCTCTCGGTCGAGATGAAGTCGCTGCTGCTGGGCGAGTCGGGGTCCGTCGAGAAGGTGCGCGCCATCGAGGCGGCCATCGCGGACGCGCCCGGCATCGAGCGGCTGATCCACATGCGAACACTGCACATCGGGCCCGAGGAGCTCATCGTCGCCGCCAAGGTCGCTGTGGCCGACTCCGACACCGGCAACGTCATCGCCGACGCCATCAACGTCGCCGAGCTCCGTGCCCGACAGGCCGTGCCGGACCTCACGCTGCTGATGTACCTCGAGCCGGACATCGACCACGGCGCCCCGGCCGAGCGTCCCACCTGAGACTCCGACGAAGGCTCCGCTGCCTGAGCAACGCTCAGGCAGCGGCTTGTGCGCCGTCTCCTTGATACGCTCCAGAACATGCCCGACGACCAAAGCATCAGGGAGCGGATCGGCGACCTCGTCCAGGAGGAGCACCGCCTTCGCGAGCAGCTCGCCAGGCACGAGATCACCCCGAATGAGGAGCAGGCGCGCCTTCGCTCCGTGGAGGTCGAGCTCGACCAGTGCTGGGACCTGCTGCGCCAGCGCGCCGCCATGCGCGAGTTCGGTGAGGACCCCGAGTCGGCCGAGGTCAGGTCTCCCGGCGTCGTCGAGCGCTACCGCGGTTGAGGCAAGCCGGGCCGTTCTCGCCCGGTAGACTGGGCGGTACGCCGGCGTGGGTGATACCCCGCACGCTTGAGACTGCGCCCAGATGGGCTACGCCGGGTCAGCACACCAGACAATCAACGGAAGCGATTTCACCATGTCCTTTGACTACAAGGTTGCCGACCTGAGCCTCGCCGAGGCCGGCCGTCACCAGGTCCGACTGGCCGAGCACGAGATGCCCGGTCTGATGTCCCTGCGCGAGGAGTTCGGGGAGTCCAAGCCGCTCGCCGGCGCCCGCATCGCGGGCTCCCTGCACATGACCGTCCAGACCGCCGTCCTCATCGAGACGCTCACCGCGCTTGGTGCCGAGGTGCGCTGGGCCTCCTGCAACATCTACTCGACCCAGGACGAGGCCGCCGCTGCGGCCGTCGTCGGCCCCAACGGCACCGTCGATGACCCGCAGGGTGTCCCGGTGTTCGCCTGGAAGGGCGAGACACTGCCAGAGTACTGGCAGTGCACCGAGGCGATCCTCACATGGCCCGGCGAGGGTCCGAACATGATCCTCGACGACGGCGGCGACGCGACCATGCTCGTCCACAAGGGTCTCGAGTGGGAGAAGGCCGGACAGGTCCCGGCCACAACGGAGGAGGACTCCGAGGAGTTCGGCGTCTTCAAGGAGCTCGTCCGCAGGACGCTCAAGGCGGACGCCCAGAAGTGGACGACCACCGCCGCGGGCATCAAGGGCGTCACGGAGGAGACGACCACCGGTGTGCTGCGCCTCTACCAGCTGGCCGAGGCCGGCGACCTGCTCTTTCCCGCCATCAACGTCAACGACTCGGTGACGAAGAGCAAGTTCGACAACACCTACGGCTGCCGCCACTCGCTCATCGACGGCCTCAACCGGGCGACCGACGTCCTCATCGGGGGCAAGGTCGCCGTCGTCTTCGGCTACGGCGACGTGGGCAAGGGCTGCGCGGAGTCCCTTCGCGGCCAGGGCGCCCGGGTCATCGTCACCGAGGTCGACCCGATCTGCGCCCTGCAGGCGGCCATGGAGGGCTTCCAGGTCGCGCGTCTCGAGGACGTCGTCGAGACCGCCGACATCTTCATCACGACGACCGGCTGCTTCGACGTCATCACCGCCAACGACATGACCAAGATGAAGAACAAGGCGATCGTCGCCAACATCGGGCACTTCGACAACGAGGTCGACATGGCAGGCCTGGCCAAGTTCCCCGGCATCACCAAGACCGAGATCAAGCCCCAGGTCCACGAGTGGACCTTCTCCTCGGGCACCTCGATCATCGTCCTGTCCGAGGGCCGGCTGATGAACCTCGGCAACGCGACGGGCCACCCCAGCTTCGTCATGAGCAACTCGTTCTCCAACCAGACGATCGCCCAGGTCGAGCTGTTCACGAAGAACGCGGAGTACACCGCGGACGGCAACGGCGTCCACGTCCTGCCCAAGCAACTCGACGAGAAGGTCGCCCGCCTGCACCTCGACGCCCTCGGCGTGCGGCTCACCGAGCTGACCAAGCCGCAGGCCGAGTACCTCGGCGTCGACGTGGCCGGGCCCTACAAGTCGGACCACTACCGCTACTGAGCCCCCAACCTGTGAGACCCCGGTGGGTTGGCTGAGGTTTGCCGCAAAGCGGCGCTACGGGGCCTCGCGTGTGCTCATAATGGTCCTGCGATGGCGTCCTTCACCCCCTGGGAGGACGCCATCCGCATGCCTGCAGCCGGCACGGCTTGACCGGCCCGGTGTGTGATGATGGCTAGGCTGAGCTCATGGGGAAAGGACTACCGGCGTGAAGGGTCGCGTGCTTGTCGTCGATGACGACCTCGCCCTCGCGGAGATGCTGAGCATCGTGCTGAGGCAGGAAGGGCTCGAGGTTGCACACGTCGCTGACGGATCGGCCGCGGTGGCCGCCTTCCGCGACTCACGTCCGGACCTGATCCTGCTCGACGTGATGCTGCCGGGTCTGGACGGCATGGAGGTATGCCGCCGCATCCGCGCCGAGTCGGGGACCCCGATCATCATGCTCACGGCGCGCACGGACACCGTGGACATCGTGGTGGGGCTCGAGTCCGGCGCCGATGACTACGTCGTCAAGCCGTTCAAACCGCAGGAGCTCATCGCCCGGGTCCGCGCCAGGTTGCGCCGCGGGGACGAACCCGAGCCGGAGAAGCTGGAGATCGGCGACGTCGACATCGACGTGGCCGGGCACTCGGTCAAGCGGGACGGCACGGCACTCTCGCTGACCCCGCTCGAGTTCGACCTGCTCGTTGCGCTCGCCCGCAAGCCGTGGCAGGTCTTCACCCGAGAGGTGCTGCTCGAGCAGGTCTGGGGCTACCGACACGCCGGGGACACGCGCCTGGTCAACGTGCACGTCCAGCGTCTCAGAAGCAAGATCGAGCACGACCCGGAGCACCCGGAGATCGTCGTGACCGTCCGAGGGGTCGGCTACAAGGCCGGTCCAGCCTGAGCCGATGAGTGCGACGGCTTCGGACCGGACGCCCGCAGGACCCGTGGGCCCGGCGGCATCCATCTCATCGCGACTGCGCGCGGGCCTGCTGCAGCTAGGGGCTCGCCTGCGCAGTGGTCTGCGTCTGGTGCGCTCGCGCTGGCGTAGGTCACTCCAGTTCCGCGTCGTGTCCGTGACCATGATCCTGGGCACCGTCGTGCTGGGCATCGTCGGTTCCTACCTCTACCAGCAGGTGGCCAGCGGCCTCGTGGAGGAACGACGCGCCACAGCGTCCTCCGAGGTGCTGCAGCTGACGAACAGGGCGCAGGCGTTGCTCCAGGTCACGGACAAGGTCCAGACCACCGACGAGCTGTACGCCGGGGCCCAGAACGTGGTTCAGGAAGTCGTCGGCACCGAGCGGTCCCGATACGCCATCCTCGTCCGGGGGGAGGGCAACAAGGTGCAGGACGTCATCCTGCCGCCGATCCAGGTCGGCGAGGTGGGTGTGACGTCGTTGCCGACCGAGCTGCGCCAGAAGGTCGCCGAGAATCCGGGTGTCCAGCAGACGCAGATCATCACGGTCAAGCTGGCAGGGGAGGGCGACGCTGTCCCGGCGTGGGTGATCGGGCAGCAGGTCATCGTGCCGCGGGCGAAGGAGTACGGCCTGTACTTCATCTATCCGATGACGCGCGAGCGTGAGACCCTCGACATCGTGGGACGGACCTTCCTCTGGGGTGGGCTCGTCCTGATGTTCCTCATCGGGGCGGTGTCCTATGTCGTCACGCGGATCGTCGTGTCTCCCGTCCGGAGGGCCGCCGAGATCGCCGAGCGCTTCGCAGCCGGCGCGCTCGACGAGCGCATGCTCGCCAGGGGTGAGGACGATCTCGCCACCCTCGCGAAGTCGTTCAACGAGATGGCCGCCAGCCTCCAGCAGCAGATCGGCCAGCTCGAGAGCCTCTCCCGGTTCCAGCAGCGGTTCGTCTCCGACGTCTCCCACGAGCTGCGTACCCCGTTGACGACGATCCGGATGGCTGGGGACCTCATCCACGACTCGCGACAAGACTTCGACCCCGCGGTCTCCCGCTCGGCGGAGCTGCTGCACAACGAGATCGACCGGTTCGAGGCGCTTCTCGGAGACCTGCTGGAGATCAGCCGGTTCGACGCGGGGGCGGCGGTGCTGGACCTGGAACCCACAGACCTGCGCACCACCGTGGCCAAGGTCGTGGACGCCTGCGAGACCTTGGCCGAGCGCAGGGGGAGCCCGGTCACGCTCGAGAAGTCGACCGAGTCGTGCGAAGCGGAGATCGACACCCGTCGGGTGGAGCGCATCCTGCGCAACCTCCTGGTCAACGCAATCGAGCACGGGGAGGGACGTCCGATCGAGCTGCGGGTGGCCGGCAACCACACCGCTGTGGCCGTCTCGGTGCGCGACCTCGGGCTCGGACTGCGGCCCGGCGAGGCCGCGATGGTGTTCAACCGCTTCTGGCGCGCCGATCCCGCGCGGGCAAGGACGACCGGTGGAACCGGCCTCGGCCTTGCCATCTCCCTCGAGGACGCTCACCTGCACGACGGCTGGCTCCAGGCGTGGGGCGCTCCCGGACAGGGCTCGTGCTTCCGCCTGACGGTGCCCCGGGTTGCCGGGGCAGTGCTCGAGACCTCACCACTGCCCCTGAACCCTCTCGTCACGCCGGCTGCAGATGCCACGGCCGACTGGGGCAGGTCGGCGACGCGCCCGGCGCCTTCATCCCCACCGTCCGAGGCCGCCGTGGTCCGCAGCGCAGGCACCCGGTCGTGAGGTGGCCGAGCCTTGCCGGGCGGTACGTCGTCGGCGTGGTGCTCGTGGCGATGCTGGCGGCGTGTGGTGGGTTGCCGGAGGCGAGCAACGTCCAGCCGGGGCGCCGCGTCGGTGAGAACGTCGCACCGCGGGCCCGTGTCGCGGTCAACCCCCCGGTCCCGGGGGCGTCGCAGGACGTCATCGCCCGCGACTTCATCCGTGCAGGAGCCGGTTTCCAGGAGACGGATGAGAGCCAGCAGGTCGTCGGACGCCTGTATCTGGCACCGGCGTCCATCGCGCGCTGGCATCCGGCGTCGTCGGTCACCGTCTACGACACCAGGACGACGATGTCGATCGAGCACCTGCCGGCTGACCAGATCAGGCTGACCACGGCTGCCGTCGCCACCATCGACGAGACCGGCCACTACCGAGAGCTCCCACCGGGGACCCTGACATCGGCCGTCTTCACCATGACGATGGTCGATGGTGAGTGGCGGGTCCAGCTGCCCGAGGACGGCTTCGGCCTCTGGGTCAACACCGACGACTTCGACCGGGTGTTCGCAGCCTTCCGGATCCACTACGTCCTGCCGCTCGAGCGTCGCCTCGTCGCCGATGTGCGGTGGTTCCCCTCGGGTCCCCGTGTTGCGACGGCGCTGGCCCGGGCGCAGCTCGGCGCCGTGCCGAGCTATCTGACGGGCGTCGCCGAGTCCGGTGTGCCGGAAGCAGCCCAGCTGGCGGTCGAGGCCGTCAACGTCGATGCCTCCCACGTGGCGACGGTGACGCTGACCAACAGCACGCAGACCCTCGACCCGAACCGTCGCCGAGCCATGTGGGCCCAGTTCGTGGCGACCCTGACCCAGGCCCCGGGGATCTCCGCAGTCTCCCTCGAGGTCCAGGGCGTGGGAAAGATCCCACTCCCCGGCCTGCCCGGCTCCATCGGCTCGCTGACGGCGCTCGGCTACCAGCTGGACGCCTTTCCAGCACCCGGCGTGGGGCTCAAGCGGACCAGGGACGGGGTCGAGTGGATCAAACTGCAGTCCCTCGACGAGGCTGACGTGGCCCGGCCCTCGATCCAGCCGTCAAAAGGTCGTGACCAGCAGCTGAAGATCCCCGACGCCTACGTCGATCTCGCCCTGTCGCCGGACGGCACCGACATTGCGGCAGTCTCCAGAAGCCGATCAGAGCTCGTCCGCTGGCGTGGAAGCACTCCGATCACCGTGCCGCCCTTTGCCTCGGAGCTGACGAACCCCTCCTATGACGCGCAGAGCCGGCTCTGGATCGGGGGAAAGGCGCAGGGGCAGGACCGGGTCTGGACGTTCGACAGGTCCGTGGCTCGGGCGACGGCGCCTGTCGCGGTCACGTCGACCTGGCTACAGGGGCGCGACGTCATCAACGTCAGCGTCTCACCGGATGCGAGCCGGGCCGCCGTGTTGTCGATGCTGCCCGACCACACCGACTACCGCCTCGACGTGGCAGGCATCGTGCGTGGTTCCAACGGCGAGCCGTCATCTCTGGCGCCGCCGTATCGACAAGGGGAGCCCCTCACCAGGTTCTCGGACCTGACGTGGCTCGACTCGATGACGTTGGCTGTCTTGGCGCAGGACAAGGAAGGTGAGCCGGCGCGACCCTTCCAGGTCGACATCGGTGGGGGAGTCGGTCTACGGCGGGTGGGGCAGCTCACGCTGGACGACCCTCTCATCCCCGCCGTCCCCGGCGCCCGGAGCATCACGTCGCGCGGCGGCATCCGGGGGCTGATCGTCATGACGGACCAAGCGGCGGAGATCCGGGTCGGCAAGGTCTGGGATGCGGTGCCCGACGTCTCAGAGGTCGTCGTCGCCGGCAGCTGAGCCCGGCCGTCGTAACGCAGGCCTGCTCGCGCAGTGCCCGTGCGTTTCGACGCGGGCTGCTGACCCGGTTGTCCACAGCCACCGGCCGGGCGGGCTGCTCGAAGCCCGCCAAGGCAGAGAATCTACCGATGTCGACGTCCCACCCGCGAACGGCCCTCGCCGCGCTCCTCGACCTGCTCGACCTCGCGCTGCCCGGCACCTGCGCCGCGTGCGACGGGCCCGGCGCGCCACTGTGCGCGGGCTGCCGCGAGGACCTGTCAGCCGGGCTGTTCGCCCGCCCCCTCCTCGTCGCCCCCGACCCGTGCCCACCGGGCCTGCCGCCGGTGACGTCCTGCGGCCCCTACGCCGGCGTGCTCAAGCGGCTGGTCACGGCATACAAGGACGACGACCGGCGCGACCTGGCTGAGGTCCTCGCCCCGATGCTGGCCGCCGCGATCCGTTCCGCGGCGCCGACCGGCCCGGTCACCGTCGTGCCCGTGCCGTCGTCGCGCGCCGCGACGCGCCGCCGCGGTGACGCGCCCGTCAGCGAGCTCGCCCGCCGGAGCCTGCGGCTGGCCGGAAGCAGGAACCGCCTCGTGCCGGCGCTCGGGCCGGTGCGTCGCCTGGCCGACCAGGCAGGGCTCGACAGCGCCGCCCGGGCCGCGAACCTCTCCGGCGCGTATGCCGTGCGGCCGCGGTGGAGGAGCCGCCTGACCGGCGCCGTGCTGCTCGTCGACGACGTCGTGACCACGGGCGCGACCCTCGCGGAGGCCGCTCGGGCGCTGCGCGCGGACGGCGTCCCGGTCCTCGGCGTCGCCACGCTGGCCGCGACCCGCCGCCGCGGCTCAAGAAAGCCCTGAGCGCCGGCCCATGCCACAAGAGGGTGGGCATCCCGTGTTCCGCGGCGACGCCCGGCGGACTACGGTCGGGGAGAGAGTCCGAAGCAGTCGAGATCGGAGGTGGTGCCACCGGCGCGGTGGGCCTGCCCGGCCTGCACCGACACGATCCCCAACTGTTAGGAGGACCACGTGGACATCATCGTCACCGGGCGCCACGCCCAGATCTCTGACCGGTTTCGCCAGCATCTCGATGAGAAGCTCTCGAAGGTGCCGCAGCTCTTGCCGAAGGTCTCCCGCGTCGACGTCGTCGTGACGCACGAGCAGACGGCCCGCAACTCGGAGTCCGTCGAGATCACCTGTCACGCCAAGGGACCCGTCATCCGGGCCGAGGCTTGCACGGACGACAAGTACGCCGCCCTGGATGCCGCTCTCGACAAGCTGCTCGAGCGCCTGCGCCGGGCCAACGACCGCCGCAAGGTCTCCCGCGCCGGCCGGCGGGTGCCCGAGTCCGTGGCTCACGCGACCGGCCGGCTGGGCGCCCTCGAGGATGTGACGCCATCGGCGCCCGCGACCAGCGACGGGCAGGGTTCCTTCGGCGCCATAGGCGACTCCCCGATCGAGGTCCGCGAGAAGGTCCACGCGAGCTCGCCGATGACCCTCGAGGAAGCGTTGAACCAGATGGAGCTGGTCGGCCACGACTTCTTCCTCTTCCACGACTCGGACACCGACCAGCCGAGCGTGGTCTACCGCCGGCGGGGCTGGTCCTACGGCGTGATCCATCTCAAGGTGGACCAGCACGACGGCGTCCTGGTCGATCCGGTCTGAGCACCGCCGTAGCCAGCACGACGGGAGGCGTCCCAGCGGGCCTCGCGGCTCCCGGGGCGCGCCGGTCGGCCGTGCGATGATGCGTCCCATGGAGCGCACCACGGCGTCCCAGGACGCCCAACGCAGTGCCGACACAGACGGCGGTGAGCCGATCCGCGTCCTCGTGGCCGACGACCACGTCCTCTTCCGCCGCGGCCTGGAGATGGTCCTGCAGCAGGAGGGCGGCATCGACGTCGTCGGCGAGGCCGGTGACGGCAACGAGGCCGTCGAGCGTGCCGTCGAGCTGCTGCCCGACGTCATCCTCATGGACGTCCGGATGCCGAAGAGCTCCGGCATCGAGGCGTGTCTGGCGGTGAAGAAGCTCGTGCCCTCGTGCAAGATCCTCATGCTGACGATCTCCGACGAGGAGCACGACCTCTTCGAGGCCATCCGCGCCGGCGCCAACGGCTACCTCCTCAAGGACGTCCCCGGTGAGGAGATCGCGGCGGGGACCCGTGCCGTCCACAACGGCCAGTCCCTCATCTCGCCGTCGATGGCCTCCAAGCTGCTCACCGAGTTCGCCCTGATCAGCCGGCGCGAGTCCGAGGCGCCGAACTCCCACGCGCCCCGGCTGACCGGCCGCGAGGTCGAGGTGCTGCGCCTCGTCGCGCGGGGCCTCGCCAACCGGGAGATCGGCTCGCAGCTCTTCATCTCCGAGAACACCGTGAAGAACCACGTCCGCAACATCCTCGAGAAGCTGCAGCTGCACACCCGGATGGAGGCGGCGATGTATGCCGTCCGGCGGAACATCATCGACCTTCGCCAGGGCTGATGGCGGCTCGTCGGCTGACGAAGGCGCAGGCGCGCCGGATCGCCCTGGCCGCACAGGGTTTCGCCGACCCCGGACCTGAGCCGTGGGGCGCCGGCATGCGCCACGTCCAGCGGGTCGTCGACCGCGTCGGCGTCATCCAGATCGACAGCGTCAACGTCGTCGCCCGCAGCCAGTACCTGCCCTTCTACTCGCGGCTCGGCCCCTACGACACTGCCCTGCTCGACCGCGCCCGCGACCGGGCGCCGCGCCGCCTCGTCGAGTACTGGGCCCACGAGGCCTCGCTCATCCCGCCGGCAACGTGGCCGCTGCTCGACTTCAGGATGCGCCGGGCGCTGACGGAGTCGTGGGGTGGGATGCAGCGGGTGGCGCGCGACCACCCGGGCGTCGTCGAGGCGGTATGCCGCGAGGTCGAGGCCCGCGGTCCGCTCACCTCCCGCGAGGTCGAGGCGGCGCTGGCCCACGACCTGCCGCGCTCGAAGGAGCACTGGGGCTGGAACTGGTCGGTGGTCAAGTCCGCGCTCGAGCACCTCTTCTGGGCCGGCCAGATCAGCTCGGCCGGGCGGACCAGCCAGTTCGAGCGGCGCTATGCCGGCCTGGCCCGGGTCGCGCCGGTCGAGGTCCGCCGGCAGTGGGTCGACCCGGGCGTGCGTCCAGCCGAGGAGGACGCCTTCGTCGAGCTGGTCCGCATCGCGGCCCGGGCGCACGGCGTGGGCACCGAGCTCTGCCTGCGTGACTACTTCCGGCTCAAGGGGGTCCAGGTCCGGCCGGCGATCGACCGGCTCGTCGCGGACGGCGAGCTCGTCCCCGTCGACGTCGAGGGCTGGCATCGACCTGCGTGGCTGCACACGGCGGCCAAGCTGCCCCGGCGGGTGGACGCCGAGGCGCTGCTCAGCCCCTTCGACTCGCTCGTCTGGCAGCGGGAGCGGACGCAGGCGCTCTTCGACTTCCGCTACCGCATCGAGATCTACACCCCGGCGCACCAGCGGGTCCACGGCTACTACGTCCTTCCCTTCCTCTTCGGCGACCGCCTCGTCGCCCGCTGCGACCTCAAGGCCGACCGCGCCGCAGGAGTCCTCCGCGTCCACCAGGTGACGTGGGAGCCGGAAGCACCGGCCGGGGCGCACGCCGCCCTCGACCGGAACCTCGCCTCGATGGCGGACTGGCTGGGCTTGTCCGCGGTGGCCAGCGGGTGACCGCGCCCGCAGGCGGCGGAGTGACCGCTGTCATCACGGCGTTCGACCCGGGCGAGGGTCTCCTGGCTGTCGTCGCCAGCGTGCTCGGGCAGGTGAGCTCGGTCGTCGTTGTCGACGACGGCAGCCGGGCTGCCGGCTCTCTCCGGGTGCTCGGCGCGTGCGAGCGCCTCGGCTGCTCCGTCCTGCGGCGGGGCGACAACGGGGGCATCGCCGCCGCGCTGAACTCCGGTGTCGCGCAGGCGCTTTCGGCGACCGTGCCGCCGTCGGACGTCCTCACCCTCGACCAGGACTCCGAGATCCCGAAGGGATACGTGGCGGCCGCTGTTCTCGCCCGCGAGGCGGCCGAACGCTGTGGCATCAGGGTCGGGATGACGGCGCCGGAGCGGGTTTCCGGGCTGCCGAGCCGGGTCCGAGGGTCGCGCGACGGAGTGCTCCTCGGAGGTGAGCCGATCCAGTCCGGCCTGCTGGTCCCGTCGAGCGTACTGCGCACGGTCGGCCGGTTCGACGAGTCCCTCTTCATCGACGGCGTCGACAGCGACTTCTACCTGCGCTGCCTCGACGCCGGCCTGGCCGTCGTCCTGGTCCCCGGCACCACTCTGGCGCACCGCCTCGGCTCGCGGCACCCCGTCCGGTTCCTCGGCCGGCCCCTCGTGCTGCGCGGGTCCGGCGTCGAGGTGACCCACGCCCGCCCGTTCCGCTACTACTACCTCACCCGCAACCGCATCGCGCTCGTCCGAGCCCATGCTGGTCGCCACCCGGGCTGGGCGGCGGGCCAGCTGCTCGGCCTGGCCCGGCACCTCGCGCTCGTCCTCACCCTCGTCCCCGGGCGGGGAGAGCGGGCGCGGTGGGTGGTGCACGGCATACGGGACGGCGTGCGGGGTGTCGCCGGACCGGCACCGGCTCGCTGACCGAGAGCTCCTCCTGGTGACCGAGGCGGCCTGGCCCGAGGGCTGAGCGGGACGAACGACGGGACCGAGTCGACTGAGCAGGCTCACCGTCGGCGCGGGGACGGGTTCGCTCCCGTTCTTCGTCCCCGGCTGGACCCCTCCTGGCGGTATCGACGACGCCCGGTGCGTGCAGCGCCGACTCGAAACGAGCGCCCATCTGCTCGAGAGATCTTGTGGTTCCGGCAGATGTGTCTAGGCTCGGGCTCTCACGACAGACGACGCGGGAGGTCTCGAGATGACGGTGGTGCGCGCAGCGCTGGTCCAGACGACGTGGACGGGCGACAAGGAGTCGATGATCGTCGCCCACGAGGAGTATGCGCGGGACGCCGCCGCGCAGGGGGCGCAGGTGATCTGCTTCCAGGAGCTGTTCTACGGCCCGTACTTCTGCCAGGTCCAGGACAAGCAGTACTACGAGTATGCCGAGGCGGTGCCGGGCCCGTCGACGGAGCGGTTCCAGGCGCTGGCCAAGGAGCTCGGGCTCGTCATCGTGCTGCCGGTCTACGAGCGCGAGGACCCGTTCCTCTACAACACGGCGGCCATTCTCGACGCCGACGGCAGCTACCTGGGGAAGTACCGCAAGCAGCACATCCCGCACGTCGGCGGCTTCTGGGAGAAGTTCTACTTCCGCCCCGGCAACGGCGGCTACCCCGTCTTCGACACCGCGGTGGGAAAGGTCGGCATCTACATCTGCTACGACCGGCACTTCCCCGAGGGGTGGCGGGCCCTGGGGCTCAACGGTGCCCAGATCGTCTTCAACCCGTCGGCGACCTCGCGCGGGCTGAGCGAGTACCTCTGGAGCATCGAGCAGCCCGCCGCCGCCGTCGCCAACGAGTACTACGTCGGGGCGATCAACCGGGTCGGCATCGAGGATCTCGGCGACGACGACTTCTACGGCCAGTCCTACTTCGTCGACCCCGAGGGCAACTACGTCGGCGAGAAGGGCGACCCGCAGAAGCCGGAGCTGATCATCCGCGACCTCGACCTCGACCTGATCGACACGGTGCGCGAGCGGTGGGCGTTCTACCGCGACCGTCGCCCGGACGCCTACGACGACCTCGTCCGCCCCTGAGCCGACCACCGCAGGAACCGAAGGAGCCTGGATGACCACCCTCATCACCGGCGGCACTGTGGTCTCGGCCGCGGGCCGGGTCACGGCCGACGTACTCGTCGACGGGGAGACGATCGTCGCGCTCGTGACCCCGGGCAGCACGGCGCTCGGGTCCGACCTGGCGGCGAACGCCGACACGGTGATCGACGCGACCGGCAACTACGTCATCCCCGGCGGGGTCGACTGCCACACCCACATGGAGATGCCGTTCGGCGGCACGAGCGCGTCGGACACCTTCGAGACCGGCACCCGCGCGGCGGCCTGGGGCGGGACGACGACGATCGTCGACTTCTCCATCCAGCGCACCGGAGAGCGGGTCCAGGACGGGCTCGCCGCGTGGCACGACAAGGCCGGCGGGAACTGCGCCATCGACTACGGCTTCCACCAGATCCTCGGGGGGGTCGACGACGACGCGCTCAAGGCGATGGACGAGCTCGTCGACGAAGGGGTCACGAGCTTCAAGCTCTTCATGGCCTACCCCGGGGTCTTCTACTCCGACGACGGCCAGATCCTGCGGGCCATGCAGAAGGCCCGCGAGAACGGCTCGATGATCATGATGCACGCCGAGAACGGCATCGCCATCGACGTCCTTGTGGCGCAAGCACTTTCGCGCGGCGAGACCGACCCGGTCCACCACGGCTACACCCGGCCCTGGGAGACCGAGGAGGAGGCCACCCACCGGGCGATCATGCTCGCCCGGCTGACGGGCGCCCCGCTCTACATCGTGCACATGAGCGCCAAGCAGGCGGTCGCCCGGCTCGCGGAGGCCCGCGACCAGGGGTTCAACGTCTTCGGCGAGACCTGCCCGCAGTACCTCTACCTCTCCCTCGAGGAGCAGCTCGGCGCGCCAGGCTTCGAGGGCGCGAAGTGGGTCTGCTCCACGCCGCTGCGCTCGCGGGCGGAGGGCCACCAGGACGAGCTGTGGAGATATTTGCGCACCGGCGACATCTCGGTCGTCTGCACCGACCACTGCCCGTTCTGCCTCAAGGAGCAGAAGGAGCTCGGCATGGGCGACTTCTCCAAGATCCCCAACGGGATCGGCTCGGTGGAGCACCGGCTCGACCTGCTCTACCAGGGCGTCGTCACCGGCGAGATCACCCTGGAGCGCTGGGTCGAGCTGACGTCGACGACGCCCGCGCGGATGTTCGGCTTCTACGGTCGCAAGGGCGTCATCGCCCCGGGTGCCGATGCCGACATCGTCGTCTACGACCCCGCCGGGCACACCAGCATCGGCCTCGGCAAGACCCACCACATGAACATGGACTACTCCGCCTGGGAGGGGTTCGAGATCGACGGCCACGTCGACACTGTGCTTTCTCGCGGCTCGGTCGTGGTGCAGGACGACGAGTTCCGCGGAACCAAGGGCCACGGCAGGTTCCTCAAGCGGGGTCTGTCGCAGTACCTGCACTGACCTGGGCCCACCTTCGACACCTGGCCAGCCGGACGCTGAGCGCACCCGAGGCGAGGTATGCCGGGTGGCCGGCCACCCGGCATACCTGCACTTTCCGAGGAGGAGACCGATGGACTTCGGTGTGGTGCTGCAGACCAACCCACCGGCCAGCCGCGTCGTGGAGCTGTGCCGCCAGGCGGAGCACTTCGGCTTCAGCCACGCCTGGACCTTCGACTCCCACCTGCTCTGGGAGGAGCCGTACGTCATCTACAGCGCGATCCTCGCCGCGACCCGCAGGATCACCGTCGGGCCGATGGTCACCAACCCGGCGACCCGCGACTGGACGGTCACCGCGTCGACCTACGCGACCCTGAACGAGATGTACGGCAACCGGACCGTCTGCGGGATCGGCCGCGGCGACTCGGCCGTCCGGGTGACGAACGGCCGGCCGTCGACGGTGGCCGAACTGCGGGAGTCGATCGGGGTGATCCGGGGGCTGGCCAACGGTGAGGAGGTGGACTACCGGGGCAGCCGCCTGCGCCTGCCGTGGAGCCGCGGCTCGCGCCTCGACGTCTGGGTCGCCGCCTACGGGCCGCGCGTGCTCGAGCTCGCCGGTCGGGTCGCTGATGGCTTCATCCTCCAGCTCGCCGACCTCGACATCGCCGAGTGGAGCATCGCCGCCGTGCGCCGGGCGGCGGCTGAGGCCGGACGGGATCCCAGGGCGGTGGCCATCTGCGTCGCGGCGCCGGCCTACGTCACGGACGGGAGCGCGGAGCAGCGGTCGCACGCCTACGAGCAGTGCCGGTGGTTCGGCGGGATGGTCGGCAACCACGTCGCGGACATCGTGGCGCGCTATGGCGCCGACGGGGCGCAGGTGCCGCAGGCGCTGACCGACTACATCGCGGAACGCGAGGGCTACGACTACAACGAGCACGGGCGGGCGGGCAACACCCACACGGCGTTCGTGCCCGACGAGATCGTCGACCGGTTCTGCCTGATCGGCTCGGTGGACGAGCAGGTCGCCA
>JAABUR0100005223.1_pt1 | contig 16720 bp, 13 predicted proteins | sample 5560091 | NCBI WGS metagenome assembly JAABUR01 (sample SAMN10711879, study PRJNA513375) | rock metagenome | isolation source: Antarctica rocks | place: Antarctica: Victoria Land, University Valley sud | reverse complement strand
GGTAGAGAACCGTAGTCTTACTGACCTGAAAGGCTTTTATACACGTTTGGTGGACACTTTGCTTTTTGTATATCCCAGCGCTTGTTTTGTAATTGATGGTCACAACGTATCTAGGCCAGGCGATCAGGAATATCAAAGCCATGGCCAGCGTGTAAACGATGGACCAATCACTCTGCAAGCGGAAACCAAGATAGTTCACATGCTGATCGACAAATTCGGGAACGATAAGATTATAAGCGCAGTAGGTCTCACTGTACCGGCGAACATACTGCTGATCGAGCAATGCGATTTCTTCGTCTCCATGTGGGGAGCCGGCCTCGCAAAGTATCGATGGATTTGCAATAAACCAGGCTTTGTGATCACGAATCACTGGAATCTAACTCAACGTTCTGACTTGTTTATCTACGACCATCCTACCTTGATCGAGCATCCCTCCAGATTATACTGGGTAGATCCGACCCTTGTCACCGACCATCCAGAAGCACCCCGCATAGTCACCGTCAACAGCCACGCCCAATGGTCGAACTTCTCTATAATGGAGGCTCCAGTAATCGATGCGATATTGCGCTCCATTTCCAAGCATGTGGACGCCGTAGCTGAGTGTAGCATACCAAACTGATAGCCTCTTATATAAGGCGTCCCGGTTCACCTCGGCTGTTTAGGGAGTGCACCATCGGCACCCCTGCTCAAGACCATCCAAAACTCGAGCGAATTCAGCCGCGTCGGATACAGCCGCTCAACCGTAAAATCGATGTAGCCCGCGTCGTGGAGTGTTTCGAACAGAAACTGAATGCTCCAAGGCGTGAAATACCAGGCATGTACGTCCACATAGCCGCCATTCGCCGCTGTGAACTCCTGTATAGAAGCCAGCACACGGCCCGGACCTTCGCTTTGAACGTCCCCATGATCCCCGCTCCAATGTCGTATGCAGTCACTGTGGGTGGTTAATGCCCGGTGCTCAATGACGCTCTTAAGCGAATGCACCGTACGCCCGCTTTGATGGGCATCAAATACGTCCGCTATAGTCGATTCCGCAATAAGCGCATCAAAGCAGTAGCGTTTGTCTGGGATCAGCAGGAAATACCGGCCGCGCGGCCGCAGGATGCGGGCAACCTGCTGCAGGTGGGTGATAAGGTCCGGTTAATGCTCAATACAGTGGCTGCTTAGGACATAGTCAAACGTTTCATCCACCACGGCGAGGTTCCCAACCGCAGAAACGAAGTCGATCTCCGGCGCGGCGGCGTCGGGCATGCCAATGCTGCGCGCCCGCTGTTCCAGGGCGGGCCTGTTCATCACGTCAAAATACTTCACCTTGGGGCCGTGCAGCAGCGGTTTGCAGAACGGCCCGATCTCAAGTGCATTGGCGTCGGCTGGGATCAAGCTGACAAAATCTTCTCTGGTCGCGAGAGAGTTCGCTGTTCGGCCCTCATTTTTGCCGAAGTGTTCGTAATGAGTCCGCAACGCTTCATCGTCGAGACTGGCCAGATCGGGCCAAAGCTGACGATATACTGCTGGCTCAATAACGCTTGGAAGGCAGTTGGAGTCAGTTTCAAGATCGTGCGTCGGCAGAACGTCCATAGTTGCCTCCATAGCTCAACGATAGGACAAAACCCTAGACTTGCCCAAATGTTCTTTGTTTGCGAATGGTTCAACGAAGTTCGTTTCGCACATATCCACTGCAAAGCGTGCACGCGGCCTTATTGCAAATCGCCTCGTATCAAGGCATTCCTGTTTCGCGGTGGATCGGATCCACCCAGCGCACCGCCTCCGGCTTCTCCACCGGCTCGATCTCCAAATTCACCACCACGGCCTCGTTGTCGCTGCGCACCAGCACGCATTCCAGCGTCTCCGTCGTGCTAGCGTTGATCTCCTGGTGCGGCACGAAAGGCGGCACAAAGATGAAGTCGCCGGGTCCGGCCTCGGCCACGAACTCCAGCGCGTTGCCCCAGCGCATCCGCGCACGGCCGCGCAGCACATAGATCACGCTCTCCAGGGCGCCGTGATGGTGGGCGCCGGTCTTGGCGTTGGGATGGATGTGCACCGTGCCAGCCCACAGCTTCTGCGCCCCAGCGCGGGCGAAATTGATGGCCGCGGCCCGGTTCATGCCCGGCGTCTGCGGCGTGTTGGCGTCCAGGCTATTGCCGGGAATGACCTGCACCCCATCGGTCCTCCAGTCGGTCTCCGTTGCCCCCACCATGCTCGCTCCCCGGTTTACCCTTACGCAACCGTGGCGCGTTCGGACCCGTTGGGCAAGCGGGTGCCAAGCGTCGCGCGCCCGGCTATAACCGCCGCAGCCGCCCGAAGACGCAGGCAATCGAGGATGCCCGACATGGATATGCCGACCGCACAGGATACCGAACGGACACGGAGCGGCCAGCAGATCGCCCGGGTGGCGCTCGCCGTCGGCCTCACGCTGCTGGGCCTTTATCTGCTCGAAGGCTTCCTGCGCGCGCTGGCCTGGGCGGTGATCCTGGCGATTGCCACCTGGCCACTCTATCTGCGAACCCAGCGGCGGTTCGGTGCCCCCAGCGGTCACGACAGTCATAACGTGCTGCTGCCCCTTCTGTTCACCGCCGGCATCACGCTGCTGTTCGTTGTCCCGCTCACGCTGGCGGTGATTCAGCTCAGCCATGAGGCGCGACATGCCATGGCCATGGTCGTCGACGCCCGCGAGCACGGCATGGCCGCGCCAGATTGGTTAGCCCGGCTGCCGGTCGGGGCGTCGGCGGCGACGGGCTGGTGGGACGCGAACCTGCGTGACCCGGCCGATGCCCGGGCGCTGCTGGGCCGGGTCGACCGGGCGCAGATCACGCTGTTCGGCCGTGAGTTCGGCGCACAGCTCGCGCATCGCGGCATCCTGTTCGGATTCACGCTCGCGACGCTGTTCTTCCTGTTTCGCGACGGGCCGCGCCTGATCGCCCAGGTCCGCATCGCGAGCCGCCGCCTTTTTGGCTCGCAGGGGGAAAACCTCGGCCGGCAGATCATCGCCTCCGTCCACGGCACGGTGGATGGACTGGTGCTGGTCGGCCTCGGCGTCGGCGGCATCTTGGGCGTGGGCTACTGGCTGGCGGGGGCGCCGCATCCGGTGCTGCTGGGAGCGTTCACGGCCGTCGCCGCCATGATCCCGCTGGGCGGTCCGATCGTGCTGGCGATCGCGTCGCTGCTGGTGCTGACGACGGGGTCCACGGTCGCCGCGATCGTGCTGTTCGCGGCTGGCATGGTCGTCGTGTTCGTCGCCGACCACGCGGTGCGCCCGGCGCTGATTGGCGGCGCGACCCGCCTGCCCTTCATGTGGGTGCTGCTCGGCATCCTCGGCGGGGTCGAAAGCTTTGGGCTGCTTGGATTGTTCCTTGGTCCTGCAATCATGGCGGCGCTGATCCTGCTCTGGCGGGAATGGACCGGAAATGCGCAAGATAGCCCCGATACATCGCCACACGGGATGACCTGACATGGATATAGCCACCCCGGCGCCGAACGCGCCACCGCCGCCGAGCGAAGCCGAAGCCGACGCCGACGCCGCCGGCAGCCTGCGGGCCAGCATCGTCGCCAAGCTGATCTACCAGGTCGGCAAGGCCCCCATGGTCGCCAGCGAACGGGACTGGTTCGTCGCGACGGCGCTCGCGGTGCGGGACACCGCGCTGGACTGCTGGTTCGACAGCACCCATCGCACCTACGAGAGCGGCGCCAAGCGGGTGTACTATCTGTCGCTCGAGTTCCTGATCGGCCGCCTGCTGTTCGACGCCATGGGCAATCTCGGCCTGCTCGACCGCGTGCGGGCGGCGCTGGCGGCGGAGGGCATCGACCTCGACCGCCTGCGCGAGCAGGAGCCGGACGCCGCCTTGGGCAATGGCGGGCTCGGACGCCTCGCGGCCTGCTTCATGGAAAGCATGGCGACGCTCGGCATTCCATCCTACGGCTACGGCATCCGCTACGAGCACGGGCTGTTCCGCCAGGTCATCCAGGACGGCATCCAGCAGGAGCTGCCGGAGGATTGGCTGTCCCTGGGCAACCCATGGGAGTTCGAGCGCGCCGAGGTCGCCTATCCCGTCGGCTTCGGCGGCACCGTCGCCCGGCACGAAAGCGCCGACGGCAGCACGGTCTACGCCTGGCAGCCCGCCGAGCTGCTGTCCGCGGTCGCCTATGACATGCCGGTGATCGGCGGCCCAGCATCCGGCCGTCAAGGCAGCCCCGCCTCGACCCACCACGCCAACACGCTCCGGCTTTGGGCGGCGCGGGCCGCGACGCCCATGCACCTCGACGACTTCAACCGCGGCGACCATGTCGGCGCCATGCGCGACCGGGTGCGAACGGAATCCGTGTCCCGCGTGCTGTATCCCGGCGACGAGAGCGACGCCGGCCAGGAACTGCGGCTGCGGCAGGAGTTCTTCTTCGCCTCCGCCTCGCTGCAGGACCTGCTGCGCCGGCATCGCGACCAGTTCGGCACCCTGGCCAACCTGGCGGACAAAGCCGCAATCCAGTTGAACGATACCCACCCGGCCATCGCCATTGCGGAGATGATGCGCCTGCTGGTCGACGTCCACGGCATCGAGTGGTCCGCCGCCTGGGACATCACCGTCGCGACCTTCGCCTACACCAACCATACCCTGCTGCCCGAGGCGCTGGAGACCTGGCCGGTCTCGCTCATGGAGCGCCTGCTGCCCCGTCACATGCAGATCATCTACCTGCTGAATGGCCGTCACTTGGAGCGCGTCAATGCGCACGGCCCGGTCGACGAGGCGCTGCTGAGCACGCTGTCGATCATCGATGAGCGGCATGGCCGCCGGGTGCGCATGGGGCACCTGGCGTTCCTGGGCTCGCATTCCATCAACGGCGTCTCGGCGCTGCATACCGGGCTGATGCAGAAGACCGTGTTCCGCGACCTGAACGCGCAATATGGCGGGCGCATCAACAACAAAACCAACGGCGTCACCTTCCGCCGCTGGCTGCACCGCGCCAACCCCGGGCTGACCGCGCTGCTGGTCGAAAAGCTCGGCCCGCGCGTGCTGCTCGACGCCGGCGCACTGGCGGACCTCCGCGCCTACGCCGGAGACCCAGGGTTCCAGGCGGCGTTTGCGCAACAGCGGCTGGGCCGTAAGGAGGCGCTGGCCCGGGTAATCGCCGACCGCACCGGCATCAACGTCGATCCCCACGCGCTGTTCGACGTGCAGGTGAAGCGCATCCACGAATACAAGCGCCAACTGCTCAACATCCTGCAGGCCATCGCGCTGTATGATGCGATCCGGGCACAGCCGACGCGGGACTGGGTGCCGCGGGTCAAGATCCTCGCCGGCAAGGCGGCGCCGGGCTACCGCGTGGCGAAGCAGATCATCCGGCTCGCCTATGACGTGGCCCAGGTCATTAATCACGACCCCGCCGTTGCCGGCCGGCTGAAGATGGTGTTCCTGCCGAACTACAACGTGAGCCTCGCCGAGGTCATCATCCCCGCAGCCGACCTGTCCGAACAGATCTCGACCGCGGGCATGGAAGCGTCGGGCACCGGGAACATGAAGCTTGCGCTGAACGGCGCCTTGACGATCGGCACGCTGGACGGCGCCAACATCGAAATCCGCGACCGTGTGGGCGCCGCCAACATGTTCATCTTCGGCATGAACGCCGAACAGGTGCTGGCCCGCACCCAGCGCGGCCTCGCCGCCTATGACGACGTGGCGGCTTGCCCGGCGCTGGGCCAGGCGCTGCAGGCCATTCGGTCCGGCGTGTTCTCCTCGAATGAACCCGGCCGCTATGGGGAGTTGATCCACAACCTGCTCGAACGCGACGTGTTCATGATCGCAGCCGACTTCCAAAGCTATCAGGACCAGCAGGCGGCGGTGGACCAGCTCTGGACCGACCCGGCCGCGTGGTGGCACGCCAGCATCATGAACACGGCCGGGGTGAGCTGGTTCTCGTCCGATCGCAGCATCATGGAGTATGCAACGGAAATCTGGAACACGCCGCCCGAAGCGACGCCGGCACGGGAGAACGGCGCATGATACGCACCAGCCCCGGCGTCAACGCGCCGCTCGCCCGCGCCGCCATGGCCTACGTGCTGGCCGGCGGGCGCGGCAGCCGGCTGATGGAGCTGACCGACATACGCGCCAAGCCGGCGGTATATTTCGGCGGCAAGTCGCGCATCATCGACTTCGCGCTGTCCAACGCGCTGAACTCGGGCATCCGCCGCATTGGGGTCGCCACGCAGTACAAGGCCCACAGCCTGATCCGCCACTTGCAGCGCGGCTGGAACTTCTTTCGCCCAGAGCGCAACGAAAGCTTCGATATCCTGCCCGCCAGCCAGCGCATCACCGAGAGCGGCTGGTATGCCGGCACCGCCGACGCGGTCTACCAAAACATTGACATCATCGAGAGCTACGCGCCGCGCTTCATCGTGCTGCTGGCCGGCGACCACATCTATAAGATGGACTACGAGCCGATGCTGCAGCAGCACGTCGAGCAGAACGCCGACGTGACGGTGGGCTGCATCGAGGTGCCGCGCATGGACGCGACCGCGTTCGGCGTCATGGGCGTTGACGAGGACGACCGCATCGTGTCGTTCCTGGAAAAGCCCGCCGACCCGCCCGGCATCCCCGGCAGCCCGGACCAGGCGCTGGCCAGCATGGGCATCTATGTGTTCGACACACAGTTCCTGTTCGATGAACTCCGCCGCGACGCCGCCGACCCCAACAGCAACCACGACTTCGGCAAGGACATTGTCCCCTACATCGTGGCGCGCGGCAAGGCTGTGGCGCACCGCTTCGCCCGGTCCTGCGTGCGGTCGTCGGCGGAGACCGAGTCCTATTGGCGCGACGTCGGCACCGTCGACGCCTATTGGGAAGCGAACATCGACCTCACCGATTTCGTGCCGGGCCTCGACCTTTATGACAATGAATGGCCGATCTGGACCTATGGCGAGATCACGCCGCCGGCCAAGTTCGTACATGACGAGCCTGGCCGGCGCGGCCAGGCCATCAGCTCCATGGTGTCCGGCGGCTGCATCGTGTCCGGCAGCACCGTGAACCGCTCGCTGCTGTTTACCGGCGTGCACACCCACTCGTGGTCGCAGATCGACGGCGCGGTGATCCTGCCCTATGTCGAGGTCGGCCGTGCCGCCCGGCTGCGCAACGTCGTCATCGACCGCGGCGTGCGCATCCCCGATGGCATGGTGGTCGGCGAGGACCCGGAGCACGACGCCGCCCGCTTCCGCCGCACCGCGCGCGGCGTGTGCCTCATCACCCAGCCGATGATCGACAAGCTGCAGGCGTGACGCCGCACCGTTGAGGAGGTTTGTCCATGCCGAACTTGAGCAAGGTTGAACTTACCCCCAAACCTGAACTTACAAAAGTCGCCCTGTTCACCAAGGAATTCCCTCCTTACGTCTATGGCGGAGCGGGCGTGCACGTCGAATATCTTAGCCAGGCGCTGGCTAAGATCATACAGGTGGAGGTCCGCTGTTTCGGCGATCAGGCCCAAGACGAGGGTGCCCTCGTCGTCCGCGGTTACCAGCAATGGGATGAGACCAAGATCGGCAGCGACCCGTGCTTCACGGGCGCCGTCGATGCGTTCGCGCGCTCGTTGGTCATGGCCAAGGATCGCCTCGACGCCCAGCTTGTGCATTGCCACACCTGGTATACCGACATAGGCGGCACCATCGCGTCACAGCTCTGGGGTATTCCCTATGTCCTGACCATCCACTCGCTGGAGCCGCTGCGTCCCTGGAAAGTTGAGCAGCTCGGCAACGCCTATCATCTCAGCGCCTGGATGGAGCGCACCGCCATCGAACAGGCCGACGCCATCATCGCCGTCTCACGCGAGACCAAGGCGGACGTGCTTCGTCTATTCGACGTCAAGCCTGAGCGGGTCCACGTCATCCATAACGGCATCGATCCCGTGGAATACCGCCCGACACCCGGCACCGACGTGCTCACCAAGTACGGCATCGACCCGAGCCAGCCCTTCCTGCTGTTTGTCGGGCGCATCACCCGGCAGAAGGGCATCATCCACCTCGTCAACGCCATTCCCCACATTGACCCAGCGCTGCAGATCGTGCTCTGCGCCGGCGCCCCCGATACACCGGAGATCGGTCGCGAAATGGAGGAGGGTGTCGCGAAGGCTGCCGCTCAGCGGCCCGGCGTGATTTGGATCCAGGAGATGATCTCCCGGCCGGAGGTCATCCAGCTTTATACCAATGCCGCAGTATTTTGCTGTCCCTCGGTTTACGAGCCATTCGGGATCATAAATCTCGAGGCGATGGCCTGCGAGACCGCTGTTGTCGCCTCCGCTGTGGGCGGCATCCCCGAGGTCGTGGTGCCGAACGAAACCGGGCTGCTGGTCGATCCTGGCCTAGTGCCCGGCACATTCGAACCGGCCAACCCGGCCGCGTTCTCCGCGGGCTTGGCCGACGCCATCAATCAGCTGGCGCATGACCCCGCCCTGTGTGTGTGTTTTGCCAAGGCTGGGCGCGAGCGAGCAATTGCGCACTTCAGCTGGGACGCCATCGCGCGGACTACGGCCGCACTTTACCGTTCGGTGGTGGAGCAGCGGGCTGAGATCAAGTGATCTCGCCCGGGGGCTTCGTCAGGGCTCGCGCCGGCAAGTGTAGCGTGTGCCTTTGATGGACGATGACGCGTTGCTGGTGCCGTTGCGGTTCGAGCCATGCGGCCTCACCCAGTTCTGTGCGCTACGTTATGGCGCGCTGCCGGTCGTGGCGCATGTGGTCGGTCGGGCTAGCGACACCGTCATCTAAGCCAACTCGGCCGCGCAGGCCGCCGAGGTGGCGATGGGAGTCCAGTTCGCCCCGGAACCACAGGCGGGCCTGGAGCAACGCACTGGCCGCACGCCCCGGCTTTGGCTACAGCCAAAAACCTGAGCCGGGATACAATACAATGCCATGCGCGCCGAAGCCGGTCGAGATCGGCATGCTGTCGGGTATGCGGCGGTGTCTCGCAGCCCCAAACGAGCATTGCGAAGACGATTTTTGTAAATTCCTTCCGGTCAGTTCCCATGAATATTGAGATATACTCTGTCCACGTGAGAGCCCGAAAATCGGCTGGCGAGTCGATCCTTATATGAGCGGCGTTCCGGGGATGCGAAGTTTTCGGGTTCTCACGTGGACGGAGTATAAACGCCGCCGCTGCCTGGCTGATTCGGAAGATCGGCGTTCGTGCCGTAGGATGCGGTCAGGCGGCCGTTGGCCAAGTCGGCGGTGCTGAAGCCTGCAATCACGATGCTGGCGTTCGGCTTTCCAACGGCGCTGAAGGTGTAGGTAAGGCCCTTGGCACCGACCGCGCCCAAATTGTCCTGAGTGACAACGTGGAAGTTCACGGGATCGACGCCGAAGATCGTGGCATTGTCGCCGGAATGGAAATTCACCACGGTTGAATATACGTCCGAAGCCGCGTTGCGGTCGTCGAGGAAGAAGGTATCGCGCCCGATGCCGCCGACCAGGAAATTCGAGCCGGTGGAGCCGTCGAGAACGTTGTTGCCGTTGACGCGGCTCACATCGATTGCGTCGGTCCCGGACCCTGAGTGGATGAACACATTGGGGACAGTGGCGGAGATGTTGAGGTTGTCCGGGGTGACCAGGATTAGTTGCTGGCTGAGCCCTGCGACCGGACCGCTGTATTTGTCCCCGCTCAGGAGGGATAGCTGGCCTGTGGTCTGGTCAGCCACCGCGAAATTGTTGCTGCCGACCGGCAAGGGTGGAAGCGGGTCCGCGACCTCCTTGATCGTGGTCTTGCTGTCGCTGGCGGTTTGCGTGCGGTCCACGACATCGAGCTTGATGGTGCTCGTGACCGAGGGCTGGCCGCCCAGCGGCGGCGCGGTGAAGGTGATCTTGTCCAGGATGGCGGTCAAAGCGGCTGGCGAGGTTGCTGCGATTGTGTAGACGCCAGCGCTGCCCGCGACAAGTCCAGCGCCGCTGAGCGTGCCGCCACCGCTTACGGTCAGTGTGGCGCTGTCCTGTGGGTTTACGTTGGTATCCGAGATCGTCACCCCATTGAACGGGCTGATCGCGTTGCCAGGAGCAACGGTTTGGTCGGCGGCGGTTCCGGCAATCAGCGGCGGAACCAGCATCACAGTCGGGCCGATTACCAGCACTGACGTGGTGTTATCGTCGGTCGCCAGGGTGGTTGCAATGTCGCTGACGTGGAGGCCGAACGTCGTGGTGCGGGTGCTGCCAGCAGCGACCGCAGCCGGGGTGAAAACCAGCGCCTGAAGATTGTTTTGGATATCGTAGTAGCTACCCGCGACCAGCGCGTAGGTGCCGATCCCAGTCTTGCCGAGGCCCGGCCCGGTCAACAGCCCATCGGCATCGGTCGGGTTGCCAGCGGCGTCGGTCAGGGTGATCGTGCCCGCGTCGCGCGCATTGTAGCCGAGATTGTAGTCGGCCACGCGAACCGACGCGAACGGGCGCAGGGTCGCGCCCGAGGCGACCGGCTCGTTGGCGATGGTGCCGGTGATGGACGGCGGCGTCACCGTTTCCAAAACCGGTCTTGTCGGATCGGTGACGGTGTTCCCGTAGGTGTTCCCATAATAGGGGAAGTAGGGCGAGTCGTTGTCGGTGATCGTCGTGTTGACCGCTTCATAGCTGCCGGTGGTCAGGGTCGGTGGGGTGTAGACCAGCCGTTGAAGTATGGCGGTCGCCGACGTTGGTGTGCCGGTGGCGATGGCCGTTTCCGTGAAGGTGTGCGTGGTCGCGTTGTAGCTGCCGCCGCCGAGAGGGTCGCTCAGACTGCCGAGGTCGGCTGAAATGCCGTATGGGTAGGAGGAACCAGTACTCAAGACGACACTGATGTTCTCGGTTGCCCCCAAAGTAGTTTCGTTCACGGCGATCTTGGTGAACGGCGTAAACGGCTTTCCGCTTGGTATGACGATTGGGTTGGTAGTCGAGTCGACAAATGATGCAGACATGTTTCGTTACATTATAGTTATTATTATACGAAACCGTTAATATAACCTTGGCCGTATAAGCCCTAACGGTTGCGCTAGACCGTGTCCAGCATTTCTTTTGATTGAACAGTTACTGTCGCGTGCAAATTTTTGGAGCAAGACGGATGCGAATTGGTATCATCGGAATAGGCGGCCGGATGGGGTTGCTGCTTGCGTCCGAGGCCGTTGCTGGCGGGCATGTGATCGCCGGCGGGACACTGCGGCCCGGATCGAGCAAGGCACCCCCCGCAGATGTCCCGATCCTGCCAGACCTCGCGACTTTGGCGGTGCAGTCCGACGTCGTGGTCGATTTCACCCACGCCTCCACGGCACAGGCGCACGCTGAAGAATTGCGGCGGGCGGGCACGGCTTGGGTGCTCGGCACCTCCGGCCTGTCAGCCGCCGATGAGGCAGTCGTTGCGCAGGCTGCCGCGCATATCCCCATCGTCTATGCCCCAAACTTCGCGCCCGGAGTCACCCTGATACTCGCCCTCGCCGAGCAGCTCGCCGCCGCGCTCCCCGCCGACACCTACGACGCCGAAATCGTCGAGATGCACCACCGCCAAAAAGTCGACGCCCCCTCCGGCACCGCCATCGGCCTGGGCCGAGCCGTGGCGCGCGGCCGCGGCATACGGCTCGAAGACGTCATGGTCAGCGGCCGCGATGGCCACACCGGCCCCCGCCCGCCCGATGCGATCGGCTTCGCGGCGCTGCGCGGTGGCCAGGTCGTGGGCGAGCACACGCTGCTGTTCGCTGCCGGCAGCGAACAGATCGCCCTGACCCACCGCGCCTTCGACCGCCGGGTGTTCGCGACCGGTGCGATCCGTGCAGCGGCCTGGACCAGCGGGCAGGCGCCAGGGCTCTATTCGATGCTCGATGTCCTTGGAATGCGTCATCAAAGTTAAGTCTTGCGGTCGAAACTCAACGGATCGGTCGCAAGATCGTTACAATTATTGCGAGCTAGTTGGCATAGTATAGTCCCCACGTCCGGCCACAAAACGAAGTCGGACTATAATGGAGGGCGACTATGCGCATAGGTTTAGCGGCGCTTGCCGTATTGCTGACCAGCACGCTTCCTGTCCTCGGCCAAGAAAGTCATGTTGACCTGCTTGCCGGACCTGCCGGAGTAAAATGGGGACCAGCACCGCCGACGCTGCCGAAGGGCGCGCAATTTGTCGTGCTATCCGGCGATCCGTCCAAAGCAGGACTTTATGTCATCCGCCTCAAGCTGCCCGCCAACTACCAAATCCCCGCACATCACCATCCGACGGCGGAGAACGTGACGGTCCTGTCCGGCAGCTTCCACGCGGGCATGGGGGACAAGATGGACCAGCAGAAGACTCAGGCCTTTGAGCCCGGCGGGTTCGCCGCGTTGCCGGCCAACATGAACCATTATGCGTGGGCCGCCAGCGACACCGTCATCCAGGTGCATGGAGAAGGTCCGTTCGCGATCACCTACGTCAATCTTGCCGACGACCCGACCGCCAACTAGCGGTCAGGCCTTTCCGATAAGCGGTCCGAAGCCCGGCGCGCCGCAGGCCGGGCTTCGTTCACAAGCAGCGCATGGGTTGGGCTTCGCCGATCACAGGCAAGTCCCAGCCCCGCCCTGACCGCCGCCAACTTGACCTGAATACGCCATTGCGCCAAACCCGCCCCGCCCCGGCGTCCGGCCGGTGCGGCGGGCTGTCCTATGCGACGCCGCTCCGGCTTCATGCAAACGCGACAAGAGGAGAAATCCATGCGCGACAAGGGCGAGTACCTGTTTACGTCCGAATCGGTGTCCGAGGGGCACCCCGACAAGGTCGCCGACCGCATCAGCGACACTGTCCTGGACGCCTTCCTGGCCGCCGACCCCTACAGCCGGGTCGGCTGCGAGACGCTGGTCACCACCAACCGGGTGATCCTCGCCGGTGAGACCCGCGGACCCGAGACCGTGACGTCCGAGCTGCTGTGCCACCTGACCCGGCTCGCGATCCACGACATCGGCTACGACCAGGCCGGCTTCAGCTGGCGCAACGCCAGCATCGATTGCCACCTGCACGCACAAAGCACGGACATCGCCGCTGGCGTCGACAGCGCCGGCAACAAGGACGAGGGCGCCGGCGACCAGGGCATCATGTTCGGCTACGCCTGCACCGAAACGCCCGAGCTGATGCCGGCGCCGATCCACTATGCGCATTTGATCCTGCGCCGCATGGGCGAGATGCGTAGGAACAGCGACCCTACCGTCGCCGGGCTGCAGCCGGACGCCAAGAGCCAGGTCACCCTGCGCTACGTCGACGGCCAGCCTGTGGGCGCCACCAGCATCGTGGTCTCGACCCAGCACGACGAGGGCATGGACCAGGGCCGCATCAAGGAGATGCTTCGTCCGCTGGTGGAGACCAGCCTGCCCCAGGGCTGGATGCCGAAGGACGCTGAGTTCTATGTGAACCCGACCGGCAATTTTGTGATCGGCGGGCCCGACGGCGACGCCGGGCTGACCGGGCGCAAGATCATCGTGGACACCTATGGCGGCGCGTCCCCGCACGGCGGCGGCGCGTTCAGCGGCAAGGACCCGACCAAGGTGGACCGCAGCGCCGCCTATGCCTGCCGCTATTTGGCGAAGAACGTCGTGGCGGCCGGCCTGGCGGACAAATGCACGCTGCAGATCAGCTACGCCATCGGCGTGTCGCACCCGCTTTCCGTTTATGTGAACCTCGACGGCACCGGCAAGGACGTGGACGAGGCGAAGCTGCAGCGCGTGCTGCGGGAGGTGATGAACCTCAGCCCGCGCGGCATACGCGAGCATCTACACATGAACCGCCCGATCTACGCCGTGACCTCCGCCTATGGCCATTTCGGCCGTACGCCGGACGAGGACCTGGGCACCTTCACCTGGGAAAAAACCGACCTGGTGCCCGCCCTGCGCAGCGCCTTTAATCGCTAGAAGATTGGGCGCTAGAAGATGGGGCGCTGAAAAACCCCGCCGACCGGCTGTATGGCCGCACGCGCAGCCATCCGCTGCGGCCACGCCAGCGCCTGCTGCTCGACGCCACCCTGCCCCGCCTGCGCTTCCCAGAAGCGCAGGCGTTGGACCCGCTTGACGCCTTCGTGCCGCGGTCCCGGGCGCTATGGCTCGAGATCGGTTTCGGCGGTGGCGAGCACGCGCAGGCCCTGGCCGCAGCACACCCGGAGATTGGCCTGATCGCCAGTGAGGTGTTCGAGAACGGGTTATGCTCGCTGCTGTCCCGCCTGGTTCCCGAAGGGGCGGAGGCGACGGCGCCACTGCCCGCCAACCTTCGTATTTGGGACCAAGACGCGCGCCTGCTGCTGCGGATGCTGCCGGACGCCTGCCTCGACCAGGTATTCCTGATGTTTCCCGATCCCTGGCCCAAGGCCCGGCACACTAAACGCCGCTTCGTCCACCCGGCGCAGACCTCCTTGCTGGCCCGGGTCATGAGGCCAGGCGGCATTTGGCGCGTCGCGTCCGACGATCCGACCTACCAGGCCTGGGTCGCAGACGTCATGGCGGCGCAGGATTTGTTCGATGCGCTGCCCCCCGCGACGGTGCGCCCGGAAGGCTGGCCGCCTACGCGCTATGAGGCGAAGGCGCTGCGTGCCGGGCGAAAGCCGCTTTATTGGTCGTTCGCGCGCAACGCAACCGCGCCGCCGCCGTGACCCCCGCGCCTATCATGTCCGAACCCGCCAAATCCGGTCCAGCCCCAGCGCCAACAGCCCGGCGGCGAGGCCCCAGAACGCCGACCCCACCCCCGCAAGCGTGATGCCCGACGCGGTGACCGCAAAGGCCAGGACAGCCGCAAACCGTTCATGCTCCCGGGACATCGCCGTGGCGAGCGACCCCATCAGCGGCCCGAGCAGCGCCGTCCCAGCGACCGTGGCGATAAGCGCCGGCGGTAGATTGCCGAACAACTGGACCAGCGAGGCGCCGAATGCCGCGAGGATAAAATACAGCAGGCCGTAGATCGGCCCGGCCATCCAGCGTTTGGCCGGGTCGGGATGGGTATCCGGACCCGTGCAGATCGCGGCGGTGATCGAGGATAGGTTGTTCGAATAGCCGCCGAATGGCGCGGTGAGCAGGGACGCCAGCCCGGTTGACAGCAGCGCGCCCTGCATCGGCGGCACGTAGCCGGAAACGCGCAGCACGGCCGCGCCGGAGATCTGCTGCGTCGCCATCGTGACTAGGAACAGCGGCAAGCCGAGGCCGACAAGCGCCGGCACGCTGAACGCCGGCGGCATCAGCACGAGCGACGATAGTTCAAGCCGCTCTGGCAGCGGCATGGGGAGGCCGAGCGCCGCCGCCAACGGCACCCCGGCCGCGATGACCACGAGCGGCGCCGAGGCGGCGTGCAGCATGCGCGTGACCAGGAACACGGCGATCAAGGGCACGACCAGCGCCGGCGAGGCCTCCGCCGCCCGGAACATCAGCAGCACGAAGCGCAGCACCAGCCCGGCCAGCATCGCGCCCGCGACCGGCGCCGGCAGCCGTGCGATGGCCCCGCCCAGGGCCGGCACTGCGCCTGCGAGCAGGGTCAGCAGGGCGGAGGCGACGAACGCACCGATGGCCTCGTTCATAGTGATCCCGGGCGGCACGGACGCGATCAGCACGGCGCCAGCCAGGGACCAGGCAGTCACGATCGGCATGCGATAGCGCACGCTCAGAAAAATGCTCGTTGCGCCGATCGCCAGGCACAGCGCGGCGACCCAGGACGAGGTCTGCCCCGGCGTGGCGCCGAGATGCGCCGCCGCCTGCACGATGACGGCCAAGGTGCCGCCGAACCCCACCAACACCGCCACCAGGGCGGACGCCACGATCGAGAACCGCAATGGATGTTCCTGAGCTGCCCGCAGCGACGCCGGACGGCATCGTTCGCGGATTTGACCGAAGCACGGTTGACCCAACCGCGCCAACGGTCCATCCGCAACCCGTGTTCCGCCGCTTCGAAAGCCTGATCGACCCGACCCGCACGCCGGGCGACGCGCCTCCGCCGCAGCGGCTGCTGGCGTTCTTCTGGCATTTCATGCGCCAGGCGCTCGGGCCTATTGCCGGACTGTTCATAGGCGGGCTGTTTGTGGCGCTGCTCGACGCCTCGGTCCCGATCTGCATCGGCCGAGTCGCCGGCTTGGTCGCAACCCGGCAGCCCGGCAACCTGCTGCGGAACGAGTGGCCGCAACTGGCGGTCATGGCGGCGATCCTGCTCATTCTGCGCCCATTCGCCGTCATGCTGCAGGTCATGCTGGTGAACCAGGCCATCAACCCCGGCCTCAGCAACCTCATCCGCTGGCAGAGCCACTGGCAGGTCATTCGGCAGTCCTGGACGTTTTTCCAGAACGACTTCGCCGGGCGCATCGCCAACCGCGTGCTGCAGACCGGCCCGGCGCTGCGCGAGGTCATCGTCAGCGCGATCGACAGCGTCTGGTATATCGTCATCGTGGGCGGCAGCGCCGTCACCGTGCTCGCGTCGACCGACTGGCGGCTGGCACTGCCCATTCTCGCTTGGTTCGCGACCTACGCGGTGCTGCTGCGAGCCTTCGTGCCCCGGCTGCGGGATCGGTCGCGCCATGTGGCCGAGGTACGGTCGGGGCTGACCGGCCGGATCGTGGACGGCTACACCAACATCCTGACCGTGAAGCTGTTTGCTCGGGCGCGGGACGAGGACGCCTTCGTGCGCGAGTCCGTCGACGAGCACACTGCTGCGTTCCGGGCGCAGACGCGGCTGATCTCGACGCTGGTCCTGTCGCTGACGGCGATGAACGCGGCCCTGCTGACCGGCATGGCGGCGCTGGCGATAACGTTGTGGTC
>JAABUR0100005221.1_pt1 | contig 16722 bp, 22 predicted proteins | sample 5560091 | NCBI WGS metagenome assembly JAABUR01 (sample SAMN10711879, study PRJNA513375) | rock metagenome | isolation source: Antarctica rocks | place: Antarctica: Victoria Land, University Valley sud | reverse complement strand
TGTTCATTTAAATGAGGCAAAATTGATTTAAATTTATTGTGTAATTCTTCATCGCTAAACATAACAAGTAGTTTAGTCAAATGTACTACTTATTTCTTAACAGATACTTAGTGAAGCATACAATTTCGATAAATTTCCATTTCTCGACTGGTAAAGTTTGTAATTATATAAATCATTAAGCAATCTTATTAAAACAGATTGATAGTTTTGAACAAGAGATTCAACATTGGTTTGGTTGGCACTATTAAAAATAATGCTTACTAAGTTAATACGAACGTTTTCCAAATCTTCTGAAGCGGCTTTCAACAGCGAAGTAATGCCTGTTTCTGACAAATCAAGATTTGCAATCTTATCTGGATGAGCAGTAGCCGAAACCAAATTTATTATTTTTTCTATTCCCTTTTCCACAGGTGTAACCTTCCTTTTTATATTTCCAATGAAGGCCCTTAACAATGACAAAGTCTTTATTAGGGTATATAAAATTATTACTCTTATAGTTCATAGCAAATTGATAAAAATCATTAAATTAAATTTTGCTTTTAATGCGGCTAAATGTTTCTTCACTTACACTTAAGTAGGATGCTAAATATTTGGAAGGCACTCTTTGTATAAGTTCTGGGAAATTATCCAACAAATACTGATATCGTTCAAGGCGCTCTTAACATTCTAATAGAATAAAGGCGCTGTTCACTCAGGGTATAATATTTTTCTGTAAGTACTCTTGCTATAAAGTTCATCTCAGGAAATTTCTTATACATATCCTGAAGTTCGTCATATTGTATACCAATTAATGTGCAATCTTCCAATACCTGGATACTTTCATAACTATACTTTTGCCGAAAGAAGCTTTCAACTGATATTATTAAATCTCCCTCTTTCATGAACCATAAGCATACTTCTTTAGATTTCTGATTATAAAAACAACGTATTAACCCTTTTTCTATGAAAAAAATACTTTTACATATTTCACCTTCCTCGAGCAAAAATTTTTTTTTCTGTAATGTTTGGGTCTTTAATGTCTTAATTAAGTGCTCTTGCAGTTCTGTTGAGAGTGGAAAAATTGAATTAAGTATCTCAAAAAACTCTTTCATAGTATTTAATTTTAGGAGAAGCCAATATTTTAAGTTTAATTAAATGGTCTGGTAAGATTAAAGTGTTGTATGATGTTGCTGAATTAACAAAAGTCAGGAAATTAGTGCTTTAAAGATTTAAAATCTATATATTCTGCTGCATTAAGACGCATCATAGCTACTATTTCGTATCCCGCAATTACCATAAATAAATGTTTGAGAGAATGTCCGCTAATAGTATTACTAAGCAAATTATAAATTTCTCTATCAAACTTTTCGCTAAGCTTGGCAAGTCCAAAGAAGAGAAAAATAATAATAATTCCTTTTCTAAATTCAATGGGAGACTTATATAAAATCAGCAACACACAATGAAGCAAGTAATGGGATTATATACTGTTTTCTAATCAAACCTAATATGAAATTCTAAGATTAAATTATTAATAATTCAACCCAAATCAAGTTTCAATAGTTAAGGTGCAAATAGGGGAATGAATTATGAGTTAAAACTTTCAAACGATGTTTCAAAATTCAACTTCCCCATATGTGCTTTAATATTAAAATTAGCATGGCTAATGTTCTCATAACTACACATTCAAATGATGATAACTCTTTTTTGCAGCGGTTTTATAGACAGAGATAATATTTACAATTATTGATGATAATGCAATTATTGTAAACAGAATTAAGGTGATGACAGGAACTAATTGGTAAAATGTTCCATAATTATAATGTTGTTTATCTGTATAGAAAAAAATAAAAATTGAAAGCATTAGCAAAAAAACCCCAATAATTTCTATAACGTAATTTGATAAACCTTCTTTTTTCCCTTTGTATTTGTAATAATTGACAAGCAATAAAACAACTCCTAAAAGCGCAAGAAGAGAGTGAATGACTGCGTAAGGCAATCCAAATAATAAATACAGGACGAAAAAGCCACCCCAGCCTTCCCCGTTTATTAATATGATAAACAAACTGATAATTACTGTATAGGGATGAGTTATTATTTTAATTACTTTCATAATAGATTATTTTGATTATAGTAGTTTAATTGCAAGGCCCCGAACTGTCTCCTACAAAACTCTTTGCCGCAGGAATATTTATATTTCCACTTTCAATACCTGCATGCTGCATAATACTTAACCTGCTGTATAAAGCTCCGGGAGTACTTGTATTTGTATACATACCGCCACCTGGGATAGGATATCTTTGAATTTCAATTGGATTACCCATCCGTGACAAATTAAAAACTTCCAATGCAAAATCTGTACAATTATAATCGTCTATGTCATAATCACGACTCGCTAAATTGCCTAAATAATTTATTGTATTATTAAGTTGTTCCGGAGTTATATTCATGGTAAGGCTTGCATTAAATTCATGCTCTGAGTTGTCAACAATTTTATTTTGTACAGGTTCTGCCAATAACAACTTCCAGGTAGCATTTGGATAAAAACCAATGTTTTGAGTTACTGATTGAGTTCCATTAGTTTTTGTGATTTGCAAAAAAGTGTGTCCAGGTGATCCTTGATCAAAATTGAATAATCGGTTTGGATGATTATCTACCGGAATATCGACAAGAAGTTCAAGAGAACAGGAAGAGCCGGCATCAGGAATATTTGAGAAACATTTAAGATATTTAGTTATATCAATAGGAGATAAATCTTCAACAAACTCAAAATCTACCAATTCTTCATCTTCTCTATCATCATCTCTATTATTTGATCGGGAACCATAATCTTCATCGTCATTTCTTTTACCTTCCATGGGACTATAACCAACGGAACGACCACCTGAGTTAAATCCAAAAAAACCAGATGAATTTATGTAATTAGAAGGCATACCTCCATTAGGTACTAAATAATAATAATCAGTAATTATATCAGGATATTCCGCCTTCCCCTTGTCTGGCACTACTAAAGATCTTTGAGCTATTGAAGATTTATGAAAAGCAGTGATGTAACCATTTTTAACTTCAGAAATTAACTTAATTGCTCTGTTTAGATATTGTATTTGAATTTTTCAGTTATATTGGTATTTTGTGTCAACTGTTGCTTCATCCGGATGTAGTTGAATTATTAACCCGTTTAATATTTTCCCTGAAGTATCAGTATGTAAAAGAATAAACTCTTCTGAAAATTTTTTTCCGACGACAGGAACCCTGAAAAAACGACTTTCCTGGTCTTTTTTAGTTACCACCGACCTTTCAAAATCAAGATTAGCATAATCACTAGCAGTTAAACTATCTTTTAAATTAGCTTTTATATTCTTTAAGTAACTTAATTCTCCGTTGTTAGGTTCTATATTCTTATGGCAGGAAAGTAAAAAAATTGCAGCAAGTGCTATAAGTAAAAGTTTTTTCACTAGAATAAAATTTATTATGAAATTATAATCTTTTACTGAAATATAAAATTGATAAATGTCAAGAAATTTTTACTGCTGACTTTTATCCAGGGACGCATTTTCATAACCCGCTACAACTTATAGAAAGATTATTTAGGAAACTAAATCTTGTTGTCAATCTTTTCTAATAGTTTGGTAAGTCCATATTTAATATTATGGATTAGAAACAGGAAACACTTGAGTTAAATTTAAGTATTAATACCAGTATTATACAAGGGGTAGCTGAAGTAGTATAAAGCTAAGATATTGTTATTTTGCAACCAATTTGCCTTTTATTTTCCGCTAAATTGCAAGATTATTAAAATATTATCATGAGAACAATAACTTTATTTACAATCTTTTTTTTCTTTTTTTCAATAGCCTGGTCTCAAACAAAGGAGACTAAGGATGTTGTTATAGCTAATGGCAGGATGCCTAACATAACAAAGGACAAAAGCAACAACATTCATATAGTTTATGGAACGGGCGACAGTATAATGTACACCTCATCCAGCAACCAAGGAAAATCTTTCTCTTCACCCGTATTAGTAGCCATGTTGCCGAAGTTGTTTGCAAGTGCCATGCGTGGACCACAAATAGCGTCAACTACAAATGGCCTTACCATTACCGCAAATACTTCTGATGGTAATATTTATGCATACCACAAGGAAGGCGTAGGTAGATGGAGTAAGGCTATTAAAGTAAATGATGCAGATGATGTTTCTAAAGAAGCATTAATGTCGTTAAGTGCAGATGGTTTAAATGCATTCGCTGTGTGGTTAGACGTACGGGGAAATAACGGCAAGGGACAAAGACTTTATGGAGCTCAATCGACAGATGGTGGAAAAACCTGGAGTAGAAATATACTGGTCTATTCCTCTCCTGAAAATAGTATTTGTGAATGTTGCAAGCCTTCCGTGGCAGTAAAAGGAGATAATGTTTATGCAATGTTCCGTAATTGGCTCAATGGTAATAGGGACCTGTATTTAGTATCATCATCTAATAATGGAAAAACATTTGGAGAGGCACAAAAATTAGTAGTAGGAAGTTGGAAATTAAATGGCTGCCCAATGGATGGAGGTGGATTAACAGTAAATAAAAATGGAACACCTGAAACAGTTTGGCGTAGAGAAGGCAAGATATATGCTGCAACACCAGGTCTTCTCGAAAAGGAGATTGGAGAAGGCAGAAGCTGTTCAATGGAATCGGTAAATGGTAAAAATATTTATACCTGGACTAACAATGGTGATGTTGTGGTAATGAAACCACATGGACAAAAAAAGGTACTTGGTAAAGGAAGTCAGCCTCTTTTAAAAGCGCTTAGTAACGAACATGTAATTTGTGTTTGGGAAAATGAAAAACAAATTCATGCACAGGTTTTAGAATTATACTAACCAGATATGAACCTCTACATAAAAAATATGGTTTGTCAACGCTGCATAATGTCGGTTGAACAAATCTTGCAACAGAACAACATAACGGCAAAAAATACCAGGTTAGGAGAGGTTGAATTAAACGAACCTTTATCAATTGAAAAATTGGCTGATTTAAGTACCGCTTTGCAAAATGTAGGCTTTGAACTATTGGACGACCAGAAGACACAGCAGATAGAAAAAATAAAGAACCTGCTCATTCAAAAGGTGCAGGAAGGTGAAATTGAAGAACATTTCAGCATAAGTAAATTTCTTTCAGCAGAGATTTATAAAGACTACTCTAATCTAAGCAAGTTGTTTTCAGAAGTTGAGGGAATAACCATTGAACAGTTTTTCATTTTGCAAAAGATTGAGAAGGCAAAAGAGTGGCTTGTATACAATGAGCTATCCTTAAACCAGATTGCATTACAGCTTGGTTATAGCAGCACACAGCACCTTTCAACTCAATTCAAAAGGATTACTGGCATGACGCCGAGTGAGTCTAAGAAGAACGGTATACTGCATCGCAAGCCTTTGGATAAGATTAAGGAGTAGATGGTAATAGTGTAATTTGTGTGTGGAAGCAAGGTTTAAATATGAAGAGAGCAGTATTGGCCCTATGATATTTTTTACCAGTGCTTCTTATAATTTCAAAGCAAACTATTTAGACATATATGCTTTGTCAGCCATTTCATTCTGCCCCTTTTATGACAACATAACCACTTGCTATATGAAATCCTTGAATGCAATACAAATTCCGAAAACTGTAGAAAGAATATTAAACACGTTGATTGAGAAGACAGCAAAAATTCGTCCAGACCTTATTGAAGGTTTTTATCTTACCGGTTCCATTCCCTTAAATGATTTTCATCCTAATAAAAGTGATATTGACTTTATTATTCTTTGCAAATATTTTCCCGAGCAATATCTTTTTCAACAATTAAAGAAGCTTCACGGAAAAATTCAACAGAAATATAAAAGACCGAAGCTTAGGCTTTTATCTTACAAAAGAATGTTTGCAAATGCACAATGAGCGGGCTATTGAAGTACCTTCTGTTTTTGAAGGCAGTATGAATTTCAGTGATTGGGGTGACGGGTTAACTGCGGTTACTTTAAAAGAATTGAAAACAACCGCACTCACATTATCGGGGACACCTGCTTATGCTTTGGCTATTGAAATTAAGGATGAAGAATTAAACCGTGTTCTTTTTGAAAACATTAATTCCTATTGGTGCAAATGGGTCAATAAACATTCTCCGTTTCATTATCGTTATTTATTTCTGCTCTCATTTCCATGGTTAACAGAGTGGTCTGTGTTAGGGGTAGCAAGACAACTATATACACTGCAAACAGGAAAGATAACTTCGAAAGTAAATGCAGGTTACTATGCCCTGGAAGTCCTACCCCATAAGTATCGCCAAATTATACAACAATCAATTGAGATAAGAAAAAGTGACAATAAATTACTTTATCTAAAACCATCAATAAAACGAGCAGAACAAACGATAAAATGTTTAAATTTTATTATCGAGAAATTCAATAGATTGAGAACCAGTACAGGCTTTACCACTCACGATAATCTCTTGGCTCGTGCCGCCTACCTTGCTATGGAGTTGAGCGCCTGGTTCGTAATTGTTCCTTTCTGCCTTGCTTCTCTCTTCACAGGGCTTGTTCAGGCACTTGGCACTAAACGGGGCTTATTCAAACATTATTGGATAATAGTAAAGCTGATTCTCACTATCGCTGCAACAATCCTCTTGTTTCTTCATATGCAGCCTATTAGCCGCATGGCAGGAGTAGCAGCAGGAACAACATTCGCAAATACAGAACTACCCGGATTAAGGGTGCAATTGATAGCTGATGCTGGTGCAGCTTTGTTGCTGCTGTTAGCAACGACAACCATATCTGTGTATAAACCGTGGGGTAAAGTATCGTTAGCCCTGCTACGGAAACAGGAGCAAAACGCTGCGGTACAAGCGAAGGGAAAGATTACAAAAAAATCTGGGGGATTTTACGTGTATGAGGTATAATAGCCCTGATTTTGCTTTTCCTCATTATACACTTTTTTGGGGGCGGTATGCATCATTATTAGTTGACAGCTAAGATGCAAAAGTGTACTGAAAGAATACCATAATTATATAAAACCTTACCAGAATTGTATAACAGCATAGCGCAGGGCTAAAGTAATTTTACATCAGAAATAAATAATAGAAAGTCATGAAAACAATAGAACTAAAAACAAACATTAATTGTTCAGGATGTGTGGCGAAAGTTACCCCAACTCTAAATCAAACAGTTGGTGAAAGCAATTGGAAGGTTAATACTCAAAATCCAAAGAAAATTCTTACAGTTTCAACTGAGAATTTAAGTGAAAAAGAAGTAATTCAGGCTGTAGAAAGGGCTGGTTTCATAGCAGAAAAGCTATCATAAAGAGCGGGTTAGAGAGTCGGGAAGGATATTTGCTTGGCTCTTTGTCTTTCAAAAGATTATAACTTTGTCTTAGAAACCCGTAAAAAATGAAAGTTCGTAGGTTCTTTTGGAAACTTTTTAAGGCAGTATTTGTTAGAGAGAAAGAATGTTGCAAAACGTAATATATTGAAACGAAACACAACCATAAAACTAAAAGCGGCTTTCCTGCTCATGGTATTCGCCCTGAATACTATAGTAGGATTTGCTTGTGCCGTAGGTGTGAATATGGGTTTCAATTCAAAACATCATCATGACAAAGAGGAAGCTACAGAAGGTGTAGTTCATGTTCGTAAGGACGGTAGTAAACATGTTCACCACGAGAAAACAGAAAGCGATAATCACGATAAATCACACCGTCACGACGAGGCAAGCAATCAACATAAATCAGGTGGCGATAAAGACAATTGCTGTAACGATAAAGTTAAAAACTTTCAGCAGCTTGATAAGTCAGTACCTACTTCAGTAAACGTCATTCATCCTGTATTCTTTACAGCTTTTCTTGCTTCATATTACAATATCAATATTTTACCCCATTCAGATATTGTTAAGGACATCAAACCATTTGTCCGAAGTTACCACCCGCCCATACCAGACATTCGCATAGCTATTCAGTCTTTCCAGATATGATTTAATGTTTAATTTAATTCTGCACGGCATTCTTGTGCCCATGCCTGTAATTGTTTTATTATAACATTAAATCAATAAAAGTGAAAAAAATACTTCTTGTAGTTACATTCTTCGTAACTGCATTTGCACAAAATAGTTTTGCGCAGGACAGCGCAACTACATCCCAATCGCCTCAAATACTTTCTCTTTATTACAATATAAAAGATGCTTTGGTAGCAGGGAATGCCAATACTGCTGCATCTAATGCTGAAGCTTTTGTAAAGGCTGTTAATGGTATTGATTACAAATTAATATCTGAAGGCAATATTAATACGCTTGTTAAAGATGGAACAGCTATTTCCCAAACCAAAGATTTCAAAGAGCAACGAACGCACTTTGCTAATTTGTCAATCAACATGTTAGCAGTTGCCAAAGCTGTAAAACTTACTGACCGGCCCGTTTATGAAGCTTTTTGTCCAATGAAGAAAGCTTACTGGTTAAGCAGTGACAAGACGATTAAAAATCCCTACTTCGGCACCGCCATGCTTACCTGCGGCAAAGCAGTTGAAACCCTCAATCAATAATCGTTTATACTTCGCTTAGTCAAGGTTACTATGAGCCTTAATTAATTAAATCAGTTAAAAAATCAAATAAATTAATATGAAAACATTATTTATTACCGCAGTTGCAGCTATTACATTTTCAGCCTGTGGTGGCGGCAGTACTTCATCTAAAGAGAACAGTGCAACCGGCGATACTGCTGCAACCCAACCGCAAACTACGACTATAGAAACTAAAAGCAATACTCCGCTAAAAGATGTGACAACAGCGTACCTGCAGCTTAAAAATGGTTTAGTAAGCGACGATGGAAATGATGCAGCCTCAGGCGGAAAGGCATTTAATGAAGCCTTAGCCAAGGTAGATAAATCTTTGATGTCTGCAGAACAAAAGAAATCTTTTGAGGATGTGGCAGATGATGCTAAAGAAATGGCAGAACACATAGGTGACAACGCCGGGAAGATTGAACACCAGAGAGAGCATTTTGATATGCTAAGCAAAGACATGTACGATTTGGTAAAAACGTTTGGAGCAGGACAGCCTTTGTACCAGGATTTTTGCCCAATGTATAATGAGGGTAAAGGTGCAACATGGTTAAGTGAAGTGAAACTGATAAGAAATCCGTACATGGGTAAAAAACAGCCGACATGTGGTTCTGTCAAAGAAGAACTTAAATAAAATGTATGAGACTTTATAAAAAAATCTTTCTGGCATTACTGATTGTATTTATTGCTATTCAGTTTATACAACCTGCCCGTAACATAAACGGGCAGGTATTACCTGCAGATATAACGAAAACAGTAAACGTTCCTGATAATGTACTAATCACTTTTCAGAAAGCGTGTTATGATTGTCATAGCGACAATACGCGTTACCCCTGGTATATGAACTTGCAGCCTATGGGATGGATAATGGCATACCATATAAAGAATGGTAAAGGAAACTTAAACTTCAGTGAGTTTGGAACTTACTCTAAAAGAAAACAGGCCAATAAACTAAGAGCAATTACAACAAGCATTAAGGAGGGTTCAATGCCTATATCATCTTATACATTGATGCATGCAGATGCTAAACTTAGTAAAGAGAATAAAGAACTGATAATAGATTGGGTTACCAGAACAAAAGACAGCCTTTCGGCAAAAAATTAAAAATGAAACACATTGGCAAATTAATCATCAGAATATTGAAAGTGATATTTATAAGAAAGAAAAAGTGTTGCCAATAACACGAAAAAAAAATAAATTATGAAACACGTAATAGCAATTGTCATCTTATTTCTAACGATTAATCTGCAGGCGCAAGATATGCCGGGAATGAAAATGCCCATGCAGAAAAAAGAAAGCAAGAAGCCTTCGGAGAAGGTGATTTATACCTGTGTTATGCATCCCAAAATTCAAAAAAATAAGCCTGGCAACTGCCCGATATGTGGAATGAAACTGGTAAAGAAAACAGTCAATAATTCGAACCCTGAATCTGCTTCCTCTAAACAGGATAATATGAACATGTCTACGAAGGATACTTCAGAAAAAACGGATATGAAAGACATGAAGATGAATAGCATGAAGGGTATGGATATGTCTAAAAAAGAAAACGCAAATCATTCTCAACCTATTACATACACTTGTGTCATGCATCCTGAAATTCATTCCAACAAACCGGGCAATTGCCCCAAGTGCGGAATGAAGCTGGTGAAGGAAAAGTCAAAAGTAAATGCTAATAAAGCAAAGGATGACATGAAAATGGGTGATATGAAAACGCCCATGAAAGATGGTGATAAAACAATGGAGGATATGGGTGGGATGAAAATGGACGGAATGCAGATGGATAATGCCAATGAAACAATGGATAATATTATTATGGCAAAAAAGAACTTAGGCCCGATAAAAACCATTACATCCCAGGCAAGACCTCATACTGTTCGTTACGATTTATATATTAGAGACACCACTGTAATCTTTGGAAAAAAACCAAAAAGAGCCATTGCAGTAAACGGACAGATACCCATGCCCACCCTTACTTTCACCGAAGGTGATACTGCAGAAATATGGGTACACAACGAATTGAAGGAAGTAACTTCCCTGCATTGGCATGGCTTATTTCTTCCTAACAAGTACGATGGTGTTCCTTTCCTTACACAAATGCCTATTAAACCCGGGGCTACCTATTTGTACAAATTCCCCATCATTCAACACGGTACGCACTGGTATCACAGCCATGCAGGCTTGCAGGAGCAAATCGGTATGTACGGCGCATTCATCATGAATAAAAGAAAAGAATGGGATATACCAACTATTCCTGTTGTGCTGAGCGACTGGATTGATATGAGCCCCAAAGAAGTGAACCGAAGTCTGCACAATCAAACGGATTGGTTTGGCATTAGAAAAAATACCATTCAAAGTTATTCCGAAGCCATCAGGACAGGGCACTTAAAAACGAAACTTGCAAACGAATGGAAGCGCATGCTTGCAATGGATGTAAGCGATGTTGCCTACGATGTTTTTCTGGTTAACGGCAAAAACCAGAGCGAATATTCAAAATTTAAAGCGGGAGACAAAGTAAGGCTGCGAATAGCAAATGGTGGTGCATCCTCCTATTTCTGGCTTAACTACGCGGGCGGCAAAATAACGGTGGTAGCTACAGATGGTAATGATGTAGAGCCAGTGGAAGTGGATAGATTGCTGATTGCAGTATCTGAAACCTATGACGTTGTGGTTACCATTCCTGAAAATAAAAGCTATGAACTTTTGGTTACACCGGAAGATCGTACAAAGTCTGCCTCCCTTTGGCTGGGTGGGGGACAAAAAGTATCGGCCGAAAAACTTCCTACCCTGAAATACTTTGCTGGAATGAAGATGATGAACGATATGATGGATATGCAGGGCAATATGAAACAAATGGAAGGTATGGAAATGGCCAACCAAACGATGGACATGAACACTGTGATGTATCCTGAGATAACCGGTTATGAAAATGACGACAAAACCAAAGGTTCAGATGGAGATAATGGAACCGGCAGCAGTGGTATGAATGATAAGAGCGGCGATATGAAAGGAATGGACATGAAGAAGGGTAACAACGCCCCAGCAAATACATCTGCCATGAAAGGAAAAATGGCAGATGGCAAGAAGAAAACGGATGAGAAGGATGGCATGCAAATGAGCCATGGACAACATAGCATGGCAGGTATGGATATGGGTACCACAAGCACTGATATTGTAACCCTGAGTTATGCAATGCTAAAAGCACCTGAGAAAACCACCTTGCCCCCCGGCCCTCTTAAAACACTCAGCTTTGAATTAACAGGTAATATGAACCGTTATGTTTGGAGCATTAATAACAAAGTAGTTTCTGAGGCCGATAAAATTCTTATTAAAAAAGGCGAGAACGTTCGTATTGTGATATACAACAATACTATGATGCGTCACCCCATGCACCTGCATGGTCATGACTTCAGACTGCTGAACGGGCAAGGCGAGAATGCTATAATGAAAAATGTGATAGACATCATGCCGATGGAGCGGGACACCATAGAATTCGCAGCAACAGAGCAGGGTGGCGACTGGTTTTTCCATTGCCATATTTTATACCACATGATGAGTGGCATGGGCCGGGTGTTTAGCTACCAGGATACATTGGTAGACAAAACGGACATTACAAGCACTAACGTAGCAAAGCGGGGTTTAAATTCTGATGACCGCCACTACCATTCCATGGCTAGGATAGGTCTGGAGACTGCGGGAAGCGATGGTATGGCTATGCTATCTAATACACGCAATACAATTGCAACGGCTTGGCACCTCGGTGTTCATCCTGAGCATGGTTATGAAAGCGAAACTACCATTGGTCGTTACTTAGGTAGAATGCAGTGGTGGAGACCATTTATTGGTTATGATTATCATTATAAAAAAGTAGGTCCGGACGGTGAAGAAATTAAGAAAGGAATTATGGGACGAAACATTTTTGGTGATGATAAGTACAACTTACTGGGTCAGCTAAGCAATAAAAATAACCGCAGCACAATTACTGCAGGTATTCAATACCTGTTGCCAATGAATATCCTGTCCGAGTTTCGTGCAGATTTGGATGGCAAATTCCGTTTTCAGCTTATGCGCGAAGATATCCCGGTATCGCCACGCCTTAGGGCAAACTTCATGATTAATACCGATAAAGAGTATGCACTGGGCATGCGTTACATCATCACTAAATATCTCAATCTGTCCACCCACTACGACAGCGATATGGGATTAGGTGCAGGTATAACAATAACTTATTAAAAACATTTTCCAAACTTCTTTTATCAATATTTAAAAACAAACACGAAATGAAAAAGACAATTATGGCTCTTGCTATTTTATTAGCAGCAAACACAGGCACATTTTCGCAAGACAGTACACATAAACATGCTACCCATCGGCATGGTACCCATCAGCATGGTACTACAGCAACTAAATACACCTGTACTATGCATCCTGAAGTAGTGATGGATAAACCAGGCAAATGCCCTAAATGCGGAATGACCTTAGTTAAAATGAAAAGCGCAAAAAAAGGATCTAAAATGAAAGGAGATATGAAACACATGAAGATGTAGAACATAAAGTAATCAATCCTATAAACACTTAAATAACAATTTCTATTCTTAAAAAATAAATTGTAACGCGTTGTATTAAATCAAAAAATGAAACGAATGAAAAAAATAGTATTTGTAATAGGAAGTGCAGTTGTCATAATGTTGGCAGCTTGCACTAAAAGTAGCAGCAACAATCAATATTTACAGCCCCACGATGCAAACCGTATGATGGATACCATGCATGCCACTATGAACAGAATGGAAGCAATGACAAAGACCAACGACCCTGAGATTGATTTTGCTAAAATGATGACCATGCATCATGAGGGAGCTATTAATATGGCAAATGTTGAAATACAGTCAGGAAAGAATGATTCATTAAAGCGAACCGCACAAAAGATTATCACAGAACAGCAAAAGGAAATTCAGCAGTTTGAGACCATTTTATCTTCCATCACCGTTGACAATATGGATATGGAATATATGCAGGAGCAAATGGATAGTATGAAAAAAATGGACAAAGCTGTAGACGTTCAACTCATAACAGGTGATATTGATAATGATTTTGCCACATTAATGATATGGCATCACCAGTCGGCTATTGACAACGCCTCCGGTTACCTTCATCATGGAAATAATGCAGAACTAAAAACAATGGCAAACAATATTATAAAAGCACAAACGATGGAAATTCAGGAACTGTCTGATTGGTTAAAGGCAAACAAACGATAAAATAGTTTAACTAAGAAGGTGCAGACGTTGTCTGCGCCTTCTCTTTCATGGGGTGAAGGATGAAAATCAAAAAACCATTACAAAAATATTCATAACTAAAACTTCAAATTATGTACACTAAAGTAAAATTATTACTTACGCTGGCAGCAAGTATGTATATCATCACAAGTTGTAACAATAACACTGCAACAGATGCAGACAAAACAGATACGTCGTCTTCAAGCAGCATGCAAAGCGATACGATGAATAAAAAAATGAGCAAGTTGTCGGATACAATGAAAATGGATAACGGATTGATGGCTTCTATAAATCCGATGATGGAAAAAATGAACAGGATGAAGATGTCTGGAAATTTTGATATGGATTTTGCCAATATGATGATAGAGCATCACCAGGGGGCAATTGATATGAGTGAGCAGGAAATCAATTCCGGGAAAGATGATAAAATGAAAGGCATGGCGCAAAAAATTATCACTTCTCAAAAAGAAGAAATAAGTAAGCTTCAGGTGATGGTAAAAAATATGAAACCATCGAAAATGAAAATGGGAGAAGGCGAATTAGAAAAATTAATGTCAGATATGAAGTCTCAAATGAGTAACATGCAAATGACAGGTAATTTAGACAAGGACTTTACAATGATGATGACTTCTCATCACGAAAGCGCAGTATCAATGTCTAAGATGGAACTGAAAAATGGAATGAACGCAGCGTTGAAACAAATGGCTCAAAAAGGGATAAGCGAACAGACTAAAGAAATCAATGAGTTCAAATCATGGATGGCAGCAAATAAATAATGTTTACTAAGCCCTTAGCTAACAATTTTTCTTAACCAATAAATATCAAACAAATGAGTCACGAAAATCACAGACAGTTAATTACGGCACTTAATGATTGTGCCACAGAATGTAATCATTGTGCAACTGCTTGCCTGGATGAGCAGGATGTAAAAATGCTTTCTAAATGTATTAAGCTTGACCTTGATTGCGCTGCAATTTGCAGCCTCACCGCTACGCTTCTGGGTCGCGGTTCCGAACATGGACATCATCTTTTAAAAGAGTGTGTTGAGGTATGTAATGCATGCGCTGAAGAATGTGAAAAACATGCTGGTATGGGAATGGAACATTGCCGGAAGTGTGCAGAAGCCTGTAGGGCATGTGCCGATGCTTGCAATAAGCATTCAATGGCATAACTATTAAAGATGCAGGTGTCTTGCCTTTGCCTGCATCTTTTACTTTCTTACAAACAAATATGAAGAAGTTCCAGCTTCAGATAATGCTTCTGCAAAGCTGCCGAAGTGTTGTAAGTATAAACGTAAGCCTAAAAATACTACTACTGGCACTGCACCTGCTGCTGATCATAAATACTAATAAAATTAGAACCTACACTTAGAAAATTAATTCTACAGTTCTCTATAAACCATCCGCAGATGCAAACTTTTTTAATTATTTGGTTTTCATTAACCGCATTATCTGTGGCATACGTTGCTTATGATTTAATAGTACGTACTCCTGAAATGAAAGTAATGAAATGGGGTTGGATAATGGTCACTTTATACACAGGCATCTTTGGGCTAATAATTTATATTCTTTCATGTCGTGAACCTGCACCTAATACGCATGAAAAATTCGTTGCACCACTTTGGAAGCAAACGGTCGGCTCCACAATTCATTGTATGGCTGGTGATGCCACCGGCGTTATTGTAGTAGCTTTTATAACTGCATTGCTCAATTTGCGAATGGGTGTAGATAGTACATTAGAATATATCGCAGGGTTTGCTTTTGGTCTGTTTATTTTTCAGTCTCTTTTTATGAAAGATATGCTCGGTGGAAGCTATACTGAAGCATTGCGTAAAACGTGGTATCCCGAATGGTTATCTATGAATTTTGTAATGGCAGGAATGATACCGGTAATGATTATTCTAATGACAAGTGATATGCGAAATATGGAAGTTACTTCCTTACGCTTTTGGGGTATTATGTCATTAGCTTCTTTGGTAGGAGGCATACTTGCCATAGCAATAAACTGGTGGTTGGTAAAAAATAAGCTAAAGCATGGAATGGGTACAGAGCGGGCATTAGGCAAAGGTGGAGCAAACGCTCCTAATGGGATGGATATGGCAACATTAAATCATTCAAGACACGGAATATATGTAGCACACAAAGATAACATGGATGGTAAAGTAACTACTAAAAGCAAGGTTTTGCTTGCATTTCTTTCGGTAGCAGTATTAAGCGTAGGTGTATTGATAGCTGCTTATTACGGTGATTTTTCCATGCAACCTAAAGATGGAATACACAATATGGAGAATATGCATACTAAAGAGTAATAAATGATGAAATACAAATCACTATAAAAGATTAGATACCATGGATCATGAACATCATCACAACCAACATTCTGAGCACCAGCATAGCACTGCTGCTGTAAAAGGAATTAACCATACGGACCACACCCCTCATCAGCACGAGAAAAGTAAGGAAAAGCAGCATGGCAACATGCATGATAAAAATACAGGTCATCATACCGGTGACTTCCTGAAAAAATTTTGGCTTTGTCTTATTCTTACCATTCCTGTTCTTGCCCTTTCACACATGATACAACAGTGGTTTAGTTTTCATCTTGCGTTTGCCGGAGATAAGTACGTACTACTTCTGTCAGGTTGTGTGATTTATTTCTACGGCGGTATGCCTTACTTTAAAGGAATGGTAAGCGAAATAAAAGACGAGGCTATTGGAATGATGACATTGGTTGCATTGGTAATTACAGTAACATTCTTTTATTGTGTTGCTGTCGTGTTTGGCTTGCAGGTAATGTGAGGTGTGTCGAATTTGGCGGACAGTAGAGTTGCTTAGGTTTTGTAAAAATAATAATTGTTTTCAAAACTCATTGGGCTTTCATAGTTTAGGGATGAGTGTCTTCTTTTAATGTT
>JAABUR0100005220.1_pt1 | contig 16724 bp, 14 predicted proteins | sample 5560091 | NCBI WGS metagenome assembly JAABUR01 (sample SAMN10711879, study PRJNA513375) | rock metagenome | isolation source: Antarctica rocks | place: Antarctica: Victoria Land, University Valley sud | reverse complement strand
CCATGCCTGGAGTCCACCCGTGGACCCCGGATAGTGCACTCCGGCACGAGGACCAACCAGCACAGCGGCTACTCCGGTTGAATGGATAGGCCAGAGAACGCTTATGCCGCTGTCGGGGCGGGGTTCCGGCCTACGCCGTGTAGAGGGGCGGGGGCGCTCCGAGCGGTACTGTCTATTCTTGCGGTCGAAATAGTCGAGCAAAAAAAGGGTTCCCTGGCGGGCTTAGAGGCCGTGGACCTTGTGCCGAAGCTGCCCGTATGCTGCGCGGACGTCCGCGGCCCAGTCACCCTCCGACGCGGGTAGGGGGCGCGAACGCAGTCCCCACACAGGTGGTTCGGGCGCCTCGCCGCGCGACGCCGCGAGGGCCCAGGCGGCCTGGCGGGCGGCGCCGAGCGCGACGTACTCCCCCGGGTCGGGCACCTCGACCGGCGCGCCGAAGATGCCGGCCGCCACGGCCTGGACCGCGGTCGAGCGCGCGGCGCCCCCGATGAGAAGGATGCGCTCAACAGGAACCCCGTTGTCCCGCAGGGCATCCAGCCCATCAGCGAGCCCGCAGAGCATCCCCTCGACGGCGGCCCGGGCGAGGTTCTCGGGGGTCATGTTGGCCCGGGTCATCCCCCCGAGCGTCCCCGTCGCCGCGGGGAGGTCGGGGGTGCGTTCGCCGTCGAGGTAGGGCAGCAGGGACAGCCCGCCAGCACCCGGGGCGGCAGTCAGGGCCAGTCGTTCGAGGCCGGCGAGATCCGTCCCCAGCATGACGGCGGCCGAGGTGAGGACGCGGGCGGCGTTGAGGGTGCAGACGAGCGGGAGGAAGCGGCCGGTGGCATCGGCGAAGCCCGCGACGAGGCCGGTCGGGTCGGCCGTCGAGGACTCCGACACCCCGAAGACGGTGCCGCTGGTGCCGAGCGAGACGACGATGTCGCCGGGGCCCAGGCCGAGGCCGAGAGCGGCGCCCATGTTGTCGCCGGTGCCGGCCGCGACGAGCAGTCCGCCGGCCGTGGTGCCGGCCGCCTCGGCCGGGCCCAGCACGTCGGGCAGGTCGGGCACCCGGCCGAGACCGAGCTCGAGCAGGTCGGTGCGGTAACGCTCCTCGTGCGCTGACCAGTAGCCCGTGCCCGATGCGTCACCCCGGTCGGTCACGAGCCGCACGCCGGCGAGCTCGCCGCTACCGACGATCTTCGCCGTCAGCCAGTCGTGCGGGAGCAGGACCGTCCGTACCCGGGCAGCCGCCTCGGGCTCCTGCTCGGCCAGCCAGCGCAGCTTGGACACCGTGATGCTCGCGAGCGGCACCGTGCCGACGGCGTCGGCCCAGACCCGCCCACCACCCAGCTCGGTGACGAGCTCCGTTGCGGCGCCTGCCGATCGGGTGTCGTTCCACAGCAGCGCGGGGCGGACGACCTCGCGTGCGTCGTCCAGGACGACCATGCCGTGCTGCTGGCCGGCCACGGCGATCGCCGACACTCCGTCGAGCAGTCCGCCGGCAACGGCCTCCTCGTAGGCACCCCACCAGAGCGCCGGGTCGACCTCCGTCGCGTCGGGGTGGGCGGCCCGCTGCTCGCGGATCACCTCCCCCGTCGCGGCGTCACAGACGATGACCTTGGTGGACTGTGTCGACGAGTCGACTCCGGCAACGAGGATGGGCACGACCCGATCCTGCCGTGTCACGCCCCGTCGCGCAGCCGCTCGAGGGTCGCGCGGGCCCCGATCTCGTGCAACGAGGTCAGCCACCGCGTGTAGGGGCTCGTGAACGCCTCGTACCGCGCGAGGTCGCCGAACAGCTGCTCGTCCTCGATGAAGGCGAGCGGGTCGTCCTGCTGCCGCGCGGCGGCGGCCATCACCCTCTCCTTGAGCTGGTCGACCACCTCGATGGGCTCGCCCTGCTCGTCGACCCCCTCGGCATACCGGGCCCAGGCGGCGACGACGAGGGCCGACCGTGTGACCTCTCCCCCGTGCTCGAGGTTGGTGCGGATGACCGGCACGAGCCACTTGGGGATGCGGTCGGAGCTCTCGGCGCAGAGGCGGGCCAACGTGTCGCGGACCTCGGGGTTGGCGAACCGCTCGATGAGCTGGTGCTTGTATGCCGTGAGGTCGACTCCCGGGACCTCGTGCAGCGTCGGGGTCGCCTCGTCGTCCAGGTAGGCGAGCAGGAACGCGATGAACAACGGGTCCTGGCAGACCTCGTGGGCGTAGCGGTAGCCGCTGAGGTAGCCGAGGTAGGTCAGGGCCTGGTGGCTGGCGTTGAGCAGCCGCAGCTTCATCAGCTCGTAGGGCTCGACGTCGGGCACGAGCTGGACCCCGACGTCCTCGAACGGCGGACGCCCGGCGGGGAACGCGTCCTCGAGGCACCACTGGGTGAAGGGCTCGCAGACGACCGGCCAGCTGTCCTGCACGTCGAACTCGTCGGCGAGCGCCGCGATGTCCTCGGCCGCGGTCACCGGCGTGATCCGGTCGACCATGCAGTTGGGAAAGGACACCGTGGCGGCGATCCAGCTGCCGAGCTCGGCGTCCTTGAGGTGGGCAAAGGCCGTGATCATCTTCTTCGCGACGTCGCCGTTGCCGGGGATGTTGTCGCAGGACATCACCGTGAAGGCAGCCGTCCCCGCCGCACGACGGCGGCGCAGCGCCTCGGTAATGTAGCCGAAGGGTGTCGAGGGCGTCGCACCATCGACGAGATCGGGCGTGATGCTCGCCGCCGACGCGTCGAACTCCCCCGTCGACGGGTGGAAGAGGTAGCCCCCCTCGGTGATCGTGAGCGAGACGATCCGGGTGCGCGGGTCGGTCAGGGCCCCGAGCACCTTCTCGGGGTCGTCGGCAGCGAGGAGGAACTCGCAGATCGAGCCGATGACGCGCGGCTCACGATGCCCATCGGGGTGCTTGAGGACCAGCGTGTAGAGCCCGCCCTGCGGCCCCAGGGCGTCACGCATCCGCGCGTCCTGCGGCAGCGTCCCCACCCCGACGATCCCCCAGTCCATCGCCTTGCCCTCGTTCATGAGGGCGTCGAGATACATCGCCTGGTGAGCGCGGTGGAACCCCCCGACGCCGAAGTGGACGATGCCCGGCGTGACGGCGGACCGGTCGTAGGACGGTCGGGCGACCGCCTCCGGGAGGGACGCGAGGGTGTCAGGGCGCAGGTGCGGCATACCTCATCCTTCATCACCGGCTGGTGGCCTGAGTGCTCGGTTCGGGAAACCGGCGTCCGGTCACGGTTCGGTGTCGGTTCGGGCCGACCTCAGCACCGGCGACCATCTTCGGTCCTACGCACTCTTGACAAGGCCTGGCTACGGCGTTTTACTTCTGTTCTGCGCATATGAGGCGCCAACTACTCATATGAGCATAGCCGTGTGACCACCACCAACACTCTCAACGAGGAGATTTCATGTCGCGGATGAAGATGACCCCGGTTGTTGTGGGCGTCTTGGCGCTGGGGGCGGGGCTTTCGGCCTGTTCCGGGGCCGGGGGCGGTGGGGGCGGCGGTAGCGGCGGCTCGGCGAAGTCCATCAGCGTGCTCATGGTCAACAACCCGCAGATGGTCGACCTGCAGAAGCTCACGGCGGACAACTTCACGAAGCAGACCGGGATCACCGTCAACTTCACCGTGCTGCCGGAGAACGACCTGCGGGACAAGACAAGCCAGGAGTTCTCCAGCCAGGCGGGCCAGTACGACGTCGCGACCCTCTCGAACTTCGAGATCCCGATCTACGCCAAGACCAAGTGGGTCGCCGACCTCACGTCCTACACCCAGTCCGACACCGGCTTCGACCAGGGCGACATCCTCAAGCCGATGACGAGCGCCCTGTCGGTCGACGGCAAGGTCTACGGCGAGCCGTTCTACGGCGAGTCGTCATTCCTGATGTACCGCAAGGACGTCCTCGCGGCCAAGAGCGTCACCATGCCGGACAAGCCGACGTGGCAGCAGGTTGCGGACATCGCAGCCAAGATCGACGACCCGAAGGGCATGCGGGGGATCTGCCTGCGCGGTCAACCCGGGTGGGGACAGCTGTTCGCCCCGCTGACGACGGTGGTGAACACCTTCGGCGGCACGTGGTTCGACAAGGACTGGAACGCCAAGGTCAACGCGCCCGAGTTCAAGGACGCAACGAACTTCTACGTCAACCTCGTCAAGGCGCACGGCGAGACCGGGGCCTCGCAGGCCGGCTTCACCGAGTGCCTCAACAACATGACGCAGGGCAAGACCGCGATGTGGTACGACGCCACCTCGGCCGCCGGCTCCCTCGAGGCGTCGGACTCCCCGATCAAGGGCAAGATCGGCTATGCGCCGGCGCCCGTGGTCAAGACCGACTCCGCGGGCTGGCTCTACACCTGGGCCTGGGCGGCCGAGCAGAAGAGCACGAAGAAGGACGCCGCCTGGAAGTTCATCTCGTGGGCGTCCGGCAAGGACTACGAGGCCCTCGTGGGCAAGCAGCTCGGCTGGTCCCGCGTGCCGGCCGGCAAGCGCTCCTCCACCTACAGCAACGCCGACTACATCAAGAGCGCCGAGGCGTTCGGGCCGCAGACCAAGTCCGCCATCGAGTCAGCCAAACCGACCGACCCCGGGGTGCAGCCGCGTCCCGCACCCGGCATCCAGTTCGTCGACATCCCCGAGTTCCCCGACCTCGGCACCAAGGTGAGCCAGTACGTCAGCTCGGCCATCGCCGGTCAGGGCACCGTCGACGACGCACTCAACCAGGGGCAGACGCTCGCCGAGGCCGTGGCCAAGAAATACAAGAAGTGACCTGACGTCATGTCAGCCACGAAGACGGCCCCCACGTCGAAGACCCCGACACCGGCGGTCTCGCCGGGACGGCGCCTGCAGCGCTCAGGAGACTGGGCGCGGCGGGCACCGCTCCTGCCCGCACTGGTCCTCGTCGTCATCGTCACACAGCTCCCGTTCGTCGTGACGATCGTGACGTCCTTCCTCCGCTGGAACGCCTACTACCCCGACCAGCGGCGGTTCACGGGCATCGACAACTTCAAGACGGTGCTCTCCGACCCCGACGCCCGGCACGCGATCGTCGTCACCGTCGGGCTCACCCTCTCGGTGGTGCTGGTGTCCCTGCTGCTCGGTCTCGCCATCGCGCTCCTGCTCGACCGGAAGTTCTTCGGGCGCGGCGTGGTCCGCACGATGATGATCACCCCGTTCCTCATCGTGCCGGTCGCTGCCGCCCTGCTCTGGAAACACGCGCTCTACAACCCCGCGTACGGCCTGCTCAACGGACTCCTCAAGGGGGTGTTCGGGGACAACGCCCCTCAGGTCGACTGGATCGGTCGCTACCCATTCTTCGCCGTAATGTTCGCCATCGTCTGGCAATGGACGCCGTTCATGATGCTCATCCTCCTCGCCGGGCTGCAGAGCCGACCGCTCGACGTCGTCGAGGCCGCCAGGATCGACGGGGCCAACGCGTGGCAGATCTTCACAAAGATGACGCTGCCGCACCTGCGCCCCTACATCGAGCTGTCCGGGCTGCTGGGCACGATCTACGTGGTCCAGAACTTCGACCACGTCTTCACCATCACCTCGGGCGGCCTGGGTACGGCCAACCTGCCCTACTACATCTACCAGACCTTCTACACCGCGCACGACTACGGGCTCGCCTCTGCGGCCGGCGTCATCGTCGTGGTCCTGACGATCTTCGTCGCGACCATCGCCCTGCGGACGGTCTTCAGCCTCTTCAAGGAGGAGTCGCGATGAGCGCCGACACCGCCAGCACGGCCAGCACCCCGGGGACCGCGAGCACCGGCAGCAGTCCCGCCACCGCGGTGACCCGACCCCCGCGGTCCTCGATCAAGATCGTCCGTCGCAGGCAGCCGTGGAGCGCCAAGCTCCTCGGGTTCCTCGCCTGGGTCATCGGGCTGATCTTCGTCTTCCCGGTCCTGTGGATGGTCCTCACCTCCTTCCACAAGGAGTCGGATGCGGCCTCGAACCCGCCGAAGTTCTTCGCACCACTCAGCCTCGATGGCTACCAGGCCTTCTTCAGCGCCGGGCCGCTGCCCCCCCTGATCAACTCGGCGACCGCCAGCCTCATCTCGACCGCCCTCGTGATCCTGCTCGCCTTCCCGGCGGCATACGCCCTGTCGATCCGACCGGTGCGCAAGTGGACCGACGTGCTCTTCTTCTTCCTCTCGACGAAGTTCTTGCCCGTCGTCGCCGGCCTCCTACCGATCTACCTCTTCGCCCAGCAGGTGAACCTCCTCGACGACATCTGGTTGCTCATCATCTTCTACACCGTGATGAACCTCCCGATCGCCGTCTGGATGCTCCGCTCCTTCCTTTCCGAGGTCCCCGTCGAGATGCTCGAGGCCGCGCAGATCGACGGCGCCGGCGTCATCACCACGATGCGCAAGGTCATTGCGCCGGTAGTCACGCCCGGTATCGCCGCAGCAGCCCTGATCTGCTTCATCTTCAGCTGGAACGAGCTGCTCTTCGCTCGCGTGCTCACCGGCACGATCGCGGAGACCGCACCCGTCTTCCTGACCGGCTTCGTCACGAGCCAGGGCCTCTTCCTCGCCAAGGTCTGCGCGGCGTCGCTCATCGTCTCGCTCCCGGTCCTCATCGCCGGCTTCGCGGCCCAGGACAAGCTCGTCCAAGGGCTGTCGATGGGCGCCGTCCGCTGAGCCGGTTCACAGCAGCGCCGGATCACAGCAGCGCCGGATCACAGCAGCACCGCCTGCCACCATTACGATTCCGGCGCCAGAACCGATGTCCTAGAGGACACACCCGCAATCAGCCCGACACGCGACGCAATGAGGCGGAGGAGAACTTGCACCGTGGAGACACGCAGATTCTCGGGGGCCCGGCGCAGCTCGTGCTCACCGCCACCGTCGCCCGGAAGTACTACATCGACGGCCGATCCAAGGTCGAGATCGCGGACGAGCTAGGGATCAGCCGGTTCAAGGTGGCCCGCCTACTCGAGCAGGCGCTCTCCACCGGACTCGTCCGTATCGAGATCGGTCACCCCGGCAGCATCGACATCGACCTCTCCAGCCGGCTGCGTAGCCACCTCGGGCTTCATACGGCGATCGTCGTCGACACCGCCGAGGAGGACCCCGCCGTCCTGCGCGACCTGCTCGGCAGCGCGGCCGGCGACCTGCTCGAGGAGACCGTGACCCGGGACGACGTGCTCGGGCTGGCCTGGGCGCGGGCCGTCGCCAGCGCCGTGGCGATGATCACCTCGATGCCTCCCGTGCCGGTCGTCCAGCTCACCGGCTCCCTCCCCCGCGAGGACCTCGCCGTCACCTCGATCGAGATCGTGCGTGACATCGCCCGCCACACCGGAGCCGCGGTCTCCTTCTTCTACGCGCCCTTCCTGCTGCCCGACGCCGCGACCGCCGCGACACTGCGGCAGCAGCCCGACATCGCCCGCGCAATGGCCCGGTTCGCCTCGGTGACCAAGGCCGTCGTCGGCCTCGGCGCCTGGCGCCAGGGGCAGAGCACCATCTACGACGCGATGTCACCCGTCGAACGCGCGCGGCTCGACGCCGCCGGTGTGGTCGCCGACGTCTCCGGCATCTTCCTCGACGCCGACGGCGGCGTCGTGGGCCGCGAGGAGACCGCCCGAATGATCTGCATGAACGCCGACCAGCTCGCCCGCGTCGCCGAGGTCATCGCGATGCCCTACGGGGTAACCAAAGCCCCCGCCGTGCTCGCGGCCGTGAGCAGCGGCCTGGTGACCACGCTCGTTACTCACACAGAGATGGCCAAGGCCCTGCTCGCCGCGTCGAAACCGCGCCACCGACGATGACGACTAACTAGCAGGATCTGCAGACAGTCGGAACTCCGTCGCGCACTCGAGTGGGGAGGAAAACAGAGCAGCTCACGAACCACCGGAGCCCGACGCGGGGCAGATTCAGCTACTCAAGGTCGGGCGCGTCGGTAATGGACTCGGGCAAGGCGGGCCCGTCGACTGGGTCCTTGTCGGCGGTGCGGAACGCGGCGAGGAGGTCCTCGTAGTCGGCCCCGCCGAGAGTCGGCTGAGGGGTGATTCGCAGGCCGACCGGCTGCAGAACGGCGCGGGCGTTGCTGATGTTTCGGGTGACCTGCAGGGTCCACCCCCCAGGTCCAATCCGTCGGCGGTGACGGCGGTGATCGCCAGCCGTAGCACGGAGCGCTGGCAGGTCAGCGCCCGCTCACCATCAATGGTCGGCGGGCGCTGGTCCTTGGGTGGGGTGCTGGAGGGACTGACTGAAGGACGGCGAGGACTCTGGGGTTGCCGTAGCCGGACCAGTCGGGGGCCATCAGACCGTAGGTCTCGGGCTGGCCGTAGGTGCGGTTGTAGCCGGCCCCCTGGGTGCCGTTGAGGGGCCAGTAGGCGAAGTCGAGGTCGGCCTCGCGCAGGTACTTCGAGATGTCCGCAAGATAGATCGGGTCGAGCGGGACGCACTGCTCGGTGGGGTTGGGGTTCGTGCAGGTCCCCGTCTCGCTGACGTATACCGGAGCGGTGTAGTCCCGCTCGGGGGTCGTAACGTATCCCCAACTGGTGTCGAGCTTGGCCTGGAACAGCGGGTAACTGCGGAGCTGGGAGTCGGAGCCGAACCAGCGGTAGTCGTGCGCGGCATACACGAGGCGGTGCGCGACGGACAGGATGACCGGATGGGCCCGCACTCCCGTGAGGTTGCCCTGGTACTCGGTGCCGCCGACCACGACAAGCCAGGCCGGGTTCACGGCGAGGACGGCGTTGCCGGCGCGGGTCGCGGCGGCCTGCCAGTCAGTCAGGGGGTTGCCGTCGCCCCAGGTCGCGGTCGTCGGTCCGGGCGCGAGGGAGGGGTCAGGGCGGATCTCGTTGCGCAGCTCGGCGGCGACGACGTTGCGGGCGCCCTTATAACGGGTGGCCATGCTCGCCCAGTCCCTGATCCAGGACGACTCGGGGTAGGCCTTGGTGTACCAGAGACCATCGCCGTGGGCCTCGTCGCAGCACCAGTCGGAGGGCATCGGCGGCCCCGTCTCAGCCGGCGACCTGCGTCTATCCGCCGCCTGAGCGCCCGCTCCGCCCCGTCCAGACGCCCGTCCGGGCGTCCTGTCATGCCGATGTGCGTGCGACGAATAGTCGCTTGCCGGCGGGTGATGTGGCTGTGAGCATCGCCTGGTGACCGACTCGGTAGTGCTGTATCTGACCGTGGGGTTGCCGGGTTCAGGCAAGACGACGTTGGCGCGTCGGATCGTCGAGGACGAGGACGAGGAGATTCTCCGGCTCACGCCAGACGAGTGGATGGCTCCACTTTTCAGGCTCTCCTGCCGTTTCCGTGGGTCTCAAGCGGCGACCGCGCGGCCCGGTAGGGGCGGGCAGTAGCCACCAAGGTTGAGCATCGCCAATGCGATCATGGCCTCGGGTGACTTGAAGCCGAAAGCGATCCGGGTCAAGAGACGCAGCTTGGTGTTCGTGCTCTCGACCAGGCCGTTCGATAGTCGGTGCTCGAGGCTGGCATCGATCGAGGCGCGGTGCTTGGTGATCCGCTTGGCCAGCTGGACGAACGCGGGGATCTGACAGCGCCGGGCCCAGGCCAACCAGTGATCGAGCAGCCGTTTGCCCTCCTCGCCCTTGAGCGCGAACACCTGACGTAGCTGCTCCTTCAACAGGTACGCCCGGTAGAGACGGCGGTTGACCGTGGACACCCAGGCCAGCTTCTTCTGCTGCCGGTCGGTCAGATCCTCCGGGTTCTTCCACAGCGCGTACCGGGCGTGTTTCAGGTCACGGGCATGCGCGCTCAGCCCCTCCTTGCGCGCGGTGTTCCACGTCTCGCGGCGGACCTCATCCAGGGCCTCGGTGGCCCAGGCAACAATGTGAAACGGATCCGCGCAACGGATCGCGTTCGGGCACTTGTCGGCGACCTCCTCGGCGATCCAGGTCGCCGCGTCGGCCGAGACGTGCGTGATTGCCGCGCAACGGGTTTCACCCAGAGCCTCGAAGAACTTCGCCAACGTCCTGCGGTCCCGCCCCGGCGCGGCCCACACCAGTCGGCCGCTGTCGTGGTCGACCACAATCGTGATGTACCGGTGCCCCTTCTTGTAACTGATCTCGTCGATCCCGATCCGGGCCAGCCCCTCCAGCGGGTCCCGCGCCGCCACCCCCTCGGCGACCACCCGCGTCACGATCGCCCCGACCGACGCCACGCGATCCGCAGCAGCTCCTCCAGCGTCGACTTCGAGGTGCGGCTCGCCAACCACGCCACCGTGTCATCGAAGGCGATCGTGTGCCGCGCGTCGTGACGCGCCCACGGCACGTGCGCCACCACGACCCCGTGCTCGGGGCAGGAGACCCGCGGCGAGTCCGACTCCAAGAACGCCCGGAACAGGCCCAGGTCCAGCGCCCGCCAGCGACGCCGGCCCTCGCCCCGGTCATACCCCGGGCAGGGACGCCGGCACACCCCGCACCGGCCGCGCGCCCTGGCTCGCGGACGCACGTGGACGACCAGAGTCTCCTCGTCCTCGTCGAACTCCACCCGCTGCACAACCGTCTTCTGGACCCCGAGCAGGGCAGGCCATACCGTGGTTCCGCGCACGCCGTTCTCCGATCACCGGTTCCGGACCTTTAGACAGCCCAGAACCTATGCGAGGACGGCGTGCCGCACATTCACCGGGTCAGAAACCACCCACGGAAGTGACCGAAGAGCCACTTTTCAACGACAGCGACGCTGACGGTCGGAGGGACATCCTCGAAGGGCGCTTGATCTGGGTCGCCCATGAGGTCCTGACCAGCGGTTCTTCGGTCGTACTCGATTTCGGATGCTGGTCACCTGATGAGCGCTACGCCATCCGTGTCATCGCTGAATCCACCGGAGCACGCTTCGACCTCCAGTACGTCACCATCGACGAAGAGGAGCGCCGTGCACGAGCGACGTCGCGATGGGAGTCAGCTCCCGAGACGACATTCCCGATGAGCGATGCCGACCACGATCGGTTCCTCGCTCTGTGTATGCCCCCGTCGGCGGCAGAACTGTCCTACGCTCCGATCCCGGACGCACCGTCCGGCTTTGAGAACTGGTTCCACTGGGCGAGCCACCGCTGGCCATCGCTGCCGCGCTTCGACCACGCCTAGGCGTCCGGACATGCCGAATCAGGCCGCCGTTCGAGGTGCGTCACACCGCCGCCTACGGTCCTGGTGGGGGGCCGCAGTTTCGAGGCGATCCGGTGGTGTTCGATTGCGTCGGTGATCTTTGCGGAGAGTCGCTCGCGCGATTTGTGGTATTCGGTGAGTGCGGGTTGGGCCGACCGAGCGGCATCCGATGGCGGGCGGACCGGCTCGGCTGGTTCACTGGCTCGATGACCGAGTTGCGACCTGTGCCCACGGATCCCGCCGCACTCAAGGCCTGGGTCGCGAGCCTGAGCAGAGACGATCTCATGGCGTTGACGCAGCAGGTGGCCAGCGGCGCGTTGACTGCACGCCTCGTGCCGGACGGGGAGCTTGGTCCGCGCAACCGTGAGATCGACCTCGCGCCGCCCCCGGACGAGCCGAGCCTGCTCACGCTCACCATCGAGCTCCGGGGCTCCAAGCCCAGGATCTGGCGGCGTCTGTCACTGCCGGGCGATCTCACGCTGGACGTGGTGCACGCACTGTTCCAGGCCGCGATGGGCTGGAGCGATTCCCATCTGCACCGCTTCCAGCCGGGCATCGGGCAGAGCTACAACCAGCCGTACTTCATCACGGAGCTCGACGAGGAAGAGGGCGACAAGGGCACTCGCGAGGACGGCGTCCGCTTGGATCAGGTTCTCCGCGCGCCGGGGGATCGACTGACCTACCTGTACGACTTCGGTGACGGCTGGGATCATCGGGTCACGCTGGAGTCGCTTGGCCCATTGACGCCGGGTTACCGTGAGCCGGTGTGTCTGGGCGGCGCGAGAGGCTGCCCGCCCGAGGACGTCGGCGGGATCCACGGACATCACGAGATCGCTGCTTGGCTCCGTGCGGGGGCCCCAGCCGACGACGTCCCCGGACCGTTCGAGGACGCCGAACACGCCCACGGCTGGCTCCCCGTCGGCTACGACCCCGACGCGTTCGACGCCGCCGCGGCGACCGCGGCGATGCGGTTGTGGGCTAGCGGTGAGCACCTGCCCTGGCATGGCGTTCCCGAGCCGCTGGCAGACATGGTGCAGTGTCTGCGTGGTGAGGGGTGGTTGCAGGCGAACGCCTGGCTGACGGCCCTGGGTCCGCGTCTGGCGGTCGGGCTGGACGAGGAAGATGTGAGCCGCGCAGCGCGGCCGTGGCTGGCAGTGCTGGATGCGGTCGGGGCGAGGACGAAGCTGACGGCGGCCGGCTACCTGTCACCGGTCGTGGTCGGGCAGATCGCGCAGGCCGCCGGGGTGACGGATTGGTGGATCGGCAAGGTCAACCGGGAGGACCTCACCTGGCCGGTCGCCGCACTTCGTGAAAACGCGCAAGAAGTCGGGTTGCTGCGCAAGGCCAAGGGCACGTTGGCTCCGACCGCTCGCGCCCGCGCCGTCGCAGACCACCCCCGCGAGCTGGTCGCCACGGTGCTCGAGCGACTGCCGCTCGGCAAGGGGTTCGAGGCGGACGCGGGGTGGTTCCTGCTGCTCGGCCTGGCGGCCGGAGAGTCCGGTGCGGCCCTCGATGCAAGGGTGGGGCAGGTGCTGACCGACGGCGGCTGGCGCACCCACGGCAGCTCGGGGGTCAGCGCGTCGGATGCGCACCGCGGCTCACGGTCGACGCTCGACACGTTGGAGTCAATGGCAGGCGGACACCGGGGCGCCAACCCCGCGCTCGTCACCCGATTGGCCCGAGCCACACTGCTCGGCGTCACCAACACCCTGTGAACGCGGCAATGTTAGCGCCCGTCCCGGCTGCTGACAGGGGGTGCGCCGACCCGCCGGGACTTCGCACACGGCGGCGCCGGGCGGACCTGCCCCTTTCCGCCGCGATCCGCGCGGGTCTGCCCTGAGTCTTACTGCCGCTTGCGAACGCGGCCGGGACGAGCGGCACGAGACCAACGTCGATTCCGCCCACTGTGACACGGCTGCGGCGGCGTCACGATGGGTTGCAGGTCGGGGCCAGGTCTGGTGCCACGCCGCAGGACCCCCGTACCCGACCTCCACGAAACGTGGAGGATGGACCACGTGAACGTTCCACACGCGGTGCGGCCGTACGCAGATCAAGTAGTGGCCGTGACCGACGCCGTCTGCCGGGAGCACCTGGACAACGAGTACGCCGACCTGTGTCGCAGAGTGGTAGGCAAGCTCGCCCGGAAGCGACCCTCACCGCTGTTGCGCGGCGACCTGGGGATCTGGGGCGCCGGGGTCGTCTATGCCGTCGGGCAGCTGAACTTCGTCTTCGATCCCACGCAGACGCCCCACGCGACCGCCGACCAGCTCAGCGGGTGGCTTGGCGTGAAGAAGACCACTATGGCGAACAAAGCCAGGTCGATCCGCGACACCCTGAAGCTGAGCCACTCCGACATTGAGTTCATGCGCCGTTACCTGGTTGATGCCAGTCCATTGACGTGGCTACTCGAGGTCGACGGGAGGCTGGTCGACATCCGGCACGCGCCGGCGTGGCTTCAAGCCATGGCCTTCGAGCGTGGGCTGATCCCCTACCTCCCCGGGGCCGCCGATGACACGCCGTGACGAGGTGGATCGCCTCATCGAGGTGATCACGGTGGACTGCTACATCCTCGCCGAACAGGTGACGGCCTTCTACGAGGCGTTCGCCGAGGCGGTCCCGCTCCACCGTGGTCGGCGCCACCATGCGGGTCCTCGGCATCGACATCGCCGAGCATGGCGAGGAGTTCACGGCGCGGTGCCAGCGCGGGGACGTCGTGCAGGACCTGCGGCTTTCGGACCTGGTCTTCCCACCCGACACCGCGGCCGCCTGGAACCACGCTGCCTACCGCCGCCGCCTCGGCCTGACGGCGCATCCGGCAGCCGCACCAGCAGGGTGGAAGCCATCCTGGCTGTGACGTGACCCGGACCCGATCCGCCGCCCAGTCATCCGCGTCAGCGGTTCCTGGCCACCTTCGCCGGCAGGTGCTCGACGACGACCTGCCCGGGCCGCCAGGCGGTCCCAGGTAGGGAGCGCAACGGCGCGAACGGGTCGGCCGCGCGCCGCCAGGCGACCGCAAGGCTGTCCGCGATCAACCCTGCCTCTTCCGGGTGGGCATCGGCAGCGAGCCCGCGCAGTCCGTCGACGTCGGCGAGCTTGACCGTGACCGTCCAGGTGACACTGCCCCGGTCAGCAGACTCGGCCACGACCTCGCTATCCACCGAGAGGATCCGGAAGGCGCCGGCCTCCAGCGGTCCCTCCATACCGAGAGTGGGCCAGATCAGCCAACCCAGTGCGTCGAACACGTCCCTCGCAGGCCGCCCCTCGTCGGAGGCCCCGGGCTCGGTGCCCTCCCCGTCCGGATCGGCACGGAGCCCGATCGTCATGGCGTTCTCCTGGACCCGCGCCGCGGCTTCATGGAGCGCCCCGGCGTCGACGATGGTGACCTCGGCCGTGGCGGTGCGGGCCCACGTCTCCCGATTCCTTCCGCGCAGCGGCCGCTCGGGAGTAGCCGGCCGCTCGCGCTCGGGCAGGTCGAAGAGACCGGGCTCGTTGGCATCCATGCCGACCGACCCTATCCCTGTCCCTCGGAGCTGAGCGATCACCAGTGGGTGCGTCCTATCGCCGCGTCAGGGCCCCCCGTCGGGCCTGGCGGGTGAGTGTTCGGGTTCTACGTCCTCGGGCTCTTGCTGGGCCTTGGAGCCTCATCGAGCCGTGCATCGCGATAGGGCGTGACGCAGAGCCCGGCCGCGATGACAAGGAATCCCGCTGCCGAGATCCAGAGAACGACCCGGAATCCGATCGCGTCGGCGAGCAGGCCTCCCAGTGGCGCGCCGATGACGATCATTGCTCGGTTGATCGAGCGCATGGTCGCGTTGCTTCGACCTTGCAGGCGGTCGGGGGTGATCGCCTGCCTGTAACCCATCTCGTTGGCGTTCGAGACGCCCATCGACAGGCCCAGGATGAGCTCGCCCACGCCGAACACGATCCACCCGGCCCCATGGGCAGAGCTCACGGCGAACGCGGCAACGGCGAGTGCCGTGCCTGCGTGACTTGTGATCGTCACGCGGCCGACACCGAAGCGGGTGCCCAGTCTCGTGGCTGCGAGCGCGCCCATCAGCCCGCCAGCACCACCGACCGCGAGGGCGATGCCGAGTCCGAGGGCGCTGAGATCCAAGGTCCGCAATGCAAAAGGGGGGACGATGACGTTGACGACGGAGAAGCAGAGGAACCATGCGTGGGTGCCGATGGCGAACGGCTTGAGCGTGCGGTGCCGGTACACCCAGTGAAGGCCTTCGACCGCCTCGCTGCGGACACCTCGAAGCGTCACGCGACGCGACGGTGGCTCGACCACCGGGACAGTCAGCAACAGCAGACCATAGATGAGATAACTGACGGCGTCGACGAGTACGGCCCAGGGAGCGGTCAGGAGCGACACTAGCCCACCAGCGAGAGCTGGCCCCGACGTCTGTGCGACGGCGTCGCTCTGGTCGAGTCGGGCGTTCGCCGAGGTGAGCATCCTGGCCGGGACCAGGCGCGGCATCAAGGACTGCGAAGCCGCGTCGTTGATGAGCGACATCAACCCGAAGACGACCATGAAGGCCATCAGGACGACGATCGTGAGATGACCGGTCACAGCCAGCGCCGGCACGGCGACCAGCAACCCCGCCCGTACCAGATCTGTCGTCACTAGAAGCGGGCGGCGGCGAGACCGGTCCACCAACACCCCGATGACCAGGCCGAACAGGAGATAGGGCAGCCAGCGAGCCGCGCTCACCAGCCCGACGCCAGCAGCGCCCTCGTGCAACGTGAGGACCACGAGCACCTGGATGGCAAGCGTTGTCACGTAGGTGCCGAACCCGGACACGGTCGCCGCAGTCCAGAACCTCAAGAATCCCGGACAGTCGCGCAGTACCTCCTCGCGTCGGACGGGGTCCGTCATGCTCCTTTTCTAACAGACCCGCCGACCACGAATGGCGGCATCAGGCCACGTGCGGCTGTCGCTGACTGGGAATGAGCCGTTCAATCCGGGCCGGGAGGGCCCAGCACAGGACGGCCGCTTACACCGCGACACGCAGGCTCTGGCCCGCGTCATTTCGCCGCCTGCGGACGCGGCGGCGACTAGTGGAACGGGACTAGCGTCGATGCGGTCCAGGGGCCTGGCCGCGTTGGCGGCGAGCGGGGTCTGGGCTGTTTATCGGGTCGCCGCGTGAGGTGACTCCATGTCCGCTCCGACCACCCTTCTGCCTTTCCAGCCAGCAACGATGTCGACCGCGCAGCTGGCGGCGGTGTCCTACCTGGCTCGCTACGCCGGGCGGACCCACGCCCTGTATGCCTACCAGCTGCGGCAGTGGTTCGCCTGGTGCCAGACCACCGGGTTGGACCCGCTGGTTGGGATCCAGCGAGCCCACGTCGAGCTGTACATCCGCGGTCTCGGCGAGCGCGGGCTGATGGACTCCTCGGTCAACACGATGATGCACGCCGTGCGCGGGTACTTCCGGTTCGCCCACATCGATGGCCTCATCCCCGCCGACCCGGCGGTGTATGCACGGCTGCCCAAGGTCCACCGCGACGAGTCCCGCACCCAGGGCCTGGACCGGCTTGAGTTGATCCGTTTCCTCCAGGTCGCCCAGACCATCACCGTCCACCACGGCGCCCTCGCGTATCTGCTGGGCATCAACGCCCTACGCGCCTCCGAGGCGGCAACGGTGCGGATCGAGGACTACGCCGACACCCTGCGCG
>JAABUR0100005212.1_pt1 | contig 16747 bp, 17 predicted proteins | sample 5560091 | NCBI WGS metagenome assembly JAABUR01 (sample SAMN10711879, study PRJNA513375) | rock metagenome | isolation source: Antarctica rocks | place: Antarctica: Victoria Land, University Valley sud | reverse complement strand
GCCTCTGCTCAGAAAATATGCCGTTGTGACGCTGGAACTCAGGCGGCTGGGAGGGCTGGGGCGAGGGTGACGTTGTAGCCGAGGCGGTGGAGCTCGTCGACGGCGCGGCTACGTTCACGTTCTGCGGTGATCGCGCTGAAGGTCGCGGGTCCGGGGTCGATGTAGGGCTGGCCGGTGTCCAGGATGCGGTAGGCGGCCAGCAGGATCTCGTGGCCGAGGGCGACGACGGCTTTGGCGTCGCCACGGCGGCGGCGCAAGCGCAGGTACCGTTCGCGCAGGTAGGTGCCCTTGGCGCGGGTGGCGGCGCGGGCGGACTGGACCAGGGTGGCGCGTAGCCACTTGGAGCCCTTGCGGGTCTTGCCCGACCCACGTTTGCCGGCGGACTCGCGCTGCCCCGGACACATGCCTGCCCAGGAGGCCAGGTGCGCGGGGGTGGGGAACACGCTCATGTCCGGGCCGATCTCCGCCAGGATCACCTCCGCGGATCGGTGGTCGACTCCCGGGATGGAGCTCAGCAGCTCAACCTGGGTGGCGAAAGGGTCCAGCAGCTGCCCGATCCGCTCATCCAGGGCGGCGATGTCGGCTTCTTGGGCCTCGATGTGGTCGAGCATCCGCTGAAGCAGGAAGGCGTGATGGGCCCCGAACCGGCCGGTCAACGCCTTCGTCAGGTCGGGGATCTTGGCCCGCATCCGACGCTTGGCCAGGTCGGCCATCGCCGCCGGGTCGTCCTGGCCGGCGATCAGGGCCCGCATCATCGCCCGACCCGAGACCCCGAACACGTCGCTGGCGAACGTGCCGATCTTGATCCCCGCGTCCTGCAAGACCTTGTGGACCCGGTTGACCGAGGCGGTCCGCTCGTTGATCAACGCCTTGCGATACCGGGTCAAATCACGCAATTCCCGGATCGGCTTGGGCGGAACGAAGCTGGCCGAGAGCAGCCCGTGGGCCAGCAGCTGGGCCAACCACACCGCGTCGATCGTGTCGGTCTTACGGCCGGGCACGTGCTTGACGTGAGCGGCGTTGACCAAGATCACGGCGAAGGCGTCCTCCAACACGTAGTACACCGGCTTCCAGTACACCCCAGTGGACTCCATCACCACATCCGTGACGCCCAGACCCGCCAGCCAGTCGTGCAGCTTCAGCAGGTCCGGGGTGGTGGTGCCGTAGGTCTCAACCAGTTGCGCAGGCCGGCCGGTGACCCGGTCGGGAACGCGAACACACACCACCACCTCCGCCTGTCCCACGTCGATCCCCGCACACCGTTCGATGAGCTCTTCCATCACGCCTTCCCTTCGAGAGGGGGACCACCGCCCGATCGAAAGCCGTTGAGATGGAACGATTCTGCTCGTCGTGCTCAAGGCAACAGTCCGGGGTGCCAACACGGCCTTGCGTCAGACTTACACTCGGGCTCTCCCGCACCAAAGAGGGCCGACGTCACCACGAGCGGCGATCCCACCATCATTTTCATCCGCCGGGGTGGCGGAGCCAACCGCCACGAGTGACTTACACCGTTAGAGCGACAGTCCCGCGCCGAATCAGTGGAAGGGAAACTTCGAGAGCCATCTCGCAGCGGTCGGCGTTATGGACGCCGTGCAGTCAGACCAGGGCCCCCTCGACGCGGTCATCCTGGCCGGTTTCAGTGAACACGGCCGAGAGGGCCTGCAGGAGTTGCTGGAGGTCCCGTTTGTGGACATCACCGATTATTCCAGGTTGCGGATGAAGTTGCGAGTGTGCGCGTTGAACTGCTCAGGTTTCTCCTGGTTGCACAGATGCCCTGCTCCGGCAATTTCCACGAGCGTGGAATTTGGAACGGCGGCGGCGATCGCCTCGCTCTCTGCTTTGCCCGTGACGATGTCCTCGCTGCCGTAGATCACGAGCGTCGGCGCGGTGATCCTGTGCAGCCGACCAGTGAGGTCCGTATGCGCCATGAATCGGGCCGCATAGCCGTATCCCGGCAGGCGGATGGACGCGGCCATGGCCTGGGCGACCTCCTGCACCGCCTGTGGATCCGTCGTGGTGGGCAGGAGGCGTGAAGCCCGGCGCCTGGCAAACTCAGGGGCACCGACCTCCTCGAGCTCGGCCGCACGGGCGAGCATCGCCTTCGCTTGTATCGCCGACTGTCCTGCGCCCCGCGTGGTGTCCCCAAGGATGAGACCAAGGACACGATCGGGGTACTTCAGCGCGAACTCCATCGCTATGACACCACCCCAGGACATGCCCAGGACGAACGCTGCTGTCTCGGACGCGCGCTCGATGAGAATGGCCACTTCGTCGACGTAGCCGCCGACGTCGGGATAGGCGTCTGGGTCGGGTGACTTCCCGTAGCCGGGGGCGTCTCGCGCCATGACTCTGCAGTGCTCTGACAGGCCGGTCAGCTGCGCGTTGAATCCACGCGCCGACCCACCTATCCCATGCAGGCACAGCAGCAGAGTGCCGTGTCCGCTCTCGACGACGTGTGTCTCGACGTTCCACCACCCTCTCTTGCGAGGGCGGCCGCACCCTGGGTAGCCCAGGATGCGCCCGCGATCCGGCGCAGTTGTGCTAGTCGCGGGTGACGCCGTGCATCTCGGAGGTCTTCGGGTAGAACGGCAGCTCGGGCTTCTTGGACCCGATGATGACGCAGATCAGGGCGTCCTCCTCGCTAACGGTGCGGAGGCTGCGGGGCACCCCGGCCGGCACCCTGATCAGGTCACGGTAGCCAAGCACGCGGCTAGCCTTCTGGGTCCCGTCGTGCGGGTCGTGGACGCTGAACTCCACCTGGCCCTCAAGGACGAAGAAGACCTCCTCGACATCCGGGTGAGTGTGCTCCGGGCCGACGCAGCCGGAAGGGAGAACCATGTTGGAGAAGGTGAAGTGCGCGGCCGGCAGGATGTTTGAGTCGCTCTCGTGGTTGCCGGTGGCGCCCGAACCGATGTAACGGACCTGGGCGCGGCGAAACTTGTCACCCATTTTGGTCTGGAACTTCAGGGTGTCCCAGTCGACCTTTCGGCTGTCCCTTGAGGCGATCGACGAGTCGATCAGCTGCTCGAGGTCGACCTTCGTCGACTCCGTGGTGACATCGCTCATGATGTAGTCCTTCCCTACGTGCTTAATAGGTAACGTCGGGCATGGGGATGAGGAGGGGCCCTGCGTCCCGGGGCTCGGCGCGATCGACCGCTGCCCATCCGGGGTCGGCGACGCCTCCCATGTGCTTGCGCATCCGGGGCGTCGGGGGTCCAGCCGTGCGGAACAGGTCGGAGAGTTCAGGGGTGCGTCTCCAGACCCGCGGCATCCAGGTCTCCTCGTCGATCTGCATCACCTCGGCGGTCACCTCGGGGACCAGCCCTGCAGGGTCGATGTAGTAGGCGAACGCATTGTCGCCCGGTCCGTGCCGACCTGGCCCCCACGAGGTTTCGTGCCCGGACACCTTGAGTCGCCCCATGCTGCGCATGAACGCGTCGAGGCTCGAGACCTCGTAGGCGACGTGGTTCGGTCCCGCCCAGTCGTGCTGGTTGAAGGCGATCACGTGATGGTCGGCGTTTGAGCGCAGAAACACCATCTTGTGCTCCGACCAGTCGCTGACCCGGAGGCCGAGCAAACGCGTGTACGAGGCGACTGCCGTATCGATGTCGACCGTGTTTAGTACGCAGTGTGCGACCTTGCGGGGGACCGGGTTCGACCTCTCGCGCTCGGGCACGGCGAAGACCTCGGCGCTGACCTCGATGACCCGGTTCTCGAAGTCGAGGAAGCGGAAGGCGTAGCCGCCGCCCGGACGGTCGCCGCGGCGAGGGTCTTCAACGACCTGGGCGCCCTCGGCGCGGACCCAGGCAGCACAGTCATCGACCTCCTGGGGTGTCGCGGCGGCAAAGCCGAGGTGGTGCAGCCCATTCTGCGCGCTCGCGTGCAGCTCGAGGACGTGATGCTCCGGCCCGGAGGCCCGAAGGTAGGCAGTTGTGTCAGTGCGCTCGACGAGTTCTAGACCCCACGGGCCACTGTAAAAATTGCACCGACTCCTCGAAGGCGGAGGTCCGCAGGCCAACATGGCGCAGGCCGCGCAGCCGGGGAGGGGAGAGGTGAGACACGCCGTCCTCGATTCCGTCCGTGACATCTCGCGGGTTGGGTGGTTACGCTAGCGGGATATCTTGGAGCAAAGCACCTTAGGACTAAGATGGTCGCACGTCTTGCGGAGGGTCGCAAGAGCTCACGAGGCGGAGAGGCACGCGATGGCAAGCAAGGGAGCCGAGAGGGAGCGGCCCGACGACATCGACCACATGCTCGCGGACTGGGCCCGAGAGCGACCCGAGTTGGACGTTTCCGCGGTCGGGGTCTTCGGCCGGATCTCGCGGTTGCACGCGGGACAGCGCGCGATCCTCAACGTCATCTTCGAGCGCTACGACCTGACCTTCGCGTCCTTCGACCTGCTCGCTAACCTGCGCCGTTCCGGCCCCCCGCATCGTAAGACTGCCGGCGAGCTGGCGACGTCGTCGATGCTGACCACTGGCGGCATCACCTTCCGCCTCGACAAGATGGAAGAGCAGGGCCTGGTGGAGCGAGTTCGCACCTCCGAAGACCGCCGGGTCGTATATGCACAGCTGACGCCCCCCGGCTACGAGGTTATCGACGCTGTCTTCGGGACACACGTCGTCACGGAGCGCCAAATGCTCGCGGACCTCAGCGACGCCGAGGTCAAGCAGTTGGCCACCCTGCTGAAGAAGGCTGCGCGGTCGGTGGAGCGCTACGCCCACAGCGACGCCGACGAAGCGGCCTCCTGAGGGTCCGCGGTGGGTACTCTCACCGGGGGAGTGAAGGGCCTGGGCATCGCGCCCATGGCGTCAACGTCCACCTCAACGATCGCCGGACCGCGGGTGCTCAGCGCCTGCGCGAGCGCGTCTTCGATCTGCTCTAGGTTCTCCACCCCCCAGTACGGCAAGTCTAGGGCCGAGGCGAGGCATTGGAAGTCTGGGGTCGTTAGGTCAACTCCGGAGCGTCTGTTGACGAACGCGTCCTGAGTGTTGCGAAGGACGCCGTATCCGCGGTCGTTGAACAGCAGCAGCAGCATCCAGGGCCGTTCCTGCGCCAGGGTCAGCAGCTCGCCGAGGTGCACTGCCAGGCCACCGTCTCCAACCAGCGCCAGGGTCGGCAGGTCCGGACGGCCGATCGCCGCCCCGATGCCCATCGCCAGCCCCTGCCCAATGCCCCCGCCGTGGGGAAAGATGTTGGACTCGGGGTGATCGATCGCGAGCAGTCGGTTGCCCCAGGTGCTGGAAGGGATCGTCACGTCTCTGGCGATCACGGCGCTGCGCGGCAGGGCGGAGCGCACCGCGTCGCAGATCGATGCCTGCCAGCCGATGGTGTCCCGCAGGTGCTGTCGGGCCCGTCGCCGCGCCGAGGCCGACACGGCAAGCCACGAGTCTTCGGTCGCGGTGCGGTCGGGAAGTGCGTCGAGGAGGGCACGTAGGGCCGTGGACGCGTCTGCGACGATGCCGACGTCAGCCGGGTAGGTCCGGCCGATGGCTTCCGCCGCGACGTCGATCTGAATGTGCGGGCGGGGCAGGGCGAGGTCGTAGTCGGAGGTCTCGTTGGACCTAAAGTGCGTCCCGATGCTGACCAGCAGGTCCGAGCGCTGCAGTAGCTGCGCGCAGGCCGGGCTCGATGCGAAGTTGCCGACGCAGCCGCCGTGGCCTTCGTTCACCACTCCGCGGCCGGCATTGCTCGTCAGCAGCCCCGCACGGATCAGGTCGAGCAGCTCCTCGGTTTCGGCACGGGCCTGCGCTGCCCCGCCCCCGGCCCACACCAGGGGACGTTCCGCGCGCCGGATCAGCTCGACGGCTTCGGCGATGGACGCGGGGTCTGGGGTGGCAGTTGCTGGGTGTGGCAGCGTGAAGGACGGCGCCTCGTGGATCTGATACTGAAGGTCGATCGGCCACTCAACGCTAGCGGGGCCGCGCGGGGCGGTGAGGCTCTCGGCGGCCGCGCCAAGCAGGATGTCCGCCGCCGACGAGGCGGTATAAATCGTGTAGGCGCACTTGCTAATCGCCCGGAGCATGGCCGGCTGGTCCTTGGTCTCGTGGATGAAGCCGCGCCCCGAGCCGAGGTAGGCGCTCTCTATCTGGCCTGTGACGTGCAGCACCGATGAGCCCGCGGACAGCGACTCGATCAGCGATCCGGCGGCGTTGCCGGCGCCGGTGCCGGTGCTGGTGATGGCCATCCCGATTCCGCCACGGGCGCGCCCGTAGGCATCGGCCGCGTTGACGGCGGCAGCCTCGTGCCGGACCGGGACGAAGCGGCGGTCGCGAGCGATCGCGTCGACGAGGGGGAGGTTGTGGATGCTGACGACACCAAAGGCCACGTCGATCCCAAGCGCGTCCATCAAGGCCACCAGGACATCTCCGCCGTTCGGGCTGGGAAGGCTGCGCTGTTCAGACATATCGGCTCACCCCGCCGGCGACCTCAACAACCGTGCCCGTGGTGTAGGCAGCTCGGCTGGACAGCAGGAAGACGACGCTGCTCGCCACTTCGTCGGGTGTCCCAAACCGTCCGAGGACGGCACCACGGTCTGCCGCGATCTCGCGGGACCAGGCGGCGAAGTCCAGCTCGGAGTGCGAATCGTCATAGCGTCGCTTCCACTGCCCGGTGTCGATCAGGCCTACGCACACCGAGTTGACGCGGATGCCGTCTGCCGCGAGCTCGGTTGCCATGGACTTGGACAGATTTAGGAGCCCGGCACGGGCGGCACTGGTCGCGACCAGGTGTTGCTCCGGTTGCCTCGCGAGTACGGCGTTGAGGTTGACGATTGATGCTTGGTCCGATTCCGCCAGCAGGCACCTGCCTGCGCGCACCGGATTGATCACTCCGAAGAACTTCAGCTCGAGTTCTTCGCGCCAAGCCTGGTCACTGGTCGTTTCGAACGTCGAGGTTCGGGAGGCGCCGGCGTTGTTGACGATGGCGTCCAAGACGCCGAACCGCCCCTTCACCGCTTCGATCAGGGAATCCACCTCTTCGCGCACGCGCACGTCCGCCTGGCGCCAGATCACCCGCCCGGGGTAGCGCTGGGTCAACGGCCGTAAGGCTTGCTCGAGCCGGTCCTGGTCACGCCCACACGTTGCCACGTTGGCCCCCTCCTCCAGGAGAAGTTCGACACACGCCCGCCCGATGCCGGAGCTGCCTCCGGTCACCAGCACGACGCGGCCGCCCAGTCCAAGATTCATGGCCGCCACCGTAGCATCGGATTCCCCTTATCAGTAAGCATCTTGGGGCTGATAAAGTGACCTCTGACACTCTTGACCTTCTTGGATACTGACCGGATACTCGAAGCCTGGGAGAGGAGCGGCATTGCTCGCAGCATCATCACGACTCGTCGACGTCAGCGGCTGCGGTCCGCCAGTCATGACCATCGAGGGGTGTTCAACGGCCGGCACCAGGCTGGGGTGCGTGACCGGTCGTCTCCGCGCAGGGCGAGAGTGGACGGCTCTGCCTGACCCGAGCGCCGCCAGCCCATGTTGGGGAATCGTGTGATGACCGCCGAGGTGCGCTTCCAAGAGCGGGGCGAAGGCTCCACCATCCTCTGTCTGCACGGTCTGACCTCCGCATCACAGGCATTCGAGCATGCTCAGGACCTCAGTGACACATTTCGTGTGCTCGCCTGGGACGCGCCCGGCTTTGGCAAGTCCCCGGATCCGGACGGACAGCCGACCCTGTCCTGGTATGCCGAGCGGGCCGCCGAGCTTGTCCGCGCCCAGTGCTCTGAGCCGGTGCACGTTCTCGGCGTCTCCTGGGGAGGGCTGGTGGGCATGCGGCTGGCTCTTGACGAGCCGCAGTTGGTCAAGAGCCTCGTCCTCGCGGACTCGATGCTCGGCTACGCACACGACCAGACAGGGGCCGAGCGAGTGGCTGCCGACTGCGACATGCTGAGTACCTCCGGTGTCGCGGCGTTTGCTGCCGCGCACGTGCCGCGACTGGTCTCGCCCAACGCCGAGCCGCGCCTGATCGAAGCGCTCACCACGATGCTCACCAGTGACGTCCGACCCGGCGGCTATGCCGCGGCTGCGGCAACAGTCGTGGACACCGACCTCAAACCCGCCCTTCGCTCGGTGATCCAACCCACACTCGTCCTGTGCGGTGAGGACGACGGAATCACCGGCATCGACATGAGCCAGCGGGTGGCCAGCGCGATCCCGAACGCCGTCTTCGTCACCATGGCCGGAGCGGGCCATCTGCCGCATCAGGAGAAACCGGAGTCGTTCAACGCCTGGCTGCGGTCCTTCCTGCACATCGTCGACAATGTGCGCGAGACGGCCGAGGTGTAACGATGGAACTACAGGGAAGGTCCGTCCTGGTCACCGGAGCCGGACGAGGCCTCGGGCTCGCCATCGCCCGACGCGTCGGGCACGAGGGCGCCACGGTGTGGATCGCCGACGTTCGCCCGGAGTGGGGCGAGCCGGCAGCGTCGCAGCTGCAGTCGGAGGGAGTCGATGCCCGGTTCGTCGAGGTCGACGTAGCCGACCCATTGTCGGTAGACCGAATGGCCCACAAGGTGACGGCCGCCTCGGCACTCTACGGCCTGGTCAACAACGCGGCCCTCGCGGATAACGTCGGCGGCAAGGTCTTCTACGACATCGACGTCGCTGACTGGGACCGGATCACCGCGGTGAATATGCGTGGCCCGTGGCTAGTTGCCCGCGCCGTCGTGCGCAGCATGATCTCCGCCGGCGAGGGCCGCATACTGAACATCGCCTCCGACGCGGCGATCTACGGTTCGCCCAGACTGGCGCACTACATCGCGACCAAGGGCGCCCTGCTCGCCCTCACGCGAGCGATGACCCGCGAGCTAGGGCCGGATGGGATCACCGTCAATAGCATCGCCCCAGGCATCACGCAGACCGAGTCCACCGAAGAGATCCCGGCAGCGCGCCACGAGCTTTACCGGCTCAACCGGGCGATACAGCGCGCGCAGCAGCCGAGCGACATCGTCGGGGCGGCCGCGTTCCTCCTGGGCCCCGAGGCCAGCTACATCACGGGTCAGACGCTTGTCGTCAACGGCGGATTCGTCCTTCACTAAGCACTGGGGAGGGACTGGACACACAATGCAGTTGAGCGGTGAAACACTCGTCGGCGAGGGCAGCTGGCTCGAGAGGGAGTACGAGCTCACCCTCCAGGTCAAGCAGCTGACCCTGGAGAGCAGACGCGTTATGACGATTCATCTCACCAGCCCAGATGGCAGGCCACTGCCCCCCTGGAAGCCGGGCGCGCACATTGACGTGCACCTGGGGCCTTCGCTCCTGCGTCAGTACTCCCTCTGCGGCGACCCGCAGGACCTGAGCCATTACCGGATCGGCGTTCTCCTTGAAGACCAAAGCCGGGGCGGATCGACCTTCGTCCACCAACACCTACGACCTGGCGACCGGGTCCACGTGACCGGACCGCGGAACCGCTTCGCGCTCGAGGCCGCGCAAAGCTACCTCTTCATCGCCGGCGGGATCGGGATCACCGCGCTCCTGGCGATGATTCGGGCGTGCCAAGCCGCCAACCATGACTGGCGCCTGCTTTACGCCGGGCGTGAGAGGGCGGCGATGCCCTTCACGGCGGAGCTGACGTCCTACGGCGAGCGGGTAGAGTTCCACGCCGCGGACCAAGGGGGCCGCCTCGACCTGGCCAATGTCGTTGACGCCCTGCAACCCGGCACAGAGGTTTACGCCTGTGGACCCGAGACAATGCTCGAGGAGCTCGAGGAGCTCTGCCACGCGCAGGCCGCAGGTGTCCTGCACATCGAGCGGTTCAAGGCGAAACGGCGCGAGGACACGTCAGAGACGAGCCGGCCCTTCGACGTGGTCTTGCAGCAGAGCGGCGTCACCGTGACGGTGCCACCGTCCTGCTCCATCCTCGCCGAGCTCGAGCGTGCGGGTATCGACGTTCCTTCCTCCTGCCGTGAGGGCATCTGCGGGACCTGCGAGGTTACCGTTCTGGAGGGAGCCCCGGACCACCGCGACTCGCTGCTCTCGCCCGAGGAGCAGGAGGCGGGAACGTCCATGATGGTGTGCGTCTCCCGCGCACTCTCCGAACGTCTCGTCCTGGATATTTGAACAAGCGTCCGACAACCCGAAGGGATTACACGATGCAGGACCAATACCTCGAGGTGCACCAGAAGCGCGATCACGAGCCCACCCCGTACGAGGTGCATCTAGCCGGCGCCATCGAAGAGGTTTTTGGCGCCGGGGTCCACGACCTACCCGGCCTGGTGGAGGGACTGCGAGTGCGGGGCCTTCGCGCGCCGGACGGCCAGAACTGGACTGAAGACACGTTCCGCGCCGAGATGGCGCGGCTGGGAAGGTGAGCGAGCGATGAGCATGGTGAAGAAGAAGTGGACCGCGGAGGAGCTCTACGCAACCGGCCTGCGCAACAAGTGGTACGCCGTGTGTCCTTCGTCGTTCGTGCCGAGTGGCGCGATACGACGACTGCGGCGCCTGGGCGAGGACTGGGTGCTGTTCCGCGAGGCGAACGGCTCGCTACACATGCTGGAGGACCGTTGTCCCCACCGCGGGGCCGCCCTGTCCCTGGGGCACCACATGGGCAACCGCATCGCCTGCGCCTACCACGGTGTCGAGATCGACGGGTCGGGCACGGTCGTCTCCGTGCCGGCACTGCCCGGATGCAACCTCGAGGGCAAGCAGCTCGTCCCCAGCCTGCCAATCCAGGAGGTGCAAGGGGCCGTGCTCGCCTATTTCGGAGACGAACAGCACCCCCAGCCGTGCGAGGTCAAACTTCCGGAGCGGCTCACCAACCCCGACATCTCCAGCTTCTTGTGCTTCGCCGAGTGGCATGCCCCCTGGCGGTTCGGTATGGAGAACCTCCTGGATCCCATGCACGGCGCGTTCCTGCATCACAACTCCCACGCCATGTTCGAGGGAGATACCACTGCCAGGTTCCGGATCCGTGAGACGGAGACCGGGTTCTTCTTCGAGAAAACCGACCAGCGTGGAGTGAACTTCGACTGGGTCGAGCTGGTCACCTCCGGCGTCGACTGGGTCGACCTAGAGATCCCCTACCCGCCCTCGGGCGGCCCGGGCGGCTCCTTCGGCATCGTCGGGATGGTCACGCCGGTCGACCAGGACCGCACCGCCGTCTTCTTCTGGCGCTACCGGCGGGTCACCGGCTGGCAGCGCGATGTCTGGCGCTTCCTCTATAAGACGACCCTGGAAGAGCGCCACTGGGCCGTCCTGGAGCAGGACCGCCTGATGCTCGAAGGCATGGCGAAGGACGCCGACCAGGCCGAGACGCTCTACCAGCATGACCTCGGCGTGTCTCGGCTGCGCCGGATGTACCGTTCGCAGGCCCAGAAGCAAGCTAAGGAGCAGGCTGCCGCCGGGGCCGTCGCGGGCTAGGACCGGAGCCGGCAGCTCGATCGCGAGGCCAGGGCAGCACCGGGTCCAACACGATCCGGAAAAGTCTTGCCACTGGGTGTATTAGCGCTAAGATATAGGCCCAGCAGGCCAACCTTGTAGGCGCCGATCGGACTCGGCGAAAGCGGCGCAGGGCCGCACCGCGCTCCCGGAGAAAGGCAAGAGAGACGATGAGCGGGACCAGCGGACTGCCGGCAGGATCGGCGACCGATACCGCCACCCCCACCAGCGAGATCTCGATCCAAAAGGCGAGCAAGACCTACCACGGCGACAAGGGCCAGCCGGTCCATGCCATCTCGGATATCTCGCTCTCGATCGCCGAGGGCGAGATCGTCTCTCTGATCGGTCCCAGCGGCTGCGGCAAGAGCACCCTGCTCATGCTCATAGCAGGACTGGACATGGTTACTACGGGGCAGGTCAGGGTGCACGGCCAGGATGTCACCGGCCCCAGCCGTGAGGTGGGAGTCGTCTTTCAACGAGACCTCCTGTTCGACTGGCGCAACGTGATCGACAACGTCCTCACTCCCTTCGACATGCGGGGGGAAAAGACTAACCCGCATAAGGGCAGGGCTCGCGAGCTCCTGTCGCAGGTCGGTTTGGCGGACTTCGAGACTCGGCGCCCCTACGAGCTCAGCGGCGGCATGCGTCAGCGCGTGGCACTATGCCGCGGCCTGATCCAGGACCCACGCGTCATCCTTCTCGATGAGCCTTTTGCGGCGCTCGATGCACTCACCCGCGAACAGATGCAGCTCGACTTCCAACGGCTATGGGCGGGCAGCACCAAGACGGCGATCCTGGTCACGCACGACATTGCGGAGGCGGTCTTCATGTCGGACCGCATCATCGTGATGACCAGCCGACCGAGCCGGATCTACGCCACCGTCCACGTCAACCTCCCACGGCCTCGGACGCCGGAGGTGCGCGAGAGCGCGCAGTTCTCCGCCCACCATGCCGAGGTGCACCACCTCTTCAAGGAAATGGGAGTCCTGAAATGACCCACCCAGGCATGGCGACGGTGCCGGCTCCGGTTGAGACCTCCGAGACGGACAGGGTAGGAACCGTCGTGCCCAAGGGTCGCCGCCTGCGGATGAGCTCTGCCGGGTGGACGATCCTGTCGCTGACCCTCACGGTCGTCGTCTGGGCCGTCGTGGTCGCCGCCTTCAAACCGCCGGCCTACATCCTCCCCAGCCCATTGTCGGTCGTGCAGCGACTGTGGGAAAGCCGCGCGCAGCTGATCGATGCGGCCGGTCCCACCGTTGGTGTAATCCTCGCCGGCTTCGTCCTCGGCCTAATCATCGCGGTCCCGATGGGCATGCTCATCGTGGCCATCCCCATCCTCGACAAGCTCGCCTACCCCCTCGTCATCGCCTTCAACAGCATCCCCAAGGTGGCGTTGGCCCCACTGTTCGTCGTCTGGTTCGGCTACGGAGTGACTCCCCGCATCGTCATCACCTTCTCAATCGCGTTCTTCCCGATCCTGGTCAACACGATCACCGGCCTCCGGTCGGTGGACAACGAGATGGTCCGCCTAGGTCGCTCAATGGGCGCGCCAATGTCCAAGCTCTTCCTCAAGGTGCGGCTGCCGCACGCGCTTCCGAGCATCTTCGCCGGCGCCAAGGTCGCCACCAGCCTCGCCGTCATCGGCGCCATCATCGGGGAGTTCGTCGCCTCGGACAAGGGCTGGGGCTATCTCCTGATTCAGGCCCAGGGCCAGCTGGACACCACCTTGATCTTCGCCATCCTGGTCATCCTGGCCGTCTTCGCCACGATCATGTTCTACGCGGTCGAACTCATCGAGCGAGTCTCGATCCCATGGCATTCCTCGCAACGCCGGCAGGGCTAAGCATCCCTTCTTCCAAGACCCCACTCCAGGTATCGACGAACCGTCGTGTTCTGATGACAAACACAAACACAAGGATGACTGTGAAGACACCATTAAAGCCACATCGCCGGGTCCTCGCGTGCGCTCTCGGCCTGGCTGCCCTCAGCGTCATCAGCGCCTGCGGCGGCTCCCCCCATCCTCTCCTTCGGCTCCTTCGGCGAAAACGGGGTCGGGCGATCAGCAGGGCATCGCCATGCGGCTCGACTTCGTGCACACCGGCAAGGACGCCATCTGGACGTACGGCATCGAGAAGGGCTACTTCAAGGACGCCGGGATCGACCTGACGCTGCAGGACGGCAAGGGCTCAGCCACCACCGGTCAGACCGTCGGCAATGGGTCGGACAAGATCGGTCTCGTCGACAGCGGCACATTGATCACCTTGGCCGCCAAGGGAGTGCCGGTGAAGGCCATCGCGAGTGTCTTCGCTCAGAGCCCGCTCGCGGTCCTCTCGCCAGAGCAGAAGCCGATCAACACCCCCCAAGACCTGGTGGGCAAGAAGGTCGCCATCACCTCCGGTGACGGCCCGTCGACCCTGCTTCCGGCGCTCTTGGCCAAGAACAGTATCGACCCGAGCCAACTGACCACAGTCAACCTCCAACCCCAAGCCAAACTGACCTCGCTCCTCTCGGGCAATGTCGACGCCGTCGCGACCATCACCCTCGTGCAGGCGACCCTGCAAGCGCAGTCGTTGAAGACGCACGCCATGCTCTACAACGCCGTCGGCGTCAAAACCCCGGGCTACTACCTGATGACGTCCAACGGTTACGTCGCTTCTAACAAGGATCTGATCCAGAAGTTCGTCACGGCAACCCAGAAGTCGCTCAAGGCCACGACGGACGACCCGAATGCGGCGATCGCCAGCTTCATCAAGGCATACCCGGACTACAAGAAGGACACGGCGGCCGCCGAGTTGAACCTGCTGCTACCGCTTATTCCCGACCCGGACGCCAGCCACCCCCTGGGATGGATGTCACCTGAGCTGGCAACCTCCACCGGCGAACTGCTGAAGCAGTACGGCGGACTCAGCGATCCCAAGCCCGTCAATGACTACCTGACGAACGAATTCATCAAGTGAGCGACCAGCACCCGTACACCGAGGCCTTCGACGACAACGGCGTCGTTTACGTCTCGGGAGCACTATCCGTGGCAGAGGACGGGGCGGTGATCGGCGGCCGAGGCGAGGCGCTCGATGCCGCCCTGGACACGCTGCGTCGACGTCTTGCCACCGTCGGACTGGGACTGAAGGACGTAGTCAAGACCACGTACTTCGTCACCGACGTGAGCCTGCGGACGGAGGCGAACGACCACTACGCGGCCGCCTTCGAACACCCCCGACCGGCCCGCTCCTTCGTGGAGGTGAGCGCGCTGCCCTACGGTGCGACGGTCGAAATCGAAGCCATCGCCAGGCGACCATGAAGTCTGTGACCGCTGACGAACATCACCTGGAGAAACTCACATGAACGAGCGGCGCCCAACCGACATCCTCGTGGCCGGGAGCTGGCGCCCCGGGAAGGGCCCCGACCTAGTGTCGAGCAGCCCGCTCGACGGCTCTGCCATCGCCACCATCGCCTCCGCGTCGCCGAATGACGTCGACGAGGCGGTGCGCCGCGGCGACCAGGCCCGCCAGGAGCCGTCGTGGCGCGAGATGCTCGCCCACGAGCGGTCGCGGCTCCTGTATCGAGTCGGGGAGCTGATCACCTCGAACCAGGAGGACCTGGCCCAGCTGCAGACCAGGGACAACGGAAAGCCGATCACCGAGACAAGGGCGCTGGCGGCGAGCGCCGCGAGCACCTTCCGGTATGTCGCCGCGGCGCTCGAAACGCTCGATGAGTCGCTGCCCGTCTCGCGCGGCCCATACTTCACGATGAGCGTGCATGAGCCGCTCGGAGTGGTCGGTGCGATCACCCCGTGGAACTCGCCCCTCGCCTCAGACGCGCAAAAACTGGCACCGGCACTGGCGGCAGGCAACGCCGTGGTGCTCAAGCCCGCCGCCTGGACTCCGCTGGTCTCCTTAGAGATCGGACGACTGATCATGGAAGCCGGAATCCCGGGCGGTCTGATCAGCGTGTTGCCGGGCAGTGGGTCGGTGACCGGGCAGGCGCTGGTGGAACACCCGCTCGTGAAGAAGATTTCCTTCACCGGCGGCACGGTGACCGGACGAACCGTCGCCCACGTGGCCGCGGACAAGATTATGCCCGTCTCGCTCGAGCTCGGGGGGAAGTCACCGACGATCATCTTCGACGACGCCGACATGGACCTAGCGATTCGAGGGGTCCTCTACGGCATCTTCAGCTCGCAGGGGCAGGCGTGCATCGCCGGAAGCCGGCTCTTCGTACAGCGCTCGTGCTACGACGACGTCGTTGCCAGGCTCCTGCAAGCCGTGACCCGAATCCGGATCGGAGACCCACGGGATGCGGCCACCCACATGGGCCCGCTGATTACGGCAGCCCACCGCCAAGCTGTCGACGAGTACGTGCGGCTTGCGGAGTCCGAGGGCGGAAAGGTCGTCTGTGGTGGTAAGCCCCTGACCGGACCCGGCTTCGACGACGGGTTCTTCTACCCGCCTACCATCATCACCGGCCTGTCCAACTCGGCCCGGACCTGCCAGGAGGAGATCTTCGGCCCGGTGCTTACCGTCGTCGCCTTCAATGACGACGACGACCTGATCGAGCAGGCCAACGACTCGGTCTTCGGCCTGGCCTGCGGGCTGTGGACCCGCGACTACAAGCGGGCCTGGATCGCGGCCCGGCGGATCGACGCGGGCACGGTATGGATCAACACCTACAAGCTCCTCTCCTCCTCGGCGCCCTTCGGCGGCTTCAAACAGAGTGGGCTCGGGCGCGAGAAGGGCCGAACCTGGATCCACGAATACATGTCTCAAAAAAGCCTGTACTGGGGCACGAACACCTCCCCAATCCAATGGACCGACATATGACAGGCCCGACGGTGAGACGTCCCTAATCAACACGATGCTCATCAGGGAAGAGCGGAGATTCGAGCCTCGAGACCCGCCGCAGCGACCCCCCGGTCGCCGCGACTCTGGCGACGGCACCGGCGTCTTCCAATGCCGACCCCGCTGCGACTGCCCGGCTCGCACGCTCGGAGCCGAAGTCCGCCGCCTGCTCGCCCACCTCATCTGGCACCAGGCGCCGAAGACCACCGCCATCCTGAACGGGTCACACTGACGCCGCCGACACCAAGCCCGCGCCCGACGCTGCCACTACACAGCCCGAGGCACATCGCCATGACGAGTGCGGCTGTAGTTCAGGCAGTAAGGACGTAGGCATTGGACTTCGGTGCATCCCTCTCCCCGCGCCCGCTCGCGGCGGTAAGACGCAACAGCTCGGGCGCCGGCGGCCATTCCAGGTTCGGCCGACGCGAGGAAGTCCAACGCGGTGCTGGTGGCTCGGTCTCTCAACACGTAAGCAGCGCCTTTCAATACGCTGGTTCCATGACATCGCGCAAACAGGTCGTCTCGTGGGCACGCGAG
>JAABUR0100005209.1_pt1 | contig 16751 bp, 14 predicted proteins | sample 5560091 | NCBI WGS metagenome assembly JAABUR01 (sample SAMN10711879, study PRJNA513375) | rock metagenome | isolation source: Antarctica rocks | place: Antarctica: Victoria Land, University Valley sud | reverse complement strand
CGCGGTCGCCGTACCAGCACCGGCCGACCCGGCACTCCTACCGACTGACGCCACGCGGCCTCGGGCTGCTGCCGGTGCTGATCGCGCTGCAGGACTGGGGTGATCGCTGGCTGCTCGGTGACGGAGACGTCACTGGTCTCGACGATGAGGCAGCCGCCCCGGCCCAGCGACTGTGCGGGCTGGTCGGCACTCGGGTTCCCAGTGGGCTGAGGCTCCCTTCGACGCTCGCTGGGGGCGCCGTCGCCGACGTGGTGGACGAGTCCGCACGGGCCACGGTCATCTTCGGCTATCCGGCGACCGCGCGCCCGACCCCACCCCCCGAAGGCTGGGACGACGTGCCCGGGACCGCCGGCTGCACGCTGGAGAACCGGCTCTTCCGCGACCGCCACGACCTCTTCCACGGCGCGGGGGTGGCCGTGCACGGCGTCAGCACGCAACGACCTGACGAGCAGCGGTCCTTCGCCGAGCTCGAGAACATCCCCCACGCGTTGCTGTCCGACGTCGGCCGCGATCTGACGGCAGCGCTTCGGCTGCCCACGTTCCGCGTGTCCGACGTCGAGCGCCTCAAGCGGTTCGTGCTCGTCGCCGGCCCGGACCGAGTCGTGCGGGCGGTGCGCTATCCGGTCACAGACATCCCGGCCGCGGTGACCTGGGCGCACCTGACCGCGGTCTCGCCTTAGTCCCGGCGCCATTGTGTGGCGTAGCGTCGGGGCCATGGGGCGAGGGCGGATTGCCGTAGCGGTGGTGGTTGTTGGTGTGGCCTGCGCTTGTACGTCGTCCGAGCAGCCGACCTTGACCAAGCCCGCGCCCGCACAGGTCACCACATTGCCGGCGTCGCCCACGGCTGCGACGCCGCCGACCGCTCAGCCGCAGTCGAGCGATTCGCCGTCCGGCACGCCCACCAGCCCAACGGCCTCCCCGCTTGCCCACACCCAACCGTTGGCCCTGGCCGTGAACATGCACCGGCCGCCGCTTCAGCTGACCACTGCGGAGGCTCGAGCAGTGCTCGCCGGTGACGTAGCGAAATGGTCGGAACTAGGGCAGCCCGGTGGGCGGCTCGTGGTGCACCGGGGGCGGACCGCGCTGGCGGCGGTGGCCAGACGCGAAAACGCGCTCGCCGTCGTACCGGCCTCGGAGCTGACCCCGAGAGCGCAGACCGCGACGGTGGCGGGAATCGACCCGCTGCGAGAGCCGGACAGCTACCCCATCACCACCTCGTCGACCGGACGACCCCCGGTGGTGACCACGGTGACGGTGGTCGGCGACATCATGCTCGGCCGCGGGGTGGCGGCTGTGTCGCCCGACGATCCGGCAGCCGCCCTGGAACCGATGCAGCGACGGCTTGCGCGCGCCGACCTCACCATCGGAAACCTGGAGAGCACACTGTCGATGGCCGGAGTGCCGCGCCAACCCGACGACGACTCGTTCGCCGCCGATCCCGCCGTGCTGACCGGTCTCGAGGCTGCGGGTTTCGACCTGCTCACCCTCGCCAACAACCACACCGGCGACTACGGGGAGACGGCGCTGCTGCAGACCCTGCATCGGATCGACGACTCCGCCATCGAGCGCGTCGGCGCCGGTCGCAACGCTCGCGAGGCGTGGCGGCCCACGGTACTGCGCCACCAGGGCGTCAGCTTCGGCTTCCTCGCCTTCAACGCGATAGGCGAGACGCCGCGGGCAACGGCGGACTCCCCCGGTGCCGCGGCGATCCGCATGCAGCCGCGAACCGGTCCACTCAACTCCGGCGACCTGTCGAGGATGACCCGCAGCATCGGCCGATTGGCTCAGCGGGTCGATGTCGTCGTGGTGCTGCCGCACTGGGGCGCTCAGTACATACACCAGCCCGTTCCCGCCCAGCGCACGGTCGGAGCGGCGCTTGTCGACGCCGGCGCCGACATTGTTGTGGGCGGACATCCGCACGTCGTTCAGGGAGTGCAGCTCCACGACCGCCGACTTGTCGTCCACTCCCTTGGCAACTTCATCTTCGACATGGACTTCTTGGTGTCGACCCAGGAAGGGGTCGTGCTCGAGCTGGTGTTCTGGGACGGGGTACTGCGCGGCGCCCGGTTCACGCCGCACGTGATCGGGGCTGACTTCACCCCGCGGTTGGTCGACGGACCGCGTGCGAAGTCCATCCTGGCCGACATCTGGGCGACCAGCGACGCACCGTTCAGGCGCTGAGCCACTCCCACATCAACCGGCCGACGCGGTTCAGTTGGGCTGGATCAACGACCGCTGGCCGGTCGGCAGCGCTGTGATACTCGGCGTACGGCGTGCCGCCGACCCTCGTCGCAGGCAGACCCGCCTTGTCGAAGGACCAGTGGTCGCTGGTCTGGTTCTCGCACGCCTGAGCGGCGATGCCGACTCGGTCCGCCGCCCGCAGCAGCGCGCCGCGGACGGTTGGCGGCTCCAGGCCGCCGCTGCATACCGGCACGACGTCGCCCACCCCGACCCGGTCGAGCGACACCATCGCTGTCAGCGCCCGGCGCTGGCTCGCCGGCATCCGGTCCACCATCGCGGTCGAGCCGAAGTGGTGCAGGCCATCGCCCTCACCACGCGGCTCTTCGCCACCGAAGGCGACGAACACGACAGGGAGGCGGGTGTCGTGACCAGTCGCCATCCGGGCCAGCTCCAGGACGACCGCGACCCCGGAGGCATTATCCTCGGCGCCGGGTGCCTGCGGAACGGTGTCGAGGTGAGCGCCGACGATGACGTGCGGCTGCGTGCGGTCGAACCCTGCCGGTACGGCGACGACGTTGAACGTGGTGCCCGCGGGAACGTCGATCCCCCACGAGTTGCCGGCCGGCACAGGCACCGGATTGCGCCGTACGTCGTAGCCGAGGGTCGCAAAACGATGTTTAACCCAACGGGCGGCACGGCGGAACTCGGCCGAGCTCGCCTCCCGCGGCCCGATCTGACCGGCGAGGAAGCGGATGCTTCGCATGGCAGCCGCCGGGCTGAACGTGGCTGGCTCAATTGGATGCAGGTGCGGCGAGCCAGTCGGCTGTGATGGACCGGTCGGTGGACTCAACGAACCTGACGGGTCTGTCGACGCTGACGGGCTGGGCGAGTCCGATGCATCCGGTGAGGGCTGGGTTACTGAGCCGTTAGAGGAGGCAACTGGGGTCATCGGGCCGGATCTGGTGCCCTGCGAGGCCTGTTCTGCCACGCGGTCACCGGTCGACGTACAGGCGGCGCACGAAAGGGCAGTCACCACCACAATGCTTCCCCAACCGCTGTGAACACCCCGCATGCCCCCAGCGTCGCCTAACCGGGGCCTGCTGCCAAACTGATCGCTCGCCTGGGTAATGGTGAGTTCGGATCTGCTGCGAACTCACGCCCTACTGCCTTACTCGTCGGGCCAGCACCCGTGCTCCTTGAAAATCTCGACGAGGAGTAGCACACAGTCGAGGCAGATCGCGAGCGACGGCTCGCCACCGCCGACGAGGTGCTCGCGGTCCTCCATACCGCAGAAGGAGCAGCGACGCCGAGACCATTCCGGGACAGGTTGGGGCGCTGCGTCGTCACGCGGAGGCGACGAGTCGTCGGTCATGGTGTAAGTGTCCCTCTGATTTCGAGGCATGCGCGATCCAACTAGTCGAGGAGCCCAGCGATCTCGCTCAGCGTCCAGACATGCGTAGACGCCCGCAGCCATAGCGGGGTGGTTGGGTATCCGCCAGCGGCCTTGGTTAGCGTCTCAGTCAGGAGTTGCGCCCGCGGAGGTTTCCGAAGCGTGAGCGCCTCGTCAGCGGCCGTCGATCCGCAGGTCGTGGCCGCGCCGGCCGAGAAGCGTCTCAGCGCCCGCCTGCACTCCCGGGTCGAAATCGAACACCACGGCGTTGTCGTCGTCGCCGATCACGACGTCGTCGCCCACCTGGGCACCGTGCTCAAGGAGGGCAGCCTCGATACCTAGCCGGTTGAGCCGGTCGGCGAGATAGCCGACCGCCTCGTCGTTGCTGAAGTCGGTCTGCTTGATCCAGCGCTGCGGCTTCGAGCCGCGCACCTGCCACGCGCCGTCGACGTTGGTGATGGTGAACTCCGCGTCACCCTCGCCCTTCGGCCGCAAGACGATTCGGGTGGGCTCGCCGACCTCGGGCGCCGTACGAGCCGCGCTCACCACCGCCGCCATACCAAATGTCAGCTCCCTCAGCCCCTCATGGCTGGCCGCAGACACCTCGTACACGTCGAGTCCCCGAGCCAGCAGGTCGGGCCGCACGAGGGCGGCAAGCTCACGGGCGTCGGGCACGTCGATCTTGTTGAGCGCCACCAGCCGGGGCCGGTCGTCAAGACCGCCGTACGCCTTGAGCTCCGCCTCGAGGAGGTCGAGGTCAGTCAGGGGGTCGCGGCCCGGCTCGATCGTGGCGCAGTCGATGACGTGCAGCAGGGCAGCACACCGCTCGATGTGACGGAGGAAGTCGTGGCCGAGACCGCGGCCCTCACTTGCCCCTTCGATCAGGCCGGGCACGTCAGCCACTGTGTACGTCGTGTCGCCGGCGGTGACGACACCGAGGTTGGGAACCAGGGTGGTGAACGGGTAGTCGGCGACCTTGGGTCGCGCTCGAGAGATCGCGGCGATCAGGCTGGACTTGCCGGCGCTCGGGAAGCCGACCAGCCCGACATCGGCAACAACCTTCAGCTCGAGTACGACGGTCCGCTCATCACCTGCCTCACCGAGCAACGCAAAGCCTGGCGCCTTGCGTGACTTCGACGCCAAGGCTGCGTTGCCGAGGCCGCCTCGACCACCCGCGGCCACCACCATCTCGGTGCCGGCGCCCACCAGGTCGGCGAGCACCTCTCCACCGGCGGTGGACACGATCGTGCCGTTGGGAACCGGCAGCACGAGCGAAGCGCCGGAAGCTCCCGCCCGGTGGTCACCCTGTCCCTGTTTGCCGTTGGTCGCCAACCGGTGAGACTCGTGGTGGTATTCGATCAACGTGGTGACGTCTGGATCGACCCGCAAGATGACGTCGCCGCCATGGCCGCCGTTGCCACCGTCCGGGCCGCCTAACGGCTTGAACTTCTCCCGGTGCACCGAGGCCACCCCGTGGCCGCCACGGCCCCCTGTGACGTGCAGAACCACGCGATCGACGAACGTCGGAACCGCCATGGTGACCCTTCCTCATCGCACCTAGCCCCCTACTGCTGCCGTCTCGCCAGCACAAAGATCCGACGCCCAGCACGTCATAACAAACCTGACGTCGGATCCTTCCGGGGAGTACGGCGGGTCCTTGCCGCGGGTACGGCGGCGCGCGGCCCCGTTAGCGAAAAGATCCGACACTCAGCACGTCATAGCAAGCCTGGCGTCGGATCCTTGCGCGGGGATAGGTCGGAGGGGTCGGCGCTACTCCGCTGCCGTTTCGTCGTCCGCTGCCGTTACGTCGTCCGCTGCCGTTACGTCGTCCGCGGGTGCAGCCGTCGGGGTATCCGCCAGCTCGACGGGTGCAGCCGCGACGGCAGTCGCCGCGGTTGGGACGATGTTGATCACGCGGCGACCCCGGCGGGTGCCGAACTCGACGTTTCCGGCGCTGAGCGCGAACAACGTGTCATCGCCACCGCGCCCGACGTTGGTGCCTGGGTGGAAGTGGGTGCCGCGCTGGCGCACGATGATCTCACCAGCGTTGACGAGTTGGCCGCCGTACCGCTTCACCCCGAGACGTTGGGCGTTGCTGTCGCGACCGTTCCTGGTGGAGGCCGCACCCTTCTTGTGTGCCATGCCTAGTTCACGCCCTCATCACTGGGTGTTGATCGCGGTCACTTTGACCTGCGTGTAGTGCTGACGGTGACCCTGCCGCTTGCGGTAGCCGGTCTTGTTCTTGAACTTCATGATGTGGATCTTTGGGCCCTTGGTCGCACCGAGCACCTCGGCTTGGACATCGACCTTGGACAAGGTGTCGGCGTCGGAGGTGATGGAATCTCCGTCGACGAGCAGCACCGCAGGCAAAGACAGGCTGTCACCGATGGCAACGGCCATCTTGTCGATCTCGATGACATCGCCGACGGCGACCTTCTGCTGAAGGCCGCCACTGCGCACGATCGCGTACACCGCGAACTCACTCTCGTCGGTAGGACTTGGCTGTCTTGGAACTCGCTGTCCTCTCGGGGACAGACCAAGGCGCGAAGGAACGCGCCAAGAGCACAGTCTAGGGATTTGCCCCCGCCGGGGTCAAAGCGGTCGGCTCTGCCGGAGTCGTAGCCGACTGCGCCTCGTCGCCTGAAGTCTGAGGGCCGGCGCCGTCCTTCGGTGGGGCGTCGTTACTCGACTTCTTCGACTTCGACCCGCTCTTGGAGCCGGACCCGCTGCCCTTGCTGCCAGCGCCGTCCTTGCGACCACCGTGGTCGTTGCGGTCGCCCTTGCCGCTCGGCCCGCTAGGGCTGCCATTGCTGGAGCTGCGGTCATCGACCACCGGCTCCGACTTGATCACGACACCGCGACCGTTGCAGTGCTCGCAGTTCTCACTGAACGCCTCGAGCAGGCCGGTGCTGATGCGCTTACGCGTCATCTGCACAAGACCGAGCGATGTCACCTCCGCCACCTGGTGGCGGGTGCGGTCGCGGCCGAGGCACTCCACCAGCCGTCGAAGCACAAGGTCCCGGTTGTCTTCCAGCACCATGTCGATGAAGTCGATGACGATGATGCCGCCGATGTCACGCAAGCGGAGTTGTCGCACCATCTCCTCGGCTGCCTCGAGATTGTTCTTGGTGACCGTCTGCTCGAGGTTTCCTCCGGCGCCGGTGAACTTGCCGGTGTTGACGTCGACAACGGTCATCGCCTCGGTCCGGTCGATGACAAGGGACCCACCGGACGGCAACCAGACCTTGCGCTCGAGAGCCTTGGCGATCTGCTCGTCGATGCGGAGGTCGGCGAACAGGTCAGCCACGTCGTCGGTGCCGTCGTCGGTGCCGTCGCCGGAGTACCGCTCGAGCCGGTCCTCGAGGTCAGGCGCGACGTGGCGCACGTACGCCTCGACCATGTCCCAGGCGTCGTCACCTGAGATGACGAGCTTTCCGAAGTCCTCGGTGAACAGGTCGCGCACCACCTTGATCGCGGTGTCCGGCTCGCCGTACAGGAGTTGAGGTGCCTGTCCGTTCTTCGACTTCTTCTCGATGTCGTCCCAGCGCGCCGTCAGCCGGGCCACGTCGCGCGTGAGCTCCTCCTCGGTGGCGCCCTCGGCAGCCGTGCGGATGATGACGTTGGCGTCGTCGGGCACGAGGTCCTTGATCACGTTTTTCAGGCGGCTGCGTTCGGTGTCGGGCAGCTTTCGGCTGATGCCGCTCGTGCCGCCACCAGGGACGTACACCAGGTAGCGGCCCGGCAGGCTGATCTGGCTGGTGAGCCGAGCACCCTTGTGCCCCACCGGGTCCTTTGTGACCTGCACCAGCACAGCCTGGCCGGCCTTGAGCGCGTTCTCGATCCGGCGCGGTGAGTTGGTGTCACCGCGCAGCGTCCAGTCGACCTCTCCGGCATAGAGGACGGCGTTGCGCCCCTTGCCGATGTCGACGAACGCCGCCTCCATGCTGGGGAGCACGTTTTGCACCCGTCCGAGGTAGACGTTGCCGATCAGGGAGTTCTGCGACTCGATGGCGACGTAGTGCTCCACGAGCATGCCGTCTTCGAGTACGGCGATCTGCGTGGTCCCGCTGCGCTGTCGAATCGCCATCACCCGGTCGACCGCCTCACGACGGGCAAGGAACTCCGACTCGCTCAGGATCGGGGGCCGTCGACGGCCGGCGTCTCGACCTTCACGGCGCCGCTGCTTCTTGGCCTCGACCCGGGTGGATCCTTCAATGCTGGTGATGGATTCCTTCTTGGCGCGGGGCTCGCGCACCTTGACCACCGTGGCGGCATCCTCAGTCGGGCCGTCCGCCGGTTCGGCCGCCGGCTCGCCGCTCCGCCGCCGCTGCCGCCGACGGCGTGAGGACGCGGTCGAGTCGTCGGTGTCGATGGGCTCTCCACCCGCCTCGACAGTCTGCGCGTCACCGCTCTGGGCGTTCTTCGAGGCTCGGCCGGTTGAGGATTTCTTACCCAGGGTGGAGTCCGCTCCCGCCGAGGGCTCCTGTGCTCGACCAGACGAGCTGGATTCGGTCTCGGAATCGCCTGCACCGTCTGCCCCAGCGCTCTCGACGGGCTTGCGGCGGTTCCGTCCACCGCGCGAACGTCGCCGGCGGTTGCTGCCCGTCTCCTCCCCCGTCGACTGGCCATCGGGCGTGCCGGAGGGTTCCGCTGAACCGGAGGAGGCGCTCGAGTCGGCAGACGTCGAGCTGTCTGACGCTGGCCCTGCACCGTCAGAAGGGGCTGCGTCGGCCGGTGGTGGAGGCTCGGCCGGCGTCTTCGGCGCCCGCTTGCGGGAGGTCGGCGGGGCTACGGTGGGCGGCTGGAAGAGCAGTGCGACGGGAGAGGCAGCCGCCGGCTCAGGCGGCGACGCCTGCTCAGACGGCGGCGACAGCACGCCTGAGGCCGGCGTGGTCTGGCCGGCCTCCGTTGAGTCAGTTGGCTGCTGAGGTGGAGCAGCCTTCTTGGTGGTCCGCTTGGTTGCTTCGCCCTTCTTGGCGGCCGCTGGCGACGAGACCTTCGGTGTCGACGCTTTTGACGTCGCAGCCTTCCGCGATGAAGCCTTCGGTTTTGACGGGGTCGGCTCCTCGCCGGGCAGCTCGGTCGAGGCCGACGTACTGACCGAGGTCAGTGGAGCGCCGTCTCCCGCGTCGCCGCCGGATTGCGCCACCACCGGAGCGGCGTCCACGGACGGGGTCGCGACGGAGGGGATGGAGACGGATGGAGGTCCAGCAGGGCGGCTCGCGGCTCGCCTCCTGGAGCGTGTGACGACAGGTGGTGGGGTGGTCGGCGCATCGGCCGACGGTGACGAGGTGTCTTCGTCGAGCATGGTGCTCCTTGCCTGCCTCCGGGCGCTAGGCGCCGCGCGGAGGCGGTCGGTTCGCTGAGAGTCGCATCTCCGCCATGGGGACGGACTCCCAACCCAAGCTTGCGGTGACGCTCCGGCGAGCAGCTGATCTGGTGATCCCGGCTCAGCAGAAGCGGCGGCGACGTCCGATCACGGATGACCGTGGGTGAAGCTCTTGTCGATCAGCGGTCGCTACCAGTTGTCGGCGCGTCGCGATCAGGCTCAAGCGGATCACCCACGTCGCCCGTCTCCGGGTCAAGCGGCCCCTGCGCCAGCCGCGTTTGCAGCGGCGGTACCGGCGTCGCGAGGCCTGCAATCTTTCGAAGACCGGCGAGGATGTCGTCGGGTCGCACAGCAGGTGTCCCATGTCGTACGACCACCTCCATTGTCGCACACTCACCAACTAACTGGCCGCCATCGCGAACCGAGAGCCTCATCACGGCTGCTCGACAGTCGAAGGACCGGATGCCGCGCTTGGTCATCCGCTCGACCTCCAGTTGCTGGCAGGCGAGGAACCGCTCGGCTGCGTCGCGCGCGACCGCGGCGTCCACCTGCGGGAGCTCCAGTCGCCACAGTCCCGCTTCCAGGCGGTCGGCGAGCGATCCAGACCGCGCGACCACGACGTCCAGGACGTCAAGCCCGTCGGGCAGGGCTTCGTCCAAGGCAAGTCGTACGTCGTGCGGCTCGCATCTGCGGGTGACCCCGATCTCGAGGTACTCCGCCTCACTGGCCGCCCCGGTCGGTGAGGCGTTGGCGTAAGAGATGCGGGGGTGCGGACTGAATCCCGAGGAGTAGGCGATGGGGAGCCCCGCCCGGTGGAGCGCGCGCTCGAACGCCCGCCCAAAGTCACGGTGGCTCGTGAACCGCAGCCGACCTCGCTTGGCGTACCGCAGCCGAAGCTTCTGCACCGGAGGCGGCTGCTGGGGCGGTTGGTCGCGCACGCTCCGACGCTATCTGGCGCTGGCTCCTTTGGGGTATCCGCACGGCTGCTGGGGCGGTTGTCCAGGCACTGTTCGACGATATTCGTCGGCGGCAGCGCCTTACGAGACTATTTTTCGTCGCATTTCGACTTCCCCAGTTGAGAAAGGAGTGTTTATTTGCTGATGGCGCTATTGACCAGGCCATCAGCAGGGTGCGACATTTTGCGAGGGACCGGACCGGTGCCCTTACTCACCACAGAGGACCATCATGAATCGTTCCTTCCTACGGTTGGTCGGGGCAGCGGCCCTTGCATTCGCCGTCGTCGGCATCACTGCGCCAGCGGGGGCGGAGGATGCCGATGACACCAAGCATCCGTTCGTCACGTACAAGTCCCCACCGAACGCAGCGTCGATGTATGAGTGCACGGCGACCGGTAACCCGGCGGCGGACCTCAACCTCGACTGCGACGACCCGTACCCCAACAACGAGCCGAACGTCGCCGTCGACCCTGAGAACCCGCTGCACATGGTGGCGAGCTCCAACGACTACGGCTCCTGCTGTGACCAGTACTACACAACCTTCGACGGCGGCCACACCTGGCGGACAGGGAACATGTCGCGCCGCGGTCCAAACGTCATCGGCAGCGACCCGATCACGGTGTTCGACCCCAAGCACAACACCGTCGTACACCTGTCCTTGAACTACAAGGTGTCCGCCGGCATCCCCGCCGTGAACGGCTCCGTGGTGGCGTCGGTCTCGACGAACGGTGGTCTGCGCTGGAAGGTGCCAAGCGTCGTCGGCAAAGGGCTGGGAGCGCACTTGTTCTTCGACAAGGAGGACGCGACTGTCGACACCAACCGGTCGTCGCCGTACTACGGTCGCATCTACGTCACCTGGACCGGTTTCTACGGTGACGCACAGCGCTACCTGTCCTCTCCCATCCTCGAAGCACACAGCGACGACGGCGGCTACACCTGGACAGAGCCGAAGGAGATCTCCGGCAGCAACGCCAACTACTGCACCTACCAGGAGGATGGTCCTGCCAACGAGTGCGACGAGGATCAGGGCTCCGCGCCCCGCGTCGGCCCGGACGGAACCGTGTACGTCACGTTCCAGAACGGCCAGAACACGAAGTCGTGGGAGCAGGGCGAGAAGTTCGAGGACCAGTACATGATCGTGAAGTCGACCAACGGTGGACGCACGTTCAGCTCCCCCCGACACATGGTCAACCTCGAGGACGGCAGCCGCGACTACCCGACGAACGTTGACGGCCGTCAGACGCTGACCGGGCTGCAGCTGCGTGTTCCCACCTTCGGAACGCTGTCTGTTAACCCGATCTCGGGTCGGCTCTACCAGACGTTCTCCGACAACCAGGCCGGGGTGCACGATGTCAACAACCCGGTGACCCAGTCCGAGGCGTACATCATCACGTCCAAGGACGGCAGGAACTGGTCAGACCGCACGATGGTCGACCCGGACGGCCATGAGTCGTGGTTCCCATGGGTCGACGTCGCGCCTGACGGGACGGTGGGCGTGATCTACAATGACCGTCGGCCGAACGACACCTACGTCGCTGAGCTTGCAGAGGGCTCGCCCAGCAGCGGGTTCGCCACCCAGGTGGTCAGCCAGGCGCGGTCGCACCCGAACGACTCGCGGTACTTCGACGCTCTGATCGACGAGTGCCCGTACTGTGCGACGTTCCACGGCGACTACCTGGGGCTCGACTACGGGTCCGACAACAAGGCGAACATGGTGTGGACCGACATGCGAGACAAGGTGTCTGAGCCTGTTGCCGACAGGGGCCAGTACCTGCAGTTCGTCTACTTCGCTCGCCGCTGAGCCCCCTACGGGGCCGCCCTGCCCGCGGGCGGTCCCGGTGCACGGCGGTCCCGGTGCACGGCGGTCGGGCACTCGGGGAGACAATCGCTGACTGTGTCTTCCCACCGGCGAACTCAGATCTTCGTCGCCGTTGGCTTGGTGGTCTTGGCCGTGAACCTCCGACCCGCGGCGGTCAGCGTGGGGCCTGTGCTCCAAGACGTCCGACGCGGGCTGTCGATGAGCACCGCGACGGCCGGTGTGGTGACGACGTTGCCGGTGCTCTGCTTCGCGGGCTTCGGGGCGCTGGCTCCCTGGGGTGCCCGCACGCTCGGCGTACACCGGCTGATGTTGTTGTCGCTGGCGGTACTTGCCGGCGGGCTAGGTTTGCGTGCCTATTCCGACAGCTCCGCGCTGTTCATAGCTGCCACTGTCCCGGCGCTCGCGGCGATGGCGACGGCCAACGTGCTGCTGCCGTCGCTGGTCAAGCAGCACTTTCCGCACCGCGTCGGGCTGGTCACCGCGATCTACACCACGGCCCTCGCCATCGGGCTGACAGCGGCTTCGGTTCTCACCGTTCCGCTTGCGGAGGCGTTCGAGTCATGGCGGGCCGGCCTGGCGGCCTGGGCGTTGGTGGCGGCCGTGGCGGCGTTTCCGTGGCTGGGCCTGTTGCGCCACGACATCAAGCCCGAGGTGAGCCGACACGACACGATCCCGACGCGTGCGGTGGTGAGGTCGCCGCTGGCGTGGGCAATGGCCTTGTTCTTCGGCACCCAGTCGCTGCAGGCGTACGCCGTTTTCGGGTGGCTGGCTCAGGTGTACCGAGACGCCGGCTTCTCGGCCGAAACCGCCGGGCTGCTGTTGGGGGTGGCGGCGGCGACCGGCATACCGATGTCGTTCGTGCTCCCAAGAATCGCCGTCCGCACAGCGAACCAGGCGCCACTCATCCTCGGGCTGTGCGCGTCGTACGTCGTGGGCTACACAGGGCTGATCCTCTGGCCGGTGCAGGGCGCCTGGCTGTGGGCGCTGACGATCGGGGTCGGCACCGGCATCTTCCCGCTCATCTTGACGCTGATCGGTCTGCGTGCCCGCACCAGCGACGGCACGGCGGCGCTGTCGGGGTTCACCCAGAGCGTCGGCTACCTGATCGCAGCCGTCGGCCCGTTCATGATGGGAGCCTTGTACGGCGCCACCGGTGGCTGGACTGTCCCGTTGACGGTGTTGGCCCTGCTGGTTGTCCCCCAGGCCATCGCCGGGTTGCTGGTGTCACGCCCGCGGTACCTTGAAGACGAGGTGCTGCCACCCCCTGACCTGTCAGTCCCCAGCGGACATGCTCAGGCGTAAGTCGTACTGACAACTCGGCTAGCCTGAGGCATGCCGACACTCGATGAGCTGATCGCCGACTCGTGGTTCCCGTTTGCCGGCGATATCACCGTCAAGCCGCTCGACCCATCAGTGATCCCTGAGCCCGACCGCAGTGGGCTTGATCCGGCGACGTGCTGGTCGTGCCAGCGGCCCGACGGCGACTACGTCTGGACCGCTCAGAACTGGCGGCTCACCGGCATGCTCCCCACTCAGCTTCGGGGCATCGTGCTCCTCGAGACACGGGACCACCACGACTCGTTCGCCGACCTGACGCCGAGCCTGTTGGCCGAGATCGGTCCGCTGATTGCCCGGGTGGAGAAGGCGCTGCTCGGGCTCGGCGACGTCGCCCGGGTGCACGTCAACCGATGGGGCGACGGCGGCGCTCACTTCCATCTGTGGTTCATGCCGCGACCGCTCGGCATGTTGCAGCTGAGGGGGTCCATGCTGCCGATGTGGCTCGACCTGATGCCCGACGTGGAGCCTCAGGTTGCCACGCCAGCCCTTCGCGCCATCGCAGCGGCCATGGCCGCTGACGACGGCACCGCGCAGGTCTGACATCCGCTGCTAGGAGTCGAAGTATATGGCGACAAGCCTGCCCTCTTCCTCGACGGCCGCGAGATAGCGCGCTGACCCGGCCTGACAGGGTGCTCAGGCGTGAGCGAGGTTGGCTCAGCCTGAACGCTAATGCTGTTCGACGAGGTGCTCGCGCCCGGTGGGGGGTCGTACGGCTCCGGCCAGAAGTCGGTGATTGAGGTGATGACCCCCTGCTCGTCGCACTCGAGGAACACGATGCCGTCGCCGTCGTCGCTGCCGCCTCCGCCGGTCCAGCCGAACCAGGCGACCGCATGCTGGCCCTCGGTGATGGTTCGCTTCACCTTCAGGTGCCAATCTCCTGGGTACTCCTGGTTGAAGCGCAGGTAGTCGTCCCGCCCGCGAATCAGCTCCCCCGTCTGGGGGACCTCATAGACGACGTCGGCGTGCAGCAGTGCCGACCACGAGTCCCAGTCACGAGCCTCCAGCGTCTCGATGAAGCGGGCGGCCAGCCCCGGTGTGTGCGTCATACGCCCAACCTATCGACGCCAGCGTTACACGACGGACAGCGGCAAGAGCTGCTTCCCGGTCGGGCCGACCTGGATGTCGGTGCCCATCTCGGGGCAGACGCCGCAGTCGAAGCAGGGCGTCCAACGGCAGTCGTCGACCTCCACCCCGTGCAGCGCGTCCTGCCAGTCCTCCCACAACCAGCCGCGGTCGAGACCCGAGTCGAGATGATCCCACGGGAGCACCTCGGCGTACTCCCGCTCCCGCGTCGTGTACCAGTCGAGGTCGACCGGCGTACTCGCCAGCACCCGTTCGGCAGCCGCCGCCCAGCGGTCGAAGGAGAAGTGCTCGCTCCACCCGTCGAAGCGGCCGCCGTCGCGCCAGACCTCCTCAATGATCGCGCCTACCCGGCGGTCACCGCGCGACAGCAGGCCCTCGATGATGCCCGGCTTGCCGTCGTGGTAGCGGAAACCGATCGCCCGTCCGTACTGCTTGTCCTGCCTGACCGCGTCGCGCAGCTGCTTCAGCCGTGCGTCGGTGGTCTCGGCGTCGAGCTGGCTCACCCACTGGAACGGCGTGTGCGGCTTGGGCACGAAGCCACCGATCGAGACAGTGCACCTGATGTCACGGCGCCCCGACACCTCGCGACCGGTGGCGATCACCCGCTTGGCCAGGTCGGCGATCGCCAAGACGTCTTCGTCGGTCTCGGTGGGCAGACCGCACATGAAGTACAGCTTCACCTGCCGCCAGCCGGCGGAGTACGCCGCCGCCACCGTGCGGATCAGGTCGTCCTCGGACACCATCTTGTTGATCACCTTGCGCAGCCGCTCGGAGCCACCTTCGGGAGCGAACGTGAGCCCCGACCGGCGTCCGTTGCGCGACAGCTCGTTGGCAAGGGTGATGTTGAAAGCGTCGACCCGCGTGGACGGCAGCGACAGCGAGACGTTCGTCCCGTCGTACCGGTCGGCCAGGCCCTTGGCCACCTCGGCGATCTCTGAGTGGTCGGCCGACGACAGTGAGAGCAGCCCGACCTCTTCGAAGCCCGACTTCTTGATGCCGTTCTCGACCATGTCACCGATGGTGGTGATCGACCGTTCACGAACCGGCCGGGTGATCATGCCGGCCTGGCAGAACCGGCAACCGCGGGTGCAGCCCCGGAAGATCTCCACCGAGTAGCGCTCGTGCACGGTCTCCGCCAGCGGCACCAGCGGCTTGCTCGGGTAGGGCCAGGAGTCAAGGTCCATCAGGGTGTGCTTGTGCACTCGCGGCGGCACCCCTGCCCGGTTCGGCACAACGTGCTGGAGGCGCCCGTCAGGGAGGTAGTCGACGTCGTAGAACTTCGGCACGTAGACACCGCCGGAAGCGGCCAGCCGCATCAGCAGGCCGTCTCGACCGCCTGGGCGACCCTGGTCCTTCCACTCGCGCACCACCTCGCTGATCGCGAGGACCACCTCCTCGCCGTCGCCCAGCACGGCGGCGTCGACGAAGTCGGCGATCGGCTCAGGGTTGAACGCGGAGTGCCCGCCGGCAATCACGACCGGCGAGTCGTCGCCGCGGTCGACGGCATGCAGCGCGATGCCGGCGAGGTCCAGAGCGGTCAGCAGGTTGGTGTAGCCGAGTTCGGTCGCGAAAGAGACTCCCAGCAGGTCGAACTCGCTCACCGGGCGGTGAGCGTCGACGGTGAACTGCGGGATCGCATGTTCACGCATCACTTGCTCCATGTCGGACAAGACGGCGTACGTGCGCTCGGCCAGGATCCAGTCGCGTTCGTTCAAGATCTCGTAGAGGATCTGCACGCCCTGGTTCGGCAGACCCACCTCGTAGGCGTCGGGGTACATCAGCGCCCACCGCACGACCGTGGAGTCCCACTCCTTGACCGTGGAGTTGAGCTCGCCGCCGACGTACTGGATCGGCTTCTGCACCGTCGGCAGCAGCGGCTCGAGCTGAGCGAAGACGGACTCGACGGGCATTGCGCCACCCTAACCGAGTTGTCACGACGGCTTACGCCTCAGCATGTCCACTGGAGACTGACAGGTCGGTCAGAAACGGCGGGAGCGGGAAACCCTGCTGCGGAGCACCACACCGAGCCCCAGGGACCGCTCGCTGCGTAGGTGGATGTTGAGCAGCAGACCGACGGCCATCAGCGACGCGAACATCGACGTGCCGCCGTACGAGACGAGCGGCAAAGGCACGCCGGTGACCGGCATGATGCCCAGGCACATCCCGATGTTCTGGAAGGCCTGGAAACCGAACCAGCACACGATCCCCGCGCCAGCCAGCCTCCCGAACATGTCGTCAGCGCGGACGGCGATGCGGGAGGCTCGCCACAGCAACGCGAGGAACAGCGCGATCAGGGCGCCGGAGCCCAGCAGCCCCAGCTCCTCTCCGGCCACCGTGAAGACGAAGTCGGTGTGCTGCTCGGGCACGAAGCCCGACTGCGTCTGGGACCCGTGAAAGAGCCCTTGACCGAAAAGACCCCCGTTGCCTATCGCGATCCGTGCCTGAGTCGTGTTGTACCCCGCTCCCTGCGGGTCGAGAGCCGGGTTGATGAACGCCTCGAACCGCAGCAGCTGGTAACCCTGCAGGACCCCCAGCTGAACCGCGCCCACCGCTGCGCCCACCGCGGCGCCCACCAGACCCATCAACCACCGCCGGGGCGCGCCAGCGACGGCGAGCAGCCCGAACACCGTGGCAGCCAGCACCAGCAGCGTTCCA
>JAABUR0100005208.1_pt1 | contig 16753 bp, 23 predicted proteins | sample 5560091 | NCBI WGS metagenome assembly JAABUR01 (sample SAMN10711879, study PRJNA513375) | rock metagenome | isolation source: Antarctica rocks | place: Antarctica: Victoria Land, University Valley sud | reverse complement strand
GACGCCGACGTCCGAGCGCTCCAGGCCGAGACGGTCGGCGTGCTCCTTCCCCGCGTCCGCGACATCCGCCGCCTGGGAAGCGCCGCCCTCGACCTCGCCTGGACCGCCTGCGGCCGCTACGACGCCTACTTCGAGCGGGCGCTGAACCCCTGGGACCGGGCGGCCGGCGCGCTCATCTGCGCCCGAGCGGGCCTCGCGCTACGAGAGCTGGAAGCGACCGACGATCTCCCCGCCGGCCTGGTCGTCGCGCCGGCGCCGCTCCTCGAGCCGCTGTTCGAGCTCGTGGGGTAGATCTGGCTGCCCGCGGTTCTGGTAGGAGACCCGATCCGGCTCTCTTCGTAGGGGTTCTCCCGATGCGGGATGGTGAGGCAGTACCCGGGGTGGGACTCGAACCCACACGCCCTTTCGGACAGCGGCTTTTGAGGCCGCCCTGTCTACCGTTCCAGCACCCGGGCGGGCGCGGGGAAACTCGACTACGAGCTGTGAAGGTAGTCGCATCGCGGCTAGCGCTCGGGTTACGCCGCCTGGACCCCGGGCCACGGAGGTCCAGACCGTTCCTGGCGAGAGTCGGGGACCTCCTCCTCAACGTTCCAGGCCTGCTGGAATCCCCGCATCGCGAAGGCGATCAGCAGGAACTGGACCGGAACGATCAAGAAGGTGATGAGGCCGAGAACGGGCTCGTCGAGCGCTGGGTTCTCGAACCCCGGCTTGTCGCGTGCGATCCAGCCCGGGCCGGCGATCGCGGCAAAAATTCCGAGGAGGATCGCGAGCGCGGCGACGAGCGCAAGCCCCCCGCGCGCCCAGCGCGCGATGAAGAAGGCCAGGACGAGGTAGACGACGATGTAGGCGATCTGGAGCGGCTTGGCTCCCGCCAGCTTCTCCCAGCCGCCAATGGTCACGACGAGCATGAGCACGACGCTCGCCAGGATCAGCAGCACGACGACCACCCTTGTGACCTTCGACGAGGCCTTCATCCGGTTGGGGTGGTAGAGCCGCACCCCATCCGATGTGGGCCACTCGGCCATCCTCGCGTCGGAACATACACTGGGGCTACGCGGCGAAGCAATTCGTTTGCGAACACAGAGCTCGCCAAGATCGATCACGAGGGGTTAGTACTTCGGTCCGACGAACGCTTCGAGCCGCGCCACGCTGCCTCGGCGTGCAATGGCGATCTCCTTTGAGCCAGCCCGAGTCCAGCCGATCCCCAACTCGTCGAGCGACCTGCAGAGCAGGCCCTTTATGTCCTCCGATCTGTTACTGAAGCTGTAGCGGACGTACATATGCTCACGACCGTTGCTCATATCCCGAGCTATGAAACGACATCCGTCGCTGTGAAGGAGCCCCCGCACGAATGCCTCGGACTGGGTGCGAACGATGGCCGCCTGCCAGTCGGCGAGCGCTATCGGTCGTAGGTGCTTACGTCCCGGACCGTGTTGCGGGAAGTAGCATGGCCAGTGCTTCCACCACATGCTCACCTCCACACACCGTGAGCCATGACGACGGTACCGATGAGCCGCCTTGCCCGGCAGGATGGTTTCCATGGCGGTGGCACAGGCGGCGACGATGCCGACGTGCCGCGCATCACTGAAGATTCGCAGGCGGTGGACGCCGCGGCGTCCAGTTGAAATGCAGCCGTCACCGAGGTACAAACCGAGGAGGTAGGAGTAGGACTCTGGCGGAACAGCTGTCCACTCCCGGACGCCGGTAGACGGACACCGATCATCGACCGGGCGCCGCGCGAGTCCCTTCCCGGCCCGCCAGTCGGCCACCGTGCGACGCGGGACGCCCGTTATTTCAGCGATCGTGCGATCGCTCGCCTCGGAAGCGATGAGCGCTTGGACTTGCTCAAGCTCAGCGACGCGGTGCACGAACATAGGTTCCCATACGCGCCGGCTGGAACGCCTACAATCGCTGCACCCCAGCGGGCGTGGTGAAAATGGGGAAACACGCCGGCTTTAGGTGCCGGTGGGCGAAAGCCCTTGGGGGTTCGAGTCCCTCCGCCCGCATGCGCACCGTGCCGAGCGTCTGCGCTGGTCGGGCAGCCACGTTCCCCCTCTATCGACCAAGGCTGGATTCTCGGTTGGGCACGACGGATCGCCTACGATTCTCTTGGCACAGGGGAGTGAGCTAGTGGTTTACGCGCATGGTCTCCAAAACCATGAACCCGGGTTCGAATCCCGGCTCCCCTGCTTCAGTCGTTTGCTGGGCTCCAATTCGGTCCTACTACTCGACGAGCAGCACCACATGGCCCAGCGAAAGCTCACGCTGCGGCTCGTGCGCCACCCCGACAGGTTGGCCAGAGTCACCGACGAGGTCGCCGCCGGGGAGGGCGCCTACCTCGACGCCGGTGATCAAGGAGACTCTGCGCCTTCGCCCCGGGCACTGCTCGTGGTGCGCGAGTCGATGGACGGTCGTCGCGCTCAACTGACACGGGGTGGTTGACGATGACACGGGCATGTCGTCCACCGTCACGCCGGCCAAGGCGTCGCGTCAGCCTGTCCTTCGCGTGTGGCTCGGCCTGCTCGGGACCGCGCTCGCCCTGCACGCAGCCCACACGGTGCTCGGCCTCGGGCCCGAGGGCGCCCTCTTCGAGGTGTGGCTCTACAACGCGATCATCCTCGCGGCTGCGGGGACGTGCGTGGCGCGGGGACTCATGCGCCGCACTGAGCGCCCGGCGTGGCTTGCTCTCGGTGCCGGGATGGTCTCTTGGTCGGCGGCGGACGTGACCTACGCGATCCTGTACGGCGCGGCCGCGGAGCCGCCCTACCCCTCCGTGAGCGACGCCCTGTGGCTCGCCTTCTATCCGGCGAGCTACGCGGCCCTCCTTCTGCTCGTTCGCTCTCGGCTGCGGGAGTTCACGGCGAGCCTGTGGCTCGACGGGCTGATCGGCGCCTTCGCCGCCGCCGCAATCGCGGCCGCGCTCGTGTTCCAGCCGGTCCTCGCGAGCACCGAAGGCGGCGTCGGGGCTGTGGCCACCAACCTCGCCTATCCACTCGGAGACCTTCTGCTGATCGCCCTCGTCGTCGGCGTGTTCGGCCTTGGGGGCTGGCGGCCGGGCCGCGAATGGCTGCTGATCGGCATCGTGGTCGTGGCGATCGCCGACTCGATCTACGCCTATGAGGTCGCGGTCGGATCCTATGCGGAGGGAACCTGGCTCGACACACTGTGGCCGGCGTCGAGCATCCTCCTGGCGGCGGCGGCGTGGTCGCGACCGACACGCGCCCCGCTGGTGCTGGAGGGCTGGCGCACGTTGGCCTTTCCGTCGATGTTCGCGCTCTCGGCCCTGGCGCTACAGGTCTACATGTTCGTCGTCGGGCCGGTGCGCTGGCCGTCGCGCTGACGTCCGCAACGATTCTGACGGTCATCCTCCGCGCCGCCCTGGCCTTCCGCGAGAACCTGCGCATGGTCGGGCGGATGCGCGTAGAGAGCCTCACCGATCAGCTCACCGGCCTGGGCAATCGCCGCCTGCTGATCCTCGACCTCTCGGCCGAGCTCGAGAGGTCCAGCGACGCCTCGCCGCGCGTGCTGGGCCTCTTCGATCTCGACGGCTTCAAGCGCTACAACGACACCTACGGGCACCCGGCGGGCGACGCGCTCCTCGCGCGGCTGGCCGAGCGGATGGCGGAGGCGATCGGCCCGGCCGGTCGCGCCTACCGGATGGGCGGCGACGAGTTCTGCACGCTCCTCGACGGTGACGCGGAGAAGACCGCGCCGGTGATCGCTCGCGTCACCGAGGCGCTCTCCGACCACGGCGAGGGCTTCTCGGTGACGAGCTCTCACGGGACGGTCCTGCCGGGCATCGGCGCTGACCCCGGTGGCCCGCCTCGTGCGCTCGACCCACGGGGCCTTCGACGGCGGTGGCTACCCGGACGGCCTGACCGGCGAGCAGATCCCGTTGGGCGCGAGGATCATCGCGGTGTGCGACGCCTTCGACGCCATGACGTCGGATCGCTCCTACCGCCGAGCGATGCCGCTCGGCGACGCGGTGGCCGAGTTGCGCCGCTGCGCGCGCTCCCAATTCGATCCGTGCGTGGTGGAGGCGTTCTGTGGGCACCTCGCCGACGCCTCGCCCGATAATCGGCGGGCTGAGCCGATTGCATCCCGTGTCGAGGAGCGCCACGTAGCGGCGAGCTAATGCCGGTACACCTCGGACCACGCGAGACGGCGCGCGGGTACCCGAGTATCATCGTCCCGAACGTTGGCGGGCGAAGTGTTGTGGTCGCACAGAAGCCTTCCAAGCTTCTAGGGCGGGTTCGATTCCCGTCGCCCGCTTGCACCACGGGGAGTGGCGCAGCCTGGTAGCGCATCCGGCTGGGGGCCGGAAGGTCGCAGGTTCAAATCCTGTCTCCCCGATAGCGAGAAGCCGCTTGTAGAGCCAAATACGACGCACTGCAGAAGGTTGCTAGAGCCGACGGGGAACAAAACGGGGAACAAATTTCCTCGAGACTTGGGAAGACGCGACTGCCTCGTGGCCGGCGCGAGCGGGCGGTGAACCCAATAGGGACTGTCGGTGCGGTGCGGGTCCGGCGTACAGTCGCGCTTCACATCGCATCCCGCAGCAAGTGGCCTGCGCAGTCGGCGGCGCCCGCGTCTACTTCGCCCGCCTTACCGGTCGGTGCCGGGCTGCTCCTTCTCACGGACCTAGGGGCAACCGGTGCGCTTGCTATCCGAGCGGGAGCGGAAGCGCGATGAGGGTCGGCACGAACTTTCGGGTTTCGTCCGCAGCGGGCGTCTGCCGGTTGGTCTGCAATCCGCGAAAGCGCCAGTCCCTGCGAAGCATGGTTGCGAGGCTTAAGGTCTTCTCTGGCCGGTTGAGGGCGGAGGGACGAGATCAGGGCTAGTGCTGCAGATGCCGGTCTGCTTCCTCAGCGGGCGCCCGCCCGCGTGCGCGGGCCAGCTAGCGAGAAGCGCCTTCCGCCTTGGTCTCGGACACACGCGGCTCTTCATCCGGCTCTGGGGGGTTCAACGCGTCCACAAGCTCCTTCGGATACTCCACATCAAAATCCGTAAGCGCAACTCGAAGAAGATCGCCCTCCTGCAGCATCCAATTCGAAATACCTACGTCCTTGCGCATGGCCTTGATTACGCCCTCGAACCTCAGCATGCTGGCCCGATCATCCGCTCGGGATCCGGCCTCGCCGGGCAGGTTGTCCCGCCAATCCCGGAAGGCCGAGATAACGCCCGGTCCGGCGTAGACGACGGCTTTCCGTAGAAACTCCGCGATCATCTTCTCTTGCGCTCGCGGGGTCGGGACCTGACCGGACATGACGCCTGCGATCTTCTCGTACAGGGATCCCAGCTCGGTACGCCGCGTCGCTTCGGCGTGCTTCCGGCGCTCGTGGTTGCGACCGACGAGAACCGTCGCCACAGTAGCCGACGCGGCGAGCACTGCGCCGAGGAATGTGGCTCCCGACTCGATGGCCTTCGCGAACAGCCAGCCGACCCCAGCGAGAATGACCACGATCGCGATCAGGACGCTGAAGTTGAAGATCCATTGAACCCATGGTCGCGTGCTCATCGCAAAACCCCTAGCAGCTGGTTCGGACGGCGCGGGTCCGAACTACCGCGTGCTGGCTCGCGCGAAAGGACGACTCGAGGACCGCGAGTACACCGCCAGCGCATCACGGGATTACGATCCCATCGCGAATTGCGAGCCCGGGAGAGGTAAGGTGTCTTGACCAGTCGAGGCAGTGGCCGCAATCGCGACGTCGCGACAGGATGACCATGGAGATTCCAGTCTTCGTTTCGTGCCCGACGAGTCTCAGCGAGGCGCAGAGCGGTGCACGCGAGATGGTTCTCGATCAACTCAAACGCTTCAACCTGCAGCCTCGAGCGCTTGGCCGTTCCGATTATCCAACGGAGCTGCCACTGCGCGAAGTGTTGCTCTTGGCACGCCATTGCTCAGGAGGTGTGATCCTGGGCTTTGAACAGCACCGCAGCCTGACAGGCGTTCGCAAGCCCGGCAGCCCCGAGGAGCAGCTCCAGAGCTCGCCCCTCAGTATCCCCACGCCATGGAACCAGCTTGAGGCCGGCATCTTGTTCGGGCTGAAGCTGCCGGTACTAATCTTCCGGGAGACCGGGATCGAGGGCGGTGTTTTCGACCCCGGCGTCACGGATGTGTTCATCCATGTGATGCCGTCCCCTCAAGACGAACCGGCCCGGAAGTCTGCTCTCGGCGACGTTTTCCTCAAGTGGCAGGCCGAAGTTCGGCGCCACTACTACGGCGACTAACCATGCGCGTCGACAGCCGTCGGCTCGGGCTGCGACTAGGCGCGAGTCCAACGCGCCGTCGCATCTGGACGAAGGCGATGGCCGGCCTTCCTCTCGCATTTCGCGGAAGAACGAGCGTCTCGCAACTCCGCGGCAGACGCTCGCTCGGGACGAAGGCCAGTCGTGTCGGCTCCTCATCGCTCGACTTCCGCATCGCCCAGGGCGGAGCGAGAGTCCGGCCGGCATCGGCGCAGAGCACCGCACCTCGTCCGCATCGGGAGCAAGCCTCCGGTCGGTACGGAGTGCCACTTCTCGCGCGAAGCGGGAGTACCAGACCGCTCCGGGCGCAGGCCGGACGATCTACGACCACGCCGTGAGCGTAATCGGCTTCCTACTTCTTAGCCGGACCTCGCTGGCTTCCAACGGCGCGTGACTCCGTTGAACTGATAGCTCGGAAGCTCGCGGCGGCCGTGCTGAGCGACGGGCCTGCGCGCTCGACGGCCGTTTAGGACGAAGGCGCGCGTTCCCGCATTGCGATACTGCGCAGCCGCACGCTGCGTCACGCCCGCGGCGCTCAGCGTGGATCCTCTGGAGGAGGCGAGCGGTGGTCAGCCGGCGGGCATAGCGCCGCCCGTAAGACCTACGGGTCGAGCGCCGACGTCGCTTGGGTTGCTGTCTTGGGCCAGTATCCCCTGCTCTGGTGGTACTGCGTCGCCTCCGGTTCATCGACGAACTCGAGCAGATTGCCAACCTTCCCAGCGAGCACCGACCGAACCTCGTAAGGTGTGGCGAAGAAGAACTCCCTGCGCGTATTGACGTGGTTGACTCGCTGAGACGCGAACGCCTGATGCAGGTCCGCCTCGAGCGTCACAGCATCCTCGGAGAAGTAGAGCGCGTGCACGTCAAACGGGAACGGAACGGATGCATCGCCTAATTCACGCACGCGCTCCATGGGTTCGAGCCGGCGGGTCAAGCCAATCTTGACCATATTCGGGCCCAGTGCTCCGGTGTTGCTGATGACGTATACGTAGCCCGCACGGATGTTGGCCGCTCGAAAGTCGTTGTGCTCGATGGCCTTCTGAACGTTCTGTAGCTTCATCGTGAGATCAGCAATCGCGGCCTCATCGTCGCGGGACTCCATAGCTGCGAGCGCGTTGCCGTAGTGATTGCGCTCCTTCTCCAGTCGTTCGCGTTCGGCGGCAAGTTCCTGCTCGGCTTTACGCTCTTCGCGCAGTCGCTCCCTTTCTTCGCGTGCCGCCTCCTTCTCCTCTTGAACCTTCATGAGGTAGTCGGCGGTAAGTTCGAGTTCTTCAACACGCAGCTTGTGATAATCGGGGCTGACTCGCATCTCCATCATCGACCCAAGCTTTGCGATGGCAGTGACAGATGCTTCGAGGCGCTTCTTTGCGGTGATTACATTGCCAGCGCGAAGGGAGCGCACACAGTTGTCGGCCTCAGCGTTGTAGGCGCGAAGCATCAGCTTCGAAAACTCGGCGGTCATCTTGCGGCCTCTGGCTAACGAGTTGTTGAACGTAAACATGTCGGAGGCAAGCACCGCCATACGCTGCTTCACCAGCTCCTTGATCTGCTGGTTCAAGACGGCAAGCCGAGCTTTGTACTCGGCCGCGTTCTCCAAAGGGTGGTGATACCGATAGATCCCGACCTCCTGAAGCACGCGTTCGTCATCGAGGTCGACGACCTCAGAATCCGCCGGTCTCGCCGCGGCCGAGCACAGGCGATTCACCTCGGCCTCGAGCTCAGCGATGCGAGCACGAAGCTCGACGGCCACCGTGTCTGCCTCGCTGTCCCCTGGGGAACTGTGCTGCGGCACGGCGGCCCCGGGAGCCGCACGCGAACCTTGCGACGCGGCAAGTGATGCCGAGGATGTCGGCTCAGAGGTCGCAGCGGTAGTCGCGGGGACTGCAGGGATCCAGAACACCCAATCTGCCGGTGCCGGTGGCCAGCTGGGATTCGGCGTCCAGCCCTCCGGCGGTACCCAACCGCCACCTGGCACGAGCCACCCGGGCGGAGGATGGAACGCGTAGCCGTTGCTTGTCATCGCCTACGCACACCTCGGGACTCGTCGATGCCCTTTAGCTCGTAGGGGCTCTTTGATACCGACGCGCCGAGGTGCTCGAGTGTCGCGAGCGGGACAATGTTGGAGAGGTCGAAAGTCACGAACGATTCGCGGTCGGCCGCAACCGCCACGAGCGGCGTTCGCTTGCTGAGACCGGTTGCGGGATCGGCAGCTTCGGTGGCCACGGTTAGCGCGATCGTGTTGACATGTCCCGCTCGGTCGGCCTCGAAGACCTCGTGGAGCGTGCGAAGGGCCACTTGGTAGATAGCGTTGGCGTAGCGATCCTTCAGGTCCTTCTTCGGAAGAGTGTTTGCCGTGATCTCGTCCCTGACCTTCACAAACTTGTATTCCTTCTCCGACGGAAATCGGTCGGGCGGAGAAACGAGCACAGTCAGAGCGAGTTCCTGAAGCTCGGCGTCGAACTCGAACTCGTGTGCCACGGAAAGCGCCTCGGGGTACACGGAGTTGCCTAGAACGATCCACACGTACTCCTGGATCGCCGAGTCCGCTCCCGAATGGAGGCGTCTGATTAGGTCATCAAGCGCTTGGTTCGTCGCAGCCGCTTCGGCCTCGCGTTCCTCGCACTCGCGTCGGTACTCGCCTCGAGCCTGCTCCAGCCGAACAAGCCGCTGCTGTTCGGCAGTAGTCCAAACCTGCTTCTGCTGTAGTTCTCGAACAGGAATAGCTGCAACCTCGCGCTGCCAGGCCTGGTGCTTGACCCTGAACGCCTCCCACGCCGCTGCAAGCGCCTCAGTGTGCTTCTTTCTCGCGAACACGGCATTCAGACCCTTGGGTGCCTCAGGCAGGACGACGGCAGGCTCTGGAGGCGCTGAGATCGGCGCAGGAGGCGGAATCGGCACTTCAAGATCCGTTCGAGCAAACGGCGGATGCTCTGCCGTCACACGCAATCTCTCCAGGTCGACAAAATCGTCAACATCCAAGGTAGACGACAGGATCGAATCGATCTCGTCGTACGTCTCCGTCAGTTGCGCGTTTAGAGAGGCGACCTCGGCTAACCGGGACTCCTCGTGAAACCGTTTGGCCTCACGCTCCGCTGCCTTCTGCTCGGCGGCCGATGCCCGGGGCAACTGCGCCTTCGCTCGCTCAGATTCCCTACGAGCCTGCTCGGCCTGCCGCTGAGCGGCAACATGCGCACGGGCGGCCGCCCGCTCGGCCTGTTCTGCGTCTGGCTCCGCTGCCGCCTCCTCCTCTATTGACCCGCCAAGCGCGCGAACACGCTTTCGCAGAGCTTCCTTGGCACGATCCATGATGGCTTGCATCCGGGGCGTCGCCACTTCGTTGGCGATCTGCTCCGCACGCGCGCGACCGACCGAATCGACGAGGGCTTTTTGATAGTTCGCCCATTCGGGGTGGCGCTGCTCTGCATCGTCGGTCCAAGCGCGCATCCAATCGAGGCAGTCGTCGCGCCGAGGGTCGAAGGTCGACAGCTCGCCCGCTTCGTCAATCAGGTCGCTCAACTGGTCCATCTGGAGCTCGTAGAGCTTGTTGACGACCATCGCACATGAAAGTCGCTGCTCAGGATCATTTGCTGCGGTTGCAGCGCGCATCGCTTGCAGGCGTTCCTCTTCCATGACGAGGAAGTGCGGTTGCTCTCGCACGATCGGCACCTCCTGGATTGTCAGCATTCCACTCCCTTGCTTGTCTGCGGTCGGGGGACGGCGCCTGTCCGTGCGTGTTTGGTCTGTTCCGACGCCGGGGCTGGTGTAAATGAGGTCGGACGCGATCTGCCGCATCACCCTTTCGAGGTCCGGCTCTTGCGTCACGTCGATCGGCGCAAGCTGGTTGGTGCGCCTCGTACCGAACACCCGGAGCGACCGCGAACACCTCCTTCGCGGTGGCAACAACGTTGCTGGCCAGGACCATCGCGTAGAGGCCGTTCTGCTCCGTTTTGTTGCGCTTGTGAATCGTCGGTGTCCCGGCCGGGGTGGTCGCGACCTTGCGTGGCGGAACAAGATCGTCCACCGGGGGAAGGAACATTGCGACGATGACACGATCGCCGTCGCAGTCGATCGGGGCAGATGGTGCCTGGTTGTCCTCAAAGGCCGCCTCCAGTTGGTGGAAGACGGCCTGGGCGTCATTGGCAAGCAGCCGTTGCCAGCCCTCGGTTAGCTGGGACTGCTTTTCAGCCGCCGCCGCGGCCTGGCGCTGAGTCTCCACGGCGGCCTCTTGTCTCGCTCGGTCCATGGCGGTCGCCCGCGCTTCCTTGCGCCCGGCACGGTCGAACCTCGACACGCCGTGGAGCGCTTCCCGCTCGAATTGTTTCGTCAACGGGCTAAGGTCGACCGGTTCGGACGGGGCGGCCGCGGGTGGCTGGAGGGGTCCGAACTCTTGCTGGTGCGCTCGCATCTGCTCCTGGAGAGCTAGGTCGGCTGCGCGTACCTGCTCGATCTCTTGGGCCCTCGCCGCCTGGCGAGCTTGCCGTTCGGCGGCGGCCATGGTTGTGCGACCCGATGAGCGGCTCCGGGCGCCGGTGCCGGTGTAGTAGGTCAGCGGACCCGCTCCGGTTGAGAAGCCGACGCCGCCGCTGCCTACGTGCACTCGCGCGGGGCGCGGTCCGATGCCTGCACGAACGCCACGGCTGGAAACGCTGAGGCGAACGCCCGGCATAATCCGAAGCCCCAGGCCCACGGATGCACAGTACTCCGTCGTTTAGCTGATGTCGCGCGTGATCGTCGGACGGGCGCCTCAGCGCGAAGTGGGCGTGCAGCGCTGACCGGTCCTGAGTCAGGAAGCGTGAGTTGTCGGCCGCCGAGCGCGTCGCCGCAGCCGTGCTGCGACCAATGCTAGCCACGCTAGCCGGCAGCCAGCACCGGCAGTTGGGACAGGCGTGCCACCCGCCGATTGCGGTTTTCTCGGCCGCCGGAAGTTGAACTATCGCCTTGTCCCGGCGCGAGGGACGGCCGCGCGCCGCGGTGGGAGCGCGGGCGGGAAGCCTATGCTCGATCGCCGATGTTGCATACTGAGCCGAGCCAAACGCGGTAAACGGAGCTGTGCGGATGCGCCTAGACGACGATGACGACGATGACGACGATGACGGCATGAGCACGAGCGGGGAACTCCGGCGGCAAGAGGGTGAGAGGGAGGCCAGGGAGCGGGAAGAAGGCAAAGCGCTCGAAGAGGCACGACGCGAACGCGAGGAGCTTGAGCGGCGCCGCCGAGACCGCGAATGACGGCTGACGAGAGGGCTTCTGGGTTGGCGGCATATGGGAGCTTCATCAAGGATGAACTCGATGCCCAGGACAAACGAAAGGCATCGTTTGAGCAACGTGGTCTTGCCGTCATTACTACGTCCGGCACGCTTGTCACGCTGCTCTTCGCCCTCGCTGCACTGTCTACGAAAAAGACCCAGACGTTTGTACTGGCGGACGCTGCGCGAAACTGGCTCCTGGCAAGCCTCGCGTTCTTTGTACTTGCCGCGCTAGCAGCTCTGATTACGAACATCCCTTTGAGCTACCAGGCCGTCGAGGCAGACGCCGTTAAGGGAAGGCTCCAGGAAACGCCGGTTCGTGATGCCGGTGACGCAGCAAAGGACATCGCCCTCACCCGAGTGAAGGCGCTTGCGGACGCGAAGAGGAAGAACGGCATCAAGGGGTGGGTCCTACTCGCTGGAATGGCGCTTGAGGTCGCGGGCGTCGCGTGTGTGGCGATGGCAGTTTCCTTCGTCCTGTGAGCGCCGTCACACTTATGTCTTCAAGGTATGTATAATGTCTGCATGGCCGCAAACGACCGGAACGATCCAACTCGCCGCCCTTCGTCTGACTCGGACTATTCGCTGGTCGAGTTCATGCGCGAGTACCCCGACGACGCGGCCTGCCTAGACCGGCTATGGCGCGATCGCTTCGCGCCGGACGGCCACACGGCCGCCTGCCCGCGCTGCGAGAAGCCGCGCCGGTTCCATCGGACCAAGACCCGCGCCTCGTACACCTGCGACACCTGCGGGCTACATATCCACCCCATGAAGGGGACGATCTTCGAGAAGTCCACGACCTCTCTGCAGCTCTGGTTCTACGCGATGTACTTGATCGCTAGCACTCGCTGCGGGATCTCCGCGAAGCAGCTAGAGCGCGAGCTGGGCGTCGGCTACAAGACCGCGCACCGCATGTTCAAGAAGATCCGCACGGAGTTGATGAACGACGAAGACGACGAGTCGCTGTCCGGCGACGTAGAGGTTGACGAGACTTCAGTGCGGGGCAAGCCCCGGTTCCGGATGACCCGCCACGAAGCCGCCGCGTGGCGCGAGGCTCAGCCGAAGGTGCTCGGAATGGTCGAGCGCGGAGGCCGGGTGCGGCTGCGGATCATCCCGCCGCGGCGCGGGCCTGCCCTTAGTCGAGAAGTACTGGCGAACGTCAACCCAATGGCGATCCTCTTCATGGACGACTGGCAGGCGTACAAGCCGCTCCGGGGCTACTACCTCGACCACCGGATCATCAACCACTCGGCCGGCTTCTACGTGGACGGCACGACGCACACGAACACCATCGAAGGGTTCTTCGGAAACATGAAGACCGGGATGCGTGGCGCCTACAAGCACGTTTCGCCGCGCTACCTGCAGTCCTACCTGGACGAGTACGCCTGGCGCTACAACCAGCGCCGCTCGGGCAAGTCGCTGTTCCTATCGCTCATCGAGCGAGCAGCGACTTAGCCTCCCGCCTCGCGCTCAAGCGGCGGGCCAGTGAAAATGGTGATGACCCAGTTCACGGCCCACACGCTCCGGGCAACCCGAAGGCTCGCCACGGCCCAAGTCGTTAACGCAAGGAAGAAGACGATCCTTGAGGCGATGTCGTCGGTGGTGATTAGGCCAACGAGCCCCAGGACCGCGCCGGCGCCCAGGAACCGAAGGGCGGATCGGAAAGTAGCCCAGAGGTCGTCGTAGTGGCCGCTCTGGCGAAGGAGCATCAGCTTCTTCGCGGGAGCGGCCGTCACGATGATCGCGGCGGCGGCCAGGATGAATCCCAGTAGCGCAACGTTCATCGGGGCGACAACCGTGTAGAGCGCCGTGGCGTGCCCTTCCAGAAAACACTCGACGTCGGCCGATCCGCCGAACAGCTCCGACCAAGCAGCGATGCCAGCACCGGCTAAGAGCCCCACCGTCCGTTCGTATAGAAGAAAGTTTGCGCCCCAACCTTTGTCTCCGCTCATGGGCTGGCGAGCGCCGCCGCCTTCCGTAGCTCGGACTTGCGCTTTTGGTATGCGGCTTCGATGTTCGCAAAGGCGTCATCTGGGTCAAGCGCGCGGCCCTTCTGGGACTGCCGAAGGATGCGCGCATCCGCGATGAAGTGGTCGCCCAAGAGATCAAGGTTTTCTGCCGCCTGTCCTGGAGGACCGACCTTGACTCGGAAGTCGCTGGCTACATCACGGATGTTGGACGCCTTCGCCAGCTTGCGGGCGGTCCGCATCAGCTGCGGACCGACAGAGTTCCCGGAGTACGGCTTAGGCCGCACGACCACCTCTAGTTCGGGTGCGCTCGTCAGCCCCATCAAGGCCCTATAGGCGTCGCCTAGGGACTTGTCGGCCTTCTCGACGGTGTCAACCTCGGACCTACGTATGCGCAGCGAGAACAGCCGCAAATCCTTGTTACCGTCGAGTTCTGAGGCTACATCTTGGCGAAGCAGGGGCTCGAACACGACCGACGCGGCCTTGCCCTTCGCAACGCTGTTGAAGTAGCGGCCGAGTCGGGGCAGCCGTGGCCCGTAGAAGTTGAAGTCGAACCCGACAATGTTGTCGGGAAAGAACCGGACGTGGATTGCTTCCACGAGTCCAGCGGTCGCGGAGATGTTCAAAGCTGTTCGAAGTCCTTTCTCCTCGATCTCGGGGAGCGCAGAGCGGCGGATAACCGCGAACTGCGCCCGAGTCGATGACTGAGGCTCAGGCCAGCAGCAGTAGATGTTGTCGTCGTCCTCGTAGTACCTGCCGCCGTTGCTTGCCAAAGAATCGAAAGCGAGGCCGTCGATGTGCGTCAGCGCAGCCGCCGGCTTGAAGGCGATTGCTTTTCCGGCAGAGTCCGCGCCGCAGTCCGCGCGATAGAAATGAATCCGACGCTTTACGTCGTTGACCTTCTTGACTGTCGGCACACTGCCTCCCCGTATATCGCCCCCTCAGACTGAGGCAACATATCCGGGCGTGAGGCGGACGGCAGTTAGTCGCGCTTCATCCGCGGCTTCTCGGCCTTCGCCAGCAGCCGGTCGAACTCGCTGCGCTTCGGTACCGGAATCTCGACCGGCTTGCCCTTCCTCGGCTGAGTTTTCTGCGTAGGCTCCGTTGCCTCTTCCTTCATGGGCAAGAGGCTACTGCGTGGACGAGCATCTTCTGAGCATCTACCGAAGCGAGCTGCAAACACAGTGCGAATTCGTGGTGATAGGGGCCCAGCTCGTCAACGCCAACCTTGGCGAGGGCGGTAGCACCATGGGAGTCTGGTTGATCGGCGCTTAGAGCCCATGCCGGTTACGAAGCGGCGATCAAACCGGCTATAGGGGTTGGGTTCAGGGCCCGCCCCGCGGGTGAAGATGCGCAGGGTTCGAGTTCTCCGCATCTGCACGGATGCCCAGTGCATTAGTCCCGAGCGGTGCCGGGCCATGGCTCGGGAGTCGGCTAAGGCCACTGCCTTGAGGGGCCGAGCGTTATGGGCGATTTGCATCCGTGGGTGTGTCTTCGCTGTCCCAGCAGTGGAGTCGCGCGCTCGCTCGGACCAGTTCGCCGAGCGTGCCCGTTTGGCGTGCTGACCGCAAGTGCAGCAATAGCTCCAAGTTGTTCGAGTCGAAGTCCTCGTTTGCCAGCCGGTCGCTGGCGGCCCCCGAAGCGCATTCGGCGAGGCCCGTCAGCGCGGCGTCGATGCCGAGGTCGACGTGCTCGAGCCCAAGCTCAGGCAGAAGAGCTACCCAGTGGTCCTTCGCCGGATTCCGACCCGAGGCAGGATGCAACTCCACTTCCGGGAAGCCACGGTCGACGATCCCGAACTCCATGCCAGGTAGCTGAGGAGCGCGGCCCGAAGGATCTCGAGGGCAGTGAGACACTCCGATAATCCTCTCAAGCTCGCCGGACCATCCGATGCTCGATTCGATGAGTCGGGCTGCGGGCTCGACCGTCGCGTGGCCTGGCTCAGGTGATTGCCGTGCTCTGGCCCAGGTAGCGGGTCAGGGCCTCAAGCGATCTCTCGACAGCGCTTTTTCCATCGGCGTTTGGCTTTCCGGCAGGGTGGCGGAGTTGGATGATCGGAACGTCACGTCCCGCGATCGAGGCGACCGTCGCGTCAAGGCTCTCCGTACCCTGCGGGCGGAATGGTGGGCACTGCAATGCGCGACTGACTTCCGCCCCATGTTGTCTCGTGCAGATAAGGACGACCTCTGGAGCGAGGACCTCCAGTTCGCCTCGGAGGTACTTCGCGGGGCAAAGCTCGAGCATCGTTGGTTCGGGAGATCCCCGGCCGCCGGTCAGCGAGCACTTGGTCAGTTGCAGGAGCGCCGCGTGCTGCAGCGCAGCATGCACTTGTACCCTGGCCGCCGGGCGACCACGACCTAGCCAGAGCGCGACATACCGGGAGGCGCCCTTCCAAAACGCGCTTCCATGTGGGCGGGCGCGTCCGGCCTTCAGTTGCTTGACGGCCTCCTCAACGACGTTCCACTGTATGAGGGGCCCACCGCCATCGCGCTGGTTGAGCCCGACCATTGCGACCCGGGACTCCGCGTAATGGGGGCCGATCCACGGGAGTGAGATCCCGTACAGCCAGTGGTTCGTGGTTTGGCGCCCTTCACAGCCGCTCCAGCAACGGTCGCCATTTGAACAAGCGTCCCAGAGCGGCCAGGCGATGCGGGTAGGAAAGACACCGCTGGATGGCATCAAGTCGTGGTTCGCGTAGAGCGCCACCAACCTGCGAAGTAGCCGCGTCTGTTCGCCGGCCGATCTCCCCTTCTCCTCAAGCTCGGCGACAGGATCGAACGGACGGTTGATTTCTTCCAAGCCGCTGCTTGCGGCCCCATCCATGTCCAGCTCCCCCTCGGTCAAGGCATCGAGCCTACCGGCCTGTCCCCGGGGAAGGAGCCGACGTGCGCGCAGTCGAGGGCTGTTGTTCGCGACCCGCACCTCCTTCCCCGCACCTCCTTCCCCGCACCTGCGCCGACATCCCGTCGCCGCTCCCCGCTGAAGCGCACGACGTGGCCTCCTCACCTAGCGGCCCTTCCGATCTCCAGCGCCCGCGACCTCCCCTTGCACCCCTCAGCCACCGCTTGGTCCCTCGGACCAACGCTCCGCCCCGAAACGCCGAGACAGAGCAGCTCACACGCTCGCACTCTGCGAGTTCCAGGAAAAACGGCCATCTGGGTTTCCGCAGTGGCGGCGATGGGCTCTGTCCGTTGGCGGCGCCGAGCTGACGCTCGGTTCCCCTCGGCTCATCACGCCGGGGTGGGCGCGTGGATCGTCGGGGGGGGGGGGGGGCAGGTAGGCCGCCTGGTG
>JAABUR0100005206.1_pt1 | contig 16755 bp, 16 predicted proteins | sample 5560091 | NCBI WGS metagenome assembly JAABUR01 (sample SAMN10711879, study PRJNA513375) | rock metagenome | isolation source: Antarctica rocks | place: Antarctica: Victoria Land, University Valley sud | reverse complement strand
CGAGCGCGACGCCGACCGCGAGGGTCGCCTTGGTCAGCGTGCGGCCGACGCGCTCGACGCGCGCCGCGTGCACGAGCCCGACCGCGCCGCTCAGCGCGATCAGCGCGGCGCCGGGCAGCGCGTAGCGCGGCTCGCCGGAGAACCCCGCCTGCGCCATCAGCGCGACGATCGCGATCCACGCCGCCCCGGCCGCCGCGGGCGCCAGGGCGGCCCGCGCGTCGCGCGTGGTGGACAGCGCGAGCAGCGCCGCGACGCCCGCCCACAGCGGCCAGAGCGGCAACTCGACCGCCGCGCGCAGCGCCGCCAGGCCCGGAATCGGCTCGAGCGCCGGCTGCCCCGGGTTCGGGACGCGGGCGCGGGTCCCCGAGCGCAGGAGGTCGCCCGAGCCGACCAGCTCCGGCACGATCCACGCCGCGGGCACCAGCAGCGCCAGCGCGCCGAGCAGCGCACGGTCCTGCGGGCGCCGGCGCCAGAGCACGAGGCCCAGCGCCAGCAGGAAGGGCCACGCCTCGACGCGCAGCAGCGCGCAGCCCACGGCGCACGCGAGCGCCACGCGGAACCGGTGCTCCCGCCACGCCGCCGCGCCGCCGAGGGCCAGCGCGAGCACGAGCGCCGGCTCGGCGCCCGTCGCCGCGTAGTACGGGAACCCGCCGCACAGCAGCACGGCCAGCGCCGCGAGCCCCCCGGCGACCCGCGAGCCGTCCGCGAGCCGCCGCCCGAGACCGTAGGCGAGCCCCGCCGCGAGCAGCGCCGCCACCCGCACGAGCAGCACCCACAGCCACGGTGCCGCGGTGCCCAGCGGCGCCAGCAGCGCGCACACCGTCACCGGCAGCGGCTTGAAGGCCGGTCCGTCGAGCGTGCTCAGCTCGCCGCCGGCGAGCTCTCGCCCCCACAACAGCCACGCCCACGGGTCATACGACGGCGCGGGCTCCACCAGGAGCAGGGAGACGACGGCGATCCCGAGGGCGGCGGCGAGGGCGCGCGGCACGGCCGGGCGAGCGTAGCGCTTGGTTCGTGACCGCAAGACCGGGCGGGCGGGATATCCTCGCCCGTCCGATGGTCATCTTCTCCGGCATCCAGCCGACCGGCCGCAAGCACCTCGGGAACCACATCGGGGCGATCCTCCAGTACGTCGAGGGGCAGGATCGCGCCGACCCGTCGATCTACTGCATCGTCGACCTGCACGCGATCACGGTCGAGTACGAGCCGGCCGTGCTGCGCGAGCGGGTCTACGACACGGCCGCGATCCTGATGGCGGCGGGTCTGGACCCCGAGCGCTGCATCCTCTTCCGCCAGGGCGACGTGCACGAGCACACCGAGTTGTGCTGGATGCTGACGTCGGTGACGGCGATCGGCGAGCTCAACCGGATGCACCAGTTCCGCGACAAGTCCGTGGCCCAGCGCCAGCTGGTCTCCGCCGGCCTGCTGATGTACCCCGTGCTGCAGGCGGCCGACGTGCTGGCCTACCGGGCGCACGAGGTGCCGGTGGGCGAGGACCAGCGCGAGCACCTGGAGCTGATGCGCGACGTCGCGCGGCGCTTCAACGAGCGCTTCGGCGAGACGCTGATCGTGCCCGAGCCCCGGATCCCGGCGGTCGGCGCCCGCGTCGGCGACCTGCAGGGCCCGGAGCGCAAGATGTCGACCACCGGCGGCTCCGAGCAGGGCACGGTCTACGTGCTCGACGAGCCCGACGCGATCCGCAGGAAGTTCAAGCGCGCGGTGACCGACTCCGGGGCCGAGGTGGTCCGCGCGCCCGACAAGGCCGGGATCGCGAACCTGATCGACATCCTTGCGGTGGTGCGAGGCGTCACGCCGGACGCGGTCGAGCGCGACTTCGAGGGCAAGCGCTACGGCGACTTCAAGACGGCCGTCGGCGACGAGGTGGCGGCGTGGCTGGCGCCGGTGCGCGAGCGCTACGCCGCGCTGCGCGGCGACGAGGAGGCGCTGGAGGACATCCTCGCGGCGGGGGCCGAGAAGGCCCGGGCGATCGCGTCGGTCACCGTGGCCGACGTGCGCGACGCGATGGGGGTGGGCCCGGCCCGCCGCCCCAGCCTGCGCCCGGCGTGATCCGCCGGGCCGCCGCCTAGCCTGCACGGGGTACGTGACCGCGACGACCGCTGACCCAGCTCGTTCCGCACCGGGCCGGGGCTCCGCCCCCAGCCTCGCCCGCCTGGAGCTCGACCTCGACGTGTTCGCAGGTCCGTTCGACCTGCTGCTGTCGCTGATCCTGCGCGAGGAGCTCGACCTGCTCGAGGTCGAGCTGGCCGACGTCGTGCTCGCCTACCTGGACCACCTCGACGCGCGCGACGAGCTCGATCTCGAGTCCGCGACCGAGTTCCTCGTGTTGATCGCCGCGCTGCTCGAGCTCAAGTCGCGCCTGATGCTGCCCGGCGAGGAGATCGAGGAGCTCGACGAGATGGCGCCCGCCGAGGCGGCCGAGGAGCTGCTGGAGCGGATGATCGCCTACGCCCGCTTCCGCGGCGCGGGCGGGTTCCTCGCCGCGCGACGCGAGGTCGAGCAGGGCGCGCTGTACCGCTCCGCGCCGCTCCCCCCCGCGTTGCGCCGGGCGCCGCTCGAGCAGGCCGCGCAGGCCTACCACCCGGCCGTGCTGGGGCAGGCGCTCGGCGGCCTGCTGCGGACCCCGCCGCCGCTCGACCTCACGCACATCGCGATCCCCCGCGTCGGGCTGCCCGAGCGCCTCGCGGTGCTGCGCCGGTTGCTGCGGCGCGGCACGTTCTCGTTCGACGAGGCGGTCGCGGGCGCCGACCGCATGACCGTCGCGGTCACGCTCTTCGCGCTGCTGGAGCTCTACAAGCGCGGCGAGGCCGGCTGGGAGCAGGACGCGTCGTTCGGGCCGATCACGGTCCACGCCGAAGCCTCGCCGCCCGGCGAGGAGCAGCCGGTGGCGGGCATGCGACGGGCGGTCGGGTGATGCAGCTCGAACGCCGGCTCGAGGCGCTGCTGTTCCTCGCGCCCGACCCCGTGTCGGTCGAGGAGCTGGGCGACGCCCTGCGCGTCGAGGAGGACGAGGTCGCCGCGGGGCTGCGCGCGCTGCGGCTGTCGCTCGACGGCCGCGGGCTCGTGCTGCGCGAGCTGGCGGGCGGCTGGACGCTGGCGTCGCACCCGGACGCCGAGGAGGCCGCGCGGCGGCTGCTCGCCCGCCCGCGCACGCCGGCGCTGACGCCCGCCCAGGCCGAGACGCTGTCGATCATCGCCTACCTGCAGCCGGTCTCGCGCCCGGAGGTGGCCCGGATCCGCGGCGTGGCGTCGGAGTCGGCCACGAGCGCGCTGGTCGAGCGCGGGCTGATGGAGGAGGCCGGCCGCTCGCAGTTCGGCGCCGTGCTCTACCGGACCACGCCGCTGTTCCTGAAGCTCTTCGGCCTCGCCTCGATCGACGACCTGCCCGACCCGGCGCAGTGGGACCCGAGCCCTGAGGAGCAGACCGCGCTGCGCGATCGCCTGCTGCGGGCGGGCGAGGAGCGCTCGGGCGCCCCGGCGCCGGGTTAGCCGGCGGCGGCCATGGCACCTGCCTCGCTTCGCTTCCTGCCCCGCCCTGCGGGCTCGTCACCGGCTGACGCCTCGCCGCCTGGGGGCTACGCCCCCAGGCTCGCCGCCAACTGCCCGCAGGCCGCGTCGATGTCCCGCCCGCGGGTCAGACGGACGGTCGCGCGCAGGCCGTGCTCCTCCAGCGCCGCGCGGAACGCGTCGATCGCGCCGCGCGAGGAGCCGTCGTACGCGCCGGTCGGGTTGTACGGGATCAGGTTGACCTTGTAGCGGCGCGGATCGAGCAGCTCGGCGAGCGCGACGGCGTGGCCGTAGCGGTCGTTGACGCCGGCGAGCATCACGTACTCGATGAACACCTGGCGGCGGCGGCGCTCGTAGAAGGCGTCGCAGGCGGCGAGCACGTCGGCGATCGGGTGGCGGTCGTTGACCGGCATGATCTGCGAGCGCAGCGCGTCGTCGGGCGCGTGCAGCGAGAGCGCGAGCCGCAGCGGCTCCTCAGCCTCGGCCAGCGCCTGGATCCCCGGCACCCAGCCGACGGTGGAGACGCCCGTGCGCCGGTGCGTGATCCCGACGTCCGGCAGCCGGCGCGCCGCGTCCAGCACGCTCTCGACGTTCATCAGCGGCTCGCCCATCCCCATGAACACCAGGTGGTCGACGGGCTCGATCCGGCGGAAGTGCAGCACCTGGTCGAGGATCTCCGACGCCGTCAGGTTGCGGCCGAACTTCATGGTCCCCGTCGCGCAGAACGTGCATGTCAGCGGGCAGCCGGACTGCGAGGAGACGCAGACCGAGCGGCGGCCGTCGCGGTAGCGCATCAGCACCGCCTCCACGGGCCGGCCGTCGGCGGTGTGGAACAGCGCCTTGACCGTGCCGTCCTTCGCGTGCGCCTCGTGGCTGAGGTCGAGCGTGGAGAACGGCACGCGGGCGGCCAGCCCGGCGCGCACCGCGGACGGGAGGTCGGTCATCGCGTCGTAGCCGTGCGTGCCGCTCGCCGTCCAGCGCCACACCTGGCGGGCGCGGAACGCGGGCTGGCCGAGCTCGGCCAGCGTCGTGTCGAGGAGCGTGAGGTCCACGCCCCCTATGGTGGCAGCGCCATGCGGCTCGGTAAGTATCTCTCCCACGCGGGCGTCGCCTCGCGCCGCGCCGCCGAGCAGCTCGTGTTCGCCGGACGGGTCACGGTGGGCGGCGAGGTCGTGCGCGATCCGGCCCGCGACGTCGGCGAGGGCGACACGATCGCGGTCGACGGCAGGCCCGCCTCGCCGGAGCGCCGCCACGTCGTCTACGCGCTCAACAAGCCCGCGGGCTACGTGAGCACCGTCAAGGACCCGCAGGGCCGTCCGACGGTCGTCTCGCTGATCTCCAGCCGCGAGCGCCTGTATCCCGTCGGGCGCCTGGACGCGGACACGACCGGCCTGCTGCTGCTCACCAACGACGGCGAGCTGGCGCATCGCCTCACGCACCCCTCGTTCGAGGTGCCGCGGGTCTACCGCGCCCGCGTCCGCAACCCGCCGCTGCGCGAGCCCGCGCTGCGGCGGCTGCGCGAGGGCGTGCAACTGGAGGACGGCATGACCGCTCCGGCGGGCGTGCGCCGGCTCGCGCCCGACCGGGTGGAGCTGACGATCCACGAGGGCCGCAAGCGCCAGGTGCGGAGGATGCTCGACGCGGTCGGCCACCGGGCGGTGACGCTGGAGCGCGTCGCGTTCGGGCCGCTGCGCCTCGGCGACCTGCCGCTCGGCGGCCACCGGCATCTCAAGGCCGCGGAGATCGAGCAGCTGCGCCGGGCGGCCACGCGGCGGACGCCGTCGCGGAGCGGTCCGCGGCGGCGCTGAGCGGTCAGCCGACTGCGGCGGGGCGGGTGCTCCACCCAGTTCGAGCTGCGGCGGCGGCGGGTGGGGAGGTCGTCGAACACGGCCGTTAGTCTTGCGCGCCGATGCGGTTGATCGCCTTCAGGGGAGCCAACACGGTGCCCGCCAACGAGGCCGACGCGATCCTCGACGCGACCGAGGCGCTGATGCTCGAGCTGCTCGGCCGCAACGGGCTCGAGACCGGCGACCTCGTGAGCTGCCTGTTCACGCTCACCCCCGACCTCGACGCCGAGTTCCCCGCCGTGGCCGCGCGCCGCATGGGGCTCAGCCGCGTGCCGCTGATGTGCGCGCAGGAGATCGGCGTGCCCGGCTCGATGCCGAGCGTGATCCGGGTGATGATCCACGCCTACGCCGACGACCGCCACGACCCGGTCCACGTCTACCTCGGCGAGACCGCCGCGCTGCGTCAGGACCTGCATGGCGCGCAGTGAGCCTCAAGCGGGACCGTCCCTCTTTAGGTTCGGCGCGGCCCTTGTAGGCTGAGCCCCGACATGCCGATCGAGTTCGCCGAGCGGATCCGCCGCATCCCCGTCTATCCCGCCGCCGACGGGTACGCGCTCCCCGGCGACGTCGCCCTGCTCGCCTCCAACGAGTCGCCGTACCCGCCGATCCCCGCGGTCGTCGACGCCGTCGCGCACGCGCTGGGCGGGCTGAACCGCTACCCGGACCCGACGAACTCGGCGCTCCGCAGCGCGCTGAGCGACCGCTACGGCGTGCCCGCGCACCGCATCGCGGTCGGCAACGGTTCGTGCGACATCCTGCTCGCCGCCGGCGAGGCGCTGCTCGAGCCGGAGGCCGAGGTCGTCTACGCGTGGCCGAGCTTCAGCGTCTACCCGCACCTCGCCGCCGCGTCGGGGGCGCGCGCGATCGCGGTGCCGGTGGACGGCGGGCACCGTCACGACCTCGCCGCGATGCTGCAGGAGGTCAACGCCGCCACGCGGCTCGTGATCGTCTGCAACCCGAACAACCCGACGTCCACCGCGCTGCCGCTGGAGGAGGTCGCGGCGTTCGTCCGGGCGGTGCCGCGGCACGTCGCGGTGATCCTCGACGAGGCGTACTGCGAGTTCAACCTGCTGCAGGACCCCGACGAGTCGATCGACCTGCTCGACCGCCATCCCAACCTCGTCCTGCTGCGCACGTTCTCGAAGGTCTACGGCCTGTGCGGCCTACGCGTGGGCTTCGCGCTGTGCGGGTCGGAGGAGTTCCGCACGGCCGTCGACCAGGTGCGCCAGCCGTTCTTCTGCAACGCCGCCGCCCAGGCCGCCGCGATCGAGGCGCTCAAGCACCAGGACGAGGTCGCCCGGCGGGTGGAGCGCAACCTCGCGGAGCGGCTCGAGCTGGAGGACGGCCTGCGCGGCCTCGGCCTCGAGCCCGCCGAGTCGCAGGCGAACTTCGTCTGGGTCGACCTGCCCGAGGACGCGAGCGAGCCCGAGACGGTCCGCGCGCTCGCCGACCGCGGGGTCCTCGTGCGCTCCGGCGCCGCGCTCGGCCGGGCCGGCGCGCTGCGCGTGACGGTCGGCACCCCGGCGCAGAACGCGAAGTTCGTCGCCGCGCTCGGCGAGCTGCTCCGCTAGCCGGAACGCCACCACGGGTGGCGCGATCGGCCGGTCCTCTGGTACAACTGGCGTCGAGCACGACGATGGCCGATCGAGTCCCGCACCCGCGCAGCACCGCCGCCGCGACCTTCGGCCCCTATTCGTACGGCTTCTCCTACCGCACCTGGCGATTTAGCTAGGCGCTCGGCCGGCGTGGCTCGCAGCCACTCGCCGTCCGCAATCCGGGCCCCCGGGTCGAGCGCCTCCTCAGCGGCAGCACCTATCGTCTTGTACGGAACTTCCCAGGAGCGCAGAGCACCATGATGATCGTGATGAAGCCGACGGCCACCGAGGACCAGGTGCAGGCCGTCATCGAGCGGATCGAGTCCTGCGGGGCTCGAGCCCACGCCTCCCGCGGAGAGGAGGTGACGGTGATCGGGGCGATCGGCGACCGCGAGCACGTCGCCCGCCTCGGGTTGGAGGGCCACGAGGGCGTCGAGCAGGTCGTCCCGATCCTCAAGCCGTTCAAGCTCTCCTCCGCCCAGCTCAAGGGCGGCGAGCGCACCGTGGTGGAGGTCGACGGGCGCCGCATCGGGGGCGAGCACTTCTCGCTGATCGCCGGGCCGTGCACGGTCGAGTCGCGCGACCAGACGCTGACCGCCGCGCGCGCCGTGGCGGCCGGCGGCGCGAGCCTGTTCCGCGGCGGCGCCTACAAGCCGCGCTCCTCGCCGTACTCGTTCCAGGGGCTCGGCCAGGAGGGCCTGCGGCTGCTGGCCGAGGCCAAGGCGCAGACCGGCCTGCCGATCGTCACCGAGCTGATGGACGCGCGCGACCTCGAGCCCGTGCTCGAGGTGGCCGACGTGATCCAGCTCGGCGCGCGCAACATGCAGAACTACGCGCTGCTGGCGGAGGTCGGCCGCGCCGGCCTGCCCGTGCTGCTCAAGCGCGGCCTGTCGGCCACGCTGGAGGAGCTGCTGATGGCGGCCGAGTACATCCTCAAGGAGGGCAACCCGAACGTGCTGCTGTGCGAGCGGGGCATCCGCACGTTCGAGACCGCCTACCGCTTCACGCTCGACCTGACCGCCGTCCCGGTGCTCAAGGAGCTCTCGCACCTGCCGGTGATCGTCGATCCCAGCCACGCGGCGGGCCGGCGCACGCTGGTCGAGCCGCTGTCGCTGGCGGCGGCCGCCGCGGGCGCCGACGGCATCATCGTCGAGGTGCATCCCGAGCCCGACGAGGCGATCTGCGACGGCCCGCAGCAGCTGCGCGCCGACGAGTTCGCCGAGTACGCCGAGAAGGTCGAGCGCGCAGCGGCGATCGCCGGCAAGGTGCTCTCGAACACGCCCGCGTGACGGCGGGCGGCGCCCCGCGCGGGCGATCCGGGATCATCGCCCGGTGAGGATCGCGATCGTGGGTGTCGGATTGATCGGCGGCTCGATCGGGCTGGCCGCGCGCGAGCGGCTGGCCGCCGAGGTCGTGGGCTTCGACCCGGCCCCCGGCGCGCTGGACGCCGCGCTCGAGGTGGGCGCGGTCGACCGCGCCGCGCCCGACGTCGGCGCGGCGCTCGACGGCGCGGAGGCGGCGTTCGTGGCGGCGCCCGTCGGGGCGCTGCCGGCGGCGGTGCGCGGCGCGCTCGCGGCCGCGGGGGAGGACTGCGTGGTCACCGACGTCGGCTCCGCCAAGCGCGCCGTGGTCGACGCGGTGCACGACGAGCGCTTCATCGGCGGGCACCCGCTCGCCGGGGCGGCGAACGCGGGCGTGCGCCATGCCCGCGCCGAGCTGTTCGACGGCGCCACCTGGTACCTCACCCCGACGCCCAGCACCCGGGGCACGCTGTACGAGCGCCTGCACCGCCTGCTCTCCGGCCTGGGCGCGCGGCCCGCCGCGCTCGACGCCGAGACGCACGACCGGCTGCTCGCCACCGTCTCGCACCTCCCGCACGTGCTGGCCAACGTGCTCGTCGCGCAGGCCGCCCGCGCGCTGTCGGAGGAGGCGAGCCTAGACGCGAAGCGCCCAGGCGGTGACCAGCGAAGCGAGGCAGGTCGGCTGCCCGCCACCGGCCCGAGCTTCCGCGACATCACGCGTGTGGCGGGCTCCAACACCGCGATCTGGCGCGACATCTACCTCGCCAACGCCGACGCGCTGATCGACGCGATCGACGACGCGACCGCGCGCCTGGCGGCCGTCCGCGCGGCCCTCGAAGGCGGCGACGCCGAGGCGATCGCCGGCTGGAACGACGGCGCGGGCGAGGACCGCCGGCGGCTGCTCGAGGCCGACCTCGCGGGCAGCGAGGTGACCGAGCTGCGGGTCTCGGTCCCCAACCGCCCCGGCGTGGTGGCGGAGGTGGCGCTCGCGCTCGGCCACGGCGGCGTGAACATCCTCGACATGGCGCTCTACCCGGCGCCCGACCGCTCGTCCGGCTACATCGTGCTGTGGATCGCCGGCGCCGAGCGCGCCGCGCAGGCCGAGGCGCTGGTCGCCGAGCTCGGGCTGCCGGTGGCGCGGGCATGAACCAGACGTTCCGGCCCGGCGCCCGGCTCCGCGGGACGCTCGTGCCCCCGCCGGACAAGTCGCTCTCGCACCGCGCGGCGCTGCTCGGAGCCATGAGCGCGGAGCCCGTGCACGTCAGCAACTACCTCGATTCCGAGGACACCCGCTCCTCGCTGCGGGCGGTGCAGGCGCTCGGCGCGCGCGTGGACGAGCGCGCCGACGGCATGATCGTCCGCGGCCCCGGGCTGCGCCGTGCCACGCCGGGCGCCGCGATCGACGTCGGCAACGCCGGCACGCTGCTGCGGCTGCTGCCCGGGTGGCTGGCCGGGCAGGAGGGCGGGAGCTGGACGCTCGACGGCGACGCGAGCATCCGGCGCCGGCCCGTGGACCGGATCGCGCGCCCGCTCGCGCAGATGGGCGCGCAGCTCGACGCCCGCGAGGGCCGCTTCCCGCCGCTCACGATCACCGGCCGCCCGCTGCGCGGCACGGAGTACGTCCTGCCGGTCGCCTCCGCGCAGATCAAGAGCTGCGTGCTGCTCGCCGGCCTGCTGGCCGAGGGGACGACCACGGTCGTCGAGCCCGAGCCCAGCCGCGACCACACCGAGCGGCTGCTGGCGCGCGCCGGCGCCGGCCTCTCCCGCGCCGGCCACCGGGTGACGATCACCGGTCAGGACGAGCTCTCCCCGGGCGCGATCCACGTCCCCGGCGACCCGTCGTCGGCCGCGTTCCACGCCGCCGCCGCGGTGCTCGTGCCGGGCTCGCGGCTGGTCATCGCGGGGATGGCGGCGAACTGGACGCGCGTCGGCTTCTTCCGCATCCTGCAGCGCATGGGCGCCGTGCTGATCGGCGATCTGGAGGAGCGCGCGGACGCCGCCCCGGACGCCGAGCCGCTGTGCGACCTCGAGGTCGCCCACGGCGCGCTCGCCGGCACGCGGGTGACCGCCGAGGAGGTCCCGCTGGCGATCGACGAGCTGCCGCTCGTCGCCCTGCTCGGCTGCTTCGCCGAGGGCGAGACGGTGGTGGAGGGCGCGCAGGAGCTGCGGCTCAAGGAGTCCGACCGCATCGCCACCGTCGTCGACGGCCTGCGCGGCCTCGGCGCCGACATCGAGGCGACGGCCGACGGCTTCGCCGTGCGTGGCACCGGCGGCCTGCGGGGCGGGACCCTGCACGCCCACGGCGACCACCGGCTGGCGATGCTCGGCGCCGTCGCCGGCCTGGCGAGCAGCGAGGGCGTCGAGGTGGTCGGGATGGAGGCCGCGGCGGTGTCATATCCGGGCTTCGCGCAGGATCTGGCCGGGCTGACCGGCTAGCCTCTCGGCGCCATGGTCATCGCCATCGACGGTCCAGCCGGAGCCGGAAAGTCCACTGTGGCCCGCGCCGTCGCCGAGCGCCTGGGCTACACGTACCTCGACACCGGGGCGATGTACCGCTGCGTGGCGCTCGCCGTCGCAGAGCGCGGGGGCGAGCCCGCCGCGGTCGCCGAGGCCGCGCAGATCGAGCTGGGCGAGCGCGTGCGGCTCGACGGCCGCGACGTCACCGAGGCGATCCGCACCCCGGCGGTCTCGGAGGCCTCCTCCCAGGTCAGCGCCGACATCGGCGTCCGCATGGCGCTCGTGCGCAAGCAGCAGGCGCTGCTGCAGGCGGGCGACTGGGTCGCCGAGGGGCGCGACATCGGCACCGTCGTGTGCCCGCAGGCCCAGGTCAAGGTGTTCCTCACCGCGTCGGCCGAGGTGCGCGCACAGCGCCGCGCGGAGGAGCTCGGCACCGACGTGGACACCGTGCTCGCCCAGCAGGTCCAGCGCGACGAGCGCGACGAGCGGCGCGAGCACTCCCCGCTGGTCGCGGCCAACGACGCCGTGCCGGTCGACACCACCGAGCTCGATCTCGACGGCGTGGTGGAGATGATCTTCACCCTCGTGGTGGAGGCGCGGGAGATCGAGGCGTGATGAAGGTCGCCGTCGTCGGCTATCCGAACGTCGGCAAGTCCTCGCTGGTGAACCGCCTGACGCAGTCGCGCGAGGCGGTCGTGCACGAGCGCCCCGGCATCACGCGCGACCGCAAGGAGCTCGAGACCGACTGGAACGGGCGCACGTTCACGCTGATCGACACCGGCGGCGTGGACCTCGACGACGAGGACCCGCTCGCCGTCTCGATCCAGGACCAGGCGCGCGCCGCGCTGGCCGACGCCCAGGTCGCGCTGCTGGTCGTCGACGCGCGCGCCGGGCTGCGACCCGGCGACGAGGAGATCGCCGACCTGCTGCGGCGGGGCGACGTCCCGGTGGTGCTGGTGGCCAACAAGATCGACTCGCCCAACGACATGCCGCTCGTGCACGAATTCCACGGGCTGGGCCTCGGCGATCCGATGCCGGTCTCCGCCGCCCAGGGGCTCGGCACGGGGGACCTGCTCGACCGGGTGGTCGAGCTGCTGCCGCCGGAGGAGGAGGCGGCCGAGGAAGAGGAGGAGCTCGTCCGGCTGGCCGTGATCGGGCGGCCGAACGTCGGCAAGTCCTCGCTCGTCAACGCGTTCCTGGGCCGCGAGCGGGTGATCGTCTCCGAGGTCGCCGGGACGACGCGCGACGCGATCGACACCGAGCTGGAGGTCGACGGCCGCCGGCTGCGGCTGGTCGACACCGCGGGCATCCGGCGCCAGTCCAAGGTGCAGGAGTCGGTCGAGTACTACACGACGCTGCGCTCCCAGCGGGCGGCGGAGCGCGCCGACGTCGCGCTGGTGGTGTGCGACGCGACCGACGGCGTGACCTCGCAGGACCTGCGCATCGCCGAGCTGGCGATGAAGTCGGGCTGCGCCACGGCGCTCGTGCTCAACAAGTGGGACCTGACCGGCGGCGACGACTTCGACCTCGACCGCGAGCGCCACCGCGTCGTCCAGAAGCTGCGCCTGCGCCCGAAGGTGATGACCGCCTCGGCGCTGACGGGGCGTCACGTGCAGCGGCTGCTCGTCGAGGTGCTGTCGCTGGCCGAGCGCTTCAAGCACCGCATCCCGACGCCCGAGCTCAACCGCTTCCTGGCCGACGTCGTCGCCCAGCGGCCGCCGCCGCAGAAGCAGGGCCACCGGCTGAAGATGCTCTACATCGCGCAGATCGGCGAACGCCCGCCGCGCTTCTCGATCCAGGTCAACAACCGCGACAAGGTCACCCGCGACTACGCCTACTTCCTCGAGAACCGCCTGCGCGAGCGCTACGGGCTGGAGGGCATCCCCGTGATCATCGACTTCGCGGAGCGCAAGCAGCGCCGCCGCGCGGCGTGAGCGGCAAGCCCAAACGGGGACAGTCCCTCTTCAGGTTCGCGCTCGCGGTGGTGGCGGTGCTGGCGCTCGGCGCCGGGCTGGTGTGCGCGGGCGACGAGCCCGGCGGCCCGCCGGACACCGCCGCCCGCCTGGTGCCCGCCTCCACGCTCGTCTACATGCACCTCTCCACCGACCCGGAGCGGGAGGCGGACCGGCGGCTCGGCGCGCTCGCGGCCAAACTGCCCGCGGTCGGCCGCCTGCGCGACGCGATCACCGCGGCGATCTCGCCCCAGGCGTTCGACGTCGACCGTGACGTGCGCCCGTGGCTGGGCACCGAGCTGGCCTACGCCGCGGTCTCGCCCGCCGACTCCGTCGTGCTCGCGTCCGTCGCGGACCGGCCGAAGGCGGAGGCGCTGGTGGCGCGCGCCGGCAACCTCTCCGGCGCCGCGCGCTACCGCGGCGTGCGCCTGCTCGTGGCGGGCCCGACGGCGCTCGCGTTCGTCGGTGACTTCCTCGCCGTGGGGACGGAGGCGGCCGTCCGCGCCGCCGTCGACCGCGACCAGGGCGACGGCGCGCGGCTCTCCGACTCCGCGGCCTACGAGCGCGCCGTCGCCGGCCGCCCGGCCGGCCGCTCGCTCGACGCCTACGCCTCCGCGGCGGGCGTGCGCGACGTGCTCGCCGCGCGCGACGGGCTGCCCGGCGCGCTCGGCGCCCTGCTCGACCGGCCGGGTCTGACGGCGGCCGGCGCGTCGCTCAGCGCGGAGCCGGACGGCCTGCGCGCGCACGTGCGCCTGGCCGGCGGCGCGCCGCCGGACGCGGCGTTCGAGCCTGTGCTCCTCGAGCGCGTGCCCGAGGACGCGGTCGCCTACCTCGGGCTGCGGGGCGGGCCACGGCTCGCGCGGCTGCTGGAGCGGCTCGGCGCCGCGGGCGCCGTCCAGACCCTGCGCGAGATCGTCTCGGCGGAGGCGGGCGTCGAGCTCGACCGCGACCTGCTCGCGCCGCTGTCCGGCGAGCTGGCGCTCGCGCTGACCGCCGGCGCGGAGGCGCCCGCCGGCGCCGGCGCCGGCGCGCCCGTCGTGACGCTGAAGGCCCGCACCGCGAATCCCCGGCGCACTGCGGGCGCGCTGGCGCGCCTGCAGGAGCCGCTCGCCCGGCGGCTCGCGGTGCCCGGCTCGGTGCCGGCGTTCGAGCCCGCGACGATCGGCGGGCTGGAGGGCTTCACGCTGCGGGTGACGCCGGAGCTGGCGCCCTCGTACGCGGTTGCGGAGAGCGGCGTCGTGATCTCCACCGCGCCCGCCGGGCTGGAGCCGCCGCGTGGGACGCTGGCCGCCGCGTCGGGCTTCGAGCGGACCGTGGGCGACGTCCCGGAGCAGGCCGACTCGCTAGTCTTCATCGACCTGCGCCGGCTCCTCGCGTCCGGCGAGCAGACCGGCCTGACGGCGATCCCCGGCCTCGCGACGGCGCGTGAAGACCTACGTCGTGCGAGCGCGGCGGGCGCCGTCGTCACTGCAGATCCCGCCCATCCCACCGACACGACTGCGGAGCTGTTCCTCCAGATCCCATGAGCCAGTACAGCGACAACGAGTACCTGTTCACGTCCGAGTCCGTCACCGAGGGCCACCCGGACAAGATCGCCGACCAGATCTCCGACGGCGTCCTGGACGCCGTCCTGCGGGACGATCCCTACGGCCGCGTGGCGTGCGAGACGCTCGTGAACACCGGCCTCGTCGTCGTGTCCGGTGAGATCTCGACCGAGACCTACGTCGACATCCAGGACATCGCGCGCTCGACGATCCGCAAGATCGGCTACACCGACGCCGACCTCGGCTTCTCCGCCGACTCGTGCGCGGTGATCAACGCGATCGACAAGCAGTCGCCCGACATCGCGCAGGGCGTCGACCAGGCCTACGAGGCGCGCACCGACGCGTCCGACGACGACAAGCTCGATCTTGCCGGTGCGGGCGACCAGGGCATGATGTTCGGCTACGCGTCCAACGAGACCGACGAGCTGATGCCGCTGCCGATCGCGCTGGCCCACAAGCTCGCGCAGCGGCTCGCGGACGTGCGCAAGGCCGAGGTGGTCCCGTACCTGCGCCCGGACGGCAAGACGCAGGTGTCGGTGCGCTACCGCGACGGCCGCCCGGTGGAGATCGAGAAGCTGCTGATCTCCACGCAGCACAAGGAGGGCGCCGAGTCGCTGATCCCGGATGACCTGTGGGAGCACGTGGTCGAGCCGATCCTGCCCAAGGACCTCTACGACGCCAAGAAGCTGCGCAAGAACCTCATGGTCAACCCGACCGGCCGGTTCGTGATCGGCGGTCCGGTGGGCGACTGCGGCCTGACCGGGCGCAAGATCATCGTCGACACCTACGGCGGCATGGCCCGGCACGGCGGCGGCGCGTTCTCCGGCAAGGACCCGAGCAAGGTCGACCGCTCGGCCGCCTACGCCGCGCGCTACGTGGCCAAGAACGTGGTCGCGGCCGGCCTGGCCGACCGGTGCGAGGTCCAGGTCGCCTACGCGATCGGCGTCGCGCACCCGGTCAGCGTGCTGGTCGAGACGTTCGGGACCGAGAAGGTCGGCCGCGCGCAGATCGCGCAGCTCGTCGACGAGCACTTCGACCTGCGCCCGGGCGCGTTCCGCGACTACCTGAAGCTGCACCGCCCGATCTACCAGAAGACCGCGGCCTACGGCCACTTCGGCCGCGAGGACCACGACTTCACGTGGGAGCGGACCGACAAGGCGGAGGCGCTGCGCGCCGCGGCCGGCCTCGGCGCCGCGTCGGTCGCCTAGCGAGCGCCGGCCGGCGGCGGGCGGTGGTACCGCCCGCCGCCGTGGGGTAGGAGCTGGCCGTGCGCGACTTTCCGCCGGGTTCCTGTTCGGCTCCTCCACCGCGGCCCACCAGGTCGAGGGCGGCAACGTCAACAACGACTGGGCGTGGGAGCACGCCCCGTACACGAGCTGCGTCGAGTCCTCCGGCGACGCGATCGATCAGTGGCACCGCTACGAGGAGGACTTCGCGCTGCTCGCCTCGCTGGGCCAGAACGCGCACCGGATGTCGCTCGAGTGGTCGCGGATCGAGCCGGCGCCCGGCGAGTTCAGCGGCGCCGCGCTCGAGCACTACCGCCGCGTGCTCGGCAGCCTCGAGCAGCACGGGCTGACCGCGTTCGTCACGCTGCACCACTTCACGCTGCCGCAGTGGCTCGCGCAGCGGGGCGGCTGGCTCGCGCCCGACGCGGTCGAGCGGTTCGCGCGCTACACCGAGCGCGTCGCTGCCGTGCTCGGCGACCTGATGCCGTTCGCCGGCACGATCAACGAGCCGCAGATCGTCGCCTTCATGGGCTACCGGCAGGGCTGGTTCCCGCCCGGTATGCGCAGCTCGGGCCACTTCCGCCGGGCGACGGAGCGCCTGATCGCGGCCCACCGCGCGGCGGTCGACGCGGTCAAGAGCGGCCGCGGGGAGCCGCAGGCGGGCTTGTGCCTGCAGCTGCCCGCGTACGAGCCGGCGCGTCGCGACGATCCCGCGTGCGTCGCCGCCCACCGCGAGCTCGTGCACGACATGGAGGACGTCTACCTCGACGACCTCGCGGGCGACTGGGTGGGCGTCCAGTACTACACCCGGCAGCGCGTCGATCCCGCGTGCGCGGGCGGGTTCGCGCCGCCGCCCGACGGCGCGCCCCTCACCCAGATGGGCTGGGAGCTGCATCCCGAGGGCCTGCACCGGGCGATCGCCGGCGCCGCGCGCACGGGGCTGCCGGTCTACGTGACGGAGAACGGCATCGCCAGCGCCGACGACGCCCAGCGCATCGACTACATCGGCACGCACCTCGCCCAGGCCGCGCGCGCGATCGCCGACGGCGTCGACCTGCGCGGCTTCATGTACTGGTCAGCGTTCGACAACTTCGAGTGGGCGGAGGGCTATCGCCCCACCTTCGGGTTGATCGGGATCGACCGCGACGACGGGCTGCGCCGCGTGGTCCGCCCGAGCGCCCTCGCGTACGGGGCGGTCGCACGCACGGGGGCGCTCGGTGATTTGACGAGGACCCAAGCGGGGTAGAGGCAAGCCCGGCAGGGGACCGGACGCGCCGATCGGGGGAGGGTCGATGAAGGACCTGAGGC
>JAABUR0100005205.1_pt1 | contig 16760 bp, 14 predicted proteins | sample 5560091 | NCBI WGS metagenome assembly JAABUR01 (sample SAMN10711879, study PRJNA513375) | rock metagenome | isolation source: Antarctica rocks | place: Antarctica: Victoria Land, University Valley sud | reverse complement strand
AGAGCGCTCCCCGTCAGTGGGGCAATCGTGAAATAGTCCCGGTCACGGGGAATTCCGCCAGGCCACTTCGAGGCCAGCCCGCCGGACTCAACCACTACAAATGGCAATCGACGTCGGCTCTCACCCTCGGGACCTCGGGACGACACATCCCTCCAGGTCCGGCACCCCGAGGGCGGGGAAACGGGGCTCAGCGAGCCGGATCCGGGGAGGTCGCGGCCTCAGACTCGTCCGGGGGAAACGTGTCGATGACGCCCAGATCGGGCATCAAATGTGGCTGTTTGTATTGTTCGACGGTTCCTCCGCTCTTCGCCAGCCTCCTCTTCTGGAAATCGGCCCACGAGCCGGGCAGGAGTCGTCGTGTGCGAATTGGGCCGAGTCGGAGGGTCGTCCGCCGATTCTCGTACTCGGCATTCTGGCGGCGGAGCTGGGCGTCCACCTCGTCGGCGAATCGTCCGGGCGAGACGTTTTCGCCGAGTTCGGCCCCCTCGACCAGCAGGGTGTAAGAAGGCGGCTCGCCCCAGGTGGGCAGCAGCAAGAACGAGCCGAGGCGGAGCTCCAGGGCCCGTTGCGCCGCCGTGACGGCGGCCACCACCTGAAACTCGGAGAGCTTCTCGCCGGTCATGCTGGAGAAGTGGGCCCCCTTGTTGAGGAATTCGAGGACGGGCGCCCGGCCGTGGAATCCCACGCAGCGGACCAGGTCGTGGATCTGATAGCGATACAGCCCCCCCGCCGTCGTGGGCAGGATGAAATAGCGATGGCCTTCGATCAGGTCGGTGGCTTCGACCGTCTCGGGCTCGTCGCGGCCGACCTGGTCCTCGGGCATGAACTCGAAGTAATGGTGGCGGATGTCGAGGATTCCCCCCGGCGTGCCGTCCTCGATCGGGATCGTCATCCGCCCTTCGGAGGCGATCAGGCCGATGTCGCGGACCGGGCGGTCGCCGAAGTATTCGGGATAGCCGCGGAGATAGGCCCCCATCGTCCCCCCGGTCCAGTTGGCGAGGAACTCGAGGTCCGGCCAGTAGTCCTTGGGCAGGAGCCGGCCGGTGCGCTCGACGATCGCGTCGAGCCGGCGGGACGCCTCCTTGCGCTTCCAGCGGGTCTTGATCCGGATCGCCTGGCGCACGTCCGGCGGGATGGTCCATTTCGGGTCGACGGTGCCGTCGGCCAGGTCGCGGATGAGTGTGGCCTTCTCGCGGTCGCCCAGCCGGGCGATGGCCTGGATGGTGCTCGGGTTGGCGGCGATGATCGTCCCCAGGTCCCGGTGTGCCGAGAGCCGCAAGGCCACGTAATATTTCGACTCGATGTCCTGGATCCGCGAGGCGGCCGGGGGCATGCAGTAGGTGAACCGGACGATCGGATTCTGCATCTGCGCCGTCAGGCCGGTGATCGCGCCGCAGGGGATGCCCGAGGGGGTGAAGTGCTCGCGCCAGTTGCTGGCCAGCTGGAGGATCGGGCGGAGCCCCCCCCGGAGTATCCCCGGGTGGGCGTCGAAGGCCATGATCCCCCAGATCGTCCATCCCTCGCGATAGTCGGCCAGTGATTCGCGGGTGACGGGGATCGTCTTGGGTCGGTCCGTCGTCCCCGAGGTCATCGCGAACATCAGAACCTCGGTCCCCGCGCCGAAGAGGGCCCCCAGGTCGCCCCGGCGGACGCGGTCGATGTAGGGCTCGTGCCCGTCATAGCCGCGCACCGGGACCATGCGCCGGAAGTCGTCCGGGGTTCGGATCTCGCCGAAGTGATGGTCGCGGCCGAACTGACTGTCGGCGTGCCGGGCGATCCGGCTCATGAGCAGCTCGCGCTGCACGTCGCCGGCCCGTGCCGTCTGCCGGAGAAAGTCGTCCGCCAGCCGCCTGGCACGCCTCTGGATCGGCCGGCCCGCGAGTCTTCGGACCAGTTTAAACATCAGCCTGTATCAATCCTTGAACGAGGAGGCCATCGGGCCGCCGCGGCGGGGCGGGCGTGGGACGTGTCCCTCCGCCTCGACCCGGGAGGTGCCCGGCGACCGGTCGGCATCCGTGCTTGCAGACTTCGGGGTCGAAAGGCCGATGGGGCGGAATTTATTCGAGCTGTTCCGGGCTGTCAACCGGAAACCGTCATGGTCACTTCCTGCGCGACAGGCACTTCGGGCGTCCGGGCCACTCCGAAGGGCGGAAGTTCGAGAAGCTTGGGAGGGCCAGGGGATGAGGTCTTGGTTTCGACCAGGGCGCGACGAGGGGCGTACCGGCCGAAGAAGAGCTTGATGCGCTCGGCGTAGGCCTCGGGCTGGACCTCTCGGCAGCGATTGTGCTTGGCGAGGGGGACCAGCCAGAATTCCTTGGGATCGCCCGCGCTGGCGAAGAGCTTCCGGGCGATCTCGGGGCCAATATACGTGTCCTTGGCGCCGTGGATCATGAGCCAGGGGCGGGGGGCCAGCCGGGAGACGGCGCGCTCGATGCTGGGATAGCGGCAAGAGAGCCGCTTCTGGGACCGGATGCGGGCGGCCCAACCGACGAAGTTGTAAATACAGATGGGGAGGAGTCGGAAGAGCCCGGTGGAGACGTAGATCTGGGCCCAGCGCTTGATGTAGGCGTTCATGGTTCCGCGCGTCGGGAAGGCGCCGTCGGTGACCACGCCCCAGACGCCCGGGTCGTCGGCCGCGACGACGAGGGCGGCCCCCCCCCCCCCGGCTGACGCCGAAGAGCCCGAACCCGGCCGGGTCGCGATCGGGGCGCGACCGCAGGTAAGCCAGCGCCGCGCGGAGGTCGCGCACCTCGTGGTCGCTGAGCCATTGCAGCGGGCGGTACTCGAGTGCGCAGGCGCTGGCGCCGTGGTTCCGGAAATCGAAGCTGAAGATGTCGAACCCGAGGCCCAGCAGGGGCGCGATGTAAGGTTGGAAGCTCCAGCGGTCGCTCAGATATTCGTGGCAGAAGACCAGGACGCCCACCCGAGACGCGGCGGGGGTGGCGACATAGGTCCCGACCAGCTCCAGCCCGTCGGAGGTCGTGAACCGGACCTCCTCGCCCGGCCCGGGCGCGGCGCGGAGCGGGAAGAAGAGCGGCTTCTCCTCGAAGATGCGGCCGATGATCGGGGTGTAGCGGAGGACCAGGTAGGCCTGGAACGCCGCCAGGGCGACGCTGATCACGACGAGGGGGACCACGAGCAAGAGGATCGCGGTACTGGGCACTGTGGGGCTCCGGGGACGTCGCAGGGGCCAATTCGTGATGCCAATCGGGACGCGATCGGCCGCAATTCGGGGGGGGGCGGGCGTGCATCGAGAGCCACGCCTCGGTCAGCCGGCAAACCTACGCAAGATCAGGGCGATGTTCTGGCCGCCGAAGCCGAAGCTATTCGTGAGCGTCACGTCGACCACCTTGCGGCGCGCCTCGTGGGGGATGTAATCGAGGTCGCAATCTTCGTCGGGGTTGTCGAGGTTGACCGTGGGCGGCATCACGCCGTCGCGGATCGTCAGCAAGCAGACGATCGCCTCCACGCTACCCGCCGCCGCGATCAGGTGGCCCATCATGCTCTTGGTGCTCGAGATGGGGACGTTGTAGGCCGTCTCGCCGAGGGTCCGCTTGATGGCCAGCGTCTCGATCGAGTCGTTGACGGCCGTGCTCGTGCCGTGCGCGTTGATGTAGTCGATGTCTTCGGGGGAAACCTGCGCGTCGGCCATCGCCTGGCGAATGCAGGCGATCGCGCCGCGTCCCTGGTCATGGCTGTCGGTGATCCGGAAGGCATCGGCCGTCGAGCCGTAGCCGACGACCTCGCCGTGGATGGTGGCCTTGCGGGCCTTGGCGTGCTCCAGGTCCTCCAGGATGAGCATCCCCGCCCCCTCGCCCAGGATGAAGCCGTCGCGGTCGCGGTCGAAGGGTCGGCTGGCGTGGGTCGGGTCGTCGTTGCGGGTCGACAGGGCGGTCAGGAGGTTGAAGCCGGTGACCCCGAAGGGATGGATCATGCTGTGCGTCCCGCCGGAGAGCATCACGTCGGCGTCGCCCCGGCGGATGATCTCGACCGCCTCGCCGATCGCCTGCGAGCTGGCGGCGCAGGCGGTCAGGCAGTTGGCGTTCGGGCCGCGCGCCCCGAAGAGGCTGGCCAGGTGGCCGGCGGGCGTCCCCGGCTCCTGCTCGGCCTCTCGGATCGGGTGCAGGTGGGCGAGCCCATAGTGCGTGAACGCCGCGGTGTCGACCTTGCCGTCGTGGGTCGCTTGATGCACGACCCTCACGAATCTCGGGAAATCTTGCTGCCCCTCGCCCGACCCGAGGTAGACGCCGAACCGCGTGCGGTCCAGGTCCGTCATCGTCTCCAGGCCCGAGTGGTCGACGGCCATCCGTGCGGCGGCGAGCGCGAACTGCGTGTTCCGGCAGAAGTCGTCCCACCGGGCGGAGTCGTCGACGTAGTCGGCCAGCCGGAAGCCACTCGCCTCGGCGGCGATCCGGGTGGGGAACGTCTGGGCGTTGAAGAGCGAGATGGGGCCGACCCCGCTCCGCCCTTCCTGGAGCCCCGACCAGGTGCTCTCCAGGTCGCGTCCCAGGGGAGTAACCATCCCCATTCCCGTCACGACGACACGACGCATTCCGAGGGTCCTTTGCGGCGAAGGGGGGGTGAACCCCCGGTGGTACTGCTCAATCCACGCCGGCGCCGCCCCGGACCACCAGGGCGGCCGCCTGGCCGTGTCGAGTCAGGTTGGTGGTCAAGAACGTCAGGTTGTCGGTGGGACGGGGCTCGCCGAGGATGAGGTCCAGGTCGCACTCGGGATCGGGCTCGTCGCAATTCAGGACCGGGGGGATCGCCCCCTTGTTGACGGCCAGCAGGCTGGCGATCAGCTCGACCGCCCCGCAGCCGGAGACCATGTTGCCCATGTACCCCTTCATCGCCGTCACGGGGACCGAGCCGCCGGGGCCGAAGACGCGATGGAAGGCACGCGACTCGGCCAGGTCGGACACGACCGAGGCGGCGCCGTGGGCGTTGACATGACCGATGGCCTCCGGGAGGAGTCCCGCGTCGCGCAAGGCCCCCCGCATCGCGATCTCGGTCCCGATCCCGTCGGGGTCGAGCCCTCCCGCCGGCACGGCGTCGCAGCCGGACCCTGAGCCGAGGATTTCGCCGTAGATGCGGACCCCGCGGGCCAGGGCGTGCTCGCGTTCCTCGAGGATCAGGATGCCCGCCCCTTCGCCCGCGACCCAGCCGTCACGCCGGAGGTCGAACGGCCGGCAGGCGCGGCCCGGCTCGCCGCTCCAGCGCGACATCTGGTCGAGCAGGCTCATGCGGACGAGGCTCAGGGGGTGAATCTTGGAGTCGGCCCCGCCGGTGATCATCACGTCGGCCCTCCCCCGGGCGATGATCCGGCTCGCCTCGCCGATGGCCAGGTTGGACGCGGCCTCGGCCTCGGTGATCGTGTTGCTCGGCCCCTGGCAGTCGACCAGGATCGAGATGTGGCAGGCCAGCATGTTGGGGAGGTATTTCAGGAGCCAGATCGGCGGGATGATCGGGATCGAGTCCTTCCCCCAGACGCGATAATCAAACTCGCCGGTCCCGTCCGACGCCTGGCTGATGGCGGGCGCCAGCTCGTCGAGCTCCGTCGAGATCAGTCCCGCGCCCAGGTCCACCCCGAACCGGGTGGGGTCGACCCCGCCGTCGACCAGGCCGGCGTCGTCCACGGCCAGGAGCGCCGCGACTACGGCCAGCTGGATGTCGCGCGCCATGTATTTCAGGCTCTTCCTCAGCGTGGAACGATACTTCGGCTGCGCGTACGCCTTGGGGTCGAAGTCCAGCACCTCGCCGCCGACGTCGTTCGGCAGGCCCGCGACCGGGAATGTGGTCAGGCGGCGAATCCCCCCACGTCCCTGCGCCAGCGAGGACCAATACGCCTCCGGCCCGATCCCGATGGGGCTGACGATTCCCAGACCGGTGATGACCACTCGGCGTTCGGCACGATGCATTGGAACCTTGTCATCCTCCACGCCGATTGTGGCCCGATCGCGGGTGCCGTCCCATCTCCCGGGGAGGACACCCCTCCGGGCCGCCATCGACCCGCTTCCCCTGTCGACGATCCGATCGTCCCCCCCGAAGGCACGCCGCGATCAATCCGCGACCCGCGGGGTCACGTCGTGCGATTGCCCATTACCCGCGCCGGACGGGGCCTGCTCTCGGGCACGCTGCTGGGCCTTTGCCAGGTCGAGCACGCCCAGCAACTGCTGCGTGAACACGAAGTTCTTGGGGCCGAAAATCTGATTAGCTCGCGATTGATCCAGGTGGGCAAAGACGAGCTCAGTGTCGGCGAGCAATTCCCCTTCCAGGAAGGCCTTCCCCTGGACGGCGGCCCCTTGACTCCGCAGGTCGATCAGGGTCACCTCGTAGATGAGCTGGTCCCCCGCGCAAGCGACCCCGAAGAAGTCGGCGCGGGAGATCTTGGCCAGCACGACCTTCTCGGCGAACCCGCTCGCCTCGCCGACGAGGATTCCGCCCGCCTGGGCCAGTCCCTCGATGATCAGCGACGCGGGCATCACCGGGTAGCCCGGGAAGTGGTCGTGCAGATGTTCTTCCGCCAGGGTCACGTTCTTCACGGCGCGGGCGAACTCGCCGCTACGGAACTCCAGGAATTTATCGATCCAGATCCATCGCATCGTGGGCAGTACCCGCCAGGGGTTCGAGTGCAATCGGTCCCGCGTCGGGGGGCCTCGGCCCGATTCGTCGCCATCGCCCCCGCCCCGACCCGGTACGTGGATTCGCCCTCTCGGCAGCGACGATCGGAGAGATCCTCCTCCTTCCTCAGCGGGAGAGCTTGCTCTGCACGTAATGGACCAGCATGTCGACCGTATACAGGTCGCTGATCTTCTCCACGTCGGGGTGGGCCGCGAACCCCGACAGGTCGGCGTACGGCATCCGGCTCTTCAGCTCCTCGATCCCCTTGGACGTCAACATGCCGTCCTGGACCATGTCGGGATCGGCGATGTTCTCCGGGAAGAGCTCGCCCCGGGGAATCTTGATCCCGAAATTCCGCTCGAGACGGAATACGATATCCAGGAAGTCGATCGATTCCGCCCCCAGGTCGCCTTGCAGGGTGGCCGCGCGGGTGACGTCTTCCTCATCCACGCCCAGGGCGTCGACCAGAGTGGCTTGAACCTTCTGGTAGATCTCATCATGCGTCGGCATAACTTCCTCGATAAAAACGGGATCGCCGTCCAATCCCACCGGGGTCGAATCTCACGGACGCCGAAGGGCGGGAAGACCCCCTAATCGTCGGCGAAACAGATCGGGCAACTTCAACCACTTCGAGTTACGACGCGTTCGCTCGGCGAGACCATTCGTACGGGAGGGCATCTCGGAGAAGGCAAGGCCTGCGGGTCGCGACCTATTTTGCTGACTTCCCGGTATTCTTGCAACATCAGCACTGGGAGCCGAAGGATCGGATTCGCGCGGTCAACCTTCCGCCAGGGGCAGGCCGACGGGCTCTCGACCATCTGTCGGGGCGGCCCGGAGCATGGCACGCGCACCCACCGATCCCTTGCGAAGCGTGACATAGAGGTCGCGCAAGCTCGCGACGATCGCGGCGTCGGTGGCGTGCAACTCCGGGTCGCGATCGCGCAGGTTGTACCGCCTCAGGGTGAAACGACCCTTGACCATCTCCTGCCCGTCGATCGACCCGACGCCCTTGAAGGTGCTCTCGCGCTCGTCGTGGGAGGCGAGTTCGACCTTCAGTTGCAACTGACGGCCCGGCTCGACGAAGCTACCATACTTGATCGTCCTGGCCCCCTTGAGGATCACCACGCTATGGGCGAAATTCTCCATGTCCCGGATGAGCCAGGCACCCGCCTGCGTCAACGCCTCGAGCATCAAGACGCCGGGCATCACCGGGAAGCCGGGGAAATGGTCGGCCAGGTACTCCTCGGCCAAGGACAGGTTCTTGATCGCGACCAAGGATTGACCCGGCTGCAAGTCGATGATGCGGTCGATCAGGACAAATCGCATGACAAACCCCGAGGTAGTCGAGAAGCCCGATCGGCGTAACCCCTTGTTCGATCCAACGCGCAGCCCATGGTTCACATCTCTGCTGCCAAGCCCGCCACTCTAGTGTCGAAGCCCGCCCGGAGCAAGGGAGATCGAATTCGGGGAACTCCACGCAATCATCCTTTTGGACCCGCTCTTCATAGTTTAACCCCGTAGTCGGCAAGGTCAAATTTTAGAGCATTGTCGACCTATTTTGACTATCCCTTCTATCTTGTAGAATTGCTGAGTCGCTCCAAAGGGATCGTTTCGTGTCTCCGGGTAGGCGAAGGGGCCGAGGCGACCTTATAATGAGCGGCGGACCACGAGGGCCCAACGGAGATCGGTGATTCGCGGCCCGCGGGCCACCTCATTTCCTTTTGCTTATATCGGCCACGCGAGACATCCTGAAATGGCGCGCACCGCGATCTACGGATTCGGGATGGTCACGGCGTTGATGCTCGGGTGCCTGCACGCCCCGGTGCTCTGGTCGCCGGACGGGCGATGGGTCGCCTATACCGTCGCGGTTCGCCCGAACGCCCCGGAGTTGGCCCCCGGCTGGCTATTCCAGACGGCTCCGGCCCGTCGCGAGGGATGGGAGTCGTCGAGTCGGGGGCGTCGCGGCGTGGCGACCGTCTATCGAGTCTGGGCGACCCGGCCCGATTCGGGGGAGTCGATCTTGCTCGAGGAATCGCGGGGGCCGCTGACCTCGCCGGCCTGGAGCCCCGACGGGAAGGCGCTGGCCTTCGGACGGCTGGTCCCGGAGGGCGACGGCCGCGCCCGGTTCGAGATCGTGGTCCAGGAGGCCCCCGACCGTCAGCGTATCCTGTCCTCTCGCCCTTATCGGGAAATCCACGCCAAGGCGGCGGACTTGCCCGGCCTGGCGCTCGCCTGGAGCCCCGACGGCCGCTATCTGGCCGTCCCCTTCTTCCAGCAAGACCTGGGCCTGGCCATCCTGCGCGCCGAGAATGGTCGGGTACTGAAGGTCGTCGAAGATGCGTACCTCCCCGCCTGGTCGCCCGACAGTTCGAAGCTCGCATTCGTGCGCGGCGGGGATGCCGAGAGCCTGCAACTGCTCGACACTTCCTTCGGCGCCCCCCGGCAACTGGCGGAGGTCGGTCAGACCGGCGAGGTCCCCGTCTGGTCGCGCGACAATGGGTCGATCCTGGTCGTCGCCCGCAGGTCGGGGCCTCGAATCGCCCGGGTGCCTTCACAGCAGGTGGAATTGCTCCGGGTCGGCGTGGACACGGGCCAGATCGAGCGGATCACCCCCATGACGACCGAGCCGATCGGCCGCAACAGTCTCTTCCGTGGCGCCTCCTTCAGCTTCGATCGCGGCGGAGATGAGCTCTTCTACACGAGCAACGTCGAAGGCCAGCCGTCGGAAATCTTCTGGTTCCGGCTCCGCACGAAGGAGACCTGGAAGCGATTCCACCCGATCGACACCGCCCTCCCGCTCGGCGCCCTGGCGGTCTCCCCCGACGGCAAGACGCTCGCGATGCGCGTGGGGGGGCCCGGCTACCTGGCTCCCCCCGCGGTTTGCGACCTGGCGACCCAGTGGCTGACGCCCCTCGTCCCCGACGACTCGGCGCGTGTCGAATGGATCTCGACCTTCGTGACCGCCGCGCGGGACCTGCTCGAGACGGTGCTCCCCCCCGCGACGGTGGACGGGGATCGCGTCGAGCGCGCGACCCTGCTGCCGATCCCCGGAGAGCTCGCGTCCGCCCCGCAAGTCGGGACCCGCCTCCGCCGCCTCGGGAAGCTGGCCCGCCCGCTCTGCGATCGCCCCGCGAATGGGGCCCCCGCCCCCCCCGCGTTGCAGGCCCTGCTCGACGAGGCCAGGTTGTTCTTCGACTACCTCCGCGAGGATTATCACGCCGCACTGGTCTCGCTCGAGCGGCTCGAGGCGAGGACGTCCTCCCCCGACGAGCGGCTCCGACTGCTCAGCCTCCGTGCCCAGATCTTCCTGGGACAGGGGGCGACCGATCGGGCGGGCGAGACGATCGCATTCTTGCAGACGCTCCCGCACATCTCATCGAGGCGGCTGGAAACCACCCCCGCCGGACCCTCGCTGACGGACGAGGACGACGCCCGCCGCGGTTGGCCCTCCTATCTTTCCTCTCAGTCGGCGGCCTGGACGAAGGCCGGCCTGGAGGCCGCTCTGGACGCCGAGACGCCGATGGGCATTCGCAACTTCGATGCGCCCCTCCCCGGCCTCGGGCTCGACCCCGCGGACGCCCCGGTCCTGATCGCCCCGGCCCCCCTGGAGGAACTGGCCCCCGCGCCCGAGAGGGACGAGGTGATCCGGGAAATCCCGAGGGTACCGCGGCCCGTCCCGCCGCTCCTCCGGCGTGCCCGGCGTCCTCCTCCCGGGTGACGAGGCCCGGCCCCACCTCCCGAGTTTTCGCCCGGGTCGTTTGCACAATGGCCGACGCTCACATGGCATGGTGGTTCCCTGGAGCCGTGTTACCCCGGTAGGGAAAGGAGAATATCGATGAACATCGCTCTGCCCGAGTCGCTGGAGCCGCTCGTCCGGCGGCGTGTTGTGGAAGGTGGCTTTGCTTGCGCCGAGGATTACGTCCGCGACCTGATCCTTGCAGACCAGGAGCCGACCGCGGATTGGCAGGAACTGGGTGACATGGAACGGCAGGAGGTCGAGCGGATCAACGGGCTCCTCCTCAAGTCGCTCGGCTCCGGGCCGCCAGTCGTCGCTGACGATGCATTCTGGGAGTGCATGAAACAGCGCGTCCGCGAGAGGAGCGATCTTGAGGCCTGAAGTCACCCTGCTCCCCGACGCGGCCCGCGAACTTTACGACCAGGCCCGATATTACGAAGGTAAGGGATCGCCAGAGACTGCAGAGCGGTGGATTGACCAGGTCCGTTCGACATTCCGGTTCCTGGCGTAGAACCCAAGCACCGGCAGTGCATGGACGGTGCCGCACCACCGGCACCGCCTCGCCGGCGTGAGGACGTGGCCGGTCGTCGGATCTGAGACGTTCATCGACTTATACCGGCCCGTGGAAGCCGGGATCGAGGTCCTCCACGTGCTCCGCGGGAGGCGCGACCTCGGCCGCATCTTATGATCGCACGATCGAAGGCCCGACCTCCCTCCTCGGGAGTGCCGTTCCTATCAAAGCACCGAGACGAGGAATAGCCGGGCCATGCGGACCATCGCGGTCCGTTCCTCGGGCGTGATGGCCTGGCGGGCGATGACGCCGTTCAGGTTGCGCAGGGTGTTCTTCATCAAGTACACCTGGCCCGTGCCGATCTCGAGACGGTCGCGGTTCTCCAGGAACGTGACGATCACGTCCCGGATCGTGACCGCCTCGGCCAGCGGGTGATCGGGCACCGGGCGCCACTTGGGGACGGCCTCGGCGACGGTCGCCTGGCGGACCACGTCGAGGATGATCCGGCTGATCGCGTGGAGCTTGGCGTAATTGAGGGTCTCGGGGGTATCGAGCGGGGTGTGGTAGCGAGGATTCTCGCCCGTGCTGAAGAAGAGGAAGGGGATTTCTCGGGCGCGGAAGGGGCCGTAATCGCTCCGGTTGATCATCAGCAGGTCGGCACCGAGCAGGCCGACCGTGATCGGGCGATCCCGCGCCGCCCGCTCGATCCACGGGCGAAGCCCGGGCGAGTGCTCGGTCCCCATGACGAAGACGTACGGCTCGCAGACGCCCCCGAGTGCCCTGCCGATCATGTCGGCCGTCAGGAAGAGGGCCAGCCGGTCCAGTGGGGCGGGAGGGTGCTCGACGAAGTAGCGCGAGCCGTAGAGGCCGATCTCCTCCTGGTCGAAGCCGAGGAACATGAGGCTCCGCCTCGGCCGCTCGGGTCCCTGGACGAGCGCCCGCGCCACCTCGAGCATCATGGCGACGCCCGAGGCGTTGTCGTCGGCCCCCGGGTAGAGCTCCCCCCCCTGGACCCCCAGGTGGTCGTAATGGGCCGAGACGACGATCCATTGATCGCGGAGCGCGGGGTCGGACCCGAGCAGCCGGGCTCCGACGTTGCGGCCGCGCGGGCGGCCCGGTCCCGAGGCGGGAATCTCCTGGAAATACCCGTCGGCAAATAAGGGCTCGAGGCGGAGGGCGCGAAACGCCTCGGCGATGTAATCTGCGGACTTCCGCGCGCCGGCGCCGCTCCTCCCCCCGAAGGCGGGCGAGGCCAGGGTCGTGACGTGGGCCCGGAGCCGCCCCTCCTCGGGCTCGGCGGCCCGGAGGCTCGCCGGGCCCGAGCCGACGGCGAGCATTGCCGACACCAAGGCGACATACCCTCGGCCGCGAACGCTTCGATGCGTCATCAACATCACGGCGACCCTCGCCGTCCTCATGACAGGTGGATTCGGACCCGATGCATCCGGTTTTCCCGATCCGGAGAACCGGGCGGTGCACCCCGAAAAAAAACGATTTCGTCCGGCGCGCGTCCGGAACGTGTGTCATGCTACCTGAGTTCGGGATCCTGTTCCCTACACGGAGGTGGAACATGTCGCATGCCACACGGCTCAAGGCGTTCGCCCTGACGGCGGCCTTGCTTGGTTTCGGCGGTTTTCAGTCGGCGCAGGCCCAGGATTGGACCGACTACCTGCACTGGCCCTACGTATCGCCCCAAGTCCCCGGTAACGGGTTCGAATACACTTCGCTCCACGATAAGTTCTATACTTATCCCCGCGAGCAGCGGATCGTCCCCCAGATTCAGGGGCCCTACTACCGCAACTTCTACGGCGGCAAACGCATCCTCGGCATGCGTCATCCGCACGGCCACCATGAGCTGAACAAGAAGAAGTTCTATCAGGGCTACCACTTCACGCTCGACGTCTTCTGATCGGCGCTCCTCATCCCGGCGACCCTCGGTTGTCGCCGGGATGAAGTCTGCCCGCCACCCTCCCGATCACACTCAGGTCCCCAGTTCGAGGGCGATCTGATAATAGGCGTCGACCGCCGCCCGGACCTGATCCAGCTCGACCCATTCATCTTTCGTATGGGCCTGGGCAATGTCTCCTGGACCGAGGACGATACAGGGAATCCCCGAGGCGCCGAGCGGTCCGGCATCCGTGCCGAACGGGACCCCCATGATCTCCGGGGTCCGGCCGATGGCCCGAGCCACTGCCCCCCGAGCCACGTCGATCCATCCACCTTGGCCGGACTCTGCCGGCGAGAGGGCGGGCATGTTCACCCAGGGGGGGAGGAATTCAATCCAGTCGACCTCGCCCAGGCGTTGGCGTAGGAGCACCTCCACGCGCCCGAGACAATCGGACGGGTCCTCGCCGGGGATCACGCGGCGGTCGATCTCGATCTCGCACCAGTCGGGGACGACGTTGACGCTCTGCCCCCCTTCGATCCGGCCGACCGAGAGGGTAGGCGGCCCGAGGATCGGGTCGGAGGAACGGCCCAGTTCTTCGGCGTGCCCGGCCAGCGCGTCCACGACCGCGGCCATCCGGTAGATGGCGTTCCGGCCGAGGTGTGGGGTGGAGCTGTGACAGGCGATCCCCCGCGTCCGGATCTTCCAGCGGATCGCCCCCTTGTGCCGGGTGACGAGATTGAGCATCGTCGGCTCGGCCACGACGGCCACGTCCGCCCCGTGCGTGCTGGTCGCCAGCTGGCTCGCGCCCGTGTGGGTGAATTCCTCGTCGACGGTGCACGCCATGACGACCGAGGCCGAGCCCTCGGGCCGCTCGCGGACGAGCCGATCCAGGGCGACGAGCATCGCCGCCATCCCCCCCTTGATGTCGCACGCCCCCCGCCCATAGAGCCTTCCCTCGCGGATCCCGGCGGCGAACGGGTCGATCGTCATCCCGTCGGTCGGCACCGTGTCCTGATGGGCGTCGAACAGGACGGTCCGGCGGCCGTGGGGAGACTCGTAGCGCGCGATCATGTTGTCGCGCCCGGGGGAGACGGTTTGCCGTTCGAAGGGGATGCCGCGTTCGCGGAACCATCCCTCCAGGAAGTCGGACATCCCCGCCTCGAAGAACCCCGGGCCGGACAAGGGCCGCCCCATCGGGTTGACGCTCGGGATCGCGACGAGTTCGGACAAGAGGCCAGTCACGGCGTCCACGGGATCGGCTCCGGGGCGGGGGGGGTTCGTCTCGCGAAGCGACGGGCCACGCGAGCCCCGACGATCTTACTCCCGATCCCCCGACACGTCACCCGTCGAGCGCCTGGACCGGCGGATCGGCCGCCCCCGGGGCCGCATACCTCGCCGCCCGGGTCGATCTCCCGGGGCGGCACGGCCCGCCAGGTTGAAGATCGTGTTTCATGTGTAAATATTGTCAATGGTGTGAGTTGCGGGGCTATCTGGACCCGGGCGTGGTCCCGGCACGACGATCGCAAGCCGAGCCCATGGCGATCGACGGGCCGCGAGGCGCATTTGCCCTTTACTCGTCCCATCGATCGCATAGAATCCCACGTGCTGACCATGGCCCGGAACGCTCGTCGAGGGCCGCGCACCCCACCTCTCCTTCGATTCGAGGAACAGGACCACGATGGACGATCGTTCGCACGCAGGGTCCTCGGTCGTCTCCATCGCAAACGGGAGCGAGTTTGCCGATGGCGACGAGCCTCCCAGTCCGCCCTCACATCGTCCCGACCCGGGCCGTCATCCCGCCTGGGCCGACGTCCCTGACCGCGACTGGAATGACTGGCGGTGGCAGTCGCAGAACGCCGTCCGGCACACCAAGAGGATCGTCGAGCTGCTCGACTTCTCGCCCGAGGAGCACAGGGCCCTCGCGACGCTCCAGGCCGAATACAAGCTCGCGATCCCCCCGTATTACTTCTCGCTCATCGACCGGTCGGACCCCTCCGATCCGATCCGGCTCCAGTCGGTCCCCTCGCCGCTCGAGCTGGCCGGGGCCGCCGGGACCGAGCTCGACGACCCGCTCGAAGAGGATAAGGACTCCCCCGTCCCCGGCCTCACGCATCGATACCCCGACCGGGCCCTGCTCGTCACGACGCACGTCTGCACGATGTACTGCCGATTCTGCACGCGCAAGCGCGCGACGATGAAACGCGGCGGCTGGGACTCGGTCTCGCGCGACGATCGACGCATGGTCGAGTACGTGCGCGATCACCCCGAGATCCACGACGTGATCATCTCCGGGGGCGATCCCCTGACGCTCCCGCCCGAGAAGCTCGCCTTCTTCCTGGAGAGCCTGGGCGCCCTGGACCACCTCGACGTCATCCGGGTCGGCACCCGCGTCCCCGTCACGCTCCCGCAGAGGCTCGACGACGACGAGCTGATCGGCATCCTGGCCGCCTCCGACAAGGTCTGGATCCAGACCCACTTCAACCATCCGCGCGAGGTCACTCCCGAGGCCCGCCGGGCCTGCGATCGCCTGCGGATGGCCGGCATGCCGATCAACAATCATGCCGTCCTGCTCAAGGGGGTCAACGACAGCTTGGCCACCCAGCGGGCGCTCTGCCAGTCACTCCTCCGGATCAAGGTCCGGCCCTATTACCTCTTCCACTGCGACCCCGTCACCGGCGCGGGGCACTTCCGCACGTCGGTCTGGAAGGGGATCGAGATCATCGAGGGGCTCCGGGGCCACATCTCGGGGCTGGGCGTCCCCACCTATGTCGTCGACGCCCCCCGGGGCGGCGGCAAGATCCCCCTCATGCCCAACTACCTGATCTCGGCCTCGAACGACTCGGTCGTCCTGCGCAACTACGAGGGGATGATCGTCCGCTACCATCCCACCGGCGAGCCGTCCGAGGTCGCCGAACCAGTCGCGACCCAGGGGGTCAGCGGCCTCCTCTCGGGCGATGCCGACGCACTGATCCCCGAGGGTAATCCTCGCCTGGGACGTCGCGAAGACCGAGCACACTCCGCCCGCAACGGCAACGGAAATGGCCACGGCCCGCTCAACATGGGGACCTCGCTTTGAGGATCGGGATCGCATTCGACCTCATCCCCATCGAGAGTGGGGGCGACGGCCCCGACGATCGGTTCGAGGAGTTCGATCGACTCGAGACCGTCGAGGCCATCGCCGAGGTCCTCCGCGGCGAAGGGCATGACGTGGCCCTCCTCGGCGACGGCCGCGAACTTCTGCGGCGGGTACTCGACGACCCGCCCGACTTCGTCTGGAACCTGGCGGAAGGCCAGGGCGTGGGGCGTTCGCGAGAGGCACGCGTGCCGGCGGCCCTGGAGATGCTCGGAATTCCCTACTCCGGCTCCGACCCCTTGACGCTGGCGGTGTCTCTCGACAAGGACGTGAGCCGTCGGCTCGTCCGATCCCGGGGGGTCCGGATCCCCAAGGCGACGCTCGTCACGCCCGGCGCCGACCCGGGGGCGACGGAGCGGGCGGTCGGCGTGGTGTTCTCCGACGCGGCCGATTACCCCGTCATCGTCAAGCCCGCCTTCGAAGGGTCGAGCAAGGGGATTCGCGGCCGATGCCTGGCCGAAGGCGCCGCCGAAGCCGTCGCCGCGGCGATCCGCCTGGCCGGGGAATACGAGCAACCGGTCCTCGTCGAGGAGTTCATTGACGGCGACGAGGTGACCGTCGGGCTGGTCGGCAACGGAGAGCAGGTCGAGGTCGTGGGCGTGATGCGGATCGTCCCCAAGGGATCGGCGGCCCGTTTCGTGTACTCGCTGGAAGTCAAGCGCGATTGGCGTCGTCGGGTCGACTACGAGGCCCCTGCCCTGCTCTCGGCCGAGGTCATGCGGCGGCTGATCGAGGAGGCCCGGCTCGCCTTCGACGCGCTCGGCTGCCGCGACCTGGCGAGGATCGACTTCCGGCTCCGGGACGGAGACCCCTACTTCATCGAGGCCAACCCCCTGCCCGGGCTCGCCCCGGTCACGAGCGACCTGGTGAT
>JAABUR0100005202.1_pt1 | contig 16761 bp, 16 predicted proteins | sample 5560091 | NCBI WGS metagenome assembly JAABUR01 (sample SAMN10711879, study PRJNA513375) | rock metagenome | isolation source: Antarctica rocks | place: Antarctica: Victoria Land, University Valley sud | reverse complement strand
CACCACCAGCGAGGAATGCCCACTGATGCGGGTGATTCGGCCTAGCGACTGGTGATTTCGGCCGGCTGCGGCGGGAGATCGGCCAGCGACCGCGCGATGGCCTCGTCGCTGACGATCGAGTCGACCAGGGTTCCGTCGAGGTAGGACCGGTACGCCGCCATGTCGAACATGCCGTGGCCGCTGACGCCGAAGACAACTGCCCTACTGACTCCCTGGCGGTCCGCGGCCGCGGCCACCATGGTGGCGCCGTGGATCGCGTGGGCGCTCTCCGGGGCAGGGGTGGTGCCTTCGGTACGGGCAAAGAGCACGGCGCTGCCGAAGACGTCACGTTGGGAGTAGGCGGCGGCATCGATGGAGCCCTCGTCATAGAGGGCGCTGATCAACTTGGCCGTGCCGTGATAGCGCAGGCCGCCGGCGTGCATCGACGGCGGCGCGAAGCTGTGGCCCAGGGTGTACATCTTCTGCAGTGGCGCCAGACCCGAGGCGTCGGTGAAGTCGTAGGCGAAATGGCCTCGCGTCAATTTGGGGCAGGCCATCGACTCGACCGACACGCAGCGCACCGCGGGCCCACCCAGTGCCGCGGCGCCGAGGAACGGGAGCGCGAGTCCGCCGAAGTTGCTGCCCCCGCCGAGTGAGCCGATCACGACGTCCGCCCGATCGCCGAGCTCCGCCAGCTGCTCCTGGGCCTCGAGCCCGATGACGGTCTGGTGCAGCAGCGAATAGGTCTCGCCACTGCCGGTGCAGAACAGCGTCCCGGGTTCGGCAGTATCCTCCAGGGCCTCGGCCAGCGCGAGTGACAAAGAGCCGGTGGAGTCGGGGCGATCGTGCAGCTCCGCGCGTCCGACAGCTGTCCGACTGCTGGGGCTCACGATGACCGTCGCGCCGAGCATTTCCATGATGGTGCGGCGGTGCGGTTTGGCTTCGTAGCTGGATCGGACCATGTACACCCGGCACTTCATGCCGAACATGGCGCAAGCTGCGGCGACAGCGGTGCCCCACTGGCCGGCGCCGGTACCTACGGTGAGGTAGGTGGCGCCGGCTCGGTGGTAGTAGTACGCCTGAGCCACCGCGGTGTTGAGCTTGTGGCTGCCGCTGATGTTTCCACCCTCGTACTTGTAGTAGAGGCGGCAACCCGTTCCGAGCGCGGACTCGAGCTGGTGCGCCCGGACCAACGGTGTCGGGCGCCACTGCCGATACCGCTCCAGGACAGCCGGTGGAATCGGTACCGACGGTTCGCGGGTCAGCTCCTGCCGCACGAGCGAGGGAGGGATTTGCAGGGTGATACCGCTCGGCGCGGACCTCGGCGACGGCAGATCAGGCGCAAGGGTGACGCCCAGCGCGGGAATGGCATTGCACCAGGCTTGGGGGATGGATACCACGGCGGCGGCTCCGTTCGGCTTAGGTTGCCTGGTGCACCAACGTGATCAGGTCTTCGACGGTGTCGAACCGGGCGTTCATGATCGTCGCGTCGTCCAACTCGATGTCGAGCCGCTCTTCCAGCCCTACCAACAGCCGCACAAGCTCGAGGGAGGACAGGTTGAGGCCGCCTTCGGCCAGTGACGTGCCGGCGGTGATCTCGACGGCTTCGTGGCCCTCGGCCGTCATCAGCTCCGCGACCGTCTTACGCACTGCCTGCTCGGTGTCCGCATCTGCTTTTCCTGAAGTCAACATGGGTCAATCCCCTTCTCGCGCGCCGTGAGATCCGTCTTAGGCCGACGGCTTCAGTGGTATCTCAAGGTCGAATCAGTGGTGTCGCAAGGTCGAATCGAGCTTCGTCGGGCTCGCTACGCGTCGCATACATGGGGCCTACGCCTCATACGCCCCGGTTGGCGCACGCCACCATTCCGCCAACTCTCATGTAGGCGCGTTGTATCCGCGCGCGCGACGGTCGAGTCCGACAGGGAATCCCACACAACGAGCACGCGGTTCCGGGCGAGCGAGGAGAACGATGTGACCACAGAATTCGATGTCGCCGAGGAGACTGTCGCCGAGGAGACTGCCGCCGAGGAGACTGCCGTCAGTCGCTGGGACGCCGTCCTGCCAGGTATCCGAGCCGAAGCACTGGACTGTCTGCAGAGCACCGTGGCGGTCCTGGCCGATGCCGCGTACGGGTCCGGCGCTCATCTGGCGCTGGGAAGCCGATGGCGATTCCCGACCCTGGACGACAGCGGTGAGTTTGCCGTTCAGCCGTCGGTTGCCGAGCGCATCGACCAGGCCCGCGATGTGCTGGGCATGCGGGTAGAACCGGTCGGCGGCGCGTTGGACTCGGCTCACCTGCGCGACGAAGCCGAAACCGGGCCCATCTACATAGTGTCGGAGGCGTACGACCTGTCGTGGCTGCCGTACGCGCGCGCAACGAAGCGCTATCGGGAGATGCCGCACAGCTTCCTGCTGGAACGGACTGGGCGAGAATATTCCGTCGTTGACGCCTATTACGCCGACACCGAATGGGGACGAGCTCGCCCGACCGTCGTCCGGATGACTGGAGCGGAGGTCGACAGCGCCATAGGCGGCACCGGGCTGGCCGTCCGGATGACTACGACCACGAAGAGCGCGCCGATCGACCCGAGGACCGCGATGGCCGACAACGCCGTCGTCGCCCGGCGGGCCGAGCCTGCAATAGATGCCTATCTGGCGCGGGCCCGGGCAAGCCTGACCCGGCCGGAAGGCATCGAGCGTCTCGTGCTGGACGTGTGGCACCTGTGCCGCGAACGGCTGCTCTACGGGCTGTGGCTCGGCGACCACGAGGCCGCGCCGCTAGTCCTGGCGGCTACTCAGGCGTGGCAGCAACTGGCCAGCCAGAGCTACCTGGCCAGTCGACGGGCACACCGCGGCACACCGCCCCATCCCGCACTGATCGACGACATGGGGGCGCAGTTGTACGCCGACACCGAGCTGATGACCGCGCTGGGCGCAAGCGCGCTACCGATCCCGCAGGCCGCCGGGTCGAACCTGGAGGATGTCATTCGTTCCGTGATCGCCGAGGTAGTCGGCCTCACGGACCGGGAGCTGGCCGAGCTGACCGCGGGTAGCCCGCTACGCCTGCTTCCCGGCTTCGACTCCTTCCGGCTGGTTTCCGTGGTCGATCTCGTCGAGGAGCGGACCGGTGCGGTGCCGGCATCCGATGCGTCCGCGGCGGATCTGGCGGACGTGGCGGGCTTGGTTCGGTTGTTCTCCCGAGGCACCGCGCCGGTGTCCCGGTGAGCGCGCCGCCGGTCGGAATCTATGAGTGGTTCCACCGCAGTGCCGAGCGTGATTCGGATCAGTCGGCGCTCGAGGTCGACGGAGTCGGTCTCAGCTACCGCGAACTCGACGTGTGGGTGGCCCGCGTCGCCACCGAGATCCTTGCGACGGACTCCGTTCGAGCCGGCACCGTCGGCCTGCTCGCGTCCCGCACCGTAGGCACCTACGTCGGCTACCTCGCCGCCCTGCGCGCCGGAGTACCCGTCGTACCGATGAACCCGCAGGTGCCTGCCGCCCGCAACGCGACCATCTGCGCGGCGGCCGACGTCCGGCTGGTGCTCTCGGACGACACGGAACTCGCGACGCGGCGTGAGCTGATCCGGGAATACCCGGCGCCCATACTTTCACTGGGTAATCGGGATTGGTTGACGGTCGAGTCGGCCGAGAGCGGCCCCGCCGAACTGACACCAGCGCACCCGGACGACATCGCATACATCTTGTTCACCTCGGGTTCGACCGGACGTCCCAAGGGTGTTCCGATCCGACACCGCCAGCTGTCGGAGTTCACTCCCTACTGCGCCGAGCGCTACGGTGTCGGGCCCACCTCACGGCTCAGCCAGACCTTCGACCTGACGTTCGACCCGTCTGTCTTTGACATGTCGGTCAGCTGGTTCGCGGGCGCGACACTGGTCGTCCCCAGCCGGGAGCAGATCCTCACCCCGGCGCGCTTCGTCAATGAGCACCGAATAACCCACTGGTACTCGGTGCCCTCGGTGATCTCGTTGGCCGGCCGGCTGCGGAACCTGACGCCGAACAGCATGCCCGAGTTGCGCTGGAGCATCTTCGCGGGCGAGCAGCTGACACTCGACCAGGCACGCGCCTGGACTACGGCCGCTCCGCTGAGCATCATCGAGAACGCCTACGGTCCGACCGAGCTGACCGTGACCTGCGTCGGATACCGGTTACCCCGCGACGTCGACAACTGGCCGCGGACGTCGAACGGCACGGTCCCGATCGGGACGCCGTATCCGCATCTGGAGTCAGTGCTGCTGGACACCGGCACCGAGGGTGCGATCCCCAGCGCGGGTGAACTTTGTGTTCGGGGTTCACAGCGATTCGCCGGCTATCTCAGCATGGAAGACAACTGCGACCGCTTTCGCAGGGAGGGTGAGTCTGCCGAGGCGTTCGCACCTCCAGGTCCGAAGGACTGGTACCGGACGGGGGACCTGGTGTCCTGGCATGGTGGCAGTCTGGTTCACTTGGGCCGCATCGACGACCAGGTGAAGATCAGCGGACACCGCGTCGAAGTGGGCGAGGTCGAAGCGGTGTTGCGCAGTCACCAGTTCGTGGACGAGGCCGTCGTACTGGCAGCACCGACCAGGCGTGGAGGTGAGCTCTGCTTGTTCGCGGCGTACGTCGGCCGGGATGACGACGGGCACCTCCTCGACCATTTACGCCAGCATCTGCCGTCATACATGGTGCCGTCGCGAACCGTCAAGATCGCGAATTTCCCGTTGAACACGAACGGAAAAATCGATCGGCGCCGACTGCGCGAAGAACTGGCGGGCGACCTCAGCTCGGTGCGATGAGGCAATAAGGAAATTTATCGCGATCGACCTCTAGACCCTGTCTAATCACTTTGATATGCTCATAAAGGCCATAAAAAGAAGGGGGCATACCCTCTCAGTCTACGTCCGTCAGGTTCGCTCGGGCGGTACGGGTCACTGTCTTCGACGACGTGTGCCGGCCGGTGTGACGTCGAATTCCGCGCGACGGTGGGGTTGATATGAAATATTCCGTCCTGGGTCCAGTGGAATTACACACCGCTGCCGGACCGGTCAAGATCCACAGCACGTGCATCCAGGCGATGCTCGCGATTCTGCTGATGTCGCCGAGGCAGGTCGTGTCGGTCGATCGGATCATCGACGACATGTGGCCGGAAGAACCGCCGCGCTCAGCGGTGGAGAACGTTCGGACTTACGTGTACCAGCTTCGTCGGCTGCTGAATTCCACTGACCGCCATTCGATACTCAAGAGTGTGTCGGGTGGCTACCAGCTCGACATCGACCCCGATGAACTCGACCTCACTCACTTCCAACGCCTCGCCGAGGAGGGTCGACGCGCGTTGAGCTGTGAGGACAACGAGAAAGCGCGCACGCTCTTCGTGTCTGCGCTGAAGCTGTGGCGGGCCGCGCCGTTGGCCGGGCTGACCCTGAGCCGAGCAATGCGGGCGAAGGCCGTCGCGCTGGAAGAGCAACACCTGCAGGTGCAGGTGCAGTGGATCCAGGCCCGGATCGCGCTGAACGAGGCCGGGGAGGTCATCGCGCCGTTGCGAGGCCTGCTCGGCGAACGACCCCTGGACGAGCGCCTGTGGCACCTGCTCATGCGCTCGCTGGCTCGTAGCGGTCGCACCGGTGAGAGCCTGGCCGCTTACGACGAAGCACGCCGGACGCTCGTTCACGAGTTGGGCAGCGAGCCCGGTCGCGAGCTGCGGGAGCTACACGCCAGCCTGCTACGCGGTGAGCGGGAACCGAACCCGGAGCGGGCGGTACTGCGCAGCGTGCCCAACGCGGTGCCCCACCAGCTACCGTCGGACACCCGGCAACTCGTCGGCCGCGAGTGTCAGTTGCGGGCGATCCGCGAGCTCGCCGAGCGATCGTTCTCTGGGGAGTTGAACCACCCTGCCACCGTCCTACTGTCGGGACTGCCGGGGGTCGGCAAGACCGCGCTGGCCGTGACCGCCGCCGAACAGTTGCGCGACCTGGTGCCGGACGGGGAACTCTATGTCAACCTCGACGGCAGGGACACGTCCTCGGCAACCTCGTGGGACGCGATGGCCAGCCTGCTCAGCGCGTTCGGCGTCGCGCCGCGTGCCATCCCCGATTCCGCGGACAACCGGCGGTCGCTGTACCGATCATTGCTGGCCGAGCGCCGCGTGTTGGTCATCGTCGACGGAGTTTCGGACAATCGCCAGATCGTTCCGCTCATTCCAGGACCGGGACACAGCGTGCTGCTGGTGACCAGCAGGCGACGGTTGACGCGGGTGTATGCCGACCTTCGGCTTTCTCTCGACGTCATGACGGCCGAGGACGCACTTACCATGCTCGCCAACACGATCGGTTCGGACCGGGTGGCGGCCGAGCCGGAGGCAGCCCGGCAGGTCGTGCTGGCGTGCGGTTGCCTGCCGGCCGTGATCCGAGTTGCAGCCGTCCGGTTGTCCACCCGGGCCGCGTACCCGATCCAGGTTCTCGCCGACCGGCTGTCCGACGGCGAAGGGTTGCTGGACGAATTCGATTGGGACGGTTACTCGCTCCGTGACCGGCTCGACCGGAGTTACCAGTCGATGAACCCGCAGCAGCAAAAACATTTCCGCGCGATCGGCGCAGTGACGCCCGAGGCGATCTCGGCAGCCGCGGTCGGCCGGGTCGCGCGTACGTCGGCGCACGCCGCCGACCGTGAGTTGGAGGGCCTGACCAACGAGGGGATGCTCGTGGCGCAGATGTCGTCGTCCGGCATTCCGAACTACCGGCTTCCGACCGTGATGCACGCCTACGCGAAAGAGCGGCTGGCTCATGAGGGATTGAGCCAGGCCGCCGGTGTCGAGAAGGCCCAGCTCACCGGTTAGGTTAACGCCGCTTGGTCAACGCCTCGGGTACGTGTCATCCCTGCGATCTACTGCGGCTCCGAACGCAGTGCTCCCAATGCCGATTCCACCAGGCTGGGACGGGGCCGCCCACGGAGCACGGACTCCTGGGCGATCCGCAACACCTTCGGCAATGCCTCCCAGCGATCGATGCGGGGGCTGAGTGCCTGCCGTTCACGGTCGGTGCTCGCGACTTCTCGCTGCCAGCGCAAGGCGAAACCATGATGCCCGGCCGCGGCCCACAGGTCGTCCATGCTTCGGAAGAAGCGGGTGTCGTCCGCCTGGAAGTCCTCAACCAGGGCGTCTATTGCGGTGTCGCCGAACTGCCAACCATCCTCGCAGCGCAACGCGTGTATCGCCGCGATTCCGCCGTGCCTTCGCAACCACATCATGGGTCCCGCCGGGACCGGCACGGGCGCTCCGAAGACAAGTTTGTTGCGCGTCGACTGAACCGGGCGCCAATCCGCCGGCAGGGTCATGGCCTCGATCAACTCTGCATCAGACAGCTCACCCGACCACGGCTGCTGCTGGCCGTTCGGCACTAGCGCGCAGAATTTGTCCCGTATGCTCCACCGTTGATCCGAGCACCCGTCCAGCAGGATCCAGTGCGGTGCCGACGGACCACCGTGACCAACGGACCATGGCAACCGGGCTGTGTCGGTGACAACGATGGCGCGGCCGTAGCGCAGGAGTTCATTGGACAGCGCGTCCAGCACGTCGTACGTCGATCCGCTCAGGTATTCCAGATGACTGCCGTCCGGCAGCACGTCCAGGGAAGGCGAATGATGTGAGAACGAAAGCTGTTCGTGGGCGCGATCCCGGCGCACGGCCAGGTGTACCGATCGCGAGATGATCTCGGTTGCCTTCCACTCCAGCGACAGATAAGCGTGCAACGCAGAGGTGTAACAACTCAATCCTGCCGCCGGGGTCATCTGGCCACCTCCTCTCCTCGAACGCGAATACCGCGTCCGCAGCTCTGCTCAGTGACTCCTCGATCTCTCGGGGCACAGGAACTCCTCGGCATAGTCGGCCACGCCGGCGAGCATGGTGGCGGTCGCGCCGCCGGCGATCGCGAACATGGCGAGTTGTTCGCGCAATTGACTCATCCCGCCGTCGCGGAACGAGTCCGCTCCGCGCAACGCGATCACCGCGGTCAGGATCCGTTCGGTGGCGCTTGCATATGACGCTTTGAGCAGCATCCCGTGAGCGGCCGTCATGGCGTTCACGTCAGCAGCGGCCGCACACATCGCGTCCAGGTGGGCGAGGTCGACCAGGCAGCCAGCGAATCGTTCCTGGACCGAGGCGTTGTCCCACAGAGTCCCCTGGCCGGTGGAACGCGTTGCGAGATAGTTGCGGGTCTCGCGCAGGATGCGGCGGCAGGTGGTGCGCGCCCACAACGCACCGATCAACCTCTCGGCCGTGAGTTGCCGGGCCAACTCCGGCAGCGCCCGCCCGGTGCGCCCGACGAGATGGTCCGCGTCGAGTCGCACGTCGTCGAAGTGAAGGTGTCCGAGGCCCGAACCGGCCAGGACGGCATCCGTCGCGGACTCGACCCGGACACCACGCCGACCCTTCGGAACCAGTACCCACGAGTGGCTGGTCACCCGCCGGGCGCCGTCGGTGCGTGCCAGCACCAGGGCGAAGTCGCAGTCCGTGGCGTTGGTGATCCATTCCTTGCCGCCGGTCAGGACGATGCCGCCGGCGTCCCGGGTCGCGCGAGTCCGCAGGTCGAGCAGGCCGGAGCCGGACAGTTGGGCGTCGGTCACCGCGAGGGCGACCATCGTCTCGCCACGAATCATGCCGGCCAGCACCTCGTCGGCGACGGCGCTGCCGGCGGCGCAGCCACGCAGGAGCGGCAGCACGCTTGCGACCTGGACGCAGACCGACAACATCGGGCCCGGCGCGACCGAGCTCTCCAGTTGCTCCACCAGCGCGCTGAACGCTCCGGCCTCCACGTGTAGCGGCGGCTGCCCGGCCTCGACCAGGGCCCGAAGATCACCCCGGTGCCCCAGCTCGGCCCATACCGCCCGGGCAGTGGTGGCCGTGTCGACGCCGACGGCGGTCACCGGCTCGCGACGTCCCCGTCGCCCGCGCGTAGTTCGGCCACGACCTCCCACAACGCCCCAGCCGTCTCGAACGTTGGTCCGGACAGCCGCTCGTCGGAGATGGTGATGCGGTAGCTGTCCTCGACGTCGAAGAGCAGTTCGATCGACCGCATCGAGTCCAACCCCATGTCACGCAACCGGGAGGTGTGCGAGATCGGTTGGTCGCCGGCGTATTTCAGATGCGAGCGGAGCAGTTCTACGAATGCTGGTTCCATGACGTACCGTGCCTCTCGTGCTGCGTCGCGTCGGACGGTTGCGAACCAAATTCGGACGCGCGCATACAGGCCCGATATAGCGAGGATTCACAATCAGCCACGTATCAACGGTGTATCGAGCCGGGTGAGGTTGGTGTCGGTTGCGCATCCCGTGCGGCCCGCGTCAGGAGGACACCATGTCGTCGTACTCGCTCGGAACGTTGTCGATCGATCCCACCCAGGTAGACGTCGATCTGCGGGGCATCGAAAACTTCGGTTATGTCGACTCCTACGACGAGTTCGTTTGCGGATCATGGCGCACGTGCATGTTGCGCAACGGTTCCGGCGACGGCGGCGACGCCAAGATCGGTGATTACGAGGGGCCGTCGAAGTCGACCGAGTTCGGCGCTCGGCTGGGGTATCTCGATCGGATCACCACCGAACACTTCCGCACCGACAACCTGCGCTTCGCCCGGGTGACGCGGTTGGCGCCGGACAGCGTCGTCGTGCCACACCGGGATTACGTCGAGCTGAGCAGCTCATTCGTGCGGATTCACGTGCCGCTCGTCACCACCGAACAGGCGCTCGTCTCCGAGAACGAGACCATCTACCGGATGCGTGCCGGCGAGGTCTGGTTTCTTGACGCGACGGAGGTGCACAGCATCGCGAACTTCTCCGATGTCGGACGTGTGCACCTGCTGCTCGACTTCGCGGTGTCGGACCCTCGCGAGGTGTTCACGGTGGCTCCGGACTGGGCACCGCAGATTCCGGCCGAGTCTCTCGTCGGCCGACGCCCACTGAACGCGGACGCAACCGAGATTTTGCTGGACCTGGACAAGATCATCGACAGGACGAACGCCAGGGATGTGCTGGCCATCCTGATCAAGCGGTACTTCGCCGCGGAGCTCGACGTCCTGGAAGTGTTCAGCCTTCTGGGGCGCATCGCCGAGGGTAGCGCCGACGCCGACGTCGTCGAATGGTCCCGGTGGATTCACTCGCACTCGCTGACGGCGCGCTGAGCGCTATGGCAGCCCATGTCACGTCCGTCGACGGCCGGGCCGGACCTCGAGGTCGCCGCGATGCCCAGCGGCTGTTGGTCATTGGTGCCGGCCCGATCCGGGTGGCTGCTTTCGGAACCTGGCGTCAGCTCGGTCTAGACGTCGTGTTGGTCGACGGCCACGAACAGGAGCGATACGACGAGCTGGTCGCCGAGACGTATTCTTTCGACGCTCGCGACAGCACCGCGGATCTGGAGTCGCTCCGGCGGATTGCCAAGGGTTGCGATGGCATCACCACCCTCGCCGACGGTTCCCAACGCACCGTCGCGCTGCTGGCCGACGAACTCGGCCTGCCGGGCATCGGTGTCGACGCCGGTAACACTGCACGCTCCAAGGCGCTGCAGCGGCAGGTCTGCCAGGACGCCGGACTGCGTGTCCCACGGTGGGCGCGGGTCGCCTCCGTGGCCGACCTGGACGCGTTCTACGCCGACGGCCCGCTGTCGGCAGTGCTCAAACCCAGCGATTCCGCTGCGGGTTCGGGAGTCCTGCGGGTCGAGACGAAGGCCGAGGCAGCTCGGCACTGGCCGATCGTCAAGTCGTTGTCGCCGTCGCGGGTCGGTGTCATCGAGGAGTTCCTGGACGGGCGCGAGATCTGCGTCGACGCGGTGGTGCGCGGTGGCGAGGTGCTGTTCGTATCCTCGGTCGACTGCGAGCACATGCGCACGATCGGCTTCCTGTGCACGTCATCGAGTTACGCGACCGTCAATCCCGACGTCGAGCCCGCGACCGCCTTGGTCCGCCGGATCGTGTCCGCCGTGGGCGTCGACACCGGAGCCGTCCACGCCGAGTTCAAGATCGGCTCCGACGACGTATGGACTATCGTGGAGGTCGGGTTGCGACCGGGTGGTGCGCTGGTTCCCGAGCTGACGGTGAAGGTCAGCGGAGTGGATCTCTACGCCGCCCAGGCGCTGGCGGCTCTCGGTGAGAGCGATCCGGCGCGGCCCGACTGCCAGGTGGTAGCACCGTTCGCGCAGGCCCGTTATCTGGTGGGCGAGGGCAACGTCCAGCGGTTCGTCCCGCCGGCAGACGTGCTTCGTGACCTGCCGGACGTCAAGGTGGTTCGCCAGCAGATACTCCCAGGTCAGCGAGCGCGCATGCCCTTGAGCGAGGCGGGACGAGCGGGCTACGCTTTCGGTTGGGGACCCGACCGGATCGGCCTCGATACCCAGCTGCGCACCGCGATCGAGCTGTTGGGAACAGGGATGGGTATCACGGTGCGGGGCAACGATCCTGACGATTTGATGTCGTCCGAACACGGTCCCGGACCGTGGTGGCCACGAACGCAGTGGGAGGAACAATGCGACTAGGCGTCCTGATCCTGCCGGATTCCCCATGGGCGGTCGCTGTCGACAAGTGGCGGCGAGCCGACGAGCTCGGATTCGATTCCGCATGGACCTACGATCATATCTGGTGGCGCGGCCTATGCGACGATCCGTGGTATGCCGCTGTCCCCGTGTTGAGCGCGGCCGCCGCCGTGACCGACCGGGTCCGGATCGGCATCATGGTGGCGTCGCCGAACTTCCGGAATCCCGTTATGACGGCAAAGGAAGCCATCGCGATCGACGACATCTCCACCGGACGGTTCACGCTCGGGGTGGGCTCAGGAGCACCCAGCGCGGGTGACGCCGAAGTCCTCGGCGGTCCGGCGCTGACTCCCGCGCAACGCACCCGGCGGTTCACCGAATTCGTCGAGATGACTAGCGAGCTGCTGGACAACGATGTGACCACGAGGACAGGGGAGTACTTCGGCGCCCAGCTGGCCCGGATGATTCCCGGCTCCGTCCAGAAGCCGCGCCTGCCGCTGGCCGTCGCGGCGTCCGGACGCAACGGGCTGAAGTTGACCGCCCGCCTCGGTGACTCCTGGATCACCGCGGGGCCCGCAGATTGGACGGCCGGCCACACCCCGGAGGAATGCCTGGACGAGACGGCGGCGCAGGTAGCGCAACTCCGCGTGGACATGGCCGTGGCGGGACGAGACTTCGACGCCATGAGCCGGATCATGATCGCGACGCCCATGTGCGGGAATCCCGTGGAGTCGGCGGAGGAATGTCTGCGTATCGCGACGGAGTACGCACGGATCGGCATGACAGATCTGATCATCCACTGGCCCCGCGAGAGCGGCGTGTACCAGGGCGATCCGCGAGTATTGACCACAATTGCTGACACGGTGCTACCTCGGCTTGCCGAGCTGTGAGTCGCTCCCGAGGAGCTGACCGACGGCGAAACGCCCAACCCGGATCTAGAGAGGCAAGGACATGGAGAGTACGACACAGCTGAGGACGACGACCCGACTGACCTCGGGGCGGCACGAACTGGGCATGGACAGCAGCGAGTTCGGTGAGCTGGTGGACTCCAGCCATCTGCTCGGTGACGTCGAAGCCGTGCGACGACAGATGGCCGACGAGGGTTACCTCTACCTGGCGGGCTTCCTCGACGAGGCTGCAGTGCTCGCCGCTCGCGAGGAGATCCTGTACAAGTTCGCGATCGTCGGCGAGATCGATTCGGTCAACCATCCGATGATGGATGCCGTGCTGGCGGACGAAACCTACGTGCACGAGGTCAATGCCATCGCTTTCACGGAGAGCCTACGTGCAGGCATCGCATACGCGAACGTCGTCCTCGCGCCGAAGCTGATCGAGTTCTTCTCGGGTTTTCTTGGCGGTCCGGCCCGCGCGTTCGACTTCCGGTGGCCCCGGTTCATGCGGACAGGTGAGTTCACCGGAATTCACTGCGATGGGCCGTACATCACCCGTGGTACCCGTAACGTCTGGTCGACCTGGATTCCTCTCGGTGACGTGCCGATGATCAACGGTCCCATTATGATTCTCGAGCGCAGCCACCGGTTGGAAACGTTGCGCGACACTTACGGCCGACGCGACGCCGACCGGGAGAACTTGGGCTGGCTAAGCGAAGACCCCATCGGCTTGCAGCGATCACTGGGCGGTCGATGGCTTAGTGCGGACTTCAAAGTCGGCGACGTGCTTCTCTTCGGTCCGGATCTGGTGCATTCGAGTTTGGACAACAACTCACCGGGTCGGCACGCGAGGCTCAGTTCGGATACTCGTTACCAACTGGCTTCGGACCCGCCGGACGAGCGCTACAACGGCGCTGACACCAGCAACCCGCACGGTGGTCCGAGGCGGGTGTTCCTACCCGGCAAGGCTGCCGGCAACAACGAAGACTTCCAGGACGAGTGGAAGCTTGTCGACAAGGACGGGCGTCTCAGGCGAACTCCAGCGTTCGGGCGTGATTGACGTTGCCTGGAAATAGCATCAATAGCGTCGCTTCTGCGTCTTGAACCGTCCCGGGTTCATGCCGTCTTCGAAGTGGCGGCGTCGCCGGGCGGTGATCCGGTGTGTTGAGCGTAGGAGGCCTGCTCGAATTCTTCCGGGCTGGTGTGGTCGAGCAGGCTGTGTAGGCGGTGGTTGTTGTGTACCAGTCGACGTAGTTCATCGTGATCGCTTCGACGTCGGCGATGGTACGCAGTGGACCGGTCGGAGACGGTGATCCGGCGGCGATGGTCTCGTTCTTGAACAGGCCCATGAACGACTCGGCGACGGCGTTGTCAGGCATCACCGACGGAGCTGATCGAGGCCGATAACCCTTGCAGTGCCAGGTTTTCGGTGAACTAGATCGAGGTGTATTGACCGGATTCAACCAGTGGATGCAACACCTGCTTGTTGGAGTAACAGTAGCTGCTCGGTGAATGCCTCGGCAGGTGTCTTCCAACCGAGTGTCTTGCGGGGCTTGGTGTTGAGGGCGTTGGCGACAGCTTCGATGTCGTCGGCCGACCAGCGCGCGAGGTCGGTCCCTTTAAGAAAGTATTGGCGAAGCATGCCATTCGACGCTCCTATGTTTGTCAAGCCGCGTCGACCCTCTGGTTGTTTCGGACTGCGGCTTCGATTCGTCGGTATAGGCGTCGAGCCAGCGCGCGTTTGACGGAGCGGCGGATGTCGCGATGGGTCTTGCCGTCAGCGCTGCGTCGGATCTCGTAAGCGCGGGTCTCTGGGTGGCATCGCATGCGGGTGATGGCGACGGTGTGCAGGGCGCGGTTTAGCGCACGATCGCCGCCGCGGTTGAGCCGGTGGCGTGAGCGTTGACCGCTGCTGGTCTCCAAGGGCGAGACGCCAGCCAGAGACGCGAACGCGGCCTCGTTGCGGACCCGTCCGTGGTGCGACCAGCTGATCAACAGCTGCGCGGCGACGACCGGCCCGACGCCGGGCTCGGAGAGAAGGGTGGGCCCTGCCGGGTGCTGCTTGATCAGGTCGAGCAGCTGAGGATCGAGCTCGGCGAGCTGCGCGGACAGGAACCTGATCCTCGCGGCGATGGACTGCAGACTAAACACCGACAAGCGATGCTCGACCGGCGCGGTTGCTGCCACGGACAGCTGCTCGATCCGGGAGAGCTGGACGGCCAGCGAACGGCCACGAAGCTGGGCCCGTAGCTGCTCGGGCGCGACCACGATGAGACTCTTGAGTTCGTTGATCGCCTTGGTGCGACTAATCAGAACCCCTTCCCTGCAAGCGAAAACCATCCGCAACGCCTCCCGTAGGCCACCAGCTCGCGGCGCGCCCTGCTCGTCACGTGACAGCGCGTGGCGGGCGGCGCGGATGGCGTCGATCCGATCGTTCTTCGCGCCCCGCGCCCGCTTGAGTGCCCCCACCTCGACCACGGTTTCACCGGCTTGGGTGAGGAACACGACCAGGCCGGCAGCAAAGCTGCCGGTGCCTTCCAGCGCCCAAATCCGTCGACCAGCAGCGTGCTGTTCAGCCCAGATGAGCATCCGCCGATAGCCATCGCCGTCGGCGGCCTCGGCCAAGTGAGCCAAGACCCGACCGCCGCCGGTGTCGAGCACGGCCAGGTCAATGGTGTCGCGGTCGGGGTCGCCTCCGATGACGAAATCGAAGTGCTCTGCGAGCATGACCATTGCGGTTGTCCCTTCCATCCAGGGTGATCGTGGACGGCATCGGCCTGGGTGAAGGTCACTGGTCGCGGCAGCACTGTGAGGGGTCACGCCGGTGACGGCGGACAAGCTCCTAATCAAGCCAAGACGAGTGGGCCAGGTCGGTGCCCGGCAACCCAAGGAACAGGTCAAATGAAGGACACGCCAACGAGGCGGTCAGTATTCTCGAGAGTCACCTCGAGTTGCCGGCACCAGCCTGGCTCATCAGCCCAACCGAGCCACCACCAACACTCACAGTGTTTTCGTTCGTCCCTCGCTGCCAAGGGCATCGCCGATCGGTGCAAGACCCAGCCGCCGACCGCGGCCGGAGGCCTGTTCGGCAAGGACCGCTTCGACATCGACCTGGCAGGCGGCACCGTGAGCTGCCCAGCTGGGCGAGCCGCGCCGCTGCGTCGCGCCAAGCCCGCAGTGCACTCACTCGGCCAGCGGCCGCACCATACCCACGTGCGCCCGTCATCACAGAGAGGGTCCTCTAGAAACCAACGTCCGAGCCTGCCCGCCGCCTTGGGGTAGGCGGCCACGAAAGCAGATTTCAGGGCGTCGCCGGTCAGCTCGCCCTCAACAGGCAGAAACCGCGGCCCGGTGATGGCAGGCTGAATGCTCTCCAGCGGAACTCCCGCGTCGTGGACGGCTTGGACCATGCGCAGGACCGTTCGGCGTTTACGAAGCGGCTCACTGCGGGCCCCGCCCGCCAAGACCACGTATTGCGTCCAATCGTGAGCTTCCACCCGGTCGCTGCGAACGGCGGCCTCCTTGCGGCGCATGCGGACCTGGTACTCCGCGGCCTCTCTTAGGAGGATGACTTGCTCGACGTCGAGCAGGGTTCGGTTCTCGATCCGGTAAGGGCGTAGGCGGATGCATCGGATGTCCATCCGCTCGAGGCGGTTGAGCCACAATACAGCCGTCGTCAGCTCTATACCGAAGTCGGCTGCCACGATGATTATGCGGACGTCGTCATCGAGCGTCGGAGTCTCGCCGACGCCCACGTCGAGGAAGGTCGTCAAGTCCTCGCGTGGGTCCAACTCCGCCCCAGCCAGTTCGCGGCCGAGCGGCGTCGCCAACGTCACCGTATAGGCGTCCACCACGTCGTCGAAGGTCATGGAGGAGATCATCGCGGCGTATCGCAGGGCCTGCAGCTCAGCGTGTCCGCCGTCGTTGGTCCGCTTCAACTCGATGACGAGGAGGTGGCCCTCTCGGTCAAGGGCCAAGAGGTCGAGACGTCGTCGAGTGTCTTCCCAGGAGCCGTACTCTTGAGCGACGACCTTTAGGTCCTCCCCGAGACCTCCACGTTGCGGAACAGGTAGGCCTGCAGGTCTTGCCGCTCCCGCAGCCCGAGCGCGGCGAAGTCGCTCGGATGCTGCTCGACCAAGCTGCCGCTTTTGATCTCATAAAGGCCCAAGTGAGACGCCTCCTAGGCGCATGCATTTGCCGATGGGAACTGAGCTAGCAAGTACGTTAGAGCACCAAGTCGCCGAAGGCCGACCGCCTCAGGGCTCGTCAACGCCGCGGATTTCACGCCCTAGTGTCGCGTGAACGATGATTTTTGACCGCCGGTTGCTTTGGTGAGGATTTCGTCGGCGGTCTTGGTCCAGGTGAACGGCTGGCAGCGTTCGTT
>JAABUR0100001103.1_pt1 | contig 16766 bp, 14 predicted proteins | sample 5560091 | NCBI WGS metagenome assembly JAABUR01 (sample SAMN10711879, study PRJNA513375) | rock metagenome | isolation source: Antarctica rocks | place: Antarctica: Victoria Land, University Valley sud | reverse complement strand
CGAGGTGGACGAATGGATCGAGGTCGGTCAGGTCGACGCCGGCGAAGGCACGACGAACCGGAAATCCCTCCCCCTCGAAGCCCCGCGGAGCGGTCGTCACGCTGCGTACGGGACGCTCGCGGGCGATGGTCGGATCCGGCTCTGCGAGGCGGGGCAGGACGGTGATGTCGTCGACGGTGATGGCGGGCATCGGGGCTCCTCGTTCGGAACCCCGCCAGTCTGACACATACTCGTTGCTTACGCAACGATCACGATGAGCTCATCCGAGGCCTGCGGGCGTGCGAGCTCGACGTGCTGGTCGACCGGGCCGACATCGCGCTGCTCGTCAGGGACGCCTATCTGTTGGTTGCGCCGGCGCGCCTCCGCGCGGCGATCGACGCCGGCCCGGAGGAGCCCAGCTGAAACGTCGGTCTCACCCGTCCGAGGTCGCCGGCTCGTCAACAGAGACCCAGCGCCGGTCCAGCGCGAGCTGGATGACCGTGGGCCGATCGTTCGCGAGTGCCTGGCGTAGAGCCGGCTCGAACCCGGCGTCCTCGTCCACACGGATGCCGTGCGCTCCGCAGGCACGGGCAACGGCGGCGAAGTCGATCGGTCCGAGATCCGTCCCGACGGGGTCCGCGCCGCGCTCGTCCTGGTGCATGCGGATCGTGCCGAAGCGCTCGTTGTCGAAGACGATCACGACGACCCGCAGCCGCTCGCGGACGGCCGTCTCGAGCTCCGCCATGGTCATCGCGAGCCCACCGTCGCCGGCCAGCGCGACGACCGGGCGGTCGCGGTGGAGCAACGCCGCTGCCATCGCCGCCGGGAGGCCGTAGCCCATCGCTCCGGACGTCGGACTGAGCAGCGTGCCAGGCCGGCGGAACCGGAAGCCGCGTGCCGCCCAGCCACCGAAGTTGCCGGCGTCCGTCGTCAGGATCGCCTCGTCCGGCAGCACCCGACGCAGGGTCGTGACGATCCTCCCGGGGTGAACGCCGGGGCCGGACCAGTCGCCCCCATCGACGACCGATGCGGCCTCCCAGGCGGCACGGTCTGCGGTATTGCTGGCGTCGCGTGCGTCCACGTGGCCGGCGTGGAGCACGGCGCCACGCAGCCGCTGCACGGCCGCCCGGATGAATGCCCGCGCGTCCGAGCGAATGGCGAGGTCCGGGTCGCGCAGCCCGGACACGCCGGACCGCGGCTCCAGATCGACGTGCGCCCAGCGGACACCCTCGCCGGGGATCCGGTAGCCGAACGTCGTCGGCTCGTTCAGCCTGCAGCCGACGACCAGCATCGCGTCGGCTCCCTCGAGCCGCTCGCGCACGACCTCGGGTGAGCCATAGCCAGCCGTGCCGAGGAACAGCGGGTGGTCGTTCGAGACGACGTCACCGCGGCGCCAGGCGGCGACGACCGGCACGTGCAGCAGCTCTGCCAGGCGGGTCAGGTCGCTCGACGTCCGAGCGTGAAGCACCCCGCCGCCGGCCAGAATGACCGGGCGGTCCGCCGAGGCGAGCATCTGCAGAACGGTCTGGATCTCGGCGGGCTCGGCACGCGGCACCGGCGGTCGGACGGCGTCGACCGTGACGGACTCGGGCGCCTCCTCGTCGAGGAGGTCCTCGGGAAACGACAGCAGCACCGGACCCGGACGACCGCCCATCGCCCGACGGATCCCCTCCCCCACCGCCCGGGCGGCCTCCTCCGGGGTTCGCGGCTCGGCGGACCAGACGGCGAGCTGACCGAACGACCCGGGCTGGTCGACCTCCTGGAAGGCTTCGCGCCCGCGAAACTCGCGCTGCACCTGGCCCACGAGCGCGAACATCGGCGTGGAGTCCTGGCGCGCGGTGTGGATCCCGATCGCGAGGTTGGCGGCGCCCACGGCGCGCGTGGCGAGGCAGGCTGCCGGTCGGCCGGTCAGCTGGCCGTAGGCCTCCGCCATGAACGCGGCGCCGCCCTCGTGGCGCGTCGCGACGATCCGGATGCCGGCGGCGTTCAGGCCGTCCAGGAGACCGAGAAAGCTCTCGCCCGGGACCGTGAACGCGTAGCGAACGCCGGCGTCGCGCAGAGCGTCGGCGACGAGGCGTCCGACCGTGCGGGGGCCGGCCGCCGGCGCGGGCGCGTCCGCGTTCGTTGGATCGCGCGGGATTTCCGCTTCGGCGGCCGGCTCGGCCGGTGGGGCCGCAGTATCGGCGTCGAGCTCCGCGGCAGGCACTGTCTCCGCATCCGGCTCGGGCTCTTCCGTCGCTGGCTGCAGCTCGGACTCGCTCCCGGGCTCGGGGTCGCGGTCGGGCTCGCCGGCCGCGACGGCCTCCACCTGCGCGCCGGTGAGGGCGTCGACCGGCGGCGCCGCCCCGTCGTCCGCCCCGGTGGCAGCCGGCGGGTCGCCCGGCCGAGGCGGGCTCGTCATCCCGGATCCTGCTTCGGCCTCGGCGCCTTCCGGCATGTCCGTCATCGGCTCGCGCTCCACGTCAGAGGACCGCAGGATAGGCGAAGGTCGACAGCACGAGGCCCAGGACCACGACGATCGCGACGACGATCATCAACAGCCGCGCGATCCGCGAGCCCGGCATCATCGCCAGAGCCTACCGGTAGTTCTGGAACTGGAGCGGCACCGACTCGTCCAGCTCGCGCAGCCTGGCGATGACCTTCTGCAGGTCGTCCTTGCTCTTGCCCGATACCCGGACGGCATCGCCCTGGATCTGCGACTTGACCTTCGGAAAGTCGTCGCGGATCAGTTTCTGGATCTTCCTGGCGAGCGTCTCGTCGAGGCCCTTGCGCAGGCCGATCGTCTGCCGGACCTTGTTCCCGCCGGCCGGCGCGACGTCGCCCCAGTCGAAGATCTTGAGCGACAGGTTGCGCCGGACCGCCTTTGACTCGAGCAGATCCCTGACCGCGGTCGCACGGAACTCGTCGTCCGTGACCAGGGTCAGCTCGTCCTTGCCCTGCGTCAGCTCGACCGTGACGCCCTTGAAGTCGTAACGCTGCTGCACCTCGCGACGGACCTGGTCGAGGGCGTTGCGGAGCTCCTGTTCGTCGAACTCGCTGACGACGTCGAACGAGACCTCACCGGCCATCTAGCCCTCCTCAAGCCGCTCGAGCAACCGCTCGCCGATCCGGTAGCTCCGACCGCCGCCCATCACGAGCACGGCGTCGCCCGGCTGGACCTGACCGGCGAGCCAGTCCGCCGTTGCCTCGACGGAGCCCGGGGCAGAGGCGAGGCCATCAGGTCGGCGCCGTGCGACGGCCTCGGCGAGTCCGCCGGCCGACGCGATCGTCGTGTCGGGGTCACGGCCCGCCCAGATGTCCGCGATCGCGACGGCGTCCGCGGTGGCCAGGACGTCGGCGAAGGCTTCGAGCAGGGCGGCCGTCCGATGGTACGTCAGCGGCTCGTACACCGCCCACACCCGTCGCCCGGGCTCCCGTTGCCGGATCGCGGCGAGCGTCTCGCGGATGGCCGAGGGGTGGTGGCCGTAATCGTCGTAGACCACCACGCCCCGGGCCTCTCCCTTCCGTTCGAGGCGCCGCCCGACGCCGCCAAAGCTCGCCAGTCCGTCAACGATGGCCTGGGCCGGCACGCCGAGCGCCATGGCCGCGCCCGCCACGCCGAGCGCATTGGCCGCGTTGTGACGGCCGGCCGTGGGCAAACGGACCTCGAGCTGGCCCGCGTCCGACAGGCCGTCGACCACCATGGTCGTCCCGTCCCGGTCGGCCGAGGTCACCCGCCCGACGATGGCCGTGGCGGGCCCCGCCGCCGTCGAGAACCGGTCGGCGATCGTCGACGGCGCGGCAGCGAGGCTTCCTGACCGCCGATCGACGAGGGCCGTCCCGATGACCCGACCGGGCCAGTCCGCGAGGGCCGCAACCAGCTCGGCCACGCCGCGATCGGCCACGTTAGCGACCAGCACGGTCCGCTTCGCGGGGCCGCCGTCGGCCGCGAGCGTCCCCGGCTGCTGCTGGCCCAGGGTCGCGGCGCGGACCCACCGCTCGAACGTGGCCACGACCGCCGCCCGATCGGCGAACACGTCCGGGTGATCCCACTCCGCCGAGGTCACGATGGCGATCTCCGGCCGGTACGAATCGAAGTTGCCCGCATACTCGTCCGCCTCGGCGACGAAGGGGCGGCCGGATCCCCAGCGCGCCGTGGCCGGCAGGCTCCCCGTCACGGCGGCCGGCAGCAGGGCGCCGACGAAGGCGCTGGGATCCTCGCCCGCGGCGACCAGCAGGTGGACGAGCCAGCCAGCCGTCGTGCTCTTGCCGTGCGTCCCGGCGACGCCCACCAGGGTCCGGCCGGTCGCGGCGTCGGCCACGACCTGCTGCCATGGTTCGACCGGCACGCCAAGGCGCCGGGCGGTCTCCAGCTCCGGGTGGTGCGGGTCGATCGCCGTCAGTGCCTTGCTGACGGCCAGCCGTTCCGGACGCGGCTCGCGCTCGACGTGCGCCGCGTCGTGCGCCCACGACAGCTCGATACCGGCCCGCTCGAGAGCCGCCGTGTACGGCGACGGCCCGCCCGGATCGCAGCCGCTCGCCGTCGCGCCGGCATGGTGGGCGAGCAGCGCCGCCGCGGACGCGCCGGCCCCGGCGACCCCGACCACGTGAATGCGTTCGCCGTGCCGGATGGCCCGGTCCCGCCGCGCCCGAGCGAGGCCCGCGCCAGGCGACGACCCGCCAGCCGTCACGGGGCCGCGGTCGTCACCGCGCCGCTCGCTCGAGCAGCAGCTCGAGTGCCGCCGCAGCGCTGCGCGCCTTGTTGCCCGATCGATCATCCGTCCAGCGGAACCGCCGCACGTCGACCCCGGCATCGTCCGCCACGGCGACGTAGGTCAGCCCGACCGGCTTGTCGAGGCTGCCTCCAGCGGGCCCGGCGACACCCGTCACGGCCACGCCCAGGTCCGCGCCGAACCTGGCGCGGGCACCCACCGCCATCGCGCGGGCCGCCTGGGCGCTGACGGCGCCGTGACTCGCGAGGACCTCGGCGGGAACGTCGAGCAGTCGCATCTTCGCCCCGTCCGCGTAGCTGACGATCCCGCCCAGGAAGTAGCCCGACGATCCGGCCACCTCCGTGATGGCGTGCGCGATCAGCCCGCCAGTGCACGATTCGGCCGTGGCCAGGGTCCGTCCGCGCTCGAGGCAGACCGCCTGCAGCCGCTGCGCGACCGCGACCAGCGCGTCGGCCGTCGATCGCGCCGGCTCAGCCGCCGGCCACATCGGGATCGTCGATGTCGTCCTGCGAGCGGAACCAGTTCTCGGGGCCATAGACCTGGCGCGGCGAGGCCGGATTGCGCGGGTCCTGGGGGCTCACGATGCCGTACCGCTCGAGCTCGTCGATCACGCGGCTGGCGCGGGCGAAGCCCAGCTTCAGCTTGGTCTGGAGCATCGAGGTGCTCGCGCGCTGGGTGGTGGTGACCAGCTCGGCCGCGGGAACGGTCATCTCGTCGACGCCCAGCTTCCGAAGCCAGCCGAACTGGCCACTTTCGCCGTTCCCGTCGTCTACGTCCGCGAAAGCGAGGATCTCCTCCTCGTAGAACGTCCGGTCGCCGCTCTGCCCGAGCCAGTGACGGGTCACCTCGGCGACCTCTGCGTCATTGACGAACACCCCCTGCACCCGGACGGGTCGCGGCAGATCGACGGGCTGGTAGAGCATGTCGCCGCGGCCGATGAGGTCTTCAGCGCCTGGCGCGTCGAGGACCGTCCGCGAATCGACCATGGAGGCCATCGCGAACGCGATCCGCGACGGCACGTTGGCCTTGATCAGGCCGGTCACCACGTTGACCGAGGGACGCTGCGTCGCGAGCACGAGGTGGATCCCGACCGCCCGAGCCTTCTGGGCGATCTTGACGATCGCATCCTCGACCTTGCGGCCCTCGCGCATGATGAGGTCGGCGAGCTCGTCGATGATCAGCACGACGTAGGGCATCGGCTCGCTATCGTCGACGACCGCGCGCTCGTTGAAGCCGGCGATGTTGCGGACAGTGTGGGCGGCCAGCAGCTTGTAGCGCTGCTCCATCTCGCGGACGGCCCAGTTGAGGGCAGCCTTGGCGTGCTCCGGCTCGGTGATGACGGGCACCAGAAGGTGCGGCAGGCCGTTGTAGGCGGCGAGCTCGACTCGCTTCAGGTCCATCAGGACCATCCGGACCTCGGTCGGGCGCGCCCGCATCAGCAGGCTCGTGATCAGAGCGTTCACGCAGACGCTCTTGCCGGAACCGGTCGCGCCAGCGACGAGCAGGTGCGGCATCTTGGCCAGGTCGACGGCGATCGACTTGCCGGACACGTCCCGGCCGAGCGCGAAGGTCAAGGGGCTCGTGGCGGCGAGCATCTTGCTCTCCTCGACGAGCGGCCGGAACCCGACGACCTCGCTCACCGAGTTCGGGATCTCGATCCCGATGACGTCCTTGCCGGGGATCGGCGCCTCGATCCGGATCGACCGCGCGGCCAGCGCCATGGCCAGGTCGTCCGCCACGGCCTCGATCCGCGAGACCTTGACATGGTGCTCCGGCCGGACCTCGTACTGCGTGACGACCGGCCCGCTGTTCCAGCCGGTGACCTTGGCCGGGATCGAGAAGCTCAGGAGCTTCTCCTCGATGCGGCGCTTGTTCTTCTCGTGGTCGATGCCGGGTCCGCCGCGGGCGGGAGCCCGTTGCTCCAAAAGCTCGATCGGCGGCAGCGTCCAGTCGATCGCGTTGAGCGACTCGATGACGCTCGGCTCATCACCGGCGACGGCGACACTGGTACGCGACACGGCCGCCCGCGCCGGGCCGTCCGACTCGCCCGTCCAGACCGTCTGGCTGACGGGGGCCTGGCCGCCCCTGGGCGCCGGCTCGTCGAGGATGCTGTCCCTCGCCGCGCCGGCGCCGATGCCGCCACCGCTGCTGCCGTCCGGGCCGCGAACCGGGACGGCCACGGGCGCCTTGAGCGTGGCGGCGGCCCGGGTCCCGTTGCCTGCGGTCGTGGCGTCCCCGGACTCGCGGCGCATCGAGGCGGCCGCGGTGGATCCCACCCAGCGCGCGGTGCCGGTGACCGGCCGGAGCAGCTGCTTGAGCTGCAGGTTGAAGGCAAGAAGGAGCCCCGCGAGCGCGAGGCCCATGAGCAGTACGACGGCACCCGGAGCGGTGATGAGCGGCGGCAGCGCGGACTCGAAGAACCGCCCGATCCGACCGCCGGAGAACGGCCCCAGGATCTCGACGACGCCGAGCAGGCCGGCGTAGCCGAGCGCTGCCCCGAGCAGCGTCAGCCCCCAGCCGCTGTTCGGACGGCGTCCCGGTCCCCACTCCACGTACCAGCCGGAGGCGAGCAGGATGAACGGGAGCAGCCAGCGGACGCTGCCGAACCATGGGCCTACGGAGCCGATCCACCAGTCCGTGAGGGCGCCCCGGCCGGGGAGGATCAGGGCGATCAGCGTGACCGCTCCCAGTACCAGCAGGGCGATCCCCACGATCGAGCGGACGACGTCGGGGCTGATCGCCCCGAGGTCGAGGGTCGGCAGCTGGAGGCCGCCCCTGCGGCGGGTCCGGCTGCCACTGCGCGGCGCCCGTCGTGTCGCGGGGCGCGTGGTCCTCGCCACCTAGACCTCGACCACGACGGGGAAGACCATCGGCCGGCGTTTGGTCTGCTCGTACAGATAACGGCTGACGGCGTCCTTGATCTGGCTCTTGAGCAGCGCGATCTCGCTGATGTGATCGCCCGGGGTATCGATCGCCTTGATGATCCGCTCGATCGCCTCGTCCATGATCGGGTCCCGCTCGTTGAGGTGCACGAAGCCGCGGGTCACGATCTCCGGCCGGCCCACGACCGCGCCCGTCTGCTTGTCGACCGTGACGACGATCATGAACATGCCGTCGTTGGCCAGCGAGCGGCGGTCGCGCAGGACGATCTCGCCCACGTCGCCGACGGACAGGCCGTCGACGAACACGTACCCGGCTGGAACCGGCTGGCCGCGTCGCGCGGTGCCGTCCTCGGCGATCTCGATCGGCGTCCCGTTCTCGATGATGAAGACGTTCTCGGCCAGGACCCCCGTCTCGATCGCCAGCCGGCCGTGCTGGACCTGCATCCGGAACTCGCCGTGGATCGGGATGAAGTAGCGGGGCTTGGTCAGTCCGAGCATCAGCTTCAGCTCTTCCTGGCTGGCGTGGCCGGAGACATGAGCGCGCTTGATCGCGTGGTAGTAGACGTTGGCCCCGGCCTTGAAGAGATTGTCGATCGTCCGGCTGACGTACTCCTCGTTGCCGGGGATCGGGCTGGCGCTGACGATGACCGTGTCGCCCGGCTGGATCTCCACGAAGCGGTGGTCGCGGTTGGCCATCCGGGCGAGGCCGGCCATCGGCTCGCCCTGGGCTCCAGTCGTGGCGATCACGAGGTTGGCGTCCGGATGGTCGCGGATCCGGTCCTTGGCCACGATCATCGACGGCTCGTAGGTCAGGTAGCCGAGATCCGTGGCAATCCGGAAGTTCTGCTCCATCGAGCGCCCGATGACCGCCACCTTGCGGTTCATCGAGGCCGCCGCGTCGAGCACCTGCTGGACCCGTGCGATGTTGCTGGCGAACGTGGCCACGATCACCCGGCCCTGGAGCGGATCCATGATCTCGCGAAACGCCTCGCCGACCGTCCGCTCCGAGGCGGTGTAGCCCGGGTTCTCCGCCCGGGTCGAATCGGACAGCAGGCAGATGACGCCTTCCTCGCCGAGGCGGGCGAGGATCGCGAAGTCGCTGAGTTTGCCGTCGACCGGGGTATGGTCGAACTTGAAGTCGCCGGTGTGGACGATGGTCCCGACCGGCGTCCGCAGCGCGATCCCCATCGCGTCCGGGATCGAGTGGCCGATCCGGAAGGGAAGCACGCTGAACGGGCCGATCTGGATGTCGTCGCCGGGCTCCATGGCCAGCAGCGGGTTGTTGTGGAGCTTGTGCTCCTTGATCTTGTTGCCGAGGAGTCCGCGGGCGAGCGTCGAGGCGTAGACCGGCACGCCAGGGAACTCCGGCAGGACGTACGGCAGTGCGCCGACATGGTCCTCGTGGGCGTGGGTGATGAGGAACGCGCGGACGTTGTCGCGGCGCTCCTTGAGGTAGGTGATGTCCGGGATCACGAGGTCGACGCCGAACATCTCCTCGTCCGGGAACATGAGGCCGCAGTCGATGACCACGATGTCGTCGCCGTACTCGAACAGGTACATGTTCTTGCCGATCTCGCCCACCCCACCGAGCGGGATGATGCGGAGCAGCTGATTCGATCCTGGCATGGGGTGTCCTGTGGGTCGGGGGGTCAGAAGAGGCCGAGCTGGTCGTCGGGATCGACGGCCGGCATCGGGACGCGAAGCGCGTCCGGGGCGGGGGCGGCCACCGGTGGCGTCTCGATGGTCGTCGCGAGGGCCACCGCGGTGGCGGCCGGCTGGCGCAGGTCAGCTGCGCGCTCGTCCGGCGTTACAGCGGCGGCCATCGCCGCCACGGGATCAGGCGCCTGCGCTTCGCCAGCCCTGGCTCGGCGGGCGCGCCACGCCTCGAGTGCCGGCGGAACGCCCGCGATGTCCTCGTAGGATGCCCGCTCGATGGCGGGCGTTCGCAGCGCCGCGGCGGGGTGGTAGAGCGCGTACACGCTGGCGTCCCGGGCGCCGGTTGCCGGGTCCACGCGCCGGACCGTCCCGTGCGCGTCGGAGATGCGGGCGCCGGGCATGAACCGGCCCATCGAGTGGCGTCCAAGCGTGACGACGAGCGCCGGATCGAGGGCCTCGAGCTGCCGGCGGAGGTAGGGCTGGCAGGCGGCGATCTCGTCCGGCTGGGGATCGCGGTTGTCCGGCGGTCGGCACTTCACGACGTTGGTGATAAATACCTCGTCGCGCCGCCAATCGATCGAGGCGAGCAGCTTGACCAGCAGGTCCCCGGCCCGGCCGACGAACGGGCGTCCCAGCCGATCCTCGTTGAAGCCCGGACCCTCGCCGACGAAGACCACCTCCGTGTCCGGGTGGCCCTCGCCGGGCACCGCGTTGGTGCGCGTCTGATGCAGGCGACAGCGGGTGCAGACCCGGACCTCGGCGGCGATCGCCTCGAGCGCCGCGCGGCGCTCGGCGTGGGTCACGAAGGCACGCCGGCGGCCGTACGGGCCGGCTCGCGTCGCGACGCGGCCCGGACCCAGTCGCGCTCCACCAGCGCCTCGGCGATCTCGACCGCGTTGGTGGCCGCGCCCTTGCGCAGGTTGTCGCTCACGACCCAGAAGGCGATTCCGCGACCATCGGGGATCGAGAGGTCCTGCCGGACGCGCCCGACGAAGATCTCGTCGTGTCCGGCGGCCTCCGTCGCGAGCGGGTAGGCATGGGACGCCGGATCGTCCTGGACCAGGACGCCGGGCACGCCACCGAACAGCTGGCGGGCGCGGTCTGGCGTCAGCGGCTCGGTGGTCTCGACGTGGACGGCCTCGGAGTGGCTGACGAAGACCGGGATCCGGACAGCGGTGCAGGAGATGCGCAACTCCGGCAGGTGGAGGATCTTTCGGCTCTCCGTGACGACCTTCCACTCCTCCCTGGTGTAGCCGCTGGGCAGGAAGACGTCGATCTCCGGCAGGGCGTTGAAGGCGATCGGGTGCGGGTAGACGCTCGCCCGCTTGGGCTCGCCGGAGACGTGGGCCCGGACCTGTTGCTCGAGCTCGGCCAGCGCGTCCGCGCCGGTTCCCGAGACGGACTGGTACGTATCGACGACGACCCGCTCGATCCCGACCGAGTCGCGCAGCGCCATGAGCACCGGGGCGAGCTGCATCGTCGAGCAGTTCGGGTTGGCGACGATGCCCTCGTGCCCCTCGAGGTCGTCAGCATTCACCTGGCTGACGACGAGCGGGACGTCGTCGTCCATCCGCCAGGCGCTGGAGTTGTCGATCACGGTCGCGCCGCGCGCCGCCGCCTGCGGAGCGAGCTCCTGCGCGATGTCCGCCCCGGCCGAGAAGAGCGCGATGTCGACGCCCGCGAACGCCTCCGGGGCGGCCTCGGCGATCTCGATCGATCGACCGTCGACCTCGACGACGCGTCCCGCGGAGCGTCCCGACGCCAGCAGGCGCAGCTCGCCGACGGGAAAGCCTCGTTCGGTGAGCACCTGGATCATCGTCCGGCCAACGACGCCGGTGGCGCCGACGACCGCGACGGTGAGGGAGTGGGGGGTCATCCGGGACGTGGCTCCGCAGCGGGGTCGGGTCGACCGGGCACCGCGCGAGTATACCAGCGGCCCCCCTCGGCCCGGCCCCCGGAGCCCCGGGCGAGCCGCTACGGTGAGCGACACCATGCCCGGGTCCCAGCACGCCGGAGACGCTCTGCACCTGCCCTTCGACCCCGAACGCTTCGAGGCGCTCACCTTCGACTGCTACGGCACGCTCATCGACTGGGAGGCGGGCCTGGCCACGGCGCTGCGATCGCTTCTCGGTCCGGCCACCGACGGGATCGAGGACGACGCGCTGCTCACCGCCTACGCCCGGTTCGAGGCCGAGGCGGAGCGACCGCCGTACCGGACCTACCGGGAGGTGCTCACGATCGCCGGACGCGGTGTCGCGATGGAGCGCGGCGTCGAGCCGTCCGAACCTGCGCTGCGGCGATTTGCCGGATCGGTCGTCGACTGGCCCGCCTTTCCCGACTCGGCGCCGGCCCTGGCTCGGCTGGCTGGCTCCGTCCGTCTCGGCGTGCTCACGAACTGCGACGACGACCTGTTCGCCGCGTCCGCCCGGCGGCTCGGCGTGGCGTTCGACTGGGTGGTCACGGCCCAGCAGGTCGGCAGCTACAAGCCGGATCCGCGCAACTTCGAGGCGCTGTTCGAACGGCTCCAGCTGCCGCGTGACCGGATCCTCCATGTCGCGCAGAGCCTCCATCACGACCATGTGCCGGCCAGGGCGCTCGGCCTGACGACCGTCTGGATCGACCGCCGGCACGGTCGCCCGGGAACGGGCGCGACGCCGCCGGCCGAAGCGAGGCCGGACGCGACCTTCCCGGACCTGGCCTCGTTCGCGGCGGCGATGACGCCGGGGCGCCGGGACGGAGGGTGAGTGGCGTGCAGGGTTTCCCTGCACGCCCGCGGGCGGGTCCAGTGGACCATCGGCCGGCCTGGTCCCGCTGGGCGCCCTCCGGCCCGGCTCCCGTGCCCAAACCCGCTGGCCGGGTCACCTGATGCCGCGAGCAACTCCGGACCCGCCGGCCGGGTCAACGTCCGCCAGGCCCAGCAGATCGGCTCACGAACGCCGCTCCGGCGGCCTTCCTCCGACAGGTGACCCGCGGCGCGGGTCAGGCCTTGGGGTCGGTCAGGCACGGCCGCGTCAGCCGCCAGGAATCGAACGAGCCGCCGGTCCGCCCGGCGGCTCGTCTGTCGACCGATCGGCGGTCAGCCGAAGGGCATCCTCGGGCGGATGGCGTCGCGGAGCTCCGCCCCCGACCTCGGAGAGCGGGTGTCAGCTCCCGACGGGCTCTTTCGCCAGGTGGCGCTGCATGGCCGCCTTGCGGGACAGGTTGACCCGGCCCTGGCGGTCGATCTCGGTCACGACGACCATCACCTCGTCGCCGACGGACACGACGTCCTCGACGGTCGGCACGTGGTAGTCGGCGAGCTCGCCGATCCGGACGAGACCCTCCTTGCCGGGCATGATCTCGACGAAGGCGCCGAAGCCCATGATCCGGGTCACCGTGCCCAGGTAGAGCGCACCGATCTCGACCTCGCGGGTCAGGCTCTCGATCCACTGGATCGCCTTGCGGGCGTTCTCGCCGGAGACGGCCGCCACCTCGACGGTGCCGTCGTCCTCGACGTTGATCTCCGTGCTGGTCTCCTCCTGGATCTTGCGGATCATCGAGCCGCCCTTGCCGATGATCTCCCGGATCTTCTCCGGGTTGATCTTGATGGTCGTGATGCGCGGCGCGAAGTCGCTCATCTCGTGGCGCGCCTCGGGCATGACCTCGGCCATCTTGTCGAGGATCTGGAGCCGGGCGGCGAGCGCCTGCTTCAGCCCGTCGCGGATGATCGCCTCGCTGATGCCCTGGACCTTGATGTCCATCTGCAGGGCGGTCACGCCGTCCCGCGTGCCGGTCACCTTGAAGTCCATGTCACCGATCGAGTCCTCCTTGCCGAGGATGTCGGTCAGGACGACGAACCGGCCGTCCGGCTCGGTGATCAGGCCCATCGCCGCACCGGCGACCGGCGCCTTGATCGGCACGCCGGCGTCCATCAGGGCGAGCGTCGAGCCGCAGGTCGAGGCCATCGACGTGGATCCGTTCGAGGTCACGCACTCGCTGACGAGGCGGATCACGTACGGGAACTCATCATGGCCCGGCAGGACGGGCACGAGCGCCCGCTCCGCGAGGTGGCCGTGGCCGATGTCGCGCCGGCTGGGCCCGCGCATCATCTTGTTCTCGCCGGTGCTGTAGGGCGGGAAATTGTAATGGTGGAGGTAGCGCTTCTCGGTCTCCGGGCTGATCGTGTCGATCCGCTGGACGTCCGATGAGGCGCCGAGCGTGGCGACCGTCAGCGCCTGCGTCTCACCGCGGGTGAACAGGCCGGAGCCATGTGCCCGCGGGATCAGGCCGACCTCGACCGTGATCGGGCGGATGTCCGCCAGGCCGCGACCGTCGATGCGGATCCCCTCGTCGAGGACGATCCGCCGAACGGTCTGCCTCTGGACGAGGTTGAAGAGGTTCTTGCTGACCCGGGCCTCGCGTCGGGCCGCCTCGAGGAGCGCGGGCGTGTCGCCACCCGTGCGCTGGGCGCGGACGGCCTCGGCGATCGAGTCGCGCAGGGTCGAGATCCGGCCCGGCAGGTCGTTGGCGAACCAGAGCACGAGGCTGGCGGTCGCCTCGGCATGGGGAAGCGCTCGGTGGCCCTTCTCCAGCTCGATGCCGAAGAAGCTCGCCAGGTCGGGGAGCTTGTACGACTCCGCCCCCGGGTAGCCCTCGCGGGCGATGACCAGCGTGTCGAGGTAGGACCCCGGCTGGAACCGGAAGCCGTCGCCCTTCGCCGCCTCGATGAAGCCGAGGTCGAAGCCGACGTTGTGGCCGACGATCAGCGCGTCGCCGACGAAGTCCAGCAGCTGATCGGCCGCCTCCTTCGGACTCGGTGCGCTCTTGACGTCCTTGTCCTTGATGCCGTGCATCTGGTTGCCGACGATCGGCCGCCCGGGGTTGACCAGGGTCGACCAGCGGTCGACGACCTTCGTGCCCCTGATCTTGACCGCCGCGACCTCGACCAGGTCCGACATCTTCGGATCGGTGCCGGTCGTCTCGACGTCGAGCACGACGAGCTCGCGCTTGTCGTCCGTCGCCGAGGCGAACTCGAGGACGGAGCCGGTGGAGGGCTCCAGGTACGGGACCCGCTTGGCCTTGCCGACCGCCTGGCGGATCTCCTCCTGGAGGACGACGATGGGCTGGAGCGCTCGATGCCCGAACAGGATGGCCTCGGCCATCACGTCCTCGGGCAGGAGCTTCGCGCCGGCCTCGACCATCATGATCGCGTCGCGGGTGCCGGCGACGATCAGGTCGAGCTCCGATTCCTTGAGCTCCGTGTGGGTCGGGTTGACGACGAACTCGCCGCCGATCCGGCCGACGCGGACTGAGGCGATCGGGCCGTTGAACGGGATCTCGCTGATCGACAGGGCGGCCGAGGCCGCGATCGTGCCGATGACGTCCGGGTTGTTCTCCTGGTCCGTGGACAGGACCGTGATGACCAGCTGGACGTCGTCCTTGTAGCCCTCGGGAAAGAGCGGGCGGATCGGGCGGTCCGTCTGGCGGGCGGCCAGGATCGCGTGCTCCGACGGTCGTGCCTCGCGCTTGATGAAGCCGCCCGGGATCTTGCCCGCGGCGTACATCCGCTCCTCGAAGTCCACCGTGAGCGGGAAGAAGTCCAGCCCGGGGCGTGGCTCGGATCCGTTGGCGGTGCCGAGCACCATGGTGTCGCCGTAACGGACGGTGACGGAGCCGCCGGCGAGCCGCGCGAGCTTGCCGGTTTCGATGGTCAGGGTGCGACCACCGAGCTGGGTCTCGAAGACCTGTGACACTGAGTGCGTTCCTCCTGACGTGCGGAGGAGCGACCGGGCCGGGCGGCCCACCGATGGGACGTTGCGCGGAGGAGCCGGGTGTGTTCCCGGCTCTCGCGGTCGATTCCCTAGCGGCGGAGTCCAAGCCGTGCGATGACGGCCCGGTAGCGGGCGTTGTCCTTCTTCACCAGGTAGGCGAGGAGACGACGGCGCTGACCGACGAGCTTGAGGAGGCCGCGTCGCGAATGGTTGTCCTTCGGGAAGCTCCGGAGATGCCCCGTCAGGCTACGGATCCGCTCCGTCAGGAGCGCGACCTGGACCTCGGGCGAACCGGTGTCACCTTCCTTGGTGGCGAACCCGGTCATGATCTCCTGCTTCTCTTCCCGCACGAGCGGCACTCGGTCCTCCGACACGAACTGTTCTTTCTGACCTTCTCTTTGACCGGCGGATGGTAGCAGCCGGGGCCTGCCCCGGCAAACGCGCTACCGTCAGGGCGCCCGATGCCCGAGCCCGTCGTCTCCCACGTCCAGGTCGCCCCGGCACTCGCCGCGCGCCGGCTGGGCGCGCCTCGGACGCTCTTCTCGACCGACCTCGGCCGGACCGTCACCGAGACGGAGCTGACCGACGACGGAATCCTCCTGCCTGACGGCGCGCTGCTGCGCTGGGCCGATGCTGAGGCCATCGCGGCGGCGCCGAACGCCTGCTTCCGGCTGCTCGCCGGCGGCCTCGAGCCGATCCGGGCCTTCTCCGGGACCACGGGGCGGGTGGTCGGACTGATGGCGACCACCGGCGCGCCGACGATGATCCTCGGCGGTTTCTACATGCACCGCGTCAAGGGCACGGACCCGTGGGCGGACACCCTGGCCAAGGTGGCCGCCGTGGCGCCGGTGCGAGGCGCGGTGCTCGACACGACGATGGGCCTCGGCTACACCGCCATCGCCGCGGCGCGGACGGCCTCGAGGGTGCTGACGATCGAGCTTGACCCGGCCGTGGTCGAGATTGCCGCGCTCAACCCCTGGTCCGGCGAGCTCTTCGCAGACCCGCGGATCGAGCGTCGCGTCGGCGACGCCACCGAGCTGGTGGCGGAGCTGCCGGACGCGTCCTTCGACCGCGTGCTCCACGATCCTCCGACCCTCAGCCTCGCCGGCGAGCTCTACGGCGGCACGTTCTACGCCCAGTTGCTGCGGGTGCTTCGGCCAGGCGGCCGGCTGTTCCACTACGTCGGCCGGCCGGACAGCGGTCACGGCGCCCGGACCGGCGCCGGCGTGATCCGGCGGCTGCGAGAGGCCGGCTTCGAGGCCGTGGCCGAGCGCCCGGCCGCGTTCGGCATCGTGGCAGCCAGGTCGGCCCGCGGCCGGCGCCACTGAGGAGCCGCCGCAGGTCAGGGGCCCTGGAGCCTGCCCGAAGCCGCGGGGCAGCTCCGTTCAGGCGGCTCGGGGTGGCGGCAACGTTGGGCACCCAGGCGGTGGCGGGGCTCGGCGACGTTCCCCGCCTGCGTGACCATGGGGTGGGCATTTTCTTGGCACGGGACGCGCCATGGATCGGTACCGGAGCGATGACGAAGCGGTCGGGGCCGATGTCACGCTCACCTGAGCACCCGCACCGGCGGTCCGCGCCCCACCAGGAGCCGATGGAAGGCGCGGAAGCCCTGAAATGACCATGCCATGGTCACAGGTCGAGTTTCCGGATCGGCAGCGGACGGTCACTGGACTACCCTCCAGTTGGCAGTGGCTCGCAGGAGTGCTGCCGCTCGGTGAGGATCGGGGAGACGGCCTGCGTCGGTTGCCCCTCGTGGGCCAGCATGACACCGCCGCCCCCGGTCCCCC
>JAABUR0100005199.1_pt1 | contig 16770 bp, 18 predicted proteins | sample 5560091 | NCBI WGS metagenome assembly JAABUR01 (sample SAMN10711879, study PRJNA513375) | rock metagenome | isolation source: Antarctica rocks | place: Antarctica: Victoria Land, University Valley sud | reverse complement strand
GAAGCCGAGCCCGCTGGCCTGCCCGACAGCCAGGAAGACCACCGCGGTGATGGCGCCCAACAGGGCGCCTGCGGTGAGGATCGCCCGCACGTCAGCCCCCCATCGGCGGGCCAGCGCCATCCCGACGTATCCCAACGCCAGCAAAGAGGGCACCTTGACGGTGGCGGACAGCACGATCAGTCCCGAGCCCGCGCACAGGGCCACCAACGCCTGCCCCCGCAGCGGCCCGGCATGCTCGACGCCGCGCATTGCCAGCTCGACCCCCGCCAGCATCAGTCCGATCATCAGAGCCTCGTTGTGGATCCCGGAGACCAGGTGAAACAGGACCAGTGGGTTGAGCGCCCCCAACCACAGCGCGGCCACCGAGGACGCGCCGCAACGCCGAGCCAGGCGGGGGAGTGCCCACACGATGAACGCCACGCCCACCAGGGCGAGCAGGCGGTGCAGAAAGATACCGGTGATGATCGAGTTTCCCGCAAGGTGGGCGAACCCCCGTCCCACCCAGAGGAACAAGGGTCCGTACGGCGCCGGGGTGTCCCGCCAGATGGTGGGCACCGTGCGGGTGAGCACATTGCCGACGCCCAGTGCCTTGGCCGGGCCGAGCACGTAGGGATCCAGCCCCCGGGCCGCGATCTCGCTCTGGGCCAGGTAGGAGTAAACGTCCTTGCTGAACATCGGTGGCGCGAGCGTCAGCGGCAAGCCCCAGAGCAGCATGGTTCGGTCGAGCTGGGACCGGGTCATCCGGCGGGGGGCGCTACCGCGGGCGAAGCGACCGATCACCAGCCAGGCAAGCACCACCATGATCATGCCGGTGACGGCTATCGCGAGCGCCGTGCTCGGCATCCGGGCCGGCAGTCCCAGTACCCGCACGCCTTGCAGCGGGTTCTGCAGCACGGGGTTGGCGCCCGCGCCGAGGGAACCGAGCGCCATCAGGAGCGCCCCTGCCGCCCCGAAGCGCCGTGCCGCCCGCAGCTGTGCGGTCTCTGCCGGGTTCAGGCCGGGGGCGGACCGCTCGACGTCGTGTAGGGCGACAATGGAGAACGGTGTGCGTCGGCGCTGCAACACCGTCGACGCGTCGTCGACGGTGTTCGATCTGCCGCTGGCCACAGCGTCAGCCTAGCCGTGGGCACCGCGCAGCCCCACGGATCACAGCTCGGGTGGACAGGCGATGGGTAATTGCGTCACACTGGTGTTGTGAAATACCCCGCGGCCGCTGTGATCGATGCGCCACACCATGCGCACGAGCAGCAGACGCGTGCGTCGGTGGCCCAGCAGCTGCTCGAGCGTGGCCCGGTCACCGCTACCGAGGTGTCCGTGAGTCTGGGAGTCAGCCCGGCAGGAATACGCAGGCACCTGGACGCACTGGTCGCCGCCGGAGAGGCCACCTCCATCGCTGCGCCGGCACAGGTTCCGCGCGGCCGGGGACGCCCTGCCCGCAGTTACCTGCTCACCGCCGCGGGACGGTCCCGGTTCAGTCCTTCCACCCAGGGTCTGGCGGAACTGGGCGTGGACGCGCTGCGTCAACTGCGGGAGCTCGGCGGCGATGATGCGGTGCACGAGTTCGCACGGCGGCGCATGGCCGCCATCACCAACCAGGTGCCGATTGACGGGAGTCGGAGCGTCTCGGACAGTGCCGCAGGCCTCGCGCAGGCGTTGACCACGGCCGGATACGCTGCTTCCACGCGGCAGGTCGGCAACGGTGTTCAACTCTGCCAGCACCATTGTCCGGTGGCCCCGGTCGCCGCCGAGTTTCCCGAGTTGTGTGAGGCCGAACGGACCGCGTTTGCCGAGCTGCTCGGCACCCATGTCCAGCGGTTGGCCACCATCGCCAACGGCGACCCGGTATGCACCACCCACGTACCAACCCAGCAAGTGCCCGACCGCACCGCTCTCCGGAAGGAGCACGCATGACAATCGCTCAGGATTTGGCTACTCAGGATGTGGCTACTCGGCACGAGGTCGCCCAGCAGGCGCCGATGACGCAGGACGAGACGATCGCCTCGCTCGGGCAGTACGCCTTCGGCTGGTCTGACTCCGACGCCGCGGGGTCGATCGCCAAGCGCGGGCTGTCCGAGGAGGTCGTGCGCGACATCTCGGACAAGAAGGACGAACCGGAGTGGATGCGCGCCAAGCGACTCAAAGCGCTGAGCATCTTCGACCGCAAGCCGATGCCCAACTGGGGCGCGGACCTGTCGGGCATCGATTTCGACAACATCAAGTATTTCGTGCGCGCGGGGGAGAAGCAGGCCCAGACCTGGGACGACCTGCCCGAGGACATCAAGAGGACCTACGATCGGATCGGCATCCCCGAGGCGGAGAAGAACGCCCTGATCGGTGGTGTCACCGCGCAGTACGAGTCGGAGGTCGTCTACCACTCCATCCGTGAGGACCTGGAGACCCAGGGCGTCATTTTCACCGACGCCGACACCGGGCTGCGGGAGTACCCGGAACTGTTCCAGGAGTACTTCGGCACGATCATCCCGGCCGGGGACAACAAGTTTGCCGCGCTGAACTCGGCCGTGTGGTCGGGCGGGTCCTTCGTCTACGTGCCGCCCGGCGTGCACGTGAAGATCCCGCTGCAGGCCTACTTCCGGATCAACACCGAGAACATGGGTCAGTTCGAGCGCACGCTGATCATCGTCGACGAGGGTGCCTCGGTGCACTACGTCGAGGGCTGCACGGCGCCTACGTACTCCTCGGACTCGCTGCACTCCGCGGTCGTGGAGATCATCGTCAAGAAGGGTGCGCGCTGCCGTTACACCACCATCCAGAACTGGTCGAACAACGTCTACAACCTGGTCACCAAGCGCGCCAAGGCCGAAGAGGGCGCGACCATGGAGTGGATCGACGGCAACATCGGTTCCAAGGTGACCATGAAGTACCCGGCGGTGTGGTTGATGGGTGAGCACGCGCACGGCGAGGTGCTCTCCGTCGCCTTCGCCGGTGAGGGTCAGCACACTGACGCCGGGGCCAAGATGCTGCATCTGGCACCCAACACCAGCTCCACCATCGTCAGCAAGTCGGTGGCCCGCGGTGGCGGGCGCAGTTCCTACCGTGGCCTGGTGCAGGTGAACAAGGGTGCACACGGGTCGAAGTCCACGGTGAAGTGCGATGCGCTGCTGGTTGACCAGATCAGCCGCAGTGACACCTACCCCTACGTGGACATCCGTGAGGACGAGGTGTCCATGGGCCACGAGGCCACGGTGTCCAAGCTCAGCGCGGACCAGCTGTTCTACCTGATGAGCCGGGGCATGAGCGAGGACGAGGCTATGGCGATGATCGTCCGCGGGTTCGTCGAGCCCATCGCGCGGGAGCTGCCGATGGAGTACGCGCTAGAGCTCAACCGCCTGATCGAACTGCAGATGGAAGGGGCTGTGGGCTGAGCATGGGTCCCAGCGAGACAGTCACTTCCGAAGCGCCGGTCATCCCGGCTGCGAGCCGGGGTGCTGCGTTCACGTCCTTCGACGTCGACGCATTCGAGGTGCCGAGCTCGCACGACGAGGCATGGCGGTTCACTCCGCTGCGCAGGCTGCGGGGGCTGCACGACGGCACCGCCCCGGCCACCGGTCAGGTGAGGGTCGAGGTGCAGGAATCCGAGGGGGTCACCGTGGCGACGGTGGGCCGCGACGACGCTCGGCTCGGCGTCGCCGGCACCCCGGCCGACCGGGTCGCGGCCCAGGCATGGACGTCGTTCACCGAGGCCACCGTGGTGGCGGTGGCGCAGGAAGCGCAGATCGGCGAGCCGGTCATGGTCACGGTCACCGGGCCGGGCGTCGACCAGGTCGCCTACGGGCACACCCAGGTGCGGCTCGAGCCCTTCTCCCGGGCTGTGGTGATCATCGACCAGCGCGGCTCAGGGACCTTCGCGGAGAACCTGGAGCTGGTGGTCGGCGACTCCGCACACCTCACCGTCGTCACTGTGCAGGACTGGGCGAACGATGCCGTGCACCTCGCCGCGCATCACCTGCTCCTCGGCCGCGACGCAGTGATCCGGCACAGTGCGATCAGCCTGGGTGGCAGCGTCGTTCGGCTCACCCCGACAGTGCGCTACGACGGGCCAGGCGGGGACGCCCAGTTGCTCGGGGTGTACTTCGCGGACGCAGGCCAGCACCTGGAACAGCGCATCTTCGTCGACCACGCGCAGCCGCACTGCCGCTCCGACGTCATGTACAAGGGCGCGCTGCAAGGCTCGCCGGGCTCCGGCGTACCGGACGCACACACCGTGTGGATCGGAGACGTGCTCATCCGCGCCGAGGCTGAGGGCACCGACACCTTCGAGCTCAACCGCAACCTCATCCTCACCGACGGCGCCCGGGCGGATTCGGTGCCCAACCTGGAGATCGAGACCGGCGAGATCGCCAACGCCGGGCACGCCAGCGCCACCGGCCGCTTCGACGACGAGCAGCTGTTCTATCTGCGCTCCCGTGGGATCACCGAGGAGCAGGCGCGCCGGCTCGTGGTGCGCGGCTTCTTCCACGAAGTGCTCGCCAAGATCACCGTGGCCTCGGTGCGCGAACGCCTGGAGGCGGCGATCGAGACCGAGCTCGCGGCCGTCGGCATCTGACCGCAGCCCCCCGACTGTTAAACCGAACTGGAGACGAGAACACCATGTCCACCTTGGAGATCCGCGGCCTACACGTCAGCGTGCATACAGGCGACGCTGCTGAGCCGTCGAAAGAGATCCTGCGGGGCGTCGACCTCACGGTGCGGTCGGGCGAGACGCACGCCATCATGGGGCCCAACGGCTCCGGCAAGTCCACGCTGTCCTACGCCATCGCCGGCCACCCCAAGTACGAGGTGACCGCGGGCACCATCACCCTGGACGGTGAGGACGTGCTGGCCATGACGGTGGACGAGCGGGCGCGGGCGGGGCTGTTTTTGGCCATGCAGTACCCGGTAGAGGTACCAGGGGTGTCGATGTCGGGCTTCCTGCGCAGTGCCGTGACGGCGACCCGCGGCGAGGCGCCGAAGCTGCGGCACTGGGTGAAGGAGGTCAAGGGCGCGATGGCCGAGCTGGACATCGACCCGGCCTTCGCCGAGCGCAGCGTGAACGAGGGCTTCTCCGGCGGTGAGAAGAAGCGCCACGAGATCCTGCAGCTCGCCCTGCTGAAGCCGAAGATCGCCATCCTCGACGAGACGGACTCCGGCCTGGACGTTGACGCGCTGCGCGTGGTCAGCGAAGGCGTCAACCGCTACGCCGCAGACAACGACGGCGGCGTCCTGCTGATCACCCACTACACCCGCATCCTGCGCCACATCCGGCCTGACTTCGTGCACGTGTTCTCCGGCGGACGCATTGTGGAATCGGGCGGCGCCGAGTTGGCCGACGAGCTGGAGACGAACGGCTACGTGCGCTTCACCGACGCCGACAAGGCTGAGGCAGCTTCTGCCGCGGCCGCACTGCAGGAGGTAGAGGCCTGAGCATGACAGCAGTCCAGGACACCAGCACCCGTCTCGATGTGGCCGCGATCAGGGCGGATTTCCCGATCCTCGGTCGCACCGTGCGCGAGGGCAAGCCGCTGGTGTATCTCGACTCCGGTGCCACCTCGCAGCGACCGCTGCCGGTGTTGGATGCGGAGCGCGACTTCCTGCTGACCTGCAACGCCGCGGTGCACCGGGGGGCCCACCAGCTCGCCGAGGAAGCCACCGACGCCTACGAGTCCGCGCGGGAGCGGATCGCCGCGTTTGTCGGCGCTCGGGCCGACGAGGTGGTGTTCACCAAGAACGCCACCGAGGCGCTGAACCTGGTGGCCTACACCTTGGGGGACAGCCGGTTCGCGGGTCGTAGCGTCGGCCCGGGGGATGAGGTGGTGGTGACCCAGGCCGAGCACCACGCGAACCTGGTGCCCTGGCAGGAGCTGTGCCGGCGCACCGGCGCGACCCTGCGCTGGTACGGCGTCACCGACTCCGGACGCATCGACCTGGACTCGCTGCAGCTGACCGAGCGCACCAAGGTGGTGGCGTTCACCCATCAGTCCAACGTGTTGGGCACCGTGCCGCCGGTGGCGGAGCTGGTCCACCGCGCGGCGGAAGTGGGGGCGCTGACCGTGTTGGACGCCTGCCAGTCGGTGCCGCACACCCCCGTGGACTTCCACGCCTTGGGGGTGGACTACGCAGCATTTTCTGGGCACAAGATGCTCGGGCCTTCCGGCGTCGGTGCCCTCTACGGACGCGCGGAGCTGCTCGAACAGATGCCGCCGTTCCTCACCGGTGGTTCGATGATCGAGACCGTGGACATGGAGGTCTCCACCTACGCACCGCCGCCGCAGCGGTTCGAGGCGGGGGTGCCGATGACCTCTCAAGCCATCGGGCTCGGCGCGGCCGTCGACTACCTCACCGCGCTGGACATGCACGCCGTAGCCGAGCACGAGAACCGCCTGACCGTGGCAGCGTTGGCCGGACTGCAGGAGCTGGCCGGGGTGCGCATCATCGGACCCACCGAGGCGGTCGACCGCGGCGGTGCGGTGTCCTTCGTCGTCGACGGTATCCACGCCCACGACGTCGGGCAGATCCTGGACGACGAGGGCGTCGCCGTCCGGGTCGGGCACCACTGCGCGTGGCCACTGCACAAGCGCTTCGGCATCGCCGCCACGGTGCGGGCGTCCTTCGCGCTGTACAACACCTTCGACGAGGTCGACGCCCTGGTCGCCGCCGTCCGCCGCGCGCAGAGCTTTTTCGGGACACGCTGATGCAAATGGAACAGATGTACCAAGAGGTGATCCTCGACCACTACAAGCATCCGCACGGCCGCGGGCTGCGCGAGCCGTTCGGCGCCCAGGTGCACCACGTCAACCCCACCTGTGGTGACGAGGTCACCCTGCGGGTGGCGCTGTCCGACGACCGCGCGGTTGTCCAGGACGTGTCCTACGACGGCGAGGGCTGCTCCATCAGCCAGGCTGCGACGTCCGTACTGACCGACCTGGTTGTCGGTATGCCGCTGGAGCAGGCGATGACGACCCTCGACGCCTTCCGCGAGATGGTAGGGAGCAAGGGCACCATAGAAGGCGACGAGGACGTGCTCGGCGACGGCATCGCCTTCGCCGGGGTGTCCAAATATCCGGCACGGGTGAAGTGCGCGCTGTTGGGCTGGATGGCCTTCAAGGACGCCGTAAATCACGTTCTCGACGAGAGCGAAGCGGCGTCGCATGTTTCCGATGAGAGCTCGAACGAAGGAGTGCTGCAATGAGCGAGACCGAAACCCAGGTCGATCCCCGAGCGGGCCGGACCGCGGCGGACCTCGACGCGTCCACTGCGTCGGCGAGGCCGGAACCGGCCGCGGATTTGCCGTCGCTGGAGGACCTGGAGGAGGCCATGCGCGACGTGGTCGACCCCGAGCTCGGCATCAACGTCGTCGACCTCGGCCTGGTCTACGACATCCGGGTGGACACCGACAAGGTCGCCATCATCGACATGACCCTCACCTCGGCGGCCTGCCCGCTGACCGACGTCATCGAGGCTCAGGCCCGCTCGGCGCTCACCGACGACGGCATGTGCTCCGACATCAAGATCAATTGGGTGTGGATGCCGCCGTGGGGCCCGGACAAGATCACCGAGGACGGCCGCGAGCAGCTTCGCGCCCTCGGGTTCACGGTCTGACGGTCGTCACTTCGGCAAGCGTGAGTCCGGACCAGCCGGACTCACGCTGCCCCGATCAGCCCAGGACGGCTGCTTGAATGATGCGGCGGCAGGTGGGGCGGGGCAACAGCGGAACGAGCGCGCGCATCGCCGCGGCGGTCCCGGGCAGGTCGTCACGGCCCGACAAGTAGGACCGCTGTAGCTCGGGCGGCAACTCGAAGAACGCCGCGAAGAAGTTGGGCACCTCGGCGGGGCCCAACGCACAGAGGCCCCGCAGCCCGCGCAGCCGGAGCGCATGCACCGCCCGGGCTTTGGGTGACCAGATGAGGTGCTGAATGTCGGTCGTGGTGCCCCCTGACGCGATGGTGGCGGCGATCCGTGGGGCGAGTCGCAGTGTGGCGGCCACGCTGTAGCCACTGGCGGGATGGACCAAGGGCGCCGCGGCGCCGAAACGCACCACGGCCGGCGTGCGTCCGATCCACTCGGACCGCGGCAGGGGCGTATCCAGCGCGAAACGAACCCGCTCGATCGGTTCACCGCCGTCGAGCATCAGTCCGCGCGCTGCGAGCCGGGCGTTGAGCCGCTGCGCGAGTTCCGCGAGTTCCAGACCTGGCCGTCGAGCCAGCGATGTTTCCTCCAACAGCACTCGATCGCCGCCGACCGGCATCGCGTAGAGGAAGCTCGGCGGTTCCGTGGGGTCGGCGCCGTGGTCGGTGCGCCAATCCATGAACAACGCGTCGGCACCAGCCAATACCGGATCGGCGCGCTCCCGGTCGACGATGACGCCGTACGCGGTTTGCTGAGTGCGCCCGCCGGTTGAGGCGCCCCGGGCGTCGATCGTGATCCGCGCATGCGGCAGGCTGCCTTCGCTCAGGCCTCGACCGTCTGCACTCGCCGTGCCGACCAGCACCTGAACTTCGGAGAGGTCGAAAGACGTCTGCAGCGCGGCATTGTCGAGCACTGAGTAGTGGCGCGGAATCGGCTGCCGGTGCGGAGTCCAGACGACGGTCAGGTCCACAGTTGCGGCACGTGGGGTCGCCGCGGACAACTCGTCACTCCACGCGCCGTACGTCGCACGCCAAGGGGCCCACGGGTGCGGGTCAACAGCCGTCACCGCCAGACCGTGCGCCGCACAGGCCGAGGCAACGGCGCGCCCTGCTGGTCCCAGGCCAAGGACGACTACGTCTTGTGCGTGAAAAGGGCTGCCCGGTGGGCCTTTATCGCGCACGAGGCCTCGCCCCTACGCCGAGCCCGTGGACAAGATCCCGCCGTCTACCCGCACCGTGTCACCGGTGATCCAAGACGCTGCGTCCGAGACGAGAAACCCCACCAGCTTGGCCACGTCCTCGGGGTTACCGAGGCGCTTCATCGGGTAGGACGCGGATGCCTGCTCCTCACCGGAGGAGTACAGCGCCTCGGCGAAACGAGTCTTGACCACGGCAGGCGCGACGGCGTTCACCCGGATGCCGGGGCCCAGTTGCCACGCCAGTTCTTCGGTGAGTCGGATCAGCGCCGCCTTGGACGCGCCATAGACCGAAATCACGCCGGAGGACCGGATCCCGGCCACACTGGCGATGTTGACCACGGCGCCCCCGTGCTCGCCCATCCACGCCTTATAGGCCTGCTGCACATAACCCAGCGCCGCGACGACGTTGACGTCGAAGATCTTGCGCACCCCGTCGAGGTCGGCGTCCATCAGCGCGCCGTAAACCGGGTTAATTCCGGTGTTGTTGATCAAAATGTCCAGCGAGCCAAAGGCGCCCACGGTCCGCGTGACCGCATCGGCCCTGGCCTCGGCATGACCGGCATTCCCGGCCAGTGCGAGCACGCGATCAGGCGCAGCAAGTTCCGCGGCCGCCGCCTCCAACGCCTCGGGCTTACGGGCCGTGATGGTCACGCTGGCTCCGCGGGAGAGCAGCTCTGTGGCGATGGCCAAGCCGATACCGCGGCTGGCTCCGGTGATCAGTGCGGCGCGACCGGCTAGGTCCTGAGGAATCGCTGCTGTCGTCATGGTGACGCACGCTACTCATCGGAAGGTACCAAGCAGGCACCCGCACACCCGTAGACTCGACCTTTACCGTCTGCTGTCCTTGGAGCTGTAGTGATCACCGCAACCGACCTCGAAATTCGCGCCGGCGCGCGGACGCTGCTGTCCGTGCCCGGTCCGGGGTTGCGCATCCAGGGCGGCGACCGGATCGGACTTGTCGGGCGCAACGGGGCAGGCAAGACGACGACGATGCGCGTGCTTGCCGGTGAGGGCCAGCCCTACGCCGGCACCGTGGTACGCACCGGAGAGCTCGGCTATCTACCCCAGGACCCCCGCGAGGGTGATCTCACGGTGACCGCCAAGGACCGGGTGCTCTCCGCCCGCGGGCTCGACGAGCTGCTGCGCGACATGGAGAAGCAGCAGGTGGTGATGGCCGAGCTCGTCGACGGCAAGGCGCTCGACGCGGCGGTCCGCCGCTACGGGGTTTTGGAGGACAGCTTCTCCTCCCTCGGTGGATACGCGGCCGAAAGTGAAGCCGCACGGATATGCGCCAACCTCGGCTTGGCCGACCGCATTCTGACCCAACAGCTCAGCACCCTCTCCGGCGGTCAGCGCCGACGGGTGGAGCTGGCCCGCATCCTGTTCGCCGCATCCGACGGCAGCGGTGGCCGCTCCGGCAACACGTTGCTGCTCGACGAGCCGACCAACCACCTCGACGCGGACTCCATCACCTGGCTGCGCGGGTTCTTGCAGTCCCACGAGGGCGGCCTCGTGGTGATCAGCCACGACGTTGAACTGCTTGCCGACGTCGTCAACCGGGTGTGGTTCCTCGATGCCGTGCGCAGCGAGGTGGACATCTACAACATGACCTGGCAGCGCTACCTCGACGCGAGAGCCACCGACGAGCAGCGGCGGCGCCGCGAGCGGGCCAACGCGGAGAAGAAGGCGGGGGCACTGCGCGTGCAGGCCGCCAAGATGGGGGCCAAGGCCACCAAGGCCGTGGCCGCGCAGAACATGGCCAAACGAGCCGACAAGCTGATGGCCGGCCTGGACGAGGTCCGGGTGAGTGACAAGGTGGCGAAGATCCGCTTCCCCGAGCCCGCCGCGTGCGGTAAGACCCCGTTGATGGCCGAGGGCCTGACCAAGGTGTACGGGTCGTTGGAGATCTTCACCGGGGTCGACCTCGCCATCGACAAGGGCTCCCGGGTGGTGGTGCTGGGGTTCAACGGCGCGGGCAAGACCACGCTGCTGCGCCTGCTCGCGGGTACCGAGACGCCCGACCTCGGCCAACTCATCCCCGGCCACGGCCTCAAGCTCGGCTACTTCGCCCAGGAGCATGAGACGTTGGACCACAACGCCACCGTGTGGGAGAACATTCGTCACGCTGCGCCGGACACGGATGCCACCCAGCTGCGCAGCCTGCTCGGGGCCTTCCTGTTCAGCGGGGACCAGCTGGAGCAACCCGCGGGCACGCTGTCCGGCGGTGAGAAGACCCGCCTCGCGCTGGCCGGTCTGGTGTCCTCGGCCGCCAATGTGCTCCTGCTCGACGAACCGACGAACAACCTCGACCCGGTCTCCCGGGAGCAGGTGCTCGACGCATTGCGCAGCTATGCCGGCGCCGTCGTACTGGTCACCCACGATCCGGGTGCCGTGGAGGCGTTGGAGCCTGAGCGGGTGATCCTGCTGCCCGACGGTTCGGAGGACCACTGGTCCGCGGAGTACCTGGAGCTTGTGCAGCTCGCCTGAGCTGCGTTCGAACCAAGTGCGCAACACCGTGCGAACAACGAGGTAGACCGTCACGCAGACGGTTGAGGAGATGCCCACTCGCACCGGAGGCGTACGTGATGGAACTGTCCAAGGGAATTCGCATTGCCGGAGAATCACGCACCCAGCTGGCCACGGATCTGAAGGCCCGCTACGAGCGTGGAGCGAGCATCCGCGCACTCGCCGAGACCACCGGTCGGTCCTACGGGTTCGTCCACCAGGTTCTCAACGAGGCCGAGGTCACCCTGCGCGGTCGGGGACGTACGAGCAGGCAGGCCAAGGCCAGCTGAGCTGCCGCCCTGAGCGTGACGATCCTCAGGTCCAGGGCACACTGATCCGTTGTGTAAAAGTGCTACCAACTCTGTGACCTGGGCGATCCCGTCGAAGCAGGTCACAGGGTGTTTTGGTTAGGCGTTGTTGGTCGTCGATAGGCGCTGGTAGGTGCTTGTTCGGGCACGAACAGTGCGCGGCGGGTGCGCGAGGCGGCAGAAGTAGTCATGACGCAGTAGGCCCTCATATTCGGTGGGTGCGAGAACAGCCATGGTCGCATCCACCGAGTCAGCTGCCTCGCGAACGTCCCACCGGGTGGTGGCGCATACATGGCGGGTGAGCACCCCAACCCATATACAAGCTGGCACCCCCGCTGGCGGCCAGTTCGTTGCCTGCCGTCAGTCGGGAGAACAGCCCGCGACGCTCTTTTCTTCGTGGGTCGTGCCGAGCGGGATCGAACACCTCCAGCCCGGTCACCCGGAACAGCACCGTGTCCAACATCGGGGCGATGCTGGGCAGGTTGTGCTCGATGCCGCCCACGTTCATGCCGTCGGCGATGGCCTGGTCGTGGGCGACGGCACCGACGTAGTGGGCGAGGGGGACCCGGGTGGTGGCGTGGCGGAACACGTCGGCCAACGCCTCCGGGTTGAGCACCGCACCCGCGGACATCCGGTTCACGGTGAACATGACCCGGTCCGGTGGCACCCCTGCTTCGGCGAACGCGGTGAGGCGGGATTTGAGGTTGTCCACCGAGGCCATGGAGACGTCGGAGATGGCCAACGCCCACGCGTCTTTGGCCAGGGCGGGGATGACAACATCGTCGATCAGCTCGGAGGTGTCCACCGCTTCCACGATCTGCGTGTCCACGATGACGAGGTCGGCGACGGTGCGGGCCTCTTCGATGACGTCGCGGTATACCCCGGCGTTGACCTGGTCGGTGTCGAGCATCGTCTCCGGTGGCGCCATGGCCAGGGCGAAACCCAGCTTGCCCAGACGAACGTGGCGGGCGGCGGTCAGGCGGTCCGGGGTGATGATCGCCATTCGTGGGTCACCGCGCAGCGCGGCTTCGTACACCGAGGGCAGGGGGGGCTCCGATGAGCCGGAGGAACTTGCGGATGTCGCCTTGGCCCCGGTTCATGTCGACGAGCACCACCTTGAGCCCACCGATCTCGGCGGCACGTTGGGCGAGGAAGATGGCCGAGGAGGTCTTGGCTTGCCCGCGGGGACCAGGGCCATCGCCAGCCCCGCTGGCCACGTCCCGGGCCCCGACCGCGGCGATCACCGTTGCCCCCTCCCGTTGTACCTCACCGCGGGAATCGACGAAGCCACACGGGGCGGCCAGCACCTTGGGGCGGACAATGATCGCGGCGCTGTAGGCCGCGGTCACCCACCCCAGGGGGCGAGGCAGCGACGTTCCGCTCAACCAACTGGGCATCGGCATGCCATGGCTCTGGTCCTCATCGTGGGTTCACGCGGCGGTCGGGGTTGGGGTGCTCGTGTGGGTACGCGTATCCAGGCGGGGCAGCAGGACACTTAGGGCGATCATCCCCACGCCGAGGATGCAGTGCAGCCAGTTGTCGGAGGTGTTGATGGGAATGAAGTTGGCCATGCTGTGCTGGTCGATGAGCAGTCCATAGATCCACAGAACCAGATAGATCACCCCGCCCCCCGAGGAGAAAAAAAGCGAGCGCTGGTGGCGGTGCGGGCCAACGCAAGCCCGGCGACCCCGAACAGCCAGGAAAACCGCTCCCACCACCAGCGAAGCGCGCTGCACCAGCGAGCGGGTCCGCGACCGGGGCGACGTGGCCATCAAGATCATGCCCTTCTGCGCACGAATCGGGATAGTCAATCCTGCCTGGGTGTCGTACAGACCGCGATGGGGAGTATTCGTGCGAGGTCAGGGGGCGGATTCCGGGCCTTAACCGACTTTCGCGGCGAGACCACGCAAGATCTGGGTGGGGCGTTGCTGCTCGCCCTGTTGGGCTCCGAGGATGACGATGATGGCGGTGAGCACCGGGGTGGCCCACTGCAGCACGCTGAGCTGCTTCTGGGCCGCGCTGACATCACCAGGGGTTTCGGGGGAGGGGGTGGTAGCGGCCTCCGCGTGGGATTGCCCGGCTTGGGCGATCTTGCCGCCCAGCACCCCGCTGTAGACGCTGGTTCCGGCAGCGGCCACCGTCAGCGCCGTCTTCACCACCGTGTTCGCGCCAACACCAGCCTGGGCACCGACCCGGCCCTTATTGGCCAGGATCAGCCCGAGTCCACCGATGGCGTGCACCCCGATCGCGGCGGCCTGAACCGGCGCCCACCGTGCCCACCCGGCAGCGCTGACCCGTGCCCGGTCGGCGGGATCGGCCACATCGGAGGCGCCACCATTGAGGCCAACGGCTCCCATCAACGAGCCCCCGAACCAGGCGGCGGCCCCCACGTCGTGCATCGAACGAAGCAGAGTGTTGCGCTCAGACATACTTAGTTGCTCCCTTGGGGACAGCTTTTGGTGACGCAAGCCGACGGCCACGGCGTCGGTGCCGGTCACGTCCCAGTCGACCACAGCATGGATTGCGTCGCCCACCGAACGTCCAGGGTGAGAGCGACCCAGACCACGACGCGAGCGCCGTACACGCCACTGCGCCGTAGAGACCGCGCATCACCGCGGCTTCACATCCTGCGTCATCCGCGCCCCGGGGCCGGTGTCCCTCGACCACCGTGCGCGCACACTTCTCAGCAGGCACGCTGGGCGAGGGGTCGCGGGCGCGGCTTTCCACCAGTACGAGAGAGGGTTGACCATGGCCGAGGCTTCGGATGGTCCCGACGTCGAGCACCGCCGCCCCGAGGGCGTATCAGCGGTACGGTGTCGGCGGTGGGCACGGTGTGGGAGGCGGTGGAGTTTCTCGAGCGGGCTCGGGGGCACCTGTACTCGTTTCACCAGCTGATGGGTGGTGCTGATCTCACCTTGGGTACGGCGGTGCAGCAACTGCGTGGCGCTGGGCACCTCGAGCAGGCCGAGCGTCTTACCGCGGAGCTCATCGGACGTAACGTGCTGGCTGGACGGTGGACTTTTCAGGTGGTGGAGGAATTCGACGACGGCTACTGGGCTGCGTTTCGTGACCACGAACGTCGGGGGCGCGAGGAGCTGGTGGGGGGGCGCCGGCACCTGTTCGAGGCGCAGATGAAAGAGGACCGGCGCACACCCGGACAGGCCGCACACGAGGCCCGTCCGGTGAAGCAGGAGAACACCAGCTAGGGGGTGAGTTCGCTCAGGTGCGGCGGCGATCGCCGACCGGTCCGGAGCGCCGCATCCGGGCCAGCAGATCCCGCGCTGTGCGGGGCCGCAGCGGGGGGCTGACCGTGCTGGCGCCTTCCCGCGCAGCAGTGATGACCTCCCGCAACGCTGCCCGGGCGTCCACGGTCGGTGCCCACCCCAGCAGTTGCCGGGCACGGGTGGTGTTCAACTGCGGCACCGAGAACGCCAAGTCGACTCACCCGGGTTCCAACGCCTGTAACCGGGTCCGCCAGGCGAGCCCGACCAGCGCGCGGAGCACCCGTGCGGGCACCTGCACCGGCCGTGCACCCAGGGCTTCGGCGACATCGTCGCGGGTCACCGGTGGTTCGGCGGCCAGGTTGATGGCGCCGCCGATGCGACGGCGCAGGGCGCGAATGATCGCGTCGGCCACATCGTCGGCGTGAATCCTGGGTATGAGAAGGCGCCGGTCCAGGGGAAGCAAGCGGCACCCATCGCAGCGCGGCCGCCGGGACGTAGCCGGGCAGCCCGTAGCGCAGCAGTCCGCTGGCCGCGGCGCCCTGCACGACGAAGCCCGGGCGCAACCGGGTGATGGTCAGCGCCGAGTCCGTGGTCGCTTCCGCGACGTCGAGCAGGCGCTCGGCGGCAGCCTTGTGCTGGCGTCGAGCAGGCGCTCGGCGGCAGCCTTGTGCTGGCTGTAGGGCGAGGTCGGGATGCCTGCGGTCGGCCACTGCTCGTTGACCCGGCGCTGATCGATGACCGCGGTGTAGGCACCGACCGAGGACATGTGCACCAGGTGCGGCACCACCGCTCGCTGCACCGCCCGGAGTACGGCTGCGGTGCCCCCCACCCTGGTCCGCCGCAGTTAGTCGACGTCGCGGGTGGGTTGAAAGCCCTACGCCAGATGCACCACCGCGTCGGCGCCGACCATCAGCGGGGCCAGTTGGTCGGCCGCATCAAGCTCGGCGAGGTCGACCGTGTGCCAACGGGCGCAGTCATAGGGCGGATGGGTCGGCGGCCGGCGACGAACCACTCCCGCAATTTCCAGGTCGGGGGAGTGCGCGGCGAGGTGGCGCAGCAACGCGGTGCCGATGTTGCCCGAGGCCCCGGTGAGCAGGATCCGCGACAGCGCCACCGCACGTCTCAACCGCGCTACCCGGCGCGACACCGCCCGGCCTGACACCGCCCGGCCTGACACCGCCCGGCGCGTCACCGCCCGATGGGGTGGTGTGATCGTGGAGGTCGAGGAGCTGGTTATTCGTTGGGCTCGATTTCGGGGGTGCATCGCGGACAGCCTGGAAGACCCCTGGTCGTGGTGGGCAGGTCGGCGCTGGAGTGGTCGTTGTGCTCGACATGATGTGTGTCCGACAGGCTCTAGGTCCAGTACAGGATCCGCGCGTCCGGGAGACGCCGGCCCAGCTCGGTGGTGAACCACGCCTTGAGCTGGGCCATCTCGTCGCGGCGGTAGACGAACTTGACTCCGCCGAACTTTGAGCGTTTCTCGCTGCGCCGCTCTTCGTCCATGTCCAGTTTGGTACCGGGGTACCACTGCAGCAGCACCTCCTTGCTGCCTGGGGTGAAGCGGTGGGTGATGAGCTCGGCGGTGAGGTCGAGGTCCGGTACGTCGGCGAGCTCGGCGGCGGCCAGGTCGAGCAGCGTGCCGTACTCCTCGCGCCACCCGGGCACGGGCATGACCGGGGCGATGGTTAGCCCCAGCCGGTAGCCCGCCAGCCCGAGGGAGCGCAGCGCCGCGAGCCGGGCCGCCACCGGGGCGGTGCCGCCCTCGAAGCGGCCTGCCACGCCGGCGGCGTTGACCGAGACCCGCACCCGGGTGCGGCGGCCGTGCTCGAGGGCGAGCAGCGGGGCCACGTCGTCGAACTTGGTGGTGAACCGCAGCGAGACCTCCTCGCCCAGCTCGCCGCGCCCGGCCCGG
>JAABUR0100005192.1_pt1 | contig 16785 bp, 16 predicted proteins | sample 5560091 | NCBI WGS metagenome assembly JAABUR01 (sample SAMN10711879, study PRJNA513375) | rock metagenome | isolation source: Antarctica rocks | place: Antarctica: Victoria Land, University Valley sud | reverse complement strand
AGTGCGCCGATCCTCCTGTTGGGGCAGATAAGGTGCGCCGATCCGCACAGGGCAAGCGTGCCTGTTTGCGCGGGCTCAACACGGCAGCACGGCGTGGAACGAGCGTGGCGCGGGCATAGGGAGGGGAAAGAGGGACAGGCGGGGGCGGAGGAGCGCCGGGTAGGTGCGCCGGACGGCGCAGGTTATGTGCCCATTGGCGCACTTTATCTGCCCCCTTACATGGGGACGTATGGGATAGACGTAGATGCCGAGGTGACCGACGTGGTGGGCACGTTCGCGCTGGGCGCGTGAAAGCTACCTGTGCGACACCGTGAATGCACCGTTATCAACGACGCGCGGTCGCTCGCTATCGGGTACTAGAATGAGTGGAAGGAGGAATTGATGGGCCTGGGTGCGCTGAAGGATTTTGCCGCTCTACCAATGAGGCAGAGGGATGGCGATGGCTGAGGATACGCGCGTTCAGACGAAAGACATCAGGGCGGCCAATCTTGCCACCCATCGAGGACAAGCCATCACACTGAAACCCCTACTGGATGAGATCAATGGAGATGCGCTGGCCGCCTGGCAACGGCGCATTGATCATCCCGATGCCCTGGTTGTGCTCGACCTGTTCTGTGGCGCGTCGCCGGGAGAGACGGGCCGTCTACCTACAACCACCCGCGTCGGCGAAAGACCCACACCGTCGTCGCGCCGACCGTCGCGATACAGGCGACCATGACCAAGAACCCGATCGGTTTGGTCGTGTCGGTGACGAGCCCCTGGATGGTCGAGCCGAACAGGCTGATCACGATTGAGGTCGAGAACAGCACGGTCGAGACCAGCGTGAGTGTGCGGATCACCGCGTTGGTGCGGTGCGCCATCTGCGACACGTAGATCTCGAAGCTGCCGTTGACCGCCTCGCGGTTGTCCGCGAGCGCGTCGAGCAGGCGCGCCAGCCGCCCCTCCAGATCCTCGAAGTAGTCCTCGACCTCCTCCCCCGCGACCCAGGGGAAGTCGGGGCGCAGGTAGGCCGTGAAGACGGCGCGGTGCTGCTCGGCAAGCTGCGCCAGGGCGAAGGTGTAGCGCTTGAAGCGGATCAGGTCCTCCAGGTAGCGGTCGGAGGTGTCGCGCAGCGCCCGCTCTTCCATGCGCTCGATCTCGGCCTGCATGTGCTCGTTGAGCTCCTCGTAGTAGGCGAGCACTTCGTCGAGCACGACGTAGAGCATGAAGGCGGCGTCGAGCGTCACGAGCTCGGGGCTGGAACGCGCCCGCGCGAGCAGGTGGACGGCGAAGGGCAGCGGCTGCTTGTGCGCGGAGACGAGATAGTTGCGCCCCGCGAACAGGTCGAGCTCGCCGGCTCCCACACGGTAAGCGGCGGGGTCGAGGCGGGCGACGGTGGCGCTGGTGAAGAAATGGTCGGAGTAGACAGCCAAACGCGGGTGCTGCCAGGGCGAGAGCGCGGCATGCACGGCCTTACGGTGCAGGCCCAGCAGGCGACCGACCTCACGCAAGCCGTCCGGGCTGTAGGTAGACAGGTCGACCCAGACGAAGTTCTCCTCGACGGCGACGAGCGCGGCCACGTCCTGGGGGGCGACCGCGACCGGCTCCTGCCCCGCCCGAAATAGCCAGGCGATAACCGTCTCCAGCGGGGCGCCGGGGGCGGCGGTCGCGCTGCCCTCGACATCCACGACCTCCCCGTGGGGGGCGACGGGCGCGAGCGCGCCACCGTCCGTGCCAGCCTCCGGCAAGACGCTGTCGCCGACGATGGTCGTCCCCGCCTCGAGCGGGGGCGCCTGGTCGACGACCGCGCCCGGCGCGGACCGCCTCCGACGGAGCCCCAGCAGGCCCTGCCTACGTCGTCCTATGCTGGGTGGGGACGGGCTTTTAGGCGGCATGCAAATTCCCTTTGTGCTATCTGCTGTTGTGTGCGGTCTGCAGACGCCGGTCGCCCTGAGCCCGTCCACACGGCGGCAGACGTGGACACGGGGCGCCGCGTCCTATAACCCCACGTTGGGTGTCTTGGGGTCGTTGGGAGCCTGCCGCTCGTGTGGGGCGACATCCGGCGCGACCGCTTCGGCGACGGCCTGCTCCGCCTGGTCAGCATCGAAGCGCTCCCGGAGCTGCGCGCCCTCCTCCTGGATCGTGGCCAGACGTTCGTTGGAGGGCGTCGGCGCCGGCGGCGCCGTCTCGACGGCCTGTGCCGCGGTTGGGTTGGTCCCACCCGTCCCCTGGCTGCGGCGCTGCGCGATCTGACGCGCCAGGAGGTCGTACGGGCGGCGGCGCGGCCGGGCGACGAGCACCTCCGACTGGCCCGTGGCGTCGCTGTAGAGCGCCATCAGCAGGACGTAGAGCACACCGGCCAGCGGGACCGCGAGCAGCGCCCCGCCGATGCCGGCCAGGTCGAGGCCCGCGAGCAAGGCCAGCAGCGCGGCCAGCGGGTGCAGGCCGACGGCGTGCCCGCTGATGCGCGGCACGATAAAGTTCGACTCGACTTGCTGGAGGATGATAAAGAACACGATGACCAGGACCACCGGCGTGTGCGGCTGGAACAGCGCGATGACGACCGCCGGGAGCATGCCCAGGACGGGGCCGAGCATCGGGACGAACTCGAAGAGGAAGGCCAGCAGGCCGATCACGATGGGGAAGTAGACGCCGATGAAAAAACAGCCGACGCCGGCGGCGAGTCCGACCGTCGCCGCCACCACGACCTGTCCGCGCACGTAGCCGCCGAGCACGCGGTTGAGCGTGGCCTCGACGAAGAACCAGCGGTTGCGGTAGCGGTCGGGGATGAGGCGCACGAACCGATTGCGCATGGCGCCGCCGTCGAGCAGGAAATAGAACGTGATGACCAGGACGAGCAAGATGTCGGTCACCGTCGCGATCGTCCCGCTCACGATCGCGACCGTATTCCCGAGAATCGCCCCGCTCGCCGTCTTGGCCGCGCCGACCACTTGGTCGCGCGCACTCGTGACGTTGACGCCGTGCCGCGCCAGGAACAGTTCAATCCCGCTCTTGTGACCGTGGCTGTTGAAGTACGTCGGCAGGCTGGCGATGACCCCTTGCAGTTGGTGGCCGAGCGGATTAGCCAGCAGCAGGACGGCGAGGGCGAGGGCGCCGAACAGGAGGAGATAGAGCAGCAAGATCGAGGCGAGGCGGGGCACGCCGCCGCGCTCCAGGCGGTTGACCAGCGGGAGCAGCAGGAAGGCGACGATGAAGCTGGCGAGCAGCAGGATGAGGATGTGCAGGAAGCGCGCGATCACGGTCCACGCGATCACGGCGACAATGGTCCCCGCGATAATGGTCAGCAAGATCTGGAGCGGGCGGCCGATGAGGGGGCGGACGGGCGCGCCTATCGGCGCGGAGGGACGGGCGCTGTTCATGGTTTCTCTCGAGCGACGGGCGGCGCTACCATAACGTGCCGCCACCGACGAGGATGTATAGGATGGGGCCAATGCCCCAGATGATACTGACGATAGCCCAGAGGATTTTCTGCCCACCCCCGAGATCGGACCTGCTCGCGATGTTGGCCCACGCCAACACGAGGGCGACAGGGTGAAGCACGAGCGCGACTACGAACTGTAGGATTCCCTTCATCTGGTATCACGTCCTCGGCGCGCTCAGGCGCGCCACGCTATTATTCTGGTACAACGGTCCGCGGGCCACGGCGCTGCGTGCGTCCCGCATCGTGCGGCGCAGGGAGCGGGGCGTTGGATCGAAACGATTAGCGGCCGGTCTGCGCGGATTGCTTGTCGCTCGGCGCGGGGAGCGCGCCCGAGCCAGATGCCTGGTTCAATACGTTGCGCGCGCTATCGACGCCGCCGAGCCCGAAAGCGATGCTGCCCGCGATGACGACCGCCGCGAGCAGGGCCGTGAACAGGGCGTTGACCTCATACTGGGCGATCTGGAGTTGCGAGAGCGCCGCACTGAAGGCGAAGAGCAGGATGCCCCAGCGCGCTATGCCCGCGAGCAATCCCGCCGAGGGGAGACCGGCCCCCGTCGCCGCGCCGCGTACGATGTCCGCGATCACGTTGGCGATCAGCGCGAACACGATCAGGATCAGGATCGCCGCGAACACGTTGGGCAGATACGCGATGACCGACCCCAGCAGCGTCGTCACCGCCGCGATACCAAGCGCTTGCACCGCCAGGTCGATAAAGAACAGGAAGATGAACCAGTAGGCGATCGCGGCCAGCACTCCGGCCGCGTCGAGCGCGATAGTGGCCCGCTGTAAGGTTGTCCCGATGCCCGCGCGGTCGGCCGCGCGATCGAAGCCGATGGCCTGCAGCCCACGCTGTAGCAGCGCGCGGATGAAGCGCGCCACGATGTAGCCGACGAGCAGGATCACGAGCGCGACGACGATGTGGCCGATCAGTTGGACAGCCGCGGCGACGGTGACCCCGATGCCGTTGGTGATGTATTGCCCGATGTCGCCGGCGGCGATGACAAACATACGTATCTCTCCTTTATACATAAATAGGCGACGCGCGCCCCGCGGCGATGGGGGCGAATCGTCGTTCCCCATCGCCGCAGGGCGCGCCGTTCGGTAGGTGTCGCACCGCCTAGCGACGGCTCAACAGTTCCTTGGCCGCGAAGCCGGCGATACCGACTGCGGCGATCTTGCCCATCGGATTGTTCCAGACCTGCTGGAGCACGTTCGGCTGTTGCTGACCGAGTTGGTGGAGTTGTTGCCCCATTCCCTGCGGGTCGTTCGGGTCCATCTGGCCCTGCGCCTCAGGGGGCAGTTGCTGCACGAACTGCTCGCGCTGGTCCTGCGGCATTTGCTGGAAGGCCTGGCCGTAGACCTGCTGCTGCATCTCGGGCGGCGCGTTCTGCGCGAACTGCTGCACATGGCCGGCCGCCTGGTTGGGATCGACCTGGCTATAGTCGCCGGAGTCGCTGGCCTGGGCGTATTGCTGATACTGCTGTTGATTGTTCTGATCGAACGGAAACATTGTTCGCTCCTTGTACCGTTTCTATCGTGGCCGGTGGGCAAAACCGCCGGCCATCACGCCTGACCTTCGGCGCCCGTCGCCGGCCGCTCCGCCGGCGCGTGCTTCCCCGTTTCGTCATCGACCTGGAGCTGGCCTCGGCCCGCGGTCTCGGTCGGCTCGCCCGGCTCGATCTCGACGTGCGCGACGCCCGGCTCGATCGTCTCCACCGGCCCTGGTCTCTGTGCATCGTTTGCCATGGATGTGCCGCTCATGGTCATCCTCCGTTCATTCATATCGTCCATTGGATCGCCGCTGGCCAGCCTTGCGCCCATCGCGCGTCTGATCCTCACGCTCGTGACGCTCGTTGTGAACGCTACTCAATTTACGGCCACTTGATACGATAACCGCCGCCATGGTCGTCCTGCTGTCTATCGGCTCTACAACCGCGTCAGCGAATTATTTTTTCCAAGCAGCAAGGACGACGACATGAGCATCGGAAATGGTGCCCCAGCATGGCCGTCAGTTATCGTATCGAATGGCGGGATTTCGCCTAGCGATCACACTCGTGGCACGCCTTCCGGCTTTAGCCCCGGCGCGGTGTGCGCGTCTGGCTCTGCGTCGTGTCCGTTTCGTCGACGACGACGCGTTCCTTGCGCACGGAGCCGGTGACCTGCTGCTGCTCCTGGGTGTCGTCTTTGTGCAGCCGCACCTCCTCGACGACGTGCGCCTGCTTGCCCACGACGGCCTCCTCGCCCATGACCGGGATCTCGATGACCTCATCCTGGAAGGCGTTCTTGAGGTCGGCCGCGCTCGTCTGGCCGGTGAACGCGACGCGCTCGACCGTGACCTCTTCGTGCCGCAGTGTCACCGGGATACTCTGCTGCTCGGTCACGACCTCTTTGTGCAGGTGGACGCGGCCTGTTTCCTGGCGCTGCTTACCGACGACCAACTGCTCCTCGAACACAGGAACGGTGATGGTGTCGTCGGTCCTGGTCTGGGCCGTGGACTGAGCCTGGCGAGGGGCCGAGGCCGGGGCCGGGGCCGGAGTCGGGGCGGGCGCGGCCTGCGCGCGCGTCGTGGTCGTGGTCTCGGCCACCGTCGCGGTCTGCGCGTAGCTGTCCTCACGCGCCATACCGCCGGTCGGCGGGCTGTCGTAGCGGCTGTCCGCCAGGTCGTCCTTGTGCAGGCTTAGTTGCACGTTGCCGTCGGCGTCGGTGCTCTGGACGGCGCTCACGGGGATGTAGAGGTCCTTGTGGAACAGGAAGCCCTTTTGCACCGTGATGTAGCCGCCCTGGGGGTCGTACGCGTGCAGCGTGCCGACCTTCTCGCCGGCCATATCAGTGACCGTCGCGCCTTCGTAGAATTGTTGTCCCGTCATCTGTCTCTCCTCGATGATCTGTCGATCGCTACATTCCGGGCGGCTCACAGGAGAGCCGCCCGCCCGTGTGGTGGGTAAAGGGATGGGCGCGCGAGCCTTAGTTGGCGGCGCCGCCCGTCGTCTGCGTCCCGCGCGCCGCGTGGCGCGTGCCGAGAGTGCCCCCCAGCGCGGCCGCGCCGCAGCCGAGCAACAGCCCGACCAGGGTGCCCCAGGCCGTGTTGCGCGCCGTGTCGGCCGCCTGCTGCGCCTGCGCCGGCGTGACGCTCTTGGCCGCGCCGGTGGCCGTGGAGCCGAGTTGGCCCAGGTTGATGCCGAGGCCGCTCGCGATGTTGCTCGCGTTGCCGATGACGGCCCCGAGCCCCTGGCTGGCCAGCCACAACAGGATGGGCAGCGCCAGCAAGAAGACCAACGCGCCGTTGAGGGCGGCCCAGCCGCGCTCGTGGACCGCCGCCGTGCGCCCGGCGACGTAGCCGCCGACCAGGAACGAGAGGATCGCGGTGATCCCCGCCCAGATCGCCGAGTACGATCCCGCGTTCTGATTGCCCGTGCCCTGGGCGGCCTGCCCTGCGTTGACGGTGGACGCCCCGATAGCGAGCCCCAGGAGGCTCAACACAAGCAGCGTGAAGAACGCGGCGAGCAAGCCGGCCCAGATCGGCCCCCAGCGTACCCGGTCGGTCGGCAGGTTCATCACCTGCGACACGTTGCGCGTCGTCGTTTCGCGCGTTTCCTGGCCGTCGTTCACGGTCTCGACGGGCGCCGCCGTCATGCCGTCCGCCGGCGCCCGTCCGAGCGCCGCCCCGCGCGTGCGGGTCTGATCGTTGTTCGCCATGTCCGTTTCCTCCTCGATGGATCGTCGCGCCCAGTGGTGTCCCGATCCCGCGCCCATCGTCCCTAGTCCATTCCTCGTCCCCATGCGGGGACACTAGGCAGTCTAGGGCCACTTCCTGAGATGAACCTGAGAGGGAGGCGTCTCCACTTTTCGACGCACCGGCCGCTCCAGGGTCCCAAACAGGAACGGGCGCACGAAGACCTGCGCGCAGCGGCGACACTGCAAGGTCCAGGTACGTCCATCGATCAGCGCCGCGTGGCGATCTCCGCAGGCCAGGCAGGCGCGCCGAACCGCACGCTCCCCATAGTCGAGGGCGCGATAGGACCGCGCCGCGTCCACCCCCATATCCACCTTTAGAGTCCGCCCCCCTGGCCGCCCAGCATGTGCTTGGCCACCAGGCCGGCGAGCCCCATCATGCCGCCCCCCGCCATACCGCCCCCCGCCATACCGCCTCCGCCGCCCATCATGCCGCCTAGCGCGCCCCCGGACCCCATGAGCGATTGGAGCATACCCGGTTGTTGCTGGCCCATCTGCTGGAAGCCCTGCGCCATCTGCTGTGGGTTGTTGGGGTCCATCTGCTGCTGGTACTGCGGCGGCGCCTGCTGCGCGAACTGCTGGCGCTGGTCCAGCGGCATCTGCGCGAAGTGTTGCTGGTAGACCTGTTGTTGCATCTCCGGCGGCGCGTTCTGCATGAACTGCTGCACATGGCCCGCCGCCTCGTTGGGATCGATCCCGCTGTAGTCGCCGGAGTCACTGGCCTGGGCGTACTGCTGGTACGTCTGCTGGTTGTTCTGGTCGAACGGATACATAGCCTGCCTCCCTCTCGTGTTTCGCGGGTCCCATCTCGGTGATGCGACAAGCAGCGCACATACCACGCAGTCTACGGGCCGTTTCTGAGACCATCCTGAGGAAGAGAGCCGGCGCGCCTAGCGATCCGCCCAACGCGTTGACGCTCCACCGGGCTCGGGCTAGGGGGACGCCGGCGCACGCGGAACGTCGTCGACCTGCCGGGGTCATCGCGGGGTCATCGCGGGGTCATCCCGCCGCCGTCCTCGCGAGGAGCGTCTCGATCTGCGCCAGCAGCCGCGGCAGTTCGACCGGCTTAGTGTGGTAGTCATCGGTTCCCGCCTCCAGCGCCTTGTCGCGGTCGCCCGCCATGGCGTGCGCGGTGAGCGCGATGATGGGGACGGCCGTGCCGTCCGGTCGCGCCCTGATGCGCCGCGTCGCCTCCAGGCCGTCCATGATCGGCAGGTTTACGTCCATCAAGATGATGTCCGGCCCCTCGGTCACGGCCTTATCCACGGCCTCCTGTCCGTCGGCCGCGCGCGCGACGTCGTAGCCCTGCCGCTGCAAGCGGCGGGAGAGCATATCCCAGTTCTCGTCGTTGTCTTCGACCAGCAATATCTTTGCCATCGTTCGTCCTGTCTTGTACCGTTGTCGGTCTCCGCGCTGGCGCCGCGTATCCTCAGAGCGGCGACCAGGGCGCGTGAATAATCGTTGTGCGAGATGGCCCGCGCTTGCTAGACCCTCACGGCCGAGATCTCCTCCGTCGCGTGGAACGGCGTGGCGTCCGGGTGGGCATGGGCGTGGGCGTGGGCGTGGGCGTGGGCGTGGGCCACCACGCGGTCGCGCACCTCGCGCAGCAACTCCTCGCGGCTGTAGGCCCGCTTGCGCACGATCTCCTCGACGTGGCCGCTCAACCGCCGGCGATCCTCCGCCGTGAGGTCCTTGCCGGTCATGACCACGATCGGGATCGCGCGCCATTCCTCGTGCCGGCGCAGCTCATCGGTGAAGGCGAAGCCGTCCATCTCCGGCATCATCAGGTCGAGCAGGATCAGGTCGGGTCGCGTCTCGCCCAGCCGTGCCAGGGCCACGCGCCCGTTCGCGGCCTCGACGACCGCGCAGCCCTGGGCCGTCAGCACCCCCCGTACCTGCTCCCGGATCAGCGCGTCGTCCTCGACGACCAGGACCGTCTCGCCCGCCCCGCCGAGGCGATATGTCCCGAGCACGGCCGACAGACGGTCGCGGTCGATCGGCTTGGTCATGTAGTCGGAGGCGCCGAGCGCGTAGCCCAGGCTCTTGTCTTCCACCATGGTCAACATGATGACGGGGATGGCGGCCGTGTCCGGGTCCGCCTTGAGGGCGGCGAGCACGGCCCAGCCGTCGACGCGCGGCATCATCACGTCCAGCGTGATCGCGAGCGGGCGCAACTCCTTGGCCAGGCGCAGCCCCTCCGCGCCGTCGGACGCGGCCACGGCCCGCAACCCGTCGCGCGCGAGGATGCGCGTCATCAGATCATGCACGATGGGGTCGTCGTCGATCACCAGGACCGTGCGCGCCAGGTCGGCGTCGCCCGCCCCGCTGGACGTGGCCGCCGGGGCGATGTCAGTCTCCGACGGAGCCGCCAGCGGCGCGTCCACGTCGGCGGGCAGGTGGATCGTGAACGTCGAGCCCTCGCCCGGCGCGCTCTCGACGGCGATGTCGCCGCCCATCATCTGGCAGAGGCGGCGGATGATGGCCAGGCCCAGCCCCGTCCCCCCGAACGTGCGCGTCGTCGACGCGTCGGCCTGCGTGAACGCCTGGAACAGCTTGCCCATCTGCTCCGGCGTCATGCCGATGCCCGTGTCGCTCACGCGGAAGGTGATCCAGCCGTGGGCGTCCGTCGTCGTCCGCTCCACGGCGAGGGTGATCGTCCCCTCCTCCATGAACTTGGCGGCGTTGCTGAGCAGGTTGAACAGCGCCTGGCGCACCTTCGTCAGGTCGGCGTGCATCGCGCCCACGTCGGGGGGACACCACACATCCAGCGTGTTGCCCTTCTTCTGCACCAGGGGCTCGACGGTCGTGGTCACGTCCCGGATCATCCCCGCCACGTCGAAGGTCTCCAAGTAGAGTTCCATCTTGCCGGCCTCGATCTTAGAGAGGTCGAGCACGTCGTTGACAAGGCTCAGCAGCGCCTCGCCGGCCGTGTGGATCTTCTGCAGGTCGGGGATGAGTGTGGTCGCGTCGAGGTCCTCGGCCTCTTCCTGCAGCATCTCGCTGTAGCCGATGACGGCGTTGAGCGGTGTGCGCAGTTCGTGGCTCATGTTGGCGAGGAACTGGCTCTTGGCTCCGTTGGCTTCCTCCGCCGCGTCCTTGGCCTGGCGCAACTCCTCCTCCGCCTGTTTGCGCGCGGTGATGTCGGAGAAGCTCACGACCGCGCCCTCGATCGCCCCGTCCGCCACGATGGGGGACGACGCGTACTCGACGGGGAAGGCCGTGCCGTCGCGCCGCTAGAAGACCTCGTCGTCGACGCGGCAACGGCGGCCGTTGCGGAAAGCCTGGTAGATGGGGCACTGCGCGGCGGGGTAGGGCGCGCCGTCGGCGTGGCTGTGGTGCATCAGGGTATGGACGTTCTTCCCGAGCAGGTCCTCGGGCACGCTCCCGTACAGGGCCGCCGCGGCCCGATTGATGAACGTGCACTTGCCGTCCAGGTCGATGCCGTAGATGCCCTCGTCGGTCGAGTCGAGCAGCAAGCGGTTGGAGCGCGCCAGGAGCGCGCGCTCCCGGTCGGCCTCCTTGCGCGCGGTGATGTCGACCACGGCGACCACGCCGCCGACGACGGCGCCCGCCTCGTCCCGGATCGGGACGGCCGAGTCGAGCACCGTCTTGCGCCGGCCGTCCGGTGCCTGGATCACAAGTTCCTGCCCGACCACGGACTGGCCCGATTGAAGGACGCCGGCGAGGGCCAACTCCGGCGGGGCCATCGTGCCGCCGTCCGCGCCGCCGCCGCTATCGTCCTCCACGTCCGCTACGGCCAGCAGGGCCTCCACGCCCCAGATATCCGCGGCGGCGCGGTTGCGCTGGAGCAGCCGCCCCGTCGCGTCCGCGATGAAGACGCCCACGGGGAGCACGTCCAGCACGCTCTCCAGTTGCGCGGTCACGCGCTCGGCCCGCGCGCGCGTCGCCTGCTCGCCCGCGAGGAACCGCGCGCGCTCCTCGGCGAGGCGCGCGCGCTGGGCCAGGCCGCGCCGGATCAGGGCCAGGAGCGCCACGAGCGCGGCGATGCTCCCAAGCGTGGCGACAGCGGTACTCGCCGTCGCCGTCGTGGCCGCCGTCCGCGCCGCCGCCGAACGCCGGGCTAACAAGGTATCTTCCGTGCCGCGCATGGCGTCGGGCAGGGCGCGCACCTGGTCCATTGTTGCCTTGCCCTGGCCGGACAGGACGACCGCGACGGCGGCGCTGGTCCGCCCCGCGCGGCGCAACGCGACAGTGCGCGCGAGCTCGGCCAGTTTCGTGGCGACAAGCGCGCGGAGGCGCGGGAGACGCCGCTGCTGCGTGGGGTTGTCGGCCGTCAGCCGCGCGACGCCATCGACCTGTGGACCGATCTGCCGCGTCGCGGAACTGTAGGGCTGCAGATAGGCGGCTTGTCCGGTGAGGATGTAGCCGCGCTGGCCGGTTTCGGCATCACTCAGGGTCGCGCGCACCGTATCGAGCGCGCCCAGCACCTGTTGGGTGTGCCCGACCCAGTGCTCCTGGTCGATGAGGACGCGCGTGTTCTGGTAGGCCACGAGGCCGTTGAGCGCGAGCAACACGACGACGATGGCCGCGCTGACCGTGAGTCCCCGCCGGGACGAGAAGAAGGTTCCCATAGCGATGCGTTGTCTCCCATTCTCCACGATAGAATCCGCCACAATACACTATGATGATCGTCATCGCGGCGCGCGTGTCCTGCTGCGACAACATGATTGGGCGCGCATCACTCACAGCATACGCGTCCGCAAAGACGCCCTGCGCGCGCCGTGTCTCATCGGCGCCTACGAGACAGCCGCGGTGGATAAAGAGCACGACAACCGCCGCGGCGGCGCGCCGATCTCCATGAGCGGCGTGGGCCGTGGCCGCCCGTCAGCCGGAAACGGCCTCATCGATGGGGACAGCCCCCTCACCCGTCCCTGTGGCGATAGCCCCCCGCCCACGGTCGAGCGGGAGCGAGAGCGTGAAGGCGCTGCCCGCGCCGACCCGGCTCTCGACGGTTAGGCGGCCGTCGTGCGCGCGGGCGATGCGCGCGGCGCGGGAGAGGCCCAGGCCCGCATGCCGGACGTCGCCGTCGCTCACGCGGGCGGGGTCGACGCGGTAGAAGGGCTCGAACAGGTGGGGCAGGTGCTCCGGCGCGATCCCCGGCCCCGTATCGCGAATCGTGAGCGCGGCCGTGCCACGCGCACGTCGCGCCGTCAGACGAATCGCGCCGCCCGCGGGGGTGTGGGCCACCGCGTTGTCCAGCAGGCTGTCCAGCGCCCGCTGGAGCGTGGGGCCGTTGCCGCGCACGGGTAGCGGCCCGTCCAACGTCGCGTCCAGGGTTTGCCCCTTGCCCTCGGCGTGCGGGCGGGCGTCCGCGACCGCCGCACGCGCCACCGCGCGCAGGTCAAGCGGCACGGACAAAGGTGTGTCGAGGCCGCTCTCGACGTGCCCGAGGGTCAGGACCTCGTCGAGCAGGTCGGAGAGATGGACTGCTTCCTCCGTCGCCCGGCGTAGCACGTCCTCGTACTGCTCAGGAGTGCGCCGCCGCAGCAGCGCCGCCTCCAGTGTGCCGAGCAGCACGGTCATGGGCGTGCGCAACTCGTGCGCGGCCGCGACCGCGACGCGCTCCTGCTGCGCGCGCGCCTCCCACGCCGGACGGAGCGCGTAGCCGGCCAACACGTAGGCGGCGGGCGCGCCCACGAGCAGCGCGCCCGCGTCTCCCGCGATGGTCCGCCCGCCGGGGCGCGCGCGGCCACCGGATCGGCGAGCGCCTGGGATGACGCGGCGGGCCAGGTGTGGCAGTGCGGCCACACCGGCCAGGAGCGCTATCTGGGCGAGAGTCAAGCGTAGACGTGTCGTGATAGCCATGGTGGACAATCTTTTCTCTTTTACGTGGGCTGATAAGGACGATGGCGGCGGGCGGCTAGGGGACCTCCGGCGTGCGCAGGGCGTAGCCGACCCCGCGGACAGTGTGGATCAGCGGCGTTGCACAGGGGGCGTCGATCTTGTGGCGCAGGTAGCCGATGTAGACCTCGACCACGTTGCTGCCTACCGCGCTCTCGCTCCAGACCGCCGCTTCCAACTGCGCGCGCGTGAGCGTCTGGCCGGCGTGGTGGACCAGGTAGTGCAAGAGGTCATATTCGCGCGCCGACAGGTCGATGGCGCGGCCAGCGCATCGCACCTGGCGCGTCGCTGTGTCGAGTTCCAGGTCACCCACGCGCATCGCGCTCGCGTGCGCCAGGCCGTCGCGCCGGAGCAGCGCGCGGACGCGGGCGCGCAACTCGCCGATGCGGAACGGCTTGGTCAGGTAGTCGTCGGCGCCCACATCGAGGCCGGCGATCAGATCTTGTTCGCGTGTGCGCGCCGTGAGCATCAGGATTGGTGTGGCGACCCCGGCGGCGCGCAGACGGCGGGCCACCTCCAGGCCGTCCAGGCGGGGCAGCATCAGGTCGAGGATGACGAGGTCGTAGCCGTTCAGGCGCGCGTCAAGGAAGCCCTCCTCGCCGTCGCGGGCCACGGTCACACTATAGCCCGCGTCCTCGAGGCTCTCACCGACGAATAGCACGATGCGCGGGTCGTCCTCCACCAGCAAGATGCGCACAGCAGTCTCTCCACATCGTCGCGTCGGCGCTCGGTCACTGCACACCCATTCATCCGTGGCCCAGCGAGATCGCACGATGCCTCCTTCGCCCGCGCCACCATCGCCATCACCATCACGAGAATCACCCCATCCCTCTAGCATGGCACGCATTCCTGAGAACACCCTGAGAATGGGTGACCGCCGTGGATGAGGGGATAGCGCTGCCGATTCCTGGATTACTACAGTCCTATTCCTACGTCCATCCTCGATTGAGTATGCTCTATCTATATACTGGCGCATGATGGCGCGGACGAGGCCAAACGACGACCGCGTCGCCGACGCGACGATGGGACGGTGGGCGTTGTGCCAGGCGCGGCTCGTTGAGGTATGAGAGGAAAAAGGGGTGAGGAGGTAGCGATGGACCGACGGGAGCGACGCGAGGCGGACGGTGAGATCGCGCGCCTGCGCGCGCTCGTCGTGCATGCCCCGACTCTTTTCGCGGTGATGGGGGGGCCGGAGCATGTGTTCCGCCTCGCCAACCCCGCGTATCTGCGGGTCATCGGGCGGGGCGAGGGGGACATCGTTGGACGGACGTTCCGCGCGGTCTTCCCCGCGGTGGCGGGCGAGGGGTTCGACGAGGCTCTCGACCAGGTCTACGCGAGCGGCGAGCCCTACGTCGGCACGGAGCAACCGGTGTGGTTCGACCGCTCCGATGCGGGGCGACAGGAGGCGTTCTTCACCTTCGTCTTTCAGCCCCTACGCGACGCGGCGGGCGATGTCGAGGGCATCCTGATGAACGGCGTCGAGGTCACCGCGGAGGTCCAGGCGCGCCGGCGTCTGCACGACCTGGCGGCCGTGAGCGAGGCTGCCCGCGCGCGGCTCCAACAGGTCGTCGACGTGCTGCCGGAGGGCATCGTCGTCGTCGACGTGGACGGGCGGGCGGTCCTCGCTAACCACATGGCCGCCGACCTGATGGGGCCAGACATCGTGGGGCGTTCCATGACGCGCGCCGAGCGGGAGGCCGTGGTGGCGTCCGGCATCCGGCGCCTCGACGGCACGCCCTACCCGACGGAGGACCTGCCGCTGGAGCGGTCCGTGGGGCGCGGCGAGGAGGTGCGCGGCGTGCAACTCTTGCTGCGCCACGCCGCGGATGGCCGCGACATCCCCGCGCTGCTAAACAGCGCCCCGTTGCGCGACGCCGCTGGCGCGATCACCGGCGCCGTGCTCGTCTTCCAGGACATCACGACGATCAAGAACTTCGAGCGCGCCCGCGACACATTGCTCGCGACGGTGACGCACGACCTCAAGAATCCGCTCACGGCGATCCAGGGCATCGCGGAGCTGACGGGGGAGCAGGCCGCGCGGAAGGGCACGCCGAGCAATGAGCGCATCGCCGCGCGTCAGGGCGCCATCGTCACCGCCGCGACGCAGATGACGGCCCTGCTCAACGAACTGCTCGACGCCATGCAGTTGCAGATGGGCCAGCCGCTCGCGCTGGACCGCCGCCCGACCGATCTGCTGGCGCTGGTGCGGCGAACCGTGGATCACCAGCGGGAGATCGCCGAGCGCCCCATTCATGTGGAGGCGGACGCGCCGGAGGTGGTCTGCGACGTCGACGCCGACCGTATCGAGCGTGTGATCGGCAACCTAGTCTCTAACGCGATCAAGTACAGTCCGACAGGCGAGGGCGTCACGGTGCGTGTGGCGCGGGAACAGACGGCGACCGGGGCATGGGCGGTCCTGACGGTTGCGGACCACGGCGCGGGCATCCCGGCGGAGGATCTGCCGCACGTCTTCGAGCGGTTCTACCGCGGCGAGAACACGGGCGGGGTACAGGGGGCGGGGATCGGCCTGGCGAGCGTGCGCGAGATCGTGGAGCAGCACGGCGGGACGGTGACCGTGGAGAGCCGGGAAGGGACGGGCACGACGGCGACGGTGCGGCTACCCCTAGCGGGATTGGCGGCGGCGTGATGTGCGGCGTCGACGAAACGACCGGGGCGACTGGCCTTGGCGGTTACGCCCGCGCCCCACGCGCGTCCTCCAGCAGGCCGCGCAGGAGCGCGCCCAGCGCGGCGTCATCGCGGGCGTGAAGCCCATGCGCGTGGGGGTCGCGGGACAGGTGCGCGCGCTCCGCCGGCCCAAGGCTGCCAAGCAGGACGACGGGCACACGACCGAGGGTTTCCCCCGCCCGCATCGCGCGCACGAGGTCGAGGGCGCGCCCGTCGGAGAGGATGACATCGATGTCGTCCTCTCCGACGGGCGCACCTTGCGCACGAGCGCGATCGCCCGGGCAGCAAGAGGCGAGGGGCGCATTGCCTCACGGGAAAAGTAACCCAGGGAGAGGTGTTGCCTCACGAATAATGTAACCCGAAGCAAGCGCTGTTCAGCGACAATTAGAATTCCGTATTGCCTCATGGAAGAATGTAACCCTTCGACGGGTTGTTGCCTCATGGGATATCTTACCGCAATGGGGCCATAACGATCGGCGAGGACGGCTACAGGTCAGCCGTGGAGATGTTGTGCCGCCGTGACCTGACCTGTGGCCGCCACAGCCGAAACGAGGTTCAAGGGGCTTGCCCCTTGGTCCGGCGTAGCCGGACAGTCGTTACCGCCGACGGGCACGCAGAGCAGCCATACGCTGACGCGCTTGTAACCTCGCGGTCCTCAGTGACGCGCGCCCGCTGACCGGCCACTCACTCCTCGCGCGCCGTGAACATGGCGCGCTCCGCCGCGTCGCCCCGGTTCCCGCGCCCGTCGCCGGTAGGGGCGGGACCGCCCCGCGTCGTATTCTCTTCCCCAACGCCGCCGGACCGCCCGTTCGCGCCCCTCTGGCCCTCCTTGATCGCCTGATCGGCGATGGGTGTTCCCGGCGCCGAGGCCGCGCCTATGACGCGGGCGTAGAGCACGGCGGCGACCACGCCGCCCAGCAGCGGCCCGATGATGTAGAGCGCGACGGCCGTGTACGTGCCCGAGATAATCTCGGGTCCCAGCGCGCGGGCCGGGTTGCCGGCGCCCCCGCTCACCGGGCCGCCCAGCAACACGCCCGCGGCCAGGGCGAAGCCGATGGACACCGGGGCGATGCCGGCCGGCGCGC